>ERZ1292640.1330-Hain-H43-02um-R1-1330-length-20484-cov-8_pt1 | contig 20484 bp, 18 predicted proteins | sample MGYA00564404_ERZ1292640 | MGnify/ENA primary metagenome ERZ1292640 (study PRJEB36523, sample SAMEA6512636) | groundwater metagenome | collected 2019-01-08 | study: AquaDiva: Metagenomics assemblies of 32 groundwater samples
CGCCGCCAGCCAAAACCCCCTGCTGAAAAACCTACCCGTTCTATGCAGAATCTAATCTGTCCCCTTGCACCGGAGCATTGACAATTGGCTAATTATGAAGTTTATTTCTCCTCATAAAAGCACCTCTTTCTAGCGTTCGAGTTGGCCATCACCTCGCCCAAAGCTTGGCCACCAGCGGTCTTAGGTTCACAAAACAACGTCAGGGCATTTACGACGTTTTGCTGGAAAGTCATGATCATCCAACTGCTGAAGAAATCTTTAAGCGGGCCAAAGAGGGCATGCCAGAAATTTCTTTCGCCACAGTCTATAATTGCCTGAGTGTCTTGGTGCAATGCGGACTGGTTCGCCAGGTAATTCTGGACCGGTCGCCAGCTCGCTTTTGTCCAAACATGAAGGACCATTACCATTTTTACTGTGAAGAGTGCGGCCAAGTCATCGATATTGACGCTCCGCCATCCGGTTCGATTGCTGATCTACAGTTGCCCGAAGGTTTCCGCGTTGCTCATTATGAGCTTTCACTGCGCGGTTCCTGCCCTCAATGTTCAGCGCGAGATCAACATATTTGTCATCCTAAGTAGCTTTATATTAGCTACTTATGATGTTTTATTGAGTCTCTTGTTCGCTTCGATAACACCGAATTGGTCCAGCATTGGGACTTGTTGAAAGCAACGAGCAAGAAAAAGGAGTCTGCCAGAAAATTCTCGACAAGAAAGCCACGCGACTGCACTTTAGAATCATTCTAAGTAATGCTATGGACAATTCATCCGCGCGAACTATATTGGCAATGGCAAGTGCAAGAATTGCAAAGTGGACAAAGGGCCATGACTTTGGGCCTGTTGGACGCACAAAAAAACTTGTCGCGCGCAGAACGCATGGGATGCTTTTATCCAACAGCGTTTTGGGTTCAATCACACGATAGAGCGGACGGCTGAAAGTGACTCGAAAACAGAGAGGCCGTGCCGGAATCTGATTAAGCAACTTTATGAGCAGTGCCACAGAGACAATCGAGAAATTCGTCAGCAAGGAATATCAGTACGGCTTTTTCACAGACGTTGAGTGTGATGCGGCCCCGCGCGGGTTGAACGAAGATATAATTCGTTTGATCTCCAGCAAGAAGAAGGAACCGGAGTTCATGCTGCAATGGCGCCTGAAGGCTTATCGGCATTGGTTGACCATGACGGAGCCGACGTGGCCGAATGTGCATTATCCTCGGATCGATTATCAAAACATCATTTACTATTCTGCGCCGAAGCAAAAAACGGATGGGCCGAAGAGTCTTGATGAAGTTGACCCGAAGCTGCTCGAAACTTACCAGAAATTGGGCATTCCCCTCAGGGAACAGGAACGGTTGGTGGGGGTGGCCGTTGACGCGGTGTTTGATAGCGTCTCCGTGGCGACGACGTTCCGGGAAAAGCTGGGGGAATTGGGCATCATCTTTTGCTCCTTTTCCGAAGCAGTCCACAACCACCCCGACTTGGTGAAGAAGTATCTGGGATCGGTCGTTCCTTATTCGGACAATTTCTTTGCCGCCTTGAATTCGGCCGTCTTCAGCGATGGCTCCTTTTGTTACATTCCGAAAGGAGTGCGTTGTCCGATGGAACTTTCGACTTATTTCCGAATCAACGCGGCGGACACCGGCCAGTTTGAGCGCACACTGATTATTGCCGAAGAAGGCAGTAGCGTCAGTTACCTGGAGGGCTGCACGGCACCCAGACGCGATACCAATCAACTGCATGCGGCCGTCGTAGAATTGCTGGCGCTGGACAATGCGGAAATCAAGTATTCAACCGTCCAAAACTGGTACCCGGGCGATGAGCAAGGCCGGGGTGGCATCTACAATTTCGTAACCAAGCGCGGGTTGGCCAAAGGGGTGAATTCGAAGATTTCCTGGACGCAGGTCGAAACCGGCTCGGCCATCACCTGGAAATACCCCAGCGTGATCCTGAAAGGCGACAATTCGGTAGGCGAATTCTACTCTGTGGCTCTGACGAACAATTATCAGCAAGCCGATACTGGCACGAAAATGATTCATATCGGCAAGAACACCCGCAGTACGATTGTCTCGAAGGGCATCTCGGCTGGCCACGGGCAGAACAGTTATCGGGGCCAGGTCAAAATCCTGAAGAGCGCCGCCAAGGCGCGGAATTTTTCACAGTGCGATTCGCTTTTGCTGGGCAACAAGTGCGGCGCGCACACGTTCCCTTACATCGAAGTCAAGAACACTTCCGCCCAGGTGGAACATGAAGCCTCGACATCGAAGATTGGAGAAGACCAGGTCTTCTACTGCAATCAGCGAGGGCTTTCCACTCAGGATGCGGTGAATATGATCGTCAACGGCTACTGCAAAGAGGTCTTTCGGCATTTGCCGATGGAATTTGCCGTTGAAGCTCAAAAGCTCCTGGGCGTGAGTCTGGAAGGAAGCGTCGGTTAACAAGAAAGCACGGAGATCGAAATAATGTTAGAAATCAAGAATTTGTCGGCCGGAGTCGATGGAAAGGTGATTCTGAAAGGGATCAACCTCACGATTCATCCCGGCGAAGTGCATGCCATTATGGGGCCAAACGGGAGCGGCAAAAGCACTTTGGCCCAGGTCCTGGTGGGCCGGGCGGATTACGAGGTGACCGGAGGCGAGGTGATCTACAATGGAAGAGACCTGCTGGACATGGACCCGGAAGAACGCGCCCGGGAAGGAGTCTTCCTCGCCTTTCAATACCCAGTGGAAATTCCCGGCGTCAACAGCACTTACTTTCTGAAGGCAGCGCTGAATGAGGTGCGCAAACATAAAGGTCTGCCCGAACTCGACGCCATCGATTTCCTTTCGCTGGTCAAGGAAAGAATGAAGATTCTCGAACTCGATCAGAGTCTGCTCAACCGGTCAGTCAACGAAGGCTTTTCCGGAGGCGAAAAGAAGCGCAATGAGATCTTTCAGATGGCCGTCCTGGAACCCAGGCTGGCCATTTTGGACGAAACCGATTCGGGGCTGGATATCGACGCTTTGAAAATCGTCGCTTCCGGCGTGAACAAACTGAAACGCCCGGACAATGCTCAGCTCGTCATCACCCATTACCAGCGGCTGTTGAATTACATCGTGCCTGATTACGTGCACGTCCTCTTTGACGGGCGCATCATCAAATCCGGCGACAAGAGCCTCGCTTTGGAGCTGGAAGAAAAAGGTTACGATTGGATTCTTCAGGACGAGGCTCATTCTGTTCTGGCGGTCAATTCCTAGGTTTTGATCATGATCCAGACCGCGAAAACTTCCGAATTCGAAAAGGCGGACCCCATTTTGTCGGCCTTTGACCAACTCGAAAAGAGGCTCTCTCAGAAAGGCCCCGCCTGGGTTCATCTGGTGCGCAGAGCAGCCATCTCCCATTTCGCCGAGCTCGGTTTCCCCACGACTAAGGATGAGGAATGGAAATACACGAATGTGGCTCCCATTGCCGAACTTGCGTTTCGTCCAACCGGGCCGTACGCGCCGGGCAGCCTCATGCCCGGCAGCATTGAAGAGTTCACTTTTGCGGGTCTGCGCGGCCAGCGTCTAGTGTTCATCAATGGCCATTATGCTCCCGATCTTTCCTCCGTCGTTCCGCCGGTCGATGGCCTGCAAGCGGGGAGTCTGGCCACGGCCTTGCACGGTGGCGTCACCGGATTGGAAAAGCACCTGGCACGCTATGCGCGCTACAACGAAAATGCCTTTGTGGCCCTGAACACCGCTTTCTTTCAAGACGGCGCCTGTATCGTCATTCCGGCTCAACAGGTGCTCGAAGAACCGATTCATCTGCTGTTTATCGCCACGGCGCAGGATGCCGGGGCCACAGCCTGCCCGCGAAACTTGATTATCGCGCAAGAGGAAAGCCAGGCCAAAATCATTGAAAGTTACGTCTCTCTGGCGGATGCCACACACGTCACCAATGCAGTCACTGAACTGGTACTCGAGGCCGGCGCCAAAGTTGAGCACTGCAAAATCCAGAACGAAAGCTGCAACGCCTGGCACATCGCCACCATTGAGGCTCATTTGGGGCGAAACTGCCAGTTGCTCTCCCACTCGGTCTCGATAGGCGCGCGGCTCGCGCGGAACAATATCAACGTCACGTTGGACGCCGAAAGAATTGAGGCGACTTTGAACGGCCTTTATCTTGGAAAAGGAGGGCAACTGGTCGATCATCACACGGCTATCTGCCATGCCCAGCCGCACTGCCAAAGTCACGAGCATTACCACGGCGTCCTGGATGGCCATGCCCAGGGCGTTTTCAACGGGAAAATCTTTGTGCGGCCGGAGGCGCAGAAAACCGATGCCAAGCAAACGAATCGCAATCTGCTGCTGTCTCAGGAAGCAGCCATCAACACCAAACCGCAGTTGGAAATATTCGCCGACGATGTAAAATGCACTCACGGGGCCACCGTGGGCCAATTGGACGAAGAGGCCTTGTTCTATCTTCGGGCCCGCGGCATTGGCCTGGATGCGGCGCGACAGATGCTCATTTGGGCGTTTGCCAGCGATATTTTGGATCGAATCAGCATGGAACCGGTCCGAAAGCATCTGGATCAGCTTTTACTCCGTTGGTTCGCGCGGAAAGTGAAAAAGGCCAGCTAGAAGCCGCGCTGGCCGGCGCTGTCACCCTCGCTGGCTGGCACCATTGTTCGAGCGATTGATCAAATGTTTGACGAACTGAGCGATCTTTATCAAGAGGTCATTCTTGACCACAGTCGAAGCCCTCGCAATTTCCAAAAACTGGAAGTGGCCAATCGAGTGGCCGAAGGCCATAACCCCCTGTGCGGGGACCGCGTCACCGTGTACGTGCTGCTTGAAGATGACGTCATCCGTGATATCAGTTTTCAGGGTTCCGGTTGCGCCATTTCCAAGGCCTCTGCTTCCATGATGACCGCCAGCCTCAAGGGAAAATCCAAAGCGGAAGCAGAAAAGTTGTTCACCCAGTTTCATGAAATGGTCACCACCGGAAAATCCAACCCCGCCGAACTGGGCAAGTTGCAGGTCTTTGGCGGGGTCAACAAGTTTCCGGCTCGGGTGAAATGCGCCGCCTTGCCCTGGCACGCCCTGGTGGCGACTCTGAATGGGAAGGAAAACATTGTTTCAACCGAATGAAATGCCCATGAACGAAACCTTGACTCTAAAGCGCGCTTGCCAAGCCGTTTTAATTCCGGCCGGCACGACCGTCACACTGCCCGCCGGCACCGAAGTTCATATCACCCAATCGCTCGGCGGAGCTTACACCGTCCTCGCCCAAGGTTGCATGGCCCGCATCGCAGGCAAAGACGCCGATGCGCTGGGCTTGGAATGCGAAGCTTCTGCCGCCAAGACCGAGACCGCAGCCCCGGTAGGCCCGGTCGATGAAAAACTCCTTTGGGACCAGATGCGGACCTGCTACGACCCCGAGATCCCGGTGAACATTGTTGACTTGGGATTGATTTACGACTGCCAAATCGTTCCGCTCCCCGAAGGCGGCAGCGCCGTCAACGTGAAGATGACTTTAACCGCGCCGGGCTGCGGCATGGGCGCTTACATCGCCGGCGACGTGGAAAATAAAATCCGCGATGTGCCTGGCGTCAAAGAGGTCCATGTCGAGTTGGTCTGGGACCCTACGTGGAACCAGAGCATGATGACCGAAGCCGCCAAACTTCAACTTGGCTTGCTCTGAAGAATCCAACACAAAACCGTTCTCCGCTTATTTAGAATTTATGGCTGATCCAGCGAACGAATACCTTGAGTGGGAATCGTTGCGCGCGGACTTTCCAATCCTGCACCAGCAAGTCCACGGCTGGCCCCTGATCTATTTCGACAACGCGGCGACGACCCAGAAGCCCCGCCCCGTCCTGGAAGCGCTCCGCAATTTCTACGAAAAGGACAACAGCAACGTCCACCGGGGCATTCATGAATTGAGCAACCGCGCCAGTGCCTCTTATGAAGCAGCCCGCAGCCGGGCCGCCCAGTTTCTCAATGCCCGCAGCACGGATGAAATCGTCTTTACGCGGGGCACCACCGAAGCCATCAACCTTGTGGCCCAGGCCTGGGGAACCAAACACCTCCGGGCCGGCGATAAAATCCTGCTCACGGAGATGGAGCACCACAGCAATATCGTCCCGTGGCAACTGCTGGCCGAACGGGTCGGCGCCCAGTTGCTTTATCTGCCGGTAACGGGAGATAACGGCCTCCTCGACCTGAGCCGCCTCGACGAATGGTTGACCAAGGAAATCAGACTCTTTGCCTTCACCCACATCTCCAACACGCTCGGCACCGTGAACCCGGCGGCCGACCTGTGCGCCCGGGCCAGAAAACTCGGCATTGTCACTCTCGTGGATGCCGCCCAAAGCGCGGGGCACCGTCCGCTGGACGTCCAGGAAATCGGCTGCGACTTCCTGGCGTTGTCCGGCCACAAAATGTGCGGTCCGACGGGCATTGGTCTTCTCTACGGCCGCCTGGAACAGCTCGAAGCAACCCCGCCCTATCAAGGCGGAGGCGACATGATCTCCAGCGTTGATTTTCACAGAAGCACCTGGAACAAGGTTCCGCACAAATTCGAAGCCGGCACTCCCAACATCGCCGGCGCCATCGGCCTGCACGCGGCCATGGAGTACCTGGACCGCCTTGGCCGCCAGAACATCGCCGAGCACGACCATGCGTTGAGCGCCTATGCCTACGAACAACTCGCGCGCCTCAAAGGCATCCGCTTGTTCGGCCCGCAGACCGGCCGGGCGGGCCTGGTCAGTTTTCTCCTCGAGGATATCCACGCTCATGATGTTGTGACCGTCGCCGACCAACGCGGCATCGCCTTGCGCGGCGGCCACCACTGCAATCAGCCGCTCATGAAGAAACTCCGCGTCGAATCCACCACCCGCGCCAGCTTTTACTTTTACAACACCCGCTCGGAGGTGGACCGGCTGGTGGAAGTCCTGCTCGAAATCCAAAAGTTCTTCGACCATGGAAATTGAGTTATGATCGCCCCTCCCGAAACCATCGGCCCGCAAACCACCTTGCAGCGTGTCCTTGAAGTTTTTCCCGGCGCGCAGCGGGCCCTGTTCCGGCGCTATCACATCGGCGGCTGCAGCAGTTGCGGTTTTCAGCCTGGCGAGACTTTGGAAGACCTTTGCCGGCGCAACAACGACCTGCCCGTCGCGGAAGTCATCGCGCACATTCAAAGCAGCCACGAGCAGGATTTGCAGATGCAGGTGGCGCCGCTCGAACTCTCTCAATGGCTGGCCCGTGGTGAACCGCTGCGTCTCCTGGACATTCGGACGCGCGAAGAATGGGAAGCGGCCCGGATCGAAGGCTCCATTTTGCTCTCGCAAGACCTCTTGCAGGACATGCTCGCCAAGTGGCCCCGCAACGCATTGATCGTGATCTGCGATCACCTCGGAAAGCAATGCATGGATGCCGCCGCCTATTTTCTCGGGCACGGATTCGAGAATGTCCGGGCCTTGCGCGGCGGCATTGATGCCTGGTCACAAGAAGTAGACTCCAAAATCCCGCGTTACCGATTGGAATAACCGCGCTCCGATGGAAAACGATCTCCAGCAAAAAATTGCCGAGGCCATTCAAAATCCGAAGAACATGGGCGCATTGGAGTCCGCCGACGCCATCGGCACGGTCGGCAGCCCTTCCTGCGGCGACATGGTCCGGTTGTGGATCAAGTTCAGGGAAGAGAAGGGCCGGAAAGTCATTGACCGCGCCACCTTCCAGACCTTCGGCTGCGAAACCGCCATCGCCGTCGCCAGCCTGGCCACGGAAATGATCCGAGGCAAAACGGCCCAGGAAGCCCTCTCCATGTCCGGCTCCGATCTGGCCGGCGAGCTGGGACCATTGCCGCCCATGAAGATTCATTGCGGCCAACTGGTCGAAGGGGCTCTGCGCGCAGCCTTGGACCCGGCCAGCCAGGAAGCAAAAGCTTCCCAACCATCAGCCACGCCACCACCAGCCCATTCGCCCAGTCTGATGGAGAACTTCACACAGCCCGCCCAAAAAACGGGCGGGGTGAAGATCATTTTCTTGGAGTAAGATTCGGCTGGCCGAATGAAGAAATACCTTCTCGAGTTCGGACCGTTTTTGACGCACCCACCTTGGCAGACTGTGGCGAAAAGATGCGTGCGCCCGCGCGGCAATCCTGTGTGGACAAGGATGCCGACCATCGGTAACGTCCGGCAGTAAGCGTGCGCGGTTGTAAGAATCGTAGAGCCATGTCGCTTGAACTGACACATGAACGATTGGGTTGGCCGTCTCGCGACGAGATTTTCAGGCCGTCTGGCGAGGGGGTACGGGTTTTTGCGCGACTCGCTCAAGGCAAGATCGGCAATTCAATCGAGCGCCACTCGGACGCGCGTGGCGCAAAAGTTGGCGTGCTCTCGCCGAACCCAGGCTCGTCCGACACGGAGCCTGCTCTTGCGGTAGTTGCCGAATTCCAGCAACCCGTCTGTGACGCCACGCTTCGGGACATCCACCGGTTGGCTTGGAATTTTTCACGCTGCCCCATGGTGGTGACCATTGAACCTCACTTGCTCCGCGCGTGGACGTGTTGTGAGCCGCCGACAGACCAGTTGCATTTCGCCATCCATGAACTGCCAACGTCTCAGTTGGCCCGCTCCGACTGCCTCTCGCAACGGGCAGCCCAAGCTCTGCACTGGGTCAACCTGGTTTCCGGCCAGTTCTTCAAGGAGAACGCTCCCCGCTTCCGGCGAGACCAACGGGCCGACCAACTCCTGCTGGAGAACCTTCGATCTGTTAGAAGCGCACTCCGAGAGGCGGGTCTGAAAGACGACGACGTGTGCCATGACCTGCTGGCACGGGTCATCTTCATTCAATTCCTCTTCGACCGAAAGGATTCATCGGGCAAGGCGGCCCTCAATCCCAGCACTCTAGAGCGGTTGCACGACGAAGACGTCCTGAAGGCCAAGCATGGGGGCTTCGCCAGCATTCTCGCCGACTACGACGAAACCTATCGCCTGTTCCGTTGGCTCAACGAGCGATTCAATGGCGACCTGTTCCCGGGAAAAGGCGACAGCGCCGACGATCGCGAGCGCGCCTGGCAGGCTGAGAAGCGGCACGTTAAAGCGCCCCATTTGGACGTCCTGGCCCAGTTTGTCAGCGGCAAGCTCGACATGCCCGAAGGCCAGCGTTGTCTCTGGCGCGAGTATGCGTTTGACGCCATCCCGCTGGAGTTCATCAGCAGCATCTACGAGGCGTTTGTCACCGAACGCGCCCGCTCCGAGGGCATCTACTACACGCCGCCACATCTGGTCGATTTCACGCTGGACCGCGTGCTGCCGTGGGGTGGCGACGGCTGGGACTTGAAGGTTTTGGACCCCGCTTGTGGCTCCGGCATTTTTCTCGTCAAAGCGTTTCAGCGGCTCATTCATCGCTGGAAAAAGGCTCACCCGCAGGAAGACATCCGGGCGGAGACGCTGCGTCGATTGCTCGAAAACAACCTCTTCGGCGTGGACAAAGACCCGCACGCCGTGCGCGTGGCTTCCTTCAGCCTTTATCTCGCGATGTGCGACGAGATCGACCCGAAGCACTACTGGACCCAAGTGCGCTTCCCGGCCATGCGAGATCGCCGGCTCATCAATGCCGACTTCTTCGAAGAGCAGCTCGACGGATTCCGCACGGTTCAGGATGCCGAGAGCTACGACTTGGTTGTGGGCAACGCTCCCTGGGGTGAAGAACTCCTCACGAAAGCAGCCAAAGCCTGGGCTGGCGACCCGAACCACAGATGGCCGGTGGCAAACAAGGGGATCGGAACACTCTTCCTACCTAAAGCCGCTGCGCTGACCAAGCCCGAAGGCAAGGTGGCGATGGTCCAGTCTGCCAGTTCCTTGCTTTTCAACCGCAGCAGACCGGCACAGAAGTTCCGGAAACAATTCTTCAGCACCTTTCGTGTCGTGGAGGCTGTCAACTTATCGGCGCTGCGCTTCAAGGTCTTCAGCCAGAAAAGGGGCTTCGCAAAGGAGCCCGTGGCCCCTGCGTGCGTTATCACGTTTTGTCCGACTCCGCCAACGGACGAGAAGTTCTTCTACCTCAGCCCAAAGCTCACCGAGGACATCAAAGACGATTTCGAGCTCGTGATCGAGCCTCAGGACGAGAAGAGACTGCATCCATCCGACGGAGCAGATGATCCCCAAGTGTGGTCTGCCATGATGTGGGGACGCCAGCGTGATTGGACTCTAGTACGCCGACTCCGCGATTTACCCAACCTCGCCCGACTGAAGCTTAAGAACGTTATTGAGGTTCGAGAAGGGCTGATCCCAAGTGCCAAAGGCAAACTCCACAAGGGCACCGTGAAGCGACGCTTTTGGGCTGGCGATTCGCTCCCGCACGGTTCCTTTCTGTTCCTGGATGCTTCAGCAGTCCCCACAACAGAGGGTCTGAATACGCATAGACAGACATCATTGCGTGCGTTTGAGCATCCGCAACTGGTCGTCAAACAGAGCTGGCAAGAATCCGCCGGACGTTTTTGTGCCGCGCTGACTAGAACCAGTGAAAGCAAGGGGGTTCTTGTCACCCAGAGCTACCTGAGCGCGCATGCTTCGCCTGAAGACACCCCGTGGCTGGAATCAGCGTGCCTCAGCTACAACAGCATCTTGGCGGTGTTCTTCCTCCTCCTCACCAGCAGTCGTTTCGCGTCCTATCGTCCCGAACCGCTTGTGAAGGAACTTCTGGACGTTCCGATTCCCACTCCAAGCGAGAGAATGCTCGATGGACTAAGTTCCGAAGCCGATGTCGATGCTCGTGCATTCAAGGCTTTTGGTCTCAAGGACGCTGAGTGGGTTCTCGTGGAAGACCTTTTTAACTTCACCCTTCCAGACTTCAAAGGCAACGAGTCCTCTCCGGGCCGTCAACGCACCTGCAGGCGCTCAGGGTCGCATGAGGAGCCGGAACTTTCCCGCTATTGCGAATACTTCACGCGTGTCCTGAAAGCGGGCTTCGGCGGAGACAAGGCTATCACCGCCACGGTTTTTCAGGAGAAGGGCAAGGATCTCCTCCCGTTCAGACTCGTGGCCTTCCAACTGGGACAGCCAGCCAAGCAGGCCCTGCAGGTGGAGCGCCTCGACTTACCTGATTTGGTCGCGGAGTTGGAAACGCTGAACAGAACATGGCTCAAGACGCGCACTGGAAAGGCTGGCAGCGTCTATCACCAACGTGTAGCTCGGATTTACGACCACCGTGGCAAAGTGCCCACGGTGTTTCTGATCAAACCCGATGCGTGCCGCTACTGGACGCGCAGCATGGGTTTGCACGACGCTGACGAAGTCGCTGCCGACTTCGTTCGCTGGCAATCGTTCTCGGCCGGGTCCAGCGAGTTGCAGGGGACCCCCGCGTGAATCCAGTTGCCAATAGGGAAACGATCTCGGATGCGCCCTCAGCCGGCTTCGTGGCACTCGCCGGTCTTTGGTGCGCCGCACTTTCAGCCAATCTCTTGAGGTTCGTCTGGCTCGGGTACGATGCACTCCGTCGCGACATGCCGCCCGCCATCAACAAGAAGGACCTGGAACGGAGCCTGACGCAACTTCTCGCTCCTCGAATCCGCCGAGTGATGTCCGGGGACGAACCGTTCGATTTCGAACATGGCCCTTACGAACGGGAGACGATGAAACCGCCGCCGGCACAGCCACCGCAATACGACCTCGCGTTCGTACTGCGTGCGGATGAACGAGTGATGTGGCCGTTGGAGGCCAAGAAACTGGAGACCGATGGAGCAGTCGCTGACTACGTCGATGATGTAAGGAACCAATTCCTTCGCTGCCGCTATGCCCCTTTCTCCAGCGAAGGCGCCATGCTTGGCTACCTGCTCTCCGGCAGCCCCGCAATCGTGTTCAAGAACATCTCGGCCAAAGTCCCCTGTTCGCTGGAAGACCATCCGGCATTTCCAAATCGCCCACACAAGTTCTCACGCCATCGTCGCCAGGTCGCAGCCGGCAAATCGCACCCACGAGAGTTTCGATACCACCACCTGATTCTGGAGTTCCCGGAACTGCGGCCGCACGGCACGTGAGCCGAGGAACGAGCAGCACTCTTAGTTGACGCCCGTATCCGCCGCATCTCGATCATCGACATCCACAAGAAACGCGAGGAGATGGACCGTAGTTTTGTGACGACCGTGGCCAGCCGCTCGTCTTATTCTGTGAAAAGATTTTGGCTGAAAGATCATCGGCAAAGTGTTAAAGGCTCAGTGCAGCTCGGAATTGTTTGCGCTGTAGAGTCGGCTGCCCTCAGCCGAGGCGAAACCATGGGGCGGCTCGCCTCCGATTTTCCTGATTCCCTCGCGGCCCGTTTCATGGTTTGGTAGCGTCTATGCAAATCGTTGTTTTGGACGGCTACACTTTGAATCCCGGCGACTTGAGCTGGGATGGATTACAGGCGCTCGGTGAGTGCGCGATTTACGACCGGACCCCGCTCGAGCAGGTTTCGGCTCGAATGCACAGGGCCGAGATCGTCTTCACCAACAAGGTGGTGATCAGCCGCAAGACCATCGAAGGTCTGCCGGACCTGCGCTACCTCGGCGTCATGGCTACCGGTTACAACATTGTTGATCTCGCCGCGGCACGCGACAGGAAAATCGTCGTGACCAACGTGCCCGATTACGGCACGCCCGCGGTGGCGCAAATGGTCTTCGCGCTGTTGCTCGAATTAACGCACCACATCGGACATCATGCCCAAACTGTCCGCGAGGGGCGCTGGACGGCCAGTCCGGACTTTTGTTACTGGGACTTTCCGTTGGTCGAGCTAAAGGACCGGACCCTGGGCATTGTTGGCTTTGGCCGCATTGGCCGCAGTGTCGCCCGCATCGCTCAGGCTTTCGGCATGCGAGTGATCGCCGCGGAACCGCAAGGCCTCTCCGCCGACCCACCCGGCGTTGAAGCCGTTGACCTCGACACCCTTTTCCAAGCGAGCGATGTGATCAGCTTGCATTGTCCTCTGACTCCAGAAACGCAAGGCCTGGTCAATGCCCGCCGTCTGGGGCAGATGAAGAAAAGCGCGTTCCTGGTCAATACCAGCCGGGGCCCCGTGGTGAACGAAAACGATTTGGCCGACGCGTTGAATGCAGGCCAGATCGCCGGGGCCGCCCTCGATGTATTGTCTGTGGAACCGCCGCCGCCCAACCATCCGCTCTTCAGCGCTCGCCATTGCCTTGTCACCCCGCACATTGCTTGGGCGACTTACGAAGCCCGGCAGCGGATGATGCAAATCCTGGTGCGGAACCTGAAAGCATTCCTGGACGGCCAGCCGCAAAACGTGGTTTCTTAATCGACACTATGCAAACGACCGACAAGGCTCCGACTACAGGAGTGGTTTACTCCCCGGAATACAAAAAGCACCTCACAGGTTTCGGTCATCCGGAATCGCCGAAGCGTGTCGAGGCCGTCATGGCGGCACTGCAAGCGGCCGGTCTGGAAAATCAATTGCTCAAAATCGAGCCCCGCCCCGCGACGGAAGACGAGCTTCTGGCCTGTCACACACGCGAATATCTTCAGATCGTCAAACGAGACGTGGCCGCTTTGCGTCCCACGCTCAGCACGGGCGACACCAACATCAGCGAGCGCTCCCTGGAGATTGCTTTGCTGGCGGCGGGCGGCGTCCTGCAAGCGGTGGATGCGGTCATCGCATCCAAAGTGCGCAATGCGTTTTGCGTCGTGCGTCCCCCCGGCCACCATGCCACGCCCGGCGTCGGAATGGGTTTCTGTTTGTTCAACAACATCGCCATTGCCGCACGCTACGCGCAGAGAAAACATAAAATCGGCAAGGTCTTGATCGCCGACTGGGATGTGCATCATGGCAATGGCACCCACGATATTTTCTACGAAGACGGCACGGTGTTTGTTTTCAACACGCATCAGTGGCCGTGGTATCCGGGAACCGGACGGGCGGATGAAACCGGCGCCGGCAAAGGCAAAGGCTGCATCATGAACTGCCCTTTTCCCGCTCGTGCGGGACGCAAGGAAATCTTGGGCGCGTTTCAGGATAAGCTGGTTCCGGCTGCGAAAGCGTTCAAGCCGGAGTTGGTCATGATCTCGGCCGGGTTCGATTCGCGCAAAGACGATCCGCTGGGACATTTTTTGCTGACGGATGACGACTTTGCCGACCTCACCGGGGTCATGCTGGGCATCGCTCGCGAACACGCCCAGGGCCGGTTGGTCTCCGTTCTGGAAGGGGGCTACAACCTGACCGGGCTTGGCTTGGCGGCTGCGGCGCATGTGAAGAAGCTGTTGTCCGGCGCTTGATATTGCTGCCTTCGCTGCGGCTCGACCGCGCCGCAAAACACGCGGGCGAGGCCGGCTCACTTGCGCGTGAACCGGTCGAAGACGTGGATGACCGGCAGCGCGTTCCCTTCATCATCGAAGAAGCCCCGGCTGCGGAGGCGGCCGGTGACGGCCGGTTCCCACCAGAAAACGCCGATGCACCGGTGGTTCGGGGTGTTGAGCGCAATCCGGTTCACTTCCTCGAGGAACTCGCGTTGGCCTTCGGGCGTTTCGGGAAAGGGCGCAGGTTTGTTCCGGTATTCGGCGGGCCGCCAGTTGTAGGCCACTTCCACGAGAATGATGTCCTTCTGGTAAGCGTTGGCCATGAAGTCCAGGTTCTCGCGCAAGTCCAACAAACTGCCGTGCCACCAGGGATAGAATGACTGTCCGATCACGTCGTAGTCCACGCCATACGAATTCAGCTTGTCGAAGAAGGATTTCGTGGCGCGCCAATTCCCGCCCTTGTCGATGTGGATCATGATGCGGGGGCGCGCATTGGTGCCGCGGCCGGCGTCAACGCCCCGGATGCCGGCCTTCACGAGTTTGGCGAAGTTGCTCCAATTTGTGGGCAGGCGGCCGTCGGGCCAAAGCATGCCCGGGGTAATCTCATTGCCGACTTGGACCATGTCCGGGAGCACGCCCGCCTCGCGAAACGTGGTGATCGTGTCGCGAGTGTAATCGAAGACCGCCTGCACGAGTTCTGCGTGGGACTTGCCCTGCCAAGCTTTGGGAACGAATTGCTTTCCCGGATCGGCCCAAGTGTCGGAGTAATGGTAATTCAACAGGAACTTGAATCCCACACACAATCACACCGGGCACGCTGAGGCTGCGAAGCGTGATTCTTTCCGACGTTTCCATTGTCCTTTCCAGCCGATTAGAGGAAAAACGCCAGGGCCAGATGCGTGTCCTCGTCAATCAGCAACTTGATGTCGGCGGGCATCAGGCAGGTTGCTTCGCGAGTTTTTCGGCCTGCTTTTTCCAGTAGCCCATGTCGTTGCTGCGGGCGATGTCGCGGTCAATTTCCTTCTGGTGGTCGAAATAGCAGGCCAACGCGGCGTGCAACTGGCCCAAGGTCAGGTGTGGGAGGCTTTGCAGGATTTCATCGGCGCTCATTCCCATCTGATAGTAGCCCGCGATGGCGCGGACAGGCGTGCGCGTGCCCGTGACCACCGGGATTCCGCCGAGAATCGCCCGGTTGCGTGTGATGTGAGGATACGCTTTCACTTTCATAGCTTCGACTGCTAACGGATAAAAAACTTGATCCTGACTATGCCTAAAGCTTGGCGAGCCAACGCGTCGGGTTCAAGGTCTTTCTCAGGCCAGCCCTCAGCCTTTACTCGCAAGCAACTTCTCCCGCCCCACAAAGAATAGAAACCCGGTCAGCAGGACGAAGGGAATCAACGACAGACCATCCGAGAATCTCCCGGCGAAGAAAGGGTTATTGTCTGTGGCCCACCGTGTAAAGAACGCGTCCACCCGATCAAAAGCGCCCGCCATAATGGCGATGATAATCCCGGCAATCGCGCCGCCGGCAATGTAACCCGAGGCGGCCAACACGCCGGGGCTTCGGTCGGCGTCGGCCGCCAGATGCTCCTCGCTCAAATTCTCATGTTTCAAATCGTCGCGGCGCAGGTGGTCCACGAGCCACCGAACCATCCCTCCAATGAACATCGGCATCGAAGTCGCCAACGGCAAATAGACTCCCACCGCAAAAGCCAGCGAGGGAATGCCAGACATTTCAAGGACGATGGCGATCATCACACCAAATAGGACGAGTCCCCAGGGCAATTGCCGGTCTAGGATGCCTTTGATGATGTAGGACATGAGCGTGGCTTTGGGCGCGTCGAATTTCCGCACTTCGGTGCCGTCGGGACGTTTGGTGTGGATGCCGTTGATGCCCGGATCGACCAGATAAACCGCCGCGCCGCTCTCGTCCACCAGGTATCGTCCCGGCGGTCCTTTGCTATCGTCGGTCTTGTGCCAAACGAGATAACTCTTCGCATCCTGGCTTGCTTGCGGTCCGCGCAGCTTCTCGGTCGTGGTCAGTTTGGATGCATCGGTCTGTAATCCGGGCGCGACTTCGGCAATCGGAACATAGACGGTTGCTGCTGCGTTCAACCGCAGGAGAATGGGGCCGAGCACCAAGGCCGAAGCCAGCGCGCCGATGAGCAATGAAATCTGCTGATGCCTGGGAGTGGCGCCAACGAGAAAGCCGGTTTTGAGGTCTTGCGAAGTGGTGCCGCCATTGGAAGAGGCAATGCAGACAATTGCTCCCACCGAGAGGGCCGTCACGTAATAAGTCCCGCCGGTCCAGCCGATCGCCAGGAAAATCAGACAGGTCAACAGCAGCGTCGCCACCGTCATGCCGGAAATCGGGTTCGAGGAGGAGCCAATCTCGCCGGTCAACCGCGAGGAGACCGTGACGAAGAGGAATCCAAACAGAATAATGAGCACGGCCCCCACCACGTTCATGTGCAAGGTCGGCGCCAGCGTGATCGCCACAATCAAGCCGAGAATCCCCACAAACACGGCTTTCATTGAAATGTCATGGCTGGTCCGAGAAAAGGCCTGCGGCCGGCTGTTTCCCGCGCCGACGTCGCGCAACCCTTCTTTTAGCCCATGCCAGATCACCGGCAGAGAGCGAAAGAGACTAATGATACCACCCGCCGCGACTGCTCCGGCGCCGATGTAAAGAATGTAAGCGCCCCGGATTTGGTTCGGACTCATCTCGCTGATGGGGATGGTTCCGGGGGCCAGGGCGGTGGTCATGCCCTCGCCAAAAAATTTGATGATCGGAATCAGCACCAGGTAAGCCAGCACGCCCCCGGCGCACATGACGGACGCGATCCTCGGTCCGATGATATAGCCGACACCCAACAGCTCCGGCGAAATTTCCGCCGAGATCGACCCGGCTTTGAAAGGCGCGGGAAAGACTTTTTCAGGAACATCCTTCCAGCCCTTCAAGGCAATCATCACTGTCTTATAGACCAGTCCGATGGCAAACCCGACAAAGATGGGGAGGGCGCTCAGGCCCCTGCGCAAAGCGGCGGCTCCGCTCGTTTGGGCGTGCTCCTGCCAAGCTTCAGAAGCCAGCTTTCTCGATTCTTCGGAAGCTCCGGCTTTTAAGACTTCCGCGCAGGCGGTGCCTTCGGGATATTTCAGCAGGCCATGTTGCTGGACGATCAAAGCGCGCCGCAGCGGAATCATCATCAAAATGCCGAGCAACCCTCCCAGCACGGCCACCAGCATGACGCGGGTCACTTCCAGATCAAATCCCAGAATCATGATGGCCGGCATGGTGACACCGACGCCGAACGCGATGGATTCGCCCGCCGATCCTGACGTTTGCACGATGTTGTTTTCCAGGATGGTGGCGTCTTTAATATCGAACTTGGAAAGGAAGCCAAAGTTGAGGCCGATCTTGGGAAGGAGGCGAACGATACTGGCGGTCGTAGAGAAAAAGCGAAAGAGCGCGATCGAGATGACCGCCACCGGAATGGACGCGCTGACGGTGAGGCCCACTTTCAACACCAGGTAAAGCGACGACGCGCCAAAGATCATGCCGAGGAAAGTTCCGACAATGACGGCTCGAGGGGTGAACTCGCGCATGATCGTGGAGGGCGCTACGTAAGGTTTGAAGGCAGCTTTTGGCGATGGGGAATTGTGCCGGTCGCCGGCGTCGTTGGTTTCGGTAGCCATGAGAATTTGGATTCGGCGTTTCGCGCTTGTCGGGAACTTACTCTACTCGTTCGGCCAATATCAATGAGGTTTTCGAAGGGGCGATTGGGACGTGCGCCTCTTACATTTTTCCGGAGCGCGGACATTCTTGTCCGCTTTGGGTTGACCAAGCCTCGGGGGCGGACAAGAATGTCCGCGCTCCGGTCGCCAAGGTCGTGAACACCGGAAAAACGTGAGCTACGCCGGATTTCGACTTTCTCTTTCCCCAGACTCCAAGCTAACCTTGATGCGCGGCCCATAACAAGAACATCGTGACATTGAAGCAAACCACAGGCAAGGCGCTCGCCCTTGCGTCCGCGATTCTGTTGGCGGCCTGTGCCTCCAACCAGAGTCCCCGGCGCGATGGGGCGGCGGCCCAACCGAGATCATCGCCAACGGCCAAGCTCAGGCCGGGGAGCACGTGGCCACACTACACCTTGCGCGCGGAGAAAGTCTGGCAGCTCAATCTTCCGCAAGGCCAGCCATTCGATGCCTCCGGCCTGCTCCTGAGTTCGTCGGGCGATTTGCTGACAATCAATGATCGCGGCGCCACGGTGTATCGCATCCGATTCCTCGCCGGGACCAACGTGGCGGAGTTGATCCCGTTGACGGAGTGCTTCACCGACCGTCAGCTAGCGCCTTTGGCGGCGGAGAAGATTGGACGTTACGATTGCGAAGGGATTGCCCAGGACTCGCAAGACCGGCTGTATGTGTGCGAGGAGGCCAACCGCTGGGTGCTGCGCTATGACTCCAGGAAGCAGACGGTCGAGCGTTTGCCGATTGATTGGTCGCCCGTGCAGAAATACTTCCATGCCGGCGATCGCAATGCTTCCTGGGAGGGAATCGCCGTTGGGAATGGAAAGCTGTTTGTGGCCAATGAACGGCAGTTGGGACGGATCATTGCGGTCGATCTGAAAACATTGAAGGTCATCAGCAGCTTTGCCGTTCGTCCGAGCGGCAGCAACGCGCGGGACGTTCATTACACTGATTTGTCCTGGTTTGAGGGAGCGTTGTTTGTTCTGTTGCGCGAGAGCCGGGTGGTGCTCCAGGTGGATGCTGACACCCATCGGGTGCTGGCTGAATTTGACTATCGTGACATGGAGCAGGCGCCCGAAGCGGCCTACCGCACGCTCCTCCGCTTGCCGATCGGCACCATGGAAGGGCTGGCTGTGGATCGCGATCATATCTGGCTGGTCACCGACAACAATGGCCTGGGACGGGCGCGCTACCCGAAAGACCTGCGGCCCACCTTGTTCAGATGCCCAAGGCCCGACCGCTAATAATTTCAAATTCCAGATTTGAGATTTCAGACGGCGCATCTCAGTTTTTGGCAACGCCTCATTGTCGTTCGCAGATGGAGCGCGGATGTCCACATCCGCGAGCGCAGCGCCCAGATCAGCGGCGGCGGACGCAGGCGTCCGCGCTCCCGTTGCCAAAAACTGAGATACACCAGCGTGTTCATGGGCATCAAATTGAACCTTGGCGATGCGCTGGCGGATGCGTTATTCTTGGCGCATGGGAACGATCGGTGAGCTTCGGCAGTAAGTCGGCGGAGAAGACAGTGGCCCTAACAGGGACGGCGCAACGACTGTAAATCGGCGCACGGGGACACTGCCCGCATTTGTCCTGGCGAACGATTACGACCGGAATCACGCGGCCAAGGGCGGCGGGGGACAACCCATCTGGTCGCTGGACGAGGCGGCAGCCGAAGATGGCAGCCTGATGAAGCTGGCGTCCAACGACAGCCCGGAGAAGGCGCTGGACCGCCGCTGGACACCTTGTCAACGGTCATCTGTTTCATGACAAAAAGGCAAAGTGTCAGGGAAGAGACTCCTATAGATTGTCAGCTTGAGATAGGCTGAGCCGGAATTGCAGAAATTCCCGGCGGAAAATCCCGGCGGAAATAAAATCTTGACTTTAACGACATGGAGCCATAGAAGCCGCGATACGTATTCAGGCTGAGTGAGAGAGTGACGGAGGTGGTGTTTCCACTTTCGATAAGGGCGGTCGCATCTCTCATCAGACTGAAGCCGAAGGGACGAATGAGTGTGATGTGCAAACCAGCAGACCGGCAGCGCGGTTGTCGGGATCAGGTTGATAGCCTGGGGCAGCATCCGATTGTGCCGCGCGAGGCCACGCTTTGCTTCCAGCCGCCTGCATCCCTTCGCCTTCACGCAATTCATTCAACCGGGAACACTGTCGGATCACCCGCCAGGCCTCTTGCACAATCCAGCGACGCTGGCCAATCCAACCGCCGCCCGCGCATCTCGACTTTTGCCTGTGTCACGCCATCCAACGGCTTGTTTTATCGTGGAATTAGCCTCCTTGCCTTTGGCTTGGCTCATATATCAATAAGTAGAAGCACTGCCAGATTAAGCCGAAATCATCGCAACTTAAGGAATAATGCTATCAGGTTATTGAAAACCGCTAACCGGCAAAGCAGACGCGCTACCAGGATATTGGGAAGTGCTGCCAGAATAGGGGAAAACGCTACCAGGATAGGGGGAAGCGCTATCAGAATAG
>ERZ1292640.1333-Hain-H43-02um-R1-1333-length-20452-cov-9_pt1 | contig 20452 bp, 19 predicted proteins | sample MGYA00564404_ERZ1292640 | MGnify/ENA primary metagenome ERZ1292640 (study PRJEB36523, sample SAMEA6512636) | groundwater metagenome | collected 2019-01-08 | study: AquaDiva: Metagenomics assemblies of 32 groundwater samples
CGCGGCGCACGGCAAAGGCACTGCGCCGCGCCTCCGGACGGATACGCGCGGTGATCGGTGCCAGCGGTGGCGTGGCCGGCAGCTGCTGGTAACCCACCATGCGCACCACCTCCTCGATCAGGTCCTCCTCGATCTGCAGGTCAAAGCGGTAGCTGGGCGGCGTCACCGTCAGCGTGCCCTCGCCTTCCGTCACGGGCAAGCCCAGACGCCTGAGCGCATCGGTGCATTGCGCCTGCGTCAAGGGCATGCCGATGATCTTGGCGGCCCGCGCCACACGCAGCGTCACGGGTTGGGCCTTCGGCAGATTGGCTTGCACATCGTCGATGGGGCCACACACCGTGTCCGGTGTACCGCAGATGTCCAGGATCAGCTGGGTGATGCGTTCGATGTGTTCCACCGTCTGTCCGGGATCCACGCCGCGTTCGAAACGGTGGCCGGCATCGGTCGAAAAGTTGTAGCGGCGCGAACGCCCGGCAATCGCCTTGGGCCACCAGAACGCGGCCTCGACATAGACATGGTTGGTCTCATCGGACACGGCGGTTGCATCGCCGCCCATGATGCCGGCCAGCGACTCCACCTGGCTGTCGTCGGCAATCACGCCGACTTTGTCGTCCACCGTCACCGTGGTGCCATTGAGCAGCTTGAGCGTCTCGCCGGCCTGGCCCCAGCGCACATCGAGTCCGCCATGGATCTTGTCCAGGTCGAAAATATGCGAAGGCCGGCCCAGCTCGAACATCACATAGTTCGAGATATCCACCAGCGCGGTCACGCTGCGCTGGCCGCAGCGCGCGAGCCGGTCCACCATCCAGGACGGGGTAGCCGCTTTGGTGTTGACGTTGCGCACGATGCGGCCGGAAAAGCGGCCGCACAGATCAGGCGCGCTGATCCGGACCGGCAGCTTGTCCACGCCGGCCACAGCGACCGCCGGAAAGGACGGGCTCACCAGGGGCGCACCCGTCAGCGCGGCCACTTCACGGGCAATGCCGTACACGCTCAGGCAATGTGCGAGATTGGGCGTGAGCTTGAGGGTGAACAGGGTGTCGTCGAGTTTGAGGTGTTCGCGGATGTCCTGGCCCACGGGCGCGTCCGGCGCCAGCTCGAGCAGTCCACCATGGTCGTCGGACAGCTTGAGTTCGCGCGCCGAACAGAGCATGCCCTGGCTCTCCACGCCGCGCAGCTTGCCAACCTTGATTAAAAACGGTTTGCCGTCGTCGCCGGGCGGCAACTCGGCACCGACCAGCGCACATGGCACCTTGATGCCGACACGGGCATTGGGCGCGCCGCAGACGATGTTGAGCAGGGCGCCCTGCCCCACATCGACCTGGCAGACGCGCAGGCGGTCGGCGTCGGGATGCTGCACCGCTTCCCTGATTTCGCCAACAACTATTTTTGTGAAAGGCGGCGCGACCGGCTTGAGGTCCTCCACTTCCAGGCCGGCCATGGTCAGGGTCTCGGCCAGCTGTTCGGTGTTCAGGGGCGGATTGCAGAATTCGCGCAACCAGGATTCGGGAAATTGCATTTTTATAAAGCCTGATGGGTTACTGGAATTGCGACAGGAAGCGCAGGTCACCGTCGAAGAACAGCCGCAAGTCGTTGACACCGTAACGCAGCATGGTCAGCCGGTCCGGCCCCATGCCGAAAGCAAAACCGATGTAATGCTCGGGGTCCAGCCCCATGTTGCGCACCACGTTCGGATGCACCTGGCCGGAACCGGCCACTTCCAGCCAGCGGCCCGCCAGCGGACCGGTCTGGAACTGGATGTCGATCTCGGCGCTCGGCTCGGTGAAAGGGAAAAAGCTGGGCCGAAAGCGCAGCACCAGGTCGTTGGACTCAAAGTAGGTGCGACAGAAGTCTGTGAAAACGACTTTCAGGTCCTTGAAGCTGACGTTCTGGCCTATCCACAGTCCCTCGCACTGGTGGAACATCGGCGAGTGCGTGGCATCGCTGTCCACCCGGTAGGTGCGGCCCGGCGCGATCACGCGGATCTCGGGCATCACGCCGCCAGCGTCGATCAGCGCGCGGTGTTTCTTGACATGCTGCACCGCGTAACGAATCTGCATCGGGCTGGTGTGTGTGCGCAGCAGGTTGGGCGCGGCCTCGGTGCCGCCCTCCACATAAAACGTGTCGTGCATGGAGCGCGCCGGATGGTCTTCGGGCGTGTTCAGCGCGGTGAAGTTGAACCAGTCGGTTTCAATCTCGGGGCCCTCGGCCACATCGAAGCCCATGGAGCCGAAAATCGCCTCGATGCGCTCGAGCGTGAGCGACACCGGGTGCAGGCCGCCGGCCGGCCGCTGACGGCCCGGCAACGAGACGTCCAGCGCCTCGGCCTTGAGCTGCACCTGCAGTTCAGCGTCCGCCAGCGCCTGGCGGCGCGCGGTCAGCGCGGCTTCGATGGCCTGCTTGGCCAGGTTGATGGCGGCGCCGCGTGATTTTTTCTCTTCCACGGGCAATGCGGCCAGACCCTTCATCAGCTCCGTGATGCGGCCGGACTTGCCGAGGAACTGCGCCTTGGCATTTTCCAGGTCGGCAGGCGTGACGGCCTGCGCAAAGCTGGTTTTGGCCGAATCCACCAGAACATCGAGTTCGTTCATATATTTCTTGTCATTAACAAACCAGCCCGGACGCCGCCTTCGCCTGCCACCCGGACAAAGAAAAAGGGCCAGAGCCTTTTCAAGCTCTGGCCCCCGTCTTTTGTGCGCAATCAGCTATCAATTCAATAGCTGGTTGCCCCTCAAAAATCAAGCAGCAAGCTTGGCCTTGACCTGCTCCACGATAGCGCCGAAAGCAGCGCTGTCGTGAATCGCCATGTCGGAAAGAACCTTGCGGTCGATTTCGATGCCGGCTTTTTTCAGGCCGTTGGCAAACTGGCTGTAGGTCATGCCGAATGAGCGGCTGGCAGCGTTGATACGCGCAATCCACAACTGGCGGAACACACGCTTTTTGTTACGGCGGTCACGGTAGGCATATTGCCCGGCCTTCATCACCGCTTCTTTGGCGATGCGATAGACATTGCCGCGGCGGCCGCGGAAACCTTTTGCAAGGGCGAGAACTTTTTTGTGGCGGGCGCGAGCCGTTACACCACGTTTGACGCGAGGCATGTGAGTACTCCTTGTTCGTCGTTAATTAAATGCCCATGCCGGGCAGCATCTGTGCCATGTGACCCATATTGGTCTCATGGACAGCAACTGCACCACGCAGGTGGCGTTTGTTCTTGGTGGTCTTCTTGGTCAGGATGTGACGTTTGAAGGCTTGGCCGCGCTTGACGGTACCACCTGGACGAACGCGAAAACGTTTCTTCGCGCTGCTCTTGGTCTTCATTTTGGGCATGTAAATGCTCCTTTTCATTTGTGCTCGTGAGGCGCTGCGAACCTTCCGCAGACTTGATGGCCCCGAGCCACTTGTAGTGGCGAGTGTTTAATTCACCACTTGTCAGTGGCGAGTTTTGGACTCACCACTGGCTGGTGGCGGGCTTTGACACCTGCCACCTTTGCAAAGGCCGGATTTCCCTGCCTTCACCGGACATGCTTTCGCATCCCCGAAAAACCTGCCGGTGAAACCACCCGCAGGTTGAACTCCTTGTCGGCGACAGCCGCCCTCAGGCGCCTGTCGGTGCAGCCGGTGCCGCTTCTGCGGGCGCCGCTGCGGGCTTGGCAGCCACCTTTTTCTTGCCCGGCGCGATCATCATGACCATCTGCCGGCCTTCGAGCTTGGGAAACTGCTCCACCAGAATCAAATCAGCCAACTCGTCGCGAATACGCGCCAGCAGGGCCAGACCCAGTTCCTGGTGCGTGATTTCGCGACCGCGAAAGCGCAGGGTAATCTTGCACTTGTCGCCCTCTTCCAAAAAGCGCTTGATATTGCGCAGTTTGATGTTGTAGTCACCATCGTCGGTGCCGGGCCGGAACTTGATTTCCTTGACCTCGATCACCTTCTGCTTGGATTTCGCGTCCGCGGCCTTCTTCTGCTCGGCGTACTTGAATTTGCCGTAGTCCATCAATCTGCACACCGGCGGTACCGCTGTGGGAGAGATCTCAACCAAATCCACGTCATATTCACCGGCGAGGCGCAAGGCTTCCATGATGCTGACAACACCCAGAGGTTCGTTGTCTGGCCCGGTCAGACGTACTTCGGGGGCCATGATTTCACGGTTCAAGCGATGCTTGCGTTCTTCGCGGTGGCGGCGGTCACGAAATTCAGTAGCGATGGTTCTAATCCTTTAACGTTTGCTATAAAAGCCATAGCAGCTTGCGCCCGCCCAGCAAGGGCGACAGGCCAAAATCATCAACAAATGTGTCAGAAATCAGGCTTTTTGGGTAATGTCAGAAGCAATTGTTTGAGCAAAAGCTTCGAGTGACATGACGCCAAGGTCTTTGTTACCCCGGGCGCGCACGGCAACTGCGCCGGCTTCCTTCTCCTTGTCACCTACGACAAGGATGTAAGGCAGCTTTTGCATGGAGTGCTCCCGTATTTTATACGTAATTTTCTCGTTGCGCAGGTCAAGATTGACCCTAAGCCCTTGATTTTGAAGCCTTTTAGCTATTTCACGACAGTAATCGGCCTGCGCATCGGTGATATTGAGCACCGAAACCTGCACCGGCGCCAGCCAGGTGGGCAGTGCGCCGGCATGTTCCTCGATCAGAATCCCGATGAATCGCTCCAGGCTGCCGACGATGGCCCGGTGCAGCATCACCGGCCGGTGCCGGGCACCATCTTCGCCTACATACTCGGCGTCCAGCCGCTCCGGCATCGAGAAATCAACCTGCATGGTGCCGCACTGCCACTGCCGGCCAATCGCATCTTTCAGCGTGTATTCGATCTTGGGGCCATAAAACGCCCCGTCGCCGGGCGCGATTTCGAACTCGCAGCCGGAGGCGCGCAGGCTTTCCATTAGCGCCTGTTCGGCCTTGTCCCAGCTTTCGTCGGAGCCAATGCGCGCTTCGGGCCGCGTGGCCACCTTGTAAATGATGTTCTTGAAGCCGAAGTCGGTGTAGACCTTCTGCAGCAAGGTCGTGTAGTCGACACACTCCTTGAGGATCTGCTCTTCGGTGCAGAAGATGTGGCCGTCGTCCTGCGTGAAGCCGCGCACCCGCATGATGCCGTGCAGGCCGCCAGAAGGCTCGTTGCGGTGGCACTGGCCGAACTCGCCGTAACGCAGCGGCAGATCACGGTAGCTCTTGATGCCCTGCTTGAAGATCAGGATGTGGCCGGGGCAGTTCATCGGCTTGAGCGCGTACTCGCGCTTTTCGCTCTCGGTGGTGAACATGTTGTCGCGGTACTTGTCCCAGTGCCCGGTTTTTTCCCAGAGCGTCTTGTCGATGACCTGCGGGCCCTTGACCTCCTGGTAGCCGTTGTCCTGGTAGACCTTGCGCATGTATTGCTCGACGCCCTGCCACACCGTCCAGCCCTTGGGATGCCAGAACACCAGGCCAGGCGCATGGTCGTCGATGTGGAACAGGTCGAGCTCGCGGCCCAGCTTGCGGTGGTCGCGTTTTTCCGCTTCTTCCAGCATCAGCAGGTACTGCTGCAACTCGTCCTTGGTCGCCCAGGCCGTGCCGTAGATGCGTTGCAGCATCTCGTTGTGGTGGTCACCGCGCCAGTAGGCGCCGGCCAGCTTCATGAGCTTGAAAAATTTCAGCTTGCCGGTACTCGGCACGTGCGGGCCGCGGCACAGGTCCTCGAACTTGCCCTCGCGATAGAGCGACACGTCTTCGTTGGCCGGAATGCTCGCAATGATCTCGGCCTTGTAGTGCTCGCCCTGCTCCTTGAAATAAGCCACCGCCTCGTCGCGCGGCAGCACGCGGCGCGTCACCGGCTCGTCCTTGGCGGCCAGCTCGGTCATCTTTTTTTCGATGGCCGTCAGGTCTTCCGGCGTGAAGGGGCGTTTGTAGGAAAAATCGTAGAAGAACCCGTTCTCGATCACCGGGCCGATGGTGACCTGGGCATCGGGAAACAGCTCCTTGACCGCATAGGCCAGCAGGTGGGCGGTTGAGTGGCGAATCACTTCCAGGCCTTCCGGGTCCTTGGCAGTGATGATGGACAGCGGGCTGTCGGCAGAAATCAGGTAGCTGGTGTCCACCACCTTGCCGTTGACCTTGCCGCCCAGCGCGGCCTTGGCCAGGCCGGCGCCAATGGAGGCGGCGACCTCGGCCACCGTCACCGGCTGGGGAAATTCACGGATCGAGGCGTCTGGCAGCGTAATTTTGATCATGGTGGGCAGGCTCTGAAAAACAAAAAAGCGCGGAAACTGCCGCGCTTGGTAAAGGATGGGAATGGAGGGTTGCTATCTATTGAGTAGCTATAAATCACCAGGGGATGCGGCTAGCGCCCGGGGTGACTCCAAACTGGAGGCGTGATCGTAGTTCGCGGTGTCATAACCCGCGCGATCCTTCCTGTTTCCAGTTTGATTGATTGCATGTCACTATTTTACGGCAGCTTCGGACTCAGGCCCCACCCGGAACGCCCGAAGGGACAAAAGCCAGGCCCAGACAGCGCGGGCACTCGGTGATGACCGTCTGTTTTTCGACCTCGAAATCCTCGGTGATGTTTTCACTGTCAATGCGGAGTTCGCCCGTTCCGTTGCAGTCGGGGCAAGGCGTACGTTTGAATCCCAGGGTGGCGTCGGACATGAGGAGCTCCCGCAGAGTTGGCCTGAATCAGCCGCACTCTACGCGAAAACCGTTGCATACCCAAGAAAAAAGCCCGGCCCACGCATGACGCGTGGGCCGGGCCGCGGCCGCCCGCTGGGCGGCTGTCAGTGCGGCTCAGTTCAGTGGAACTGCTCTTCTTCGGTCGAGCCGGTCAGCGCGGTCACGCTGGACTTGCCGCCCTGGATCACAGTGGTGACTTCGTCGAAGTAGCCGGTGCCCACTTCCTGCTGGTGCGACACAAAGGTGTAGCCGCGCTCGCGTGCTGCGAACTCGGGCTCCTGCACCTTCTCGACATAGGCCGACATGCCGCGCTTGACGTAGTCCTGGGCCAAATCGAACATGTTGTACCACATGGAGTGGATGCCGGCGAGCGTGATGAACTGGTACTTGTACCCCATGGCGCCCAGCTCTTTCTGGAACTTGGCGATGGTGGCATCGTCGAGGTTTTTCTTCCAGTTGAACGATGGCGAGCAGTTGTAGGCCAGCATCTTGCCGGGGTGCACCTTGTGCACGGCGTCGGCGAACTTCTTGGCGAAAGCCAGGTCGGGCGTGCCGGTTTCGCACCACACCAGGTCGGCGTAATGGGCATAGGCAATTGCGCGGCTGATCGCCTGGTCGATACCCTTTTTGGTCTTGTAAAAACCTTCGGACGTGCGCTCGCCGGTCAGGAAAGGCTTGTCGTTCTCGTCGTAGTCGCTGGTCAGCAGGTCGGCGGCTTCAGCATCGGTGCGGGCAATCACCAGGGTGGGCACGCCGCAGACGTCGGCGGCCATGCGCGCAGCGATCAGCTTCTGGTTGGCTTCCACCGTCGGCACCAGCACCTTGCCGCCCATGTGGCCGCATTTCTTGACCGAGGCCAGCTGGTCTTCCCAGTGCACGCCGGCAGCGCCGGACTTGATCATGGCCTTCATCAGCTCGAAGGCGTTGAGCACACCGCCGAAACCGGCTTCTGCATCGGCCACGATGGGCGCGAAGTTGTCGATGTAGCCCTTGTCGCCGGCATCAATGCCCTTGGAGTGCTGGATTTCGTCGGCACGGCGGAAGGTGTTGTTGATGCGTTCAACCACCTGCGGCACGGAGTCGACCGGGTACAGCGACTGGTCAGGGTACATGGACGAGTAGCTGTTGTTGTCGGCAGCGACTTGCCAGCCCGACAGGTAGATGGCTTTCACGCCGGCTTTCACCTGCTGCATGGCCTGGCCCCCCGTCAGCGCGCCCAGGCAGTTGACGTAGGGCTCGGTGTTGACCAGGTCCCAGAGCTTTTCGGCGCCGCGGCGGGCCAGCGTGTACTCGATCGGGAAGGAACCGCGCAGGCGGATCACGTCGGCAGCGCTGTAACCGCGCTTGATGCCCTTCCAGCGGGGGTTGGTCGCCCAGTCTTTTTCAAGGGCGGCAATCTGCTGTTCGCGGCTCAGTTGTTCGGTGAGGGTCTGTGGCATGAGGTCACTCCGGAGGTTGAAAAATGGGGGGATAAACAGCGCTGCACTATCCATGCCTTTGCCGTTTGCTCTGGGATCAACTTTAAGTCTTCTACAAGACTTTGTGAAGCTCTTATGTCTTATATAAGAGAAAATTTATTGCCAATAAAATCAATGGTCTTTTTATAATATTTCAATATATGAAAAGTATTTTCTTGTATTGAGAAATATTACTGCGCTGCAGCATTTTGAAATTTCGTAATACGGAAGGCTTTTACCGGATCATGAAATGCGGGGTTGCTACATTCCAGCTGGCTCATCGCTGGTGGCAAACGGCGGATCAAGCCAAGCAGACCATCCCACAAACGGCTGCAGTCCTCCGTCTCACGTCGCCCGCCACCCGCTGCCTCAGGGACGCTGCCGAAGGTGGTCGAGCCAGTCGCCACCGGTGATCACCGGTTGGCCCGCCGCGCGGGCCGGGTTGATTTCATAAACGAGACAGTCCAGTTCCACCGCGCCAGACAGCGCCTGCGGCTGATCCAGCAGCACCCTCACCGCCTGCTTGCGGTATTCGCCGGTCTGCTGCGGCCAGACCTCCTCGATGACATCGAGCTGGCGCTCGAGTTCGGCGCTGATGGCGTAGACCTCGCCGGTCACGCGCGCCGGGCCGCCCAGCACCGCGCCCGGGTAAGGCCCCAGGTCGTAGAGCACGCCGGCCACGCTGGCCAGGCCGACATACTGCGGCGCCGGACGCAGCCGCGTGATGTCGCGCACATCGCCGCGGCGCAAGGTGCCGTACACAAAGACATGGCGGCTGGTGGAAGGTGTCGTCGGTTCAGGCATGAAAGTAAGGCATGATTTCGGGCAAGCAGAAAAGCGATCTGGAAAAAAGCATCCCGGACTCTGCGGCGCACAGCAGCCAACAGCGCTGGCGGCAGCCGCAGGGGCCACTCAACCCTCAACGGAAAACCCGGTGGAATGAACCGCATTGTGGCCTACGCCTGCCTGGCGCTCAGCATGTCTCTGGTCGGCAGTTATGTCGCACTGTCCAAACCGCTGGTCGCGGTTTTCCCGGTCTTTCTGCTGGCCTGGCTGCGTTTTGGCATCGGCGGGGCCGCCATGCTGCACTGGCTCAAAAAGCCGGCCGGGGAAGCACCGATGACGCGGCAAACCCGGCAACTGGTGTTCCTTGAATCCTTTCTTGGCAATTTCCTGTTTTCGATCTGCATGCTGTTCGGCGTGAGCCTGAGCAGCGCGGTGGCCGCCGGCGTCATCATGGCCGCCATTCCGGCCGCGGTAGCGGTGCTGAGCCGACTCTTTCTCGGCGAGCGCATCCGCCCCCGGGTCGCGCTGGCCATTGCCTGCGCGGTTTTCGGCATCATGCTGGTATCGCTATCAAAAACAGAGCTGTCTGCGCAAATGCAGAAAGGGCTGGAGGTCGATTTGGCATCCAGCCGCGCCTGGCTGGGCAACCTGCTGCTGGTCGGCGCCGTGCTCTGCGAAGCCGCTTATGCGGTGATCGGCAAAAAACTCACCGGCGCGCTCGGCCCCAAACGCATCACCGCGCTGATCAACCTCTGGGGTTTTGCACTGGTGACACCGCTGGGCCTGTGGATGGCCTGGGGTTTTGACTTTGCCGCCGTGGCGCCCGGCAGCTGGCTGCTGCTGCTGTTTTATGCGCTGGCCGCCAGCGTCTGGACCGTCTGGCTGTGGATGACGGGCCTCAAAGGCGTGCCCGCCAGCCAGGCCGGGGTGTTCACTGTGATGCTGCCGGTCAGCGCGGCGCTGGTTGGCGTAGGCGTGCTCGGGGAGTCCGTGGGTGCGGCGCAACTGGCCGCGTTTGCACTGGCGCTGGCAGGCGTGGCACTGGCCACGCTGCCGGAGAAAATGCGCCCCTGAACGCAGCAGCCCCGGGGAGCGTCAGGCTTCAGGCAAACAGGGCCTTGTGCTGCTCGCGCAGGACGTTTTTCTGGACCTTGCCCATGGTGTTGCGTGGCAGCTCGCCGACGATGAAACAGCGCTTGGGAATCTTGAAGTTGGCAAGCTGCGCCTTGAGCCGCGCGATGATCTGCTCGGCGTCCAGCGTCGCGCCGGCCTTGGCGATCACGATGGCCACGCCGACCTCGCCGAAGTCGGGGTGCGGCACGCCGATCACCGCGCTTTCGGCCACGCCCGGCATGTCGTTGATGTAGCCCTCGATCTCGGCCGGGTAGACGTTGTAGCCGCCGCTGATGATCAGGTCCTTGCTGCGCCCGACGATGGTGATGTAGCCGCGCTCGTCGATCTTGCCGACATCGCCGGTCTTGAAATAGCCGTCAGCGGTGAACTCTTCCTTCGTCTTCTCGGGCATGCGCCAGTAGCCCTTGAAGACGTTCGGCCCCTTGACCTGGATGCCGCCTATCTCGCCGGTGGGCAACGGCTGGCCGGCATCGTCCTGCACACGCAGGCTGACCCCGGGCAAGGCAAAGCCTACGGTGCCGCCGCGCCGCTCGCCTTTGTAGGGGTTGGAGGTCAGCATGGCGGTCTCGCTCATGCCGTACCTTTCGAGAATGGTGTGACCGGTCCGCTCCTGCCATTCGGTGAAGGTTTCAATCAAGAGCGGAGCCGAGCCGGCAACGAACAGGCGCATGTGGCGGCAGGCTTCGCGGGTCAACCCGGGCTCGGCCAGCAAGCGCACATACAGCGTGGGCACGCCCATGAAGACCGTGGCCTCGGGCAGCTTCTGCACCACCAGCTTGGGGTCGAACCTGGCCAGCCAGATCATCTTGCTGCCATTGATCAGTGCACCGTGGATCGCCACGAACAGGCCGTGCACGTGGAAGATGGGCAGCGCATGGATCAGCACGTCGCCAGGTTCCCAGGCCCAGTAGTCCTTGAGAACCAGTGCATTGCTCAGCATGTTGCCGTGCGAGAGCATGGCGCCTTTGCTGCGGCCGGTGGTGCCGCTGGTGTAGAGAATGGCCGCGAGGTCATCCGCGCCGCGCTGAACCACCTCGTGCCGGTCGCTGCAATGCGCGGCGCGCTCAAGCAGCGAGCCGGTGCGGTCGTCGTCGAGCGTGAAGACGTTCTGCGTGCCGGCCTTGAAGGCGATCTTGCTGACCCAGCCGAAGTTCTTTGAGCTGCACACCACCACCGAGGGCTCGGCGTTGCCGATGAAATACTCGATCTCGGCGCTCTGGTAGGCGGTGTTGAGCGGCAGGAACACATAGCCGGCCCGCAGCGTGGCGAGGTAGAGCATCATCGCCTCGACCGATTTTTCAACCTGCACGGCAATACGTGCACCGGCCGGCAGGTCCAGCGACTGCAGCAGGTTGGCCATCATGGCGGTCGAGCGTTCGAGGTCGCGCCAGGAGTAGTTCAGGCCGGTGTCGGTTTCCACCGCCACCGCATCGAGGTCTTTCGGAAAGGCTGCGCGCAGGGTCGCAAACAGGTTGTTGTTTTTCATCGCGTGGTTACCTGGAGATCGAAAAAAGTCAGAGGTCTCAGCCGGCCGGGAAATGCGGCGGACGTTTTTCAACAAAGGCCGACACACCTTCGCGGTGTTCGGCGGAGTTCGCGTAGGCATACGCCGTCGCTATCAGTTCAGTAGCAGTCTGCGCCTGCCCTTCCTGGGCCAGAGCCCGAAAAGTCTGTTTGTTCAGGCGTGCCGCCGCGGGTGCCAGCCGGGTCACACGGCCGGCCGTCGCGAGAGCCTGCGCCCCCACCTCGCTGTCCGGCAGCACGCGGTTCAGAAAACCGCGCTGCAGCAGGGTGGCCGCGTCGAGCACCGCCGCTGCCAGCAGCATCTCGCGCGCCGTCAACTCGCCCGCGGCGCGCATCACGAGTGCGGCCTCACGCGGCGCCATCGGAAAACCGAGCTTGCCGATCGGTGCGCCAAAGGTAGCGGACACGCCGGCCAGCCGCATGTCGCAACAGCTGGCGATCTCCATGCCTGCGCCCATGCAGGCGCCCTCGATCTGCGCCACGATGGGCAGGTCGCAGTCGAGCATGGCCTGCAGGCCGCCCCAGACCTCGTTTTCATGGAAGCCGCGCAGGGCGGCTTCGTCAAAGCGGAAGTCCGGGTACTCGGCGATGTCGCCGCCCGCGCAGAAACTGGCGTCCTCCCCGCGCAGCAGCACGCAGCGCACATCGCCGCGCTGCTGCAGGCCGGTGAACACCTCGCGCAGCTGCTGCCACATGGCACGCGACATGGCGTTGAGCTTGCCCGGATGGGACAGGGTGACCATGGCGATGGGGCCGTCCTCGGCCAGCAGAACCTGTCCTGTCATGCAAGTCTTGCGTTCAGTCCAGCTTGGCGCCGGACGCTTTCACCACCTGCGTCCACTTCTTGACCTCGGCGCTGATGAAGCTGCCGAACTGCGGACCGCTCAGGCCGGCGAACTCGGCACCCTGGCGCGCCCAGACGGCCTTGGCTTCGTCGGTGGTGCAGGCCTTGCGGATTTCCTCGATCGCGCGGGCCTGTGCATCGGCCGGCATGCCCTTGGGGCCCCAGACACCGTACCAGGTCGTCACGTTGTAGTCGGGCAGCCCCATCTCGGTGGCGCTCGGCACGTCGGGAATGGCCGGGTTGCGCTTGTTGCCCGACACCATCAGCGCCTTGATGCGGCCGCCGGCAATGTGGCTGGCCGAGGAACCCAGGCCATCGAACATCATTTCGACGTCGCCGGCAATCAGGCCCTGCAGGGCCGGGCCCGCACCGCGGTAGGGAATGTGGGTGATGAAGGTTTTGGTCTGCTGCTTGAACAGCTCGCCGGCCAAGTGGTGGGAGGTGCCGGCGCCGGCCGAGCCGTAGTTGAGTTTGGCCGGATTTTTGCGGGCGTAGTCGAGAAACTCCTTGAAGTTGGCCACCGGAAGTTTTTGCGGGTTGACCACGACGACCTGCGGTACGCTGGCCACCAGGATCAGCGGCACCAAGTCTTTCTCGATGTCGTAGTCGAGTTTGGGGTACATGCTGGGCGCGATGGTGTGGTGCACCGCGCCCATGAACAGGGTGTAACCGTCGGCCGGCGCCTTGGCAGCAATGCTGGCACCCAGGGTGCCGCCCGCGCCGCCGCGGTTGTCAATGATCAGCTGCTTGCCGGTCAGGCGCGCAAACTGCGCCGACATGGGACGCGCAAAGGCGTCTGTGCCACCGCCTGCAGGAAACGGAACAATCATGGTCACCGGCTTGGCAGGCCAGCCCGATTGCGCATGGCTGCCCAGTGAAAATGCAGCCACGCCGGCGGCCGCGGCACGCAGCACATCGCGTCGGGACGCGTTGAGGTCAAAGCTCGATGTCATGTCTGTCTCCTGTCGTTGTTGAAATAGGGCTTGGTTAGTACGCTTACGAAATATACAAATCTTCGATGTCACCCGATACGGGGATTTTCCCCTGTGACAGCAGCGCCCTGTGCTTGTCCAGTCGCTTGAGGTCATAGAGGTAATTGACCATCAGGCCGCAAGACTGCTTGAGTCCCTTGGCCGAAGGATCACCCATCCAGTTCAGGCGCTCAATGCGCGCACCGTTGCCGAGGTGAAAACGCGCCACCGCATCGAGCGGCTTGCCGTCGTCGAGTTCGCGCCCCAGGTAGTGCGCCGCGCAACGCAGCAACATACGGCGCACCGGCGACTTCTCGTCCAGGGCCGGCGCATTGTCGGCGGCAGTGAGGAAATGCTGCGCGGTGGGGGGTTCAAATCCGATGGCCCGCCCCAGCGCGGTGCGCTCCTTGTCGTCGAGCAGCGCCAGCATCGCACCGGCATGTTTACCCAGCCAATGGCGGAAACCGGGAATCGGCGAGAGGGTCGCAAAATGTTTGAGCCGCGGAAATTCGGCACGCAGTGTTTCCACCACACGCTTGATCAGCGAGTCGCCGAAACTCACGCCGCGCAGGCCCGCCTGCGTGTTGCTGATGGAGTAGAAAATCGCGGTGGTGGCCTTGGCCAGATCCGCCGGCGCGGCCGACTCGTCGAGCAGCGGTGTGATGCCGGCGGCCATCTCGTCCATCAGCGCCACTTCGACAAAAATCAGCGGCTCATCAGGCATGCGCGGATGGAAAAATCCATAACAGCGCCGGTCGCTGTCGAGCCGGTTTTTCACATCGGCCCAGCTCTTGATGTCGTGCACCGCCTCGTACTTGATCAGCTTTTCGATCAGCGATGCCGGTGAGTCCCAGCTGATGCGGCGCAGGTCCAGAAAACCCACGTCGAACCAGGTCGAGAACATGTACTCCATCTCGACATCGAGCGCCTGCAGCCGCCTGTCCGCCTTGAGGTAGGGCAGCATGTCGGCGCGCATATCCACCAGAAAACGTATGCCTTCCGGGAATGCGCTGAAACGCTGCAGGAGGCGCCTGCGCGGCGACACGGTGGCGCGGCGGTAGCGCACCTCGGCCACCGCCTCGTCGGGCGTGCCCACCGCGGCGGCAAACTGCGCTTGCGCGAGCTTGACCTTCTGCGCGTCGGCCACAAACTGCTCGCTCATCAGCAGCCACATGTCGCGCCGCTCGTTCAATGCGGCGCCGGCGTACCAGCCGGCCACGCCCTTGGCGCGTCGGCCGCCTTCGACTTCGCTGACCTGCGGGTCCACGATGGCCTTGAGCTCCTCCAGCGTGCGGCGCAGGACGCGCGGCGACAGCGCCTCCTCCTTTTGCCGCAGGGTGGCCTTCAGGCGTTCACGGGTGGAGCGGGCCGGCGCCGGTGCTTCCGGCGAAGCGCCGGACGCTACTTTTTTGGGAGCATCTGGCGCAGACACCACGGCGGCTTCGGCCGCTTTGGATGCTGCCTTTTTGTCGCCTGAAAAGCGCGACACGCTGCGGTTGAGCCAGTCGGCGGCGGTCATGAGGCCACCCGCGTGCGCTGATGGCGGGCCAGTTCGCGCAGGGCTTCGCGCTGGCGCGTCAGGTGGGTGCGCATGGCCGCGTCGGCGCCTTCGCTGTCGCGGGCCTTGAGTGCGGCAAACACTGCCATGTGTTCCGACAGGCTTTGCGCCAGCCGTCCGGGCGCATGCAGCTGCTGCGCACGCGCCAGTTTGAGGATCTTGCGCAGGTCGGCGATTGCCGTGGCGAGCCAGCGGTTGTCGGCCAGCGTGATGATGGCTTCGTGGATCGCGAAATTGGTGTCGTAGTACTCGTTGATGCGGCCGGCCTTCGCATGGCCGGCCAGCCGCTCGTGCAGCGTGGCCAGCGCCGCCAGGTCGGCGTCGCTCGCATTGCGCGCGGCCTCGTAGGCGCAGCGCCCTTCCAGCAGGGCGATCACCGGAAAGATGTCGTCCAGGTCCTTCTCGGTGACTTCACTGATGAAACAGCCGCGCCGCGGCTCGTGGCGGAGCAGCCCCTCCGCGGTCAGCACCTTGAGCGCCTCGCGCAGCGGCGTGCGGGAAATCTGCAGCCGCTCGCACAGGACCAGCTCGTCCAGAAAACTGCCGGGCGCATAGGTACCGGCAAAAATCTGCTCACGCAGGGTGGCAGCCACTTCCTGGTGCAATGAATTCTGGACGAGTCGCATGGTGAGTATCCGTTGGTCGTCGTGTGGCGGCGAAGTGCCCGTTGGGTCTGGCGGTTGGCGGTTGGCAGGACCCCGCATCTGGCAGCCCTCCGCCCCCCTTGTTGGGTTATCTATTCCATAATTTCCTGTAATTACGCATAATTATGATGAGCAAACTGGACGAGCGCAAGCTGCTTCAGCGACAAACCAACAGGTGAAAACCCGCAGTCTCCGGAGCTTCAAAAAAAGGAGGCAACTGCTATTGCAAGTGGATCGGGTCGGAAGCCAGGTATCAAAAAGATAGCTGCTGGCGCCCGACCAGCAAGGGCTGATGCCGTTTTCAGGCTCTTTTATCAGCCCACAACCAGAGCCAGACACCGGCCGCGATCATCGGCAGGCACAGCCACTGACCCATGCTCATGCCCAGCGCCAGCACGCCGAGGAAGTCATCCGGCTCGCGGAAAAATTCGGCGATGAAACGGAACACGCCGTAACCGACGAGAAACGCCCCTGACACCTGCCCGGTCTTGCGCGGCTTGCGTGCATACAGCCACAGCAGCACGAAGAGCAGCAGCCCTTCCATCAGGAACTGATAAACCTGCGAGGGATGGCGCGGCAGCATGGAGCCGCTGTGTTTGAACACCATGCCCCAGGGCAGATCGGGGCTGCTGAAACGGCCCCACAACTCGCCATTGATGAAGTTGCCGACCCGCCCTGCCGCCAGCCCGGTGGGTACGCAGGGCGCAATCAGGTCCATCACCTGCAACCAGGGTTTTTGCCGCGTGCGCGCGAACCAGACCTGCGAAAGCAACACGCCAATCAGGCCGCCGTGAAAACTCATGCCGCCCTGCCAGACGTAAAAAATTTCCAGCGGATGGGCCAGGTAATAACCGGGCTTGTAAAACAGGCAGTAGCCGATGCGCCCGCCCACCACCACGCCCATCACCCCCAGGAACAGGATGTCCTCGATGTCCTTGCGGCCCCAGGCGGCCGCACCCGTCATTGATGCATAGGGCTCGTGCCGCAGGCGGCGCAGCCCCAGAAACAGGAACAGGCCGAAGGCAGCCAGGTAGGTCAGGCCATACCAGTGGATGGCCAGCGGCCCCAGTTGCAGGGCGACAGGATCGATGGTGGGGTGAATCAGCATGCGGCTTATTGTGCCAGCGTGCGCCCGCGGCAAGCGATGAGCGGGGGCCTCAGTCCGGCAGCGCCGGAGCGAAAGCCACAAACCGCTGGAGGCAGGGATTGGCTGCGTCTGCAGGCCAGAACAGGCTGGTTTCGCAGACCGGCACGCGGCGCCCCTGTTTGCCTGCCACGCTGCGGTACACCACGCCAGGCCGCTGGAACTGCCGCACGCTGTCGGGGACCCAGGCCACGCCCAGGCCGGCCGACACGAGGTTCACGATGGTCTGCATCTGGATGGCCTCCTGCGCCACCTGCGGCGGCTGCGCGGCGGCATGGTACATGCCGAAGATCGCGTCGTACAGCGAGGGCAGGATGCGGCGCGGAAAAATCACCAGCGGCTGCGCCAGCACCTCGTCGAGCGCCAGTGAGGCCTTCGCAGCCAGCGGATGCTGTTCGGGCAGCGCCAGCACCAGCGGCTCCCGGGCGACCAGCCGGCGCGTCAGCCCCGGCGGCGCAAAGCCCGGGGAATGGAGCATGATCCCGGCGCCGATGTCGTGGCGTTCAAACGCCTGCAACTGCATGTCGCCGGTGGCCTCGAGCAGCTCCAGCTGCACCTGCGGTGCATGGTCGCGGAAAATCCGCACCCAGGCAGGCAGCAGCGAGAACCCCGCGGTGGAAACAAACGCCAGCCGCAGGCGGCCGACTTCACCGGCCGCCGCCGCCCTCGCCTGCCCGGGCAAGGCCTGCGCCCGCGCCAGTAGGTCCATCACCTGCGGCAGCAGCGCCATGGCCACCGCCGTCATGTGTACGCTGCGTTTGGTGCGCTCGAACAGCCGCACGCCCAGCAGTTTTTCCAGATGGGCAATCGCCTGGGTCAGCGGCGGCTGCGTCATGTGCAGGCGCGCCGCGGCATGGCCGAAATGCAGTTCTTCGGCCACAGCCACAAACTGGCGCCAGAGCCGGAGTTCGATGGTCGGGGGAGTCATATGCCAAGCATATTAATACAGCCTGAGAAATATATTGGAACCGCTGGATGAGGCGGCGCATACTCTAGCTTTTTCCCCTCCGACCCCAAATTTTCCACCGCAGAGACACCCCATGACACAACAGGACAAGGACAGCGTCGGCGACGCCATCAACCGCCGCAGCAGGAACATCACCGAAGGCACCTCGCGCGCCCCGAACCGCTCGATGTATTACGCGATGGGTTACGAGGCCGATGACTTCAAGAAACCCATGGTCGGCGTCGCCAACGGCCACAGCACCATCACGCCCTGCAACAGCGGCCTGCAACGGCTTGCCGATGCAGCAATCGCCGGCATCGAGGAAGCAGGCGGCAATGCGCAGGTGTTCGGCACGCCGACCATATCCGACGGCATGGCCATGGGCACCGAGGGCATGAAGTACTCGCTGGTCTCCAGGGAAGTGATCTCCGACTGCATCGAGACCTGCGTGCAGGGCCAGTGGATGGACGGCGTGCTGGTGGTCGGCGGCTGCGACAAGAACATGCCCGGTGGCCTGATGGGCATGCTGCGCGCCAATGTGCCGGCCATCTATGTGTACGGCGGCACCATTCTTCCGGGCCACTACAAGGGCAAGGACCTGAACATCGTCAGCGTCTTCGAGGCCGTGGGTGAACACGCGGCCGGCCGCATGAGCGACGAGGACCTGCTGCAGATCGAGCGCCGCGCGATTCCCGGCACTGGCAGCTGCGGCGGCATGTACACGGCCAACACCATGTCGTCCGCCTTCGAGGCGCTGGGCATCTCCCTGCCCTACTCGTCGACCATGGCCAATCCGCACGACGAAAAGGCCAACTCCGCGAAAGAGTCGGCCAAGGTGCTGGTCGAAGCGATACGCAAGAACATCAAGCCGCGCGACATCGTGACCAAAAAGTCGATTGAAAACGCCGTCGCCGTGATCATGGCGACCGGCGGCTCGACCAATGCCGTGCTGCATTTCCTGGCCATCGCCCATGCGGCGGGCGTGGACTGGACCATCGACGACTTCGAGCGCGTGCGCGTCAAGACACCGGTGCTGTGCGACCTCAAGCCCTCGGGCAAATACCTGGCGGTGGACCTGCACCAGGCCGGCGGCATCCCGCAGGTCATGAAGATGCTGCTCAAGGCGGGCCTGCTGCATGGCGACTGCCTGACCATCGAAGGAAAGACGATTGCCGAGGTACTCAAGGATGTCCCGGACGCGCCGCGTGCCGACCAGGACGTGATCCGCCCGATCGACAAACCCATGTATGCGCAGGGCCACCTGGCCATTCTCAAGGGCAACCTTTCTCCGGAAGGCTGCGTCGCCAAGATCACCGGCCTGAAGAACCCGGTGATGACCGGCCCGGCCCGCGTGTTTGACGACGAACAGTCGGCGCTCGAAGCCATTCTGGCCGGGAAGATTGTCGCGGGCGACGTGATGGTGCTGCGTTACCTCGGCCCCAAGGGCGGCCCCGGCATGCCGGAAATGCTGGCACCGACCGGCGCGCTGATTGGCGCCGGCCTGGGCGAAAGCGTGGGCCTGATCACCGACGGCCGTTTTTCGGGTGGCACCTGGGGCATGGTGGTCGGGCATGTGGCGCCGGAAGCGGCGGCCGGCGGCAACATTGCCTTCATCAACGAAGGCGACTCCATCACCATCGACGCCAAACAATTGCTGCTGCAACTCAACATCAGCGACGCCGAACTGGCCAAACGCAAGGAGGGCTGGAAAGCCCCGCTGCCGCGTTACATGCGCGGCGTGCAGGCCAAGTTCGCCTTCAACGCCTCGAGCGCCAGCAAGGGCGCGGTGCTCGACGACTATTGAGATTTCGGCAACACGCTGACCAAAAAAAAAGCCCCTGCAGAACAACCGCAGGGGCTTTTTTCGTTACCTGTGTGAGGCGCGAGCGCAGCAAGGGGGCTCCCTTCAAGCAGGGGCCGCGGATCTGGCTCCGCCAGTCCGCAGGCGCAGCGGCCCCCTCTGGGGGCAGGAAGCTACACGCAGTGAGCGACCGTGGGGGTCATTTTCTTTTTTTGAGCATCCCCATGGCATCGCGTTGCCGGTCAATCCGCTCCTTCTTGCGTTTTTCCATTTTTTCCATGGCATTTTTTTCGGTGAGACCGGACTTGTCCGCCCACCACCACCAGAGCACGGCCAAGCCGAACGGCGCCAGCACCACCCACCAGGGCCAGCCCGCCACCGGCGCGACCTCCAGGTACTTCAAGGCAATGCCGACGATGCCCAACAACAGAAAAAACATGGCTGACTCCTGAAAAACCCGTGGTAACCCTTTGAAAGCAAGGTCAACCCGGCCCACTACAATGACGTTGAACGACTGTAACCGAATCCGAATCCATAACTACCCCCCACGAGGTTTAACGATGAAACGTCTCTGCTTAGTGATTGCTTCCCTGGCCGCGGGTTTTGCCGTGTCCACCCCGGCCCTGGCTGACCTGCAACTGGCTACCGCCAAAAACTGCATGGCTTGCCATGCCGTGGCCACCAAGCTGGTGGGTCCTTCCTACAAGGACGTGGCAGCCAAATACGCGGGTCAGAAGGACGCCGTTGACAAGCTTGCTGCAAAAATCGTCAAGGGCGGTGCCGGCGTGTGGGGCCCTGTGCCCATGCCAGCCAATGCCCAGGTCAATGCCGACGAAGCCAAAAAACTGGCGGCTTGGGTACTGACGCAAAAATAAGCCCGGCCCTCCGGTACAAAAAAGCCCGTTGATCCAACGGGCTTTTTTCATGGGTGCGGCGCGGCTTGCGCCGCCCTGGATCAAAGATTTTCAGACAGTTGATCGAGGATGGCGGGATTTT
>ERZ1292640.425-Hain-H43-02um-R1-425-length-34219-cov-9_pt1 | contig 20436 bp, 17 predicted proteins | sample MGYA00564404_ERZ1292640 | MGnify/ENA primary metagenome ERZ1292640 (study PRJEB36523, sample SAMEA6512636) | groundwater metagenome | collected 2019-01-08 | study: AquaDiva: Metagenomics assemblies of 32 groundwater samples
CAAGGGCCGCTGGTGCTGACGGTGATTACCGGCTTCATCGGGGTGGTGATGATGCTGCGACCGACGATAGAGCAAAACCAGGCCTTCGCCGGCCTGATCGGCCTGATGTCCGGCCTGCTGGCCGCCTTTGCCTACATGCAGGTGATGGCGCTGGCCCGTGTCGGCGAACCCGAAACCCGCACAGTGTTTTATTTCGCGGTCGGCTCGGCTGTCGCCGGCGGCCTGGGCATGCTGGTGGCCGGCGTCTCCGAGTGGCACTGGAAACCGGCGTTGTGGCTGCTGCCCCTGGGCGTGCTGGCCTCGCTGGGCCAGCTGTGCATGACGCGGGCCTACAGCATGGCGAAAACCCGCAGTGCCACGCTGGTGGTGGCAAACTTGCAATACTCCGGCATTGTGTTTGGCGCGATCTACAGTCTGGTGCTGTTTGGCGACCAGATTCCGCTGCTGGGTTGGGCCGGCATGGCGCTGATCGTGGCCAGCGGCATCGCGGCCACCGTGCTGCGCGCCCGGGCCGCACCGGGCGCGCCTGCCGAAGAACACTGAATCGATTTCACGGGCTTATTTTTCAACCGGAGCCGCCATGTACACCACCCTGATTTCTGCCGAACAGCTGCAGGCCCTGGCGCGCAGCGGCCAACCCTATCGCGTATTTGATTGCAGCTTTGACCTGATGCAGCCACAGGCTGGCAGACAGCTGTACCTGGATGCCCACATCCCGGGTGCGGTGTATGCCCACCTCGACACCGACCTGAGCGCCAAACATGGCGTTCCTGGTGCCCACGGTGTGCTGACCGTGCACAGCGGCGCGGACCAGCCTGCTTCCGGCGGACGCCATCCGCTGCCTAACCGCGAAAAATTTGCCACCTGGTTGTCCAGCGTGGGCTTCAGCAATGACATGCAGGCGGTGGTGTATGACCGCAACGGTGCCAACTACTGCGGCCGCCTGTGGTGGATGCTCAAGTGGGCCGGCCACGAGGCGGTGGCCGTGCTCGACGGCGGACTGCAGGCCTGGCAGGCCGCAGGCGGCGCGATCAACCGCGGCGAAGAGCCTTCGCACTTCCAGTCCATCTTTTTCCCCGGCCCGGAAAAGGCGCTGCTGGTCGACGGCAAAACCGTGGCCGACCAGCTCGGCCAGCCCCACCAGACCCTGGTGGATGCCCGCGCTCCGGCCCGTTTTCGCGGCGAGGTCGAGCCGCTGGACCCGGTGGCCGGCCACATTCCCGGCGCGCTGAACCGGCCTTTCGGCGACAACATCGGTCCCGACGGCAGGTTCAAGCCTGCCGACCAGCTGCGGTCTGAGTTTGAAGCCCTGCTGGCGGGCCGCGACCCGGCCGGTGTGGTGCACCACTGCGGCAGCGGCGTCAGTGCCGTGCCCAACCTCCTGGCCATGGAAATTGCCGGCTTGGGCCGCACCGGCCTCTACGCTGGCAGCTGGAGCGACTGGTGCAACGACCCCGGCCATCCCGTGGCCAAAGGCGCCGAGAGCGCCCACAAATAATCGCTGGCGCGTGATGCAGTGCTTTAGTATTCATTAAACCTGCGCCCCGCCATGCCCGACACCTCCGCTTCTCACGAATCCACCCGCCAGCTGGCTGCAGCGCTCATCGAACAACGGTACTCGCGCGGGCTGCGCTCCCTGCTGCTGATGCTGCTGGCCAGCCTGCCCCTGGTGCTGGGCCTGTCGCTTGCCCAGGAAATCGGCGACGTGCAAATCATCGTGATTGCCGTCGCGCTGACACTGACCGCGTTCGGCTACTGGCTGCTGCACCGCGGGCACTACCAGTGGACCAGCTACCTGCTGGTCTATTCCCTGATCGGCCTGTCGGCGGCGGGCATGGTGGCTTATGGGTCGGTCCGCAGTGCGCTGCTGCTGGGTTTTGTCGGCGCGGTGATTGCCGCCGGCATGATGCAGGGGAAAAAGTCCCTGGTGTCGGCGGTCGTGATGAGTGCCCTGGTCCTGGGCCTGCTGAGCTGGGCCGAACAGGCCGGCCTGCTGGTCAAGCCCGACTTCACGGTGAACCTGCGCTTCTGGCTGGTCAATGTCCTGCTGCTCACCGGCATTGCCGGCAGCGTGTACACCAGCCGCCAGGTGGTGCTGCGGGCGCTGCGCGAGCAGCATGCCGAACTGCGCCGGCGCGAGAAGGCCGAAGACGAATTGCGCCTGAGCGAAGACCGTTTCAGCCGCATTTTTCGCAACAGCCCGGCGGCCATCATCGTGCAGGACGCCGACACCATGACGGTACTCGATGTCAACCCTGCTTTCGAACGCCTGTACGGCTATACCCGCGAAGAGTCACTGGGCGGCAACGATGCGATGTTGTGGGACAAGCCCGAGGCCCGCAAGGATTTCCTGCGCCAGATGCGCGCGACAAACCGGGCCATCAATCTTCCGGTGGAGGGGCGCACCAAGGACGGTCGGCTGATCCACATCCTGCTGTCGTCTGAAATTGAAAACGTGAGCCAGGGCCGCATCGTGGTCTCCACCATCACCGACGCCACCGCCGAAACCCAGGCCAGGCTGGCAGCGCGCCGGTCTGCCGAACTGTTCGCCAAGGCTTTTGATTTCAGCCCGATCAACATGACCATCACGCGGGTTGCCGACGGCACGTTCCTGGCCGCCAACGCCTCGGAAGACCGCATCCACGGCTTTGAGCCGGAAGAACTGGTGGGGCGCACAGCGGTCGAGATCGGGGCCTGGGCCAGCGAAGCAGAACGCCGTCGGTTTGTCCAGGACCTGCAGGCCGGAGGTCGGGTGCTGAGCCGCGAACTGCGGATGCGCCACAAAAACGGCAGCATGGTCGACTGCCGGGTCTGGTCGGCGATCATCGATATCGCCGGCGAGCCCTGCATGCTCAACTCGACCATCAACATCAGCGAACAAAAGCGCCGCGAAGCCCAGCTGATCGATGTCGCCAAGGCCCTGTCGAGCGGCACCGGCGAAGCCTTCTTCCGTTCCGTGGTCCAGCATCTGGCCCTGGCCATCGATGCGGATCTGGTGATCGTGGGTGAAACCATGGCCGACCAGAGCGTCGCCTCACTGGCCATGGTTCAGGACGGCGAGCTGCAGCCCAATATCCGGTACCCTCTGGCCGGCACCCCCTGCGACAAGGTCCTCAGCCAGTCCGACCTGTGTGTCCACAACGAGGGCGTGCAACAGCTTTTTCCGCACGACCGGATTCTGGTGGAGGGCAACTACCACGCCTACGTCGGTGCGGCGCTGCGCGATGCCGACGGCACGCCCATCGGCGTCGTCAACGCTTTGTGGCGAAAGCCCCAGGCCCGCTCCGCCGACCGGGATGCATTGATGCAGATTTTTGCCAGCCGCATCACGGCCGAACTGGTGCGGCTGCGACGCGACCGTGAAATTTCGCGCTTTAACGAAACGCTGGAGCAACGCGTCAACGAGCGCACCGAGCAGCTCATGGCGACCAATGCCGAGCTGGAGTCTTTCGGTTACTCGGTGTCGCACGACCTGCAGTCCCCGCTGCGCAGCATCGAGGGATTCAGCGTGCTGCTGGCGCGCCGCCTGAAGGGCCGGCTCAGCGACGAGGAGCAACGCCTGTTCGACCGCGTTCGGGTCAACGTGGTGCGCATGCACGAGCTGATCAACGACCTGCTGGCGCTGGCCCGCGTCAGCAAGGGAAAACTGGTGCTGGAGGATGTCGACCTCAGCGCCATGGCGCAGCAGGTGGTCACGGAGGAAAGGCAACGCGACCCCAGGCGTCCGGTGCAGGTCATCATCCAGCCGGGCATCCGCGGCCGCTGCGACAGCAAGCTCGCGCGCATCATCCTGGAAAACCTGATCGGCAACGCCTGGAAATACTCGCGCCAGCAGTCCGAAGCGACGATCGAATTCGGCCTGATGCCGGCGCGCGAGGGCGGGCGCAAGATGCTGTTCGTGCGCGACAACGGCGCCGGCTTCAACATGGCCTATGCCGACAGCCTGTTCAAGCCCTTCCACCGGCTGCACCATGAAACCGAATTCGAAGGCAGCGGCATCGGACTGGCCACCGTGCACCGCATTCTGGAGCGGCACGGCGGCCTGATACGCGGCGAGTCGTCCGAGGGAAAGGGCGCGTGTTTCTATTTCTCCTTCGATCCCCGGGTCGGCGCCATCGCGGCCTGAGGTATCAGGCCTTCAGCGCGGCCCCGCCTTGCGGAGCCGCGCTGAACGCTCCCATCAGGCGGGCGTCTCGTAGCTGGCCAGCAGCTCTTCCTTGAGTGCCTTGATGTCCTCGACCATGGCCTTGAGGTCCATGTCGCTCTTGCGCGCTTTGGGGAACATCTCTTCCCGCTCTTCTTCCACGTGGTGGTCGATGTATTCACCGAGCACGATGACCTTGGCGTCGAACAGTTCTTCGTCCGCATCCATGCCCGAAATCTGTGCAATGAGGTCCTTGGCGCTGGCATGCTCGACCTCGGCTTCGTTGAGCAGGTCAGCGTCACCGATGGCCTCGCGCGCCGCGGGGTAAAAAATCTGCTCTTCGATGTCGGCATGCACGGTCAGCTCCATGCAGATCCTGTCGGCGATCGCCTTGCGTTCGTCGGCGGCTGCCTTGGCTTCGCTGAGTTTCCTGAACTGGGTGAACAGCTTCTTGACGGCAACATGGTCGGCATCGAGCAGGTCGACGGCGTCGTTCATCTTGGGAGGTGCTTTGCTCATGGTGGGCTTCCTGGTGATGGTTGGGTTGGTCATTCACAGCGCCGGTGGTGCTGCATGCATGGCGGAGGGCCAGACACAAAACGACTCTAGGCAGCGCTCCCGGGCGCCTGTGTCAGACGCCGTTGATGTTTTTGTAGGACAGCACGAAAGTGACAAACCGTTGCGGTTGGTCCGGCCGTCGCATCAAATCGGTCACCAGCCCATGTCCAACAAGCGCCAGCAGCTATCAATAAAGTAGCAAGCAGGAGGTGCTACGATTCGCGCACCCTGCACTCTCCCCGTGAACACCCATGACCAGTACGCTGGACGTTGTAACTTTTGGCGAAGCGATGATGCTGCTGGTGGCCGACCGGCCGGGCCCGCTCGAAGACGCCACCTCTTTTTACAAACACACGGCAGGCGCTGAAACCAATGTGGCGATCGGCCTGGCACGCCTGGGGCTGAAGGTCGGCTGGGCCAGCCGCCTGGGCACCGACATGATGGGTCGCTACCTGATCCGGGCGATGTCGGCCGAAGGCATCGACTGCTCGCAGGTGGTGCTCACTGCGGCGCAGCCCACCGGTTTCATGATCAAGGGCAGTGTGCTGGACGGCAGCGACCCGCCGGTCGAATACCACCGCCAGGGCTCGGCCGCCAGTCACATGGCCCTCAGCGACATCGATGAAACCTGGCTGCTGTCGGCGCGGCACCTCCATGCCACTGGCGTGTTTCCCGCCATTTCGGCGACCACCCTGCCCGCCGCACGCCGCAGCATGGAGCTGATGCGTCATGCCGGACGCAGCGTGTCGTTCGATCCCAATCTGCGACCGACGTTGTGGGCCACGCCCGGGCAGATGCGCCAGGCCATCAACGACCTGGCCACGCGGGCCGACTGGGTGCTGCCTGGCCTCGAAGAGGGCCGCTTCCTGACCGGCGAAAACACGGCCGAAGGCATTGCCGCCTTTTATCGCCGGCGGGGCGCTGCGCTGGTGGTGGTGAAGCTGGGCGCCGACGGCGCCTGGTTTGACAGCGCCAGCGCCGGCACGGGACATGTGCCGGCTTGTCCGGTGGACAAGGTGGTGGACACGGTCGGCGCCGGTGACGGTTTTGCGGTCGGTGTGATCAGTGCCCTGCTGGAGGGACGCAGCGTTGCAGAGGCCGTCCGGCGCGGCGCCTGGATAGGGGCGCGCGCCGTGCAGGTGGCGGGCGACAGCGAAGGCCTGCCCACCCGCGCGCAACTGGCGCAAGCCGGGCTCTGACAGCCAACGCACCCCAGTGGTTACATGGGCTGCGGTGTGGGCTGCACCTGGCCGGGGTTGGGCGGGGTGGCGATGGGCAACACCGGTTCGGGCGGCGGCACGTTGGGGTCGGTCGCCATGCCTGGCATTTGTTCGGACAAGTTCTTACTCCCTTTCCGGTTTGCCGGAGGATGGCTCCACCGGCTTGTCGAGCTCGCGGATCATGCCCTCGCCTTCCAGGTCGCGACCGTCGGACGGAATGTCGCGCTCGTTGCCGATCTCGGGCTCTTCCGTCGGCAGTGCAGGTTCCGTGTCATTGGCCGCCCTGTCCACCGCCGGATTGCGCTGCGGCGTGCCGCTCGGGTCCACCGGCAACGGCGGCGTGGGGTCGTCGTTGCTGTCGTCGCCCGGCGTCACCGCCGGCTCTTCTGGCGCTTCTTCTTCGGGAATGACCTTCGGTTCGGCATGCATCTCAGAACCCTCCCACCGTCAGAGGCACGGTCTCGGTCACCACGGCAGCCGCAGCAGCCATGCTGGCGCAGACGCTGGTGAGGTAGGCGATGTAAGCCGCAGCAATGCGGCGGGCCCGGCGGGGCCTGAAAGGGGTGGGTGTCGGCAGTTTCATGGCAGCGTCCTCGAAGAATGCCTCCATGATGGCCGCGCTCCGGCGCCGCGCCTATAGGCTGCCATGCCCTGTGTCTGTCAGTGTCCGGCTGACACGGCCGGCCGCCAGCTGCTCAATGCGAGGAATGCGCCAGCCCGCTGACCCCCATGACCAGCGCCATTCCCACGCCCAGCCAGGCAATCTGTGCGAGCGTTTCGCGGGCCGTCAGCCGTTTTTGCAGCTGCGGAATCAGGTCGGCCAGCGCCACATACACAAAGCTGCTGGAGGCCACCACCAGGAAATAGGGCAGCCAGTCGTGCAGCATGTCGACCAGGGCGTAACCGACCAGGCCACCCAGGGCCGTCACGGCGCCGGCCAGCGACACCTTGATCAGGGCCATGCTGCGGTTGCCGGAGGTATGGCGCAGCACCACCAGGTCACCCATGTGGTGCGGCACCTCATGCGCCAGCACGGCCAGCGCGGTGATCACGCCCAGGCGCATGTCGGCGACGAAGGCGGAGGCAATCAGGATGCCGTCACCAAAGGCATGCACGCTGTCGCCGGTCAGCACGGCCCAGCTGCCGGACCTGGCGGGCTGGCCGTGATCGTGGCCGTGATGGTGATGATGCGGATGGCCTGCATCGTCCCCGCCCTGCGGGTCATGGTGCTCATGGCCGTGGTGATACAGCTCGGCCTTGTCGAGCAGGAAGAAAAACACCAGCCCGACCAGCAAGGTGGCAAACAACTCCTGCGCGCCGGCCTGGCTCTCGAACGCCTCGGGCAGCAGGTGCATGAAGGCGGTCGCCAGCAGCGCACCAGCGGCCAGGCTGAGCATGTGGTTGGTATAGCGGGCCAGCACACCAAAGCTGAGCAGCGCCGCCAGCCACACGCTGCCGATGCCGGCGGCCAGCGTGCCGGTCAAAATTGCTATCAATGTCATAGCTGCTCACGCCCGATCTATATGGGCTGAAGCCCGAAAAGGTTGTAAAAACTCGCCTGAAACGCAAAAAAACCGCCGCACATTGCTGTGGGGCGGCTCCATGCCGGGCGGGCTTGAATTTAAGCGACGCCGTTGGCCTTGAACCACGCCAGAGCGCGTTTCCAGCCGTCTTCTGCCGGCTCCTTGCGGAAGCTCGGGCGGTAGTCGGCGTGGAAAGCGTGCGGGGCATCAGGGTACACCACAAACTGCGAGGCCTTCGCCGCGGGACTGCCGCCGGCAAGGGCCGCTTTCATCTTATCAACCGTGTCAAGGGGGATGCCGCCGTCCTGACCGCCATACAGGCCGAGCACCGGGCCGTTCAGGATGGGGGCGATGTCGACCGGGTGTTTGGGTGTGAGCGGCGTGCTGGCACCGACCAGGCGGCCGTACCAGGCCACGCCGGCCTTGACGCCGGGGTTGTGCGCGCTGTACAGCCAGGTGATGCGGCCGCCCCAGCAAAAACCGGTGATGCCCACCTTGGCGGTGTCGCCGCCGTTGGCGCCCGCCCACTTCACCGCGCCGTCCAGGTCGCCCATGACCTGGGCGTCAGGCACCTTGGAGACGACCTCGGCCATCAGCTTGGCCATTTCGCCGTACTGGGTGGGGTCGCCTTGGCGGGCATACAGCTCGGGCGCAATCGCCAGGTACCCGGCCTTGGCAAAGCGGCGGACGGTGTCGGCAATGTATTCATGCACGCCGAAAATTTCCTGGATCACCAGGATCACGGGCAGGCCGGTTTTGCCAGCGGGCGCGGCGTAATAGGCCGGCACCTTGAACCCGTTGACTTCAAACGAGGTTTCGCCGGCCTTCAGGCCCTCGGCCGACGTCTTGATCGCGGTCTGCGCCATGATGGGCAGGGCTGTGGCGGCATAACCGACACCGAGCGCGGCCTTCAGCGCCGTGCGGCGGGTCGCACCGGCTTCGGTGCTGTGGCCGGGGAGCAGGGAATCAAACTCGGATTTCTGGTCGCTGTTGAGCATGGCGGTTTCCTCAATATCTGGGTTGAAGGGACGTGAAAGGGACGTGAAAGAGGCTGGGCTGATAAAGCAGTCGGAGTCTAGGCGGTCACAGAAGTTCTTGCCGGTGCAGGGAATTACCAGGGGGTATTCCCCCCAGTCCCGTCGCGGTCATGCCGCCCTGCCTGCGGATTCAGTGCGCTTTTTCCCAGTTCGGACCGATGCCGATCTCGGCCAGCAGCGGCACCTTGAGGTCCGCCACCCCGGCCATCAGGCGCGGAATTTCGTGGCGCACCCATTCGACCTCGGCCTCTGGCACCTCGAACACCAGTTCGTCGTGCACCTGCATGATCATTTTGGTGGCGCGTTTTTCGGCATCGAGCACGTCCTGCACCTTGACCATGCTGAGCTTGATCAGGTCGGCCGCTGTGCCCTGCATGGGCGCGTTGATGGCCTGCCGCTCCGCCGCCTTCTTGCGCGGGCCATTGCCGCCGTTGATCTCGGGCAGGTAGAGCCGCCTGCCAAACACGGTCTCGACAAAATGGTTCTTCCGGGCGAACACCACGGTCTGCTCCATGTAGTTCTTCACGCCCGGGTAACGCTGGAAATACTTGTCGATGTAAGCAGCCGCGGCCTTGGTCTCGATGCCCAGGTTGCGCGCCAGGCCGAAGCTGCTCATGCCGTAAATCAGGCCGAAGTTGATGACCTTGGCGTAACGGCGCTGCTCGCTGCTGACCTGATCGAGTTCCACACCGAACACCTCGGCGGCGGTCGCGCGGTGCACGTCCAGGCCGTCGGTGAAGGCGCGCAGCAGCGCTTCATCGCCGCTCAGGTGGGCCATGATGCGCAGCTCGATCTGCGAGTAGTCGGCGCTGGCGATCAGGCAACCGGGCGGCGCCACAAAAGCCTCGCGCACGCGCCGGCCCTCCGGCGTGCGCACCGGGATGTTCTGCAGGTTGGGATCGTTGCTGGACAGCCGCCCCGTCACGGCGACGGCCTGCGCGTAATGCGTGTGCACCCTGCCGGTACGCGGCAGCGCGAGCTGGGCCAGCTTGTCGGTGTAGGTGCCCTTGAGTTTGCTCAGCGAGCGGTGCTCCAGCAGCTTGGCCGGCAGCGGGTAATCCTCGGCGAGTTTTTCCAGCACTTCCTCGTCGGTGCTGCGCGCGCCGCTGGGCGTTTTCTTGATCACCGGCATGCCCAGCTTGTCGAAAAAAATCTCGCCGAGCTGCTTGGGGCTGCCCAGGTTGAAGGGCTGGCCGGCAATCTCGTAGGCCTCGGCCTCGAGTTGCAGGATGCGCTGGCCCAGTTCGTGGCTTTGCGTGGCCAGCATGGGCGCGTCGATCAGCACGCCATTGCGCTCGATGCGGTACAGGGCCTCGCTGCTTTTCATCTCGAGCTCGTAGATGAAACGCAGCTTGTCGTCGGCCTGCAGCCGCGGCCAGAGCACGCGGTGCACGTCCAGGGTCTGGTCCGAGTCTTCGCACGAGTATTCGGCGGCCTTGGCGATGTCGACCTGGTTGAACTTGATCTGGTGGGCGCCCTTGCCGCACAGGTCTTCGTAGTTGATGCCGCTGCGCCCCACATGGCGCTCGGCCAGGCTGGCCAGGCCGTGCGGTTTGTGCACTTCCAGCACATAACTCTGCAGCATCGTGTCGTGGGCGTAACCCTGCACCTCGATGCCGTGGTTGGCAAACACGTGCCGGTCGTACTTGACGTGTTGGCCGAGCTTGGCTTTGGCCGGGTTCTCCAGCCAGGGTTTCAGGCGCGCCAGCACCTCGTCGCGCGGCAGCTGCGCCGGCGCATCGGGGTAGTCGTGCGTCAGCGGAATGTAGGCGGCCTCGCCCGGCGTGACGCTGAAACTCAGGCCGACGATCTGGGCCAGCATTTCGTCGAGCGAGGTGGTTTCGGTGTCGACCGCCACCAGATCGGCGGCTTCTATTTTTGCCAGCCAGGTCTCGAACATCGCCCAGTCCAGCACGGTGTCGTAACGCAGGTTGGTGGCCCGCTCGGCCAGCGGCGTGGCCAGAAAGGCCGGCTCGTCAAACAGCCCCGGCTCGTCAGGCGATGCCGAGGGCGCGGCGCGGCCCTGGTGGTGCGTGTCGGGTCCGGCTGGCAGCTCGGCCGGCGCATTCTGGGCCTCCAGGCTGCGGACCAGGCCCTTGAAGCCGTACTTGTCATAAAAAGCCTTCAAGGCCTCCGTCTGCTGGGCGCCGACAGCTATGGATTCCATAGCAGGCAAGCCTTCGATGTAGTCCTGCAGCTCGCAGTCCTTCTTGATGGTCAGCAGCTCACGGCCCTTTGGGAGCCAGTCCAGGGTCTGGCGCAGGTTGTCGCCGACCACACCCTTGATCTCGCCGGCACGCGCCACCAGCGCGTCGAGCGAGCCGTATTCGAGCAGCCATTTCACCGCCGTCTTGGGGCCGACCTTGGGCACGCCGGGCACATTGTCGACCGCGTCGCCCACCAGGGTCTGGTAGTCCACCATCAGGCGCGGCGGCACGCCGAACTCGGACTCCACACCAGCCAGATCGCGCCGGCGGTCGTTCATGGTGTCGATCACCGTGATGTTTTCATCGACCAGCTGGCTCAGGTCCTTGTCGCCGCTGGAGATGATGACCTCGATGCCCTGCTGCGACGCCATGCAGGCCAGCGTGCCGATCACGTCGTCGGCTTCCACCCCGGGCACATCCAGCACCTTCCAGCCAAGCAGGCGAACCACCTCGTGGATGGGCTCGACCTGGCTGCGCAGGTCGTCGGGCATGGGCGAACGCTGCGCCTTGTAGTCGGGGTAAAGCGCATCGCGAAAGGTCGGGCCCTTGGCGTCGAAGACACAGGCGGCAAAGTCGGCGCGTACGTCCTTGCGCAGCTTCTGCATCATGTTGACCATGCCGCGGATGGCGCCCGTGGCCGGGCTTTGCGGGTTGCCGGGGTCGGCGCGCAGGTCGGGCATCGCATGGAAAGCGCGGTAGAGATAGCTGGAGCCATCCACCAGCAGCAGTGTTTTTTTGTCGGTGCTCATGGCTAGGGCCTGTTCACACTATTGATGCAAGTGCGAATATGGTTAAAACAGCGCCAATCCAGGCGCGCGACGACGCTCAGCCTGGGCGGCTGAGCTAGGAGTGCAACAACGAGTGGTGCTGTTTTAACCATATTCCCTTCGGGTTGCGGCCAAAAAGGCCATGCGCAGCGTTGCAAAGCCTTGCCGGGCCTCAGCCCGGCTGCATTTTGCGCCTCGCGCATGACCTTTTTGACTCGCAACGCATCTTCCATAAATAGTGTGAGCAGGCCCTAGATTGTCACCGTTTTGCCGGCCCTATCCACGGGGGTGCCGGCCCCCTACAATGCAGGCATGCAACACCCTCTTCGCTCCCTTCTGTTCGCCGCCACGGCTGTTCTGGCCTGTGCCCCCGTGCTGGCCCAGACGGCGGCGCCAGCCCCCGCAGCAGCACCTGCGCAAGCACTGCCGCCCGGCACCAACCCCGTCAGCAGCCGGCCCGATCCGGCCATCCAGCGCATCCGCACGGAAGACGCCGGTTCACGCATCGACGAAGTGCGTGTGGGGGGCGAGACACAAAGCATCACCGTGCAGCCCAAAGCCAATGTGCCGGCCTACGAGGTCCTGCCCTCCGACGCCACCAAGGGCGGCGGCACCGCACCGTCCACCTCGGGCGCCGGCAGCACCGGCAAACGCGTCTGGAACGTGCTCAAGTTCTAGTTTTTCCCTTCAGTTTCCGTTTCAGGCATGGCCGTTTACACCGAAGTCTCGTTTGACGAGGCCGCTCCCCTTTTGCATTCGCTCGGACTGGGGCAGCTGAAGACCCTGGACCCGTGCTCGGGCGGCATCGAGAACACCAACTATTTCGCCGACACCGACCAGGGTCGCTACGTCCTGACGCTGTTCGAACGCCTGGGCTTCGAGCAGTTGCCGTTTTACCTGTACCTGATGCAACACCTGGCGCAGCGCGGCATTCCCGTGCCTGAACCGCATGCCGCCCTGACGGCCGGCGCCGGCAGCTGGCCCGGCGACATCCTGCACAAGCTCAAGGGCAAACCTGCCGCCGTGGTGGACCGCCTGCGCGGCCGCAGCGAACTGGCGCCCACACCCGCCCACTGTGCGGCGGTGGGCGACATGCTGGCGCGCATGCACCTGGCGGGGCAGGATTTCGACCGCCAGCAGGCCAACCTGCGCGGTCTGGCCTGGTGGAATGAGACCGTGCCGGTGGTGCTGCCCTATCTCGACCCCGAACAAGGCAGCCTGATCCGCTCGGAACTGGCCTACCAGAACCATGTTTCCGCCTCCTCGGCCTGGCAGGCGCTGCCGCGCGGCCCGGTGCATGCCGACCTGTTTCGCGACAACGTGATGTTCGACGGCGAAGGCAGCAGCCTGCGCTTGACCGGTTTTTTTGATTTTTACTTCGCCGGCTGGGACGCCCTGCTGTTCGACATCGGCGTCAGCCTCAACGACTGGTGTGTGGACCTCGCCACCGGTGAACGCGACGCAGCACGCACCTCGACCTTCCTGGCGGCCTACCAGGCCGTGCGCCCCCTGAACGCCCAGGAACGCAGCCTGCTGCCGGCCATGGAGCGCGCCGGCGCCCTGCGTTTCTGGATCTCGCGGCTGTGGGACTTTTACCTGCCGCGCGAAGCCGCGCTCTTGCAGGCGCACGACCCCGGCCATTTTGAACGGGTGCTGCGCCAGCGCGTGGCCCATCCTTGCAGCCTGACGGCCTGAACCTGTTGCGCCGCGCCCGGGCCAGAGAGGCGGCCGGCCCGCAAAAGCAGCAGCCGGGCCTGCTTTTTTGCAGCAAACTGGCCGGCCGGCGTTAAATTGTTCACCGAGTTCGCACATTTAGCTCCTTCGATTGAACCTCGACAGCCCCGAACCCCTCAACATGCAACCCAAACAATGAAACTAAACATCGTTCCCGCGCGTACTGGCATCACATGGGTCAAACTCGGCATACAAACCTTCTTCAAGCAGCCGCTGGCGTTGGCCGGCCTGTTCTTCATGTACATGGCAGCGGCCACGCTGGCATCGCTGATTCCCTTCGTTGGCGTGGTGCTGGCGCTGGCCATCGTGCCGGCGGCCACGCTGGGCCTGATGGCCGCGACGCTGGAGGCCACCAAGGGCCGTTTTCCGATGCCCGCCATTCTGGTCAGCGCCTTCCGCGCCGGCCAGCAGCGCGCCCGCGCCATGATGGTGCTGGGTTTTCTGTATGCGGCCGCCTGCCTGCTGATCGTGTCCGTGGTGCCGCTGTTTTTCGATGTGCCGGTCAGCCGCGAAAGCGCCCTGGCGCCGGAAATGCAGGGAGCGATGCTGGTGATCATGGCGCTCTACCTGCCGGTCTCCATCCTGTTCTGGCATGCACCCGCGCTGGTGCACTGGCACGGCGTGACACCGGTCAAGAGCCTGTTTTTCAGTGCCGTCGTGTGTTTCAGGAATGCCGGCGCCTACGCGCTGTTCGGCCTGACCTGGATGGTGGTGCTGATGCTCATCGGCCTGGCCGTGAGCCTGCTGGCCGGCCTGCTGGCCAGCCCCGAGGCCGCGGCCGCGCTGGTCATGCCGGCCGCCCTGCTGATGGCTGCGATGTTTTCAAGCTCCCTGTATTTCACGTTCCGCGACAGTTTTGATGCCACCCCGCCCGACAGCCCCCTCAACAACGACAACAACCCCACTCCCGGAGACACGCCATGACACAGCACCTGCTGCAAGGCCGGCAAGAAAAGGAAATCCTGTGGTTTCAGAGGCGTGACGCGCTCAAGGCCGCCGCGGCCTGGGTTGCCATGGGGGGACTGCCGGCCGCGATGGCGCAGCAGCGCAGCAACATCGTGCAGCTGACCGGCGACGCCACTCTCAACGGCAGCCGCCTGAGCCCGGAGCACACGATCCAGACCGGCGACGTGATCCAGACCGGACCGGGCGCCAACCTCGTGTTTGCGATCGGCAACTCGGCCTTCCAGGTGCGCCAGAACTCGCGCCTGTCGGTGGAACGCGGCTCCACGCTCAATGCGGTCAGCCTGCTGCGCCTGCTGACCGGGGCCGTGGCCAGCGTCTGGGGCAAGGGCGTGAACCGCGCCATCGTCATGCCGACCCTGACCGCCGGCATACGCGGCACCGGCGTGTATGCCGAGATTTTTGCCGACCAGGGCGACCGCAACTATTTCTGCAATTGTTACGGCACGGTGGACCTCGGCGCGGGCAACGACAAGCAGGTGTCCCAGGCGCAATACCACCAGTCGTTCTGGGCCGACGCCGAACCCCGCAACGGGCGCTACCTGTCGCCCGCCCAGGCGCTGAACCACACCGACGAAGAGCTGGAATTTCTGGCCCGCCTGGTGGACCAGCGCACGGCCTGGCAGATCGCCGGCCGAAAAGGCATCAAGGACGGCCGCGGCCAGATGGGCTACTGAGCCCGGGCCGCTGGGCCGCCGCCCTCACCAGGCATCGCCGGAAGCATTCTGCAGCCGGCGCACCAGCGCCACCAGTTGCGGCCGAACTTCGGTCATCAGGAATTGCGGCGAGAGCTTGAAACCGGGCCCGCCGCAATTGACCACCATCACCGAACGCCCGCTCCCCGGCCGGAAAGCCGCGGCGATCGCATTGACGTCTTTCTGCCAATCGCCAAACGAGGCGCAGCAGCCGTGCTCGCGGTAGTGCGCCAGGGCCAGCTCCAGCGCGTCCCGGGTCTGCGGCCAGGTTTTTTCGTCCTGGGCCCGGATGCGTTCCATCAGCACACTGCGCTCGCTGTCGCTGCAGCCGGCCAGGTAGGCACGCCCCATCGCCGTGCTGGCCAGCGGAATGCGTGAACCGACGTCCAGGCTCAGCGTGAGGGCCGATTCGCTGCGGCAGTTCTCGACATAAATCATGCTCAGACGGTCGCGTATGCCCAGCGAGACCATGGCCTGCGAACTGTCGGCCAGCTCCTGCATCATCGGCCGCGCCAGCTGGCGCATGTCCATGCGGGCCAGCATGGCACTGCCCAGCGCCAGCACCGCACTGCCGAGCCGGTAGCCCGGATTGCCGCTGCCGTCCTGCGCATGTTCGAGGTAGCCCTGTTTGGTCAACGTGTAGGTCAGTCGTGAAATGGTTGACTTGGGCAGGCCGCAACGGCGTGCCAGTTCCTGATTGCCCAGGGTGCGGTCGCGCGAGCGGAAGGCACTGAGCACGTCGAGTCCGCGCGCCAGGGCGGTCACAAAATGCCGGTCCTCCTTCGCATTCCCGGCGCCGGGTCTGGCCGAAGCGACGTGTTCTGACGTGAGTACTTTTTTCATATTGTTCTGCAATGCGGAATTTGCGAATTTTATCAGTCCATGTCGCTTGAGAGACTAAATCCCCAATGGGATACGGGAATTCCATAGCGTCGCCCGGAGGTTGTGGTCACACAATCCCTCAGCATTGCAATCTCAATATTCTGCAATGCAGAACCATGAAAACATAACAGCAACGAGGAGAACTTCACATGTCGAGCAAGAAAATTCATGTCCTAGCGCTGGCGCTGAGCCTGGCCGCTGCCCTGCTTCCGGCCCATGCCGCACCGGGCCGGGAGGACCTGGTGATCGGGCAGGTGGCGCCGCTGACCGGCACCATCGCCGGGACCGGCAACGAATACGTGGCCGGCGGTGCGGCCTATTTCGCCTGGGTCAACGACAACGGCGGCATCTACGGCCGCAAGATCCGCGTCTCGCTCAAGGACGACAGCTACAAGCCGGACCAGACCCTGGCCCTGACGCGGCAACTGCTGGCCGAGGACAAGCCGCTGGCCCTGTTCGGTTTTGTCGGCACCGGCAACGTGCTGGCGCTGAACAAAAACAAGGTGCTCGAAGAGGCCGGCATCGCCCTGCTGGCGCCCTACACCGGCGCGCAGGACCTGCGCGAGCCGATGAACCCGCACATCTTCCACATCCGCGCCAGCTACACCGACGAAACCGCGCGCATGGTGGAACACCTGCACACAATCGGCCTGCGCCGCTTCGCCGTGATGTACCAGGACGACCCGTTCGGCAAAAGCGGACTGGCGGGCGCGGAAACAGCCCTGAAGAAGCTGGGCATGTCGGCAGTGGCCAAGGGCGGTTATGACCGTACCAAACCCGAGGAAGTCGATGCCGCCGTGGCCGCCATCGCGCCGGCCAACCCCGACGCCATCATCATGGTCTCGGTCAACCGGGCGTCGGCCGCCTTCATCAAGAAAATGCGCGCCCAGGGCAGCAAGGCCAGACTGTTCAGCATCTCGGTGGTGAACTTCAAGGAACTGCTGAAAAACGCCGGCGAGGACAACGCACGCGGCATCGGCATCTCCCAGGTCATGCCTTATCCCTACTCCACGCTGGCACCGGTGGCACGCGAGTTCCAGACCCTGATGGCCAAGTACCAGCCCGGCAAGGTGGTGTCTTACGCCAGCATGGAGTCCTTCATCGCGGCCAAGATCCTGGTCGAAGCCATCCGCCGCAGCGGCGCCGACCCGACCCGCGCCAAAATCATGAGCCAGCTCGAAAAAATGAACAGCTACGACGCCGGTGGTTTCAAGGTGAGCTTCTCGCCGGAAAACCGCGTCGGTTCGAAATTCGTCGAAGTGACCGTGATCGGCCGCGACGGCAAGCTGCTGCGCTGAACCGGGTCAGACCACCGGGGTCAGCTTGGCGACGCTCAGGGCCAGCCACTTCACGCCGTGCCGCGTGAAGTTGATCTGCGCCCGGGCGTCGTCGCCGCTGCCTTCGAGCATCATGACCTTGCCCTCACCGAACTTGTTGTGAAACACGTTCATGCCGTTTTTCAGCCCGTGCGCCGGCGCCTCGCGCTGCACCGGCACCGCCGGGTTGGGAAACCGGTCTCCGCCCAGACTCTTTGACGCAAAAGCGGCCTTGGCCCAATCGCCACGGGCGCCGCCAGCTCCTGAATTCGTAGCACCCCAGGCGCCGCTGCCGCCGCCGTAAGCCGACGAGAAGCCCTGGTTTTTCGGTGTGATCCATTTGAGCGCCGCCTCCGGCAACTCGTCGAAGAAGCGGCTTTTGAGGTTGTAGCGTGTCTGGCCGTGCAGCATGCGCGTCTGCGAATGGCTCAGGTACAGGCGCTGGCGCGCGCGCGTGATGGCCACGTACATCAAGCGGCGCTCTTCTTCAATGCCGCCGGCGTCGCTGAGCGAATTTTCATGCGGGAAGATGCCGTCTTCCAGGCCGGAGATGAACACGCAGTCGAATTCCAGGCCCTTGGAGGAATGCACGGTCATCAGCTGCACCGCGTCCTGCCCGGCCTGCGCCTGGTTGTCGCCGGACTCGAGCGCAGCGTGTGTCAGGAAGGCGGCCAGCGGCGACAGCGTCTCGCCGGTTTCCTGGTTGGGTGCCAGCAGTTCGGGCAGCGGCTCGTCGCCCAGCGGCGCGGACGGGTCCAGCCCCTGGCTGGCGGGCGACTGCTTCAGGGGCTCGCCGAGTTCATCGACAGGCAGGGCCACGGCATCGCGCCCGAACCCTTCCATGCTGACGAAGGACTCGGCGGCATTGACCAGCTCGCCCAGATTCTCGAGCCGGTCCTGCCCTTCTTTCTCGAGCTTGTAGTGCTCCTCGAGCCCGCTGTGCTGCAGCACCAGCTCGATGATTTCGCGCAGGCTCAGGCCCGGCGTCTGCTCACGCAGCACATCGAGCTTGGCGACAAAGGCGCCGAGGTTGGCGCCGGCCTTGCCGGGTACGGCACTGACCGCGTCATGCAGCGAGCAGCCCGAGCTGCGTGCAATGTCCTGCAACTGCTCGATGCTGCGCGCACCAATGCCGCGCGGCGGGAAGTTGACCACGCGCATGAAGCTGGTGTCGTCGTTGGCGTTCTCGATCAGGCGCAAATAGGCCAGCGCGTGTTTGATCTCGGCGCGCTCGAAAAAGCGCAGCCCGCCGTAGACGCGGTAAGGAATACCGTTGTTGAACAGCGCGGTCTCCATGACCCGGCTTTGCGCATTGCTGCGGTACAGCAGTGCAATCTCCTTGCGCGCCGTGCCGCCGCGCACCAGCTCGCGCACCTCGTCGACAAACCACTGCGCTTCGGCAAAGTCGGACGTGGCCTCGAAGACGCGCACCGGCTCCCCGGGGCCGGCCTCGGTGCGCAGGTTTTTGCCCAGGCGCTTGCTGTTGTGGCTGATCAGTTCGTTGGCCGAGTCCAGGATGTTGCCGAAGCTGCGGTAATTGCGCTCCAGCTTGATCTGGTGCTGCACATGGAACTCGCGCACGAAGTCGGCCATGTTGCCGACACGCGCGCCGCGAAAGGCGTAAATGCTCTGGTCGTCGTCGCCGACCGCGATCACCGAGCCGCCCGGCATGGCACCGGGGGCGGCATCGTCGCCCTGGCCGGCCAGCATCTTGATCCAGGCGTACTGCAGCTTGTTGGTGTCCTGGAACTCGTCGATCAGGATGTGGCGGAAGCGCCGCTGGTAATGCTCACGCACCGGCGCGTTGTCGCGCAGCAACTCGTAGCTGCGCAGCATCAGTTCGCCGAAATCGACCACCCCTTCGCGCTGACACTGCTCTTCGTACAGCGCGTAAATCTCGGCCTTCTTGCGCGTCTCCTCGTCGCGCACCACGACATCTTTCGCACGCTGGCCGTCTTCCTTGCAGCCGGCGATGAACCACATCAGTTGTTTGGGCGGAAAACGTTCGTCGTCGATGTTGAACTGCTTGCACAGGCGCTTGATCGCCGAGAGCTGGTCCTGCGTGTCCAGGATCTGGAAGGTCGACGGCAGGTTGGCCAGCTTGTAGTGGGCGCGCAGGAAACGGTTGCACAGGCCGTGGAAGGTGCCTATCCACATGCCGCGCACGTTGACCGGCAGCATGCTGGACAGGCGTGTCAGCATTTCCTTGGCGGCCTTGTTGGTGAAGGTCACGGCCAGAATGCCGCCGGGCGACACCTGCCCGGTCTGCAGCAGCCAGGCGATGCGGGTGGTCAACACACGGGTCTTGCCGGAACCGGCGCCGGCCAGGATCAGCGCGTGCGTGTTGGGCAGCGTCACGGCTGCGAGTTGCTCCGGATTAAGATTCTGTAAGAGTGGGGAGCTTGGGACGACTTCTGAGAACATCTCCCCATTGTAGAAAGCCTCTGATGCCAGATTCCGTGACCGCCCGATTACCCGTTTTAACCGCCCTTGTGCTGGCCGCCGGCCTGGCCCAGCCGGCCCTGGCCCAGTCTTCCTGCGCCAGCGACGGCCAGCAGCGCCCGCTGGCCCTGATGGAGCGTTTCATCAATGCCGACTGCGCCACCTGCTGGACCGACCCGGCCACCCCGCCCGCCGCCCGTGGTGCGATGGGGCTGGACTGGGTCTTGCCCGGCAGCCAGGGCGAGGACGCTCCGCTGTCTGCGGTGGCCACGCGTGATGGACTCAAACGGCTGGAGGCGCTGGGCACGGCGCTGCCGGCGGCCAGCCTGACCCTCCGAACGCCGGTGCAGGGCCGCGCGGGCGCGCTGCGTGTGGCACACGGCCTGCCGGTTTCCGGCTACATCGGCGCGTCCATCGCGTTCAAAGAAGTAACAGGCAGGGCTGCCGGCCAGCCCTGGACGGGCTGGCTGGCCCTGGTGGAAGCCCTGCCGGCCGGCACCGAAGGCTCGCCGGTGCCGCGTAATCTTGTACGAAACCTGCTTCAGGTCCAATGGGATGGGCGCAACCAGCTATCAAAACAGGAGCAACGGCGATTCATCGAGTCGCGCTCCATGGACGTACCGGCGGGCACGAACACCGACCGGCTGCGGGTCATCGGCTGGGTGCAGGACGCCAGTGGGCGCATCGTCGCGGCGGCACAATCGCGCTGCGCCGGAAAATAGCGCCCTCCCTCTCTCCATCTGCCTGGTTGTATAACGGCTATACGCCGCCGCAACTCCGCGCCCCCCGCACAAGCGCCTAGAATCAATCACCGGGCCCAAGCAATTGCGCCCGGTTTTTTGTTTCCGCAGACCTTGCGGGCAAGCCGGTCCAATCCAAGTGCCTTCTGTTATCAACAGTTTTTAAAGGCTTGGAATCCATGGAAATCTTCGACTACGACAATATCCT
>ERZ1292640.1335-Hain-H43-02um-R1-1335-length-20434-cov-7_pt1 | contig 20434 bp, 18 predicted proteins | sample MGYA00564404_ERZ1292640 | MGnify/ENA primary metagenome ERZ1292640 (study PRJEB36523, sample SAMEA6512636) | groundwater metagenome | collected 2019-01-08 | study: AquaDiva: Metagenomics assemblies of 32 groundwater samples
GAGTGCCTCCCCTGCTGGCTTGTCGGCCCCGGAACGCTTCATGCATTGGCGCTGAATGGGGGGTTGTTCAGCAGAATCAATATTGACATGTTTTTGTTTGCTGGGATAGTCGGTTAGATGCTGCGAAAGCTGCGACTGGAATATGAAGAGGCGGTTTACTATGTAATGAATCGTGGGGATCGGCGCGAAGACATCTTCCTGGATGAGGAGGACCGGATGCGGTTCCTGGACACGTTGAGCCAAGCTTGCTCACGAACGGATTGGCAGGTGCATGCCTACTGCCTGATGCGCAACCATTTCCATTTTGTGGTCGAGACGCCGCAGCCCAATTTGAAAAGGGGTTACAGGAAGCAAGGCGCAGGCAGCGTTCCGTCCACCTTCATGCCGGCGTGGTCTCGGGATTCTTGAGAGCGCCGCCACTACGCGCCAGATGGTCTCCGCGTGTCGGCTCCACAGCCGGGCTGGGATGGTGTGAAGGCGAGGAACCGGGGGGTGAAACGGCGCGCAACCTGGCGATGATCGGCGGCAAGTGCTGGAGGAGATAATCCACCTCTTCATCCGTATTGTAGATGCCCAGGCTGAAACGGATGCAACTGCGCGCCCGGGAGGAGCTGATCCCCATGGCCGTCAAAACGTGCGACGGCTCGAGCGACCCGGTGGTGCAAGCCGACCCGCTCGAAGCGCAGATTCCAGCTTTGTCCAGCAGCAACAAGATCGCTTCCGCCTCCGCTGAGTCAAAGGCAATGTTGGACGTGTTCGGAAGACGCGGTTCTTTGGCACCGTTGCGCATCGTCTTCGGAATGGTGCGCAAGAGGGTCGTTTCCATGCGGTCACGCAAGCCGCGAACCCGCGTGTTTTCTTCCGGCAAATGCGCCATCGCCAATTCCGCCGCGCACCCAAACCCCACGATGAAGGCCACATTCTCGGTCCCGCCGCGCCGGCCCCGCTCCTGGTGGCCGCCGATGACATAAGGCTGGAATCGGGTCCGGCGCTTCACGTAGAGCAGTCCGATGCCTTTCGGCGCGTGCAGCTTGTGAGCCGACAACGATAGGAAATCGACGTCCAGCGCCTTCACATCGATGGCCAGTTTGCCTGGAGTTTGGACCGCATCGGTGTGAAAAAGCACTCCTTTGCTGTGACAGATTGCGGCCACCTCCTCGATGGGGAAAAGCACGCCGGTTTCGTTATTCGCCCACATAACCGAGACGAGGGCCGTGTCCGGCCGAATGGATTTCTCAAGCAAATGCAAATCCAGCGATCCGTCCGATTCCACCGGCAGGAAAGTGGCATCGAATCCTTGCTTTTGCAGAAACTGGCAGAAATTGATGTTGGCTGAATGTTCAACGGCCGTGGTGACGATGTGGCGCTTGCCGGGATGCGTCACCAATGCGCTGTGCAAAGCGGCATTGTTGCTCTCCGTGCCGCAACTGGTGAACACGATTTCCTTCGGGTCCGCATTGATCAACGCCGCCACTTTGGCTCGCGCTTCTTCCACGTGTTTGGCTACCTGATGTCCAAAGCCATAAGCGCTGGACGGATTTCCCCAAAAGTCCGCAAAAAAAGGCGCCATGGCCTCTATCACGTCCGGGGCGACGCGGGTCGTGGCGTTATTGTCAAAATAATGTATTTTTCGTTGGGTCATTGGTCGACCGTTATTAGAATCGGCCTTGTTTAGGTTGCCGTCAGTCTAAACTCGAGGTCTCAAAGCGCAAGAGTTCATTTGACAGGGGCCGAGCTCAAAGTTCAGCAAAAGAGCATTGACAAAAGAACCGCAGCGGATTAACGTCAATATCATTACTGGTTTACTTATGATTACAACAAATGCACCGGCTAAGTTGACGCGGAACGAGGGGTTGAAAGAGGCCAGCCCTCATTTGGCGGGGACTATTGCACAGACCTTGGCTGATGCAAAGACCGACCGGTTTACCGATGATGACTATGAGTTCCTAAAGTTTCACGGAGTTTACCAGCAGGATGACCGGGACAAGCGCAAGATTGCCAAGCATTACATTTTCATGGTGCGCACCAAGTTGCCCGCCGGAGTGTTGGCAGCGCCGCAATATCTTATGTGCGATCGTCTGGCAAACCAATTTGGCAACAACACTTTGCGCATCACCACTCGCCAGGGTTTTCAATTTCATGGGATCATCAAGACGAATCTTCGGCAGACGATCAAACAGTTGAACGAAGGGTTGATCACGACCATAGCAGCTTGTGGAGATGTCGAGCGAAATGTCATGGCACCGCCTACTCCGGCAACCAGTCCGCTGGTGGAGCAGGTCATTGAGGAGGCTAAGCGGCTTGCCACAGCGCTTTCGCCAGCGACCATGGCCTACCACAAAATATGGATCGAGGGACAGGAATTGGACCTGAACGATGAAGCCAGCAAGAGCTTTGTTGATCCGCTTTATGGAAAAACGTACTTGCCGCGCAAATTCAAGACGGCTTTCGCTATTCCGCCACTGAATGACATCGATATTCTTACCAACGATTTGGGATTTGTTGCGATCATAGAAGGCGATAAGCTGCTGGGGTTCAACCTCTTGGCAGGAGGAGGCTTGGGCATGTCGCATGGCAACGCGCAGACGTTTCCGCGCTTGGCCGATATCATTGGGTTTCTGTCACCGGAAAACGTGGGTGCCGCAGCCAAGGCTGTCCTGGCTGTTCACCGGGACTTTGGCGATCGCACCAATCGCAAACATGCCCGGTTGAAGTACGTTTTGCAGGAGCACGGGGTGGATTGGTTCCGCTCGGAAGTCGAACAAAGAATGGGCATGAAACTGGAGCCGGCGCGTCCATTCCGGTTTACGAAGCAGGGCGACCTGCTGGGCTGGCACCGGCAAATCAACGGCCAGTATTTCCTGGGACTTTTCGTGGAAAACGGCCGCATCAAAGACGTTGATGGCTATCAGCTCATGACAGGATTGCGAAGGGTCATTGAACAATTCCAGCCGGAAATTCGCCTCACGGCTTCGCAGAATCTTCTGTTGGTCAACGTGCGCTCCGATCAGCGTGAAGCTGTCACCCGGTTGCTGAGCGAACACGGCGTATCGGTGGACAATCCTTTCTCGGCGACGCGCTTGGCGTCCATGGCGTGCCCGGCGCTGCCCACCTGTGGATTGTCCCTGGCCGAGTCCGAGCGCGTCATGCCGTCCGTGATGACGCGAATTGAGAAGCTCCTGGAGGAAGCCGGCCTGAAGGACCTGGAGATTGTCGTGCGCATGACCGGTTGTCCCAATGGTTGTGCGAGACCATACATGGCCGAGATCGGTTTTGTCGGCAAAGCGCCGAACAAATATCAGCTTTATCTGGGAGGCAATGAAGCCAGCACACGATTAAACTGGGTTTACAGAGACGTGGTGAAAAACGAGGATTTTGAGGCTGAGCTGCGTCCGCTCTTCTCTCGTTACGCCCGGGAACGCCTGTCGGGCGAGCGTTTCGGAGATTTTTGTGATCGCGTGATCTTGAAGGAGTTGGCCACAGGATAATACCGCTGTGACGATGGAAGACACTTTCCTGTCTGGCAAGCATCGCTGCGAGCAAGACGGTCTCTCGTCTGCACCATAGAATTCATGCTGACATCCACTGAAATTCAATCGCACGACCAGCGTTTTAACCAGATGCCGGCCGAAGAAATTTTGGCGTGGGCCTGGGAACGGTTCGGCACGCGCGCGGCCATTGGCACGAGCTTTCAAGGAGCGGGCCTGGTGATGATCCACCTGGCCAGGCAGAATGGACTTGGTTTTCCTCTGTTCACGCTGAACACGGGGCTGCTCTTTAGCGAAACACTCGCCCTGAAAAAGCGCCTGGAAGACTTCTTCGGTTGCCAGATCGAAGAACTGGAACCCGGCCTGACGGTGGACCAGCAAGCCGCGGTTCACGGCCCGGAACTGTGGAAGCGCGATCCCGATCTTTGCTGCACGCTGCGCAAGGTCCTGCCCCTGCAAAACCGGCTGGCCGACCTGGACTGCTGGATCACCGGCTTGCGCCGCCAGCAATCCGAAACGCGCGCCCACATTGGGATCGTGGAAGTCTATGTCTTTGATCAAGCATCCGGGCGCGAGATTGTGAAGCTGAATCCGATGGCCAATTGGTCGCGCGAGGCCGTATGGCAGCACCTCCGCGAGCACAAGATTCCTTACAACCCGTTGCAGGACCAGGGGTACCGTTCCATCGGTTGCCGGCCCTGCACCCGCAAGACCGCCGAGGGCGACAACGAACGCGCCGGCCGATGGACTGGCTTCATCAAGACCGAGTGCGGCATCCACACGTTTATGACCAAGAAAGGCGACCCCAAGGTCTGATTGAATTTCGCATTCCGCATTCTACATTCCGCAATCTGAACATGGACTATCTCAGCAAACTCGAAAATCAAAGCATTTACATCATGCGCGAGGCCTTCAACAAATTTGAACACCTCGCCATGCTCTGGAGCATCGGCAAAGACTCGACCGTGCTTCTCTGGCTGGCTCGAAAAGCCTTTTTTGGCCATGTGCCCTTTCCTCTCGTGCATGTGGACACCACTTTCAAGATTCCGTCCATGATCGAGTACCGCGACCGCTTGGTGCGGGAATGGAAGCTCGAACTGGTGGTCGGCAAGAATGAAGACGTGCTGCAAAAGGGCGTGACCTTTCCCAACGGCAAAGCCACCCGCGTGGAATGCTGCGGCACACTGAAAAAGGACGCGCTCAAGCAAGTCCTGGAAAAACATCATTTTACAGGCGTGATCGTCGGCGTGCGCCGCGACGAAGAACCGACCCGGGCCAAGGAACGTTATTTCAGTCCCCGCGACAAAAACATGGAATGGAACGTCGAGGACCAGCCGCCGGAGCTCTGGGACCAGTTCAAAACCGATTTCGACAAGGGCACGCATATCCGCATTCACCCGCTGTTGCACTGGACCGAATTGAATATATGGGAGTACATCGAGCGTGAGAATATCCCGGTTATTCCACTTTATTTCACCAATGGGAAGGGAGAGCGTTACCGCAGCATCGGTTGCGCTCCCTGCACGTCCCCGATCAAGTCCAACGCCAAAACCGTACGCGAAATCATCGAGGAACTCCGCCATACCAAGACCAGTGAGCGCTCCGGTCGCGCCCAGGATAAAGAGAGTGAGGATGCCTTTGAGAAATTGAGGCGGGACGGATACATGTAGGCTGCGGACTTGACATCACATATTGACAGCATACATTGCAGCCACAAATGACATCAAAAACAATTACATTAAGGTTGCCACATGAATTGTATGTCACTGCGGTCGATCTCGCGCAACGCCGTAAAACAAGCCTAAATCGTTTAATACAAGAAGGTTTGGAATTATTACGAAAGGCGGAAGAGGATGCCAAGCTTTATGATTCGTTCACCATGATTGGCAGTGATAGCGAGAGCAGCGATGTCAGTTTTGCCGCTCCTGATCAGTCGGAGATTGTCCTGAATGAACGCACCTAACCCAAAGCGTGGCCAAATCTGGCTGGTGGACTGGTCACCCGGGCGCGGTTCCGAGCAACTGGGCAAGCGCCCTGCTTTGGTCATTCAAACTGACGCGGCCAACTCCAATCTGCACTATCCCAATACCATCGTTCTGACCGTGAGCACCAAAGGCCATCCGGTTCCCACTCACGTAGAGATAACTCCCAGCCCTGCCAACGGCTTGAGCGAAATCAGCTATGTGAAGTGCGAGCAAATTCTCACTGTCAGCAAACACCGGCTGGAACACCTTTATGGTTCACTCTCAAAAGTAGAGATGGACCGGGTGGAAACTGCTGTTCGAAAGGTGCTGGTCTTGTGAAAAACGACGGAGCTTCACATTGCTGGGCTTTGATCACTCAAAATGCAGGAGAAACGAAGATGCCTTTGAGGAATTGCGGCGGGACGGATACATGTAGGCGGCGGCCCGGACAAACCAACCTTGTAACCGGACACAGGTGTGAGTAACGTTTTGTCATGACAATCGAGCTTTCTGATTTGGACACCATTAAAGACACCGCCCTGAAGAGGTTTGAGGAGCGAGTCGCCAAAGCCAATCCGGCCAACCCGGAAGAGATTGAGCGCGAAGCGGCTCGTCTTGAATCGCAACTGGAGCAGCTTTACTCTTTCACGGCCCTGATGGCCCGCCGCGAACCGGACATAGCCAAGACGGCAGAGTTGTGGACGCGCTTGGTCAGAATCTGTGACCTTTTCGCTGGACGCGTTTTTCAGTTTTCACAACAGCACGCTCTGGGTACGACCGCCTACGACAACATCCTGGACATTCGTAGTGCCGCCGAGGAATTGAGGGCGCTGCACTGCCCATGATTGACCTCGTCGAGATCGCAAAACTAGCCGAGCTTTACGACCGCTATGCCAACGCCATTGAACGCCTCGCGCCTGACCGGCTCCAAGCACGCCGTCAGTTCTTCTCTCGACTGGAAGCGCTTTATCAGCAGGAAGGCGCAGGCGCAGACTTTGAAACGTTTCGTTTCGAGACGGTCAAGCGGTGCAAAGCCTATTTGATGAAAAACTAGAAGCTGTGAACCCGCCCAACGAACAGGCCGACGAGCAATTCCGCGACCAATGCCGCCGTCAGATGAGCCGCCCCTTGGAGCAGCGCATCAAGTATGGCTTTTGCCGCATGTACAAGCCGGTGCTGGATGATGCCCCTTGGCGTGCGTTCAACACGATGGCGGAATACCGCGCCTGGTGTGAAGCCAACCTGCCGGATTATCTTGGCTTCAAACGCCCTGCTAAATGAGTCCGCGCCCGCAGTTCCATCCGGCCCAAGCGGTAGAGATTGCCCGTGCCTTCGAGCAAGAGGGTGTGGATTATCTCTTCATCGGCAAGAGCGCCGCCATTCTGCTCGGCTACCCTGGCACCACACAAGATATGCACGTGTTCCCCGCGCGCTCTGCGGAAAACGGCCGGCGGATCGTGGCTGCGCTGCGAAAGATCGGCTTCGATGTGGACGCCTCCCTCGAACAACAGGTCGTTGCAGGCAAAGACTTTGTGCAGATAAAGACAGGCCCTTTCGACCTGGATTTGGTTTTCGCGCCCGACGGCATTTCCAGCTTCGACGAAGCCAAGGCGCGCGGCATTGTCGTGGAAGAATTTCGCGTCGCCAACCTGCGTGACATCATTGCCAGCAAACGTGCCAGCGGTCGGCAAAGGGACATGATGGATCTGCCGCTGCTCGAAAGCTTCCGCGCAGAATACGAAAAGCAACATCCACAAGCACGCAAATCGTCCGCAGAACTCGCCACCGAACACCCCGCGGCCTGATCTCTGATCCATGACCTCCCAGCCCCAATCCGCAATCCGCAATCCGCAATCCGCAATCTCGATGGCCCCCGCTGAACAACTGAAAATCGTTATCGTCGGCCACGTCGATCATGGCAAGTCCACCTTTGTCGGCCGTTTGTTCCACGACACCGGCTCGCTCCCGGATGGCAAACTGGAGCAACTGCAGAAAATCGCCGAGCGCCGCGGCATTCCCTTTGAATGGGCCAACCTCATGGACGCTCTCCAATCCGAGCGCGATCAGAACATCACCATCGACACCGCGCAAATCTGGTTTCAGACCGCGAAACGGCAGTACGTTATCATCGATGCGCCGGGCCATAAAGAATTCCTGAAGAACATGGTCACCGGCGCCGCCAATGCCGAAGCGGCCTTGCTCCTCATCGATGCCAACGAAGGCGTGCAGGAAAATTCGCGGCGCCACGGCTATTTGCTCCACCTGCTGGGCATCCGCCAGATTGCCGTCCTGGTGAACAAAATGGATTTGCAGCAGTATTCCCAGGAACGATTCCAGCAGATCGAAAGAGAATACCGCGCTTTTCTCCAGACCATTGGCCTCGAGCCAAAGCGGTTTATCCCCATGGCCGCCCGGCAGGGGGACAACATTGCCTCGCTCAGCTCCAACATGCCCTGGTGGCAGGGACCGACCGTGCTGGAAATGCTCGATGAATTCCAGGTCGCCGCGCTGCCCAGCCACCAGCCGATGCGCTTTCCCGTTCAGGATGTTTATCGCTTCGATGAACGCCGGATTTTTGCCGGCCGCGTGGAATCGGGGACCCTGAAAGCCGGGGATCGTCTCCTGTTCAGCCCCGGCAACAAAACCAGCACGATCAAAACCGTCGAACGCTGGAACGCGCCTTCGCGGAACTTTGCCACCGCCGGGGAATCGGTCGGCATCACCCTCACGGAACAGATTTTCGTCGAGCGCGGCGCCATTGCCGCCTTGGAAACAGCGCCTCCCTACGAGTTGACACGGTTCAAAGCCCGGCTCTTCTGGCTGGGGCGCACCCCTTTCCGCAAAGGCAAAATCTACAAGCTCAAACTCGCCACCCAGGAAGTCGAATGCGATATCGACGTCATTGAGCGTGTGATCGATTCGTCCACGCTGGAAACGGTCTCTCGCAAGGAAAAGGAGATTTTTGTGGGCCGTAACGAGGTGGCCGAGTTGTTCCTGCGCACCAAGCGGCCGGTGGCTTTTGACGCCCATTCTGAAATCGTGGCCACGGGACGATTTGTGATTGTGGATGGCTTTGAAGTCACAGGCGGCGGTATCGTCGTGCCGGATAATTATCCGCGACGCACCTCGGATTCCCTGCACCGGAGCGACAACATTTATTGGAGCCACGGCAAAGTCACCGCCGAACAGCGTGCGCGACGCCATGGGCATCCGGGTTGCGTGGTCTGGCTGACCGGCCTTTCCGGCTCGGGCAAAACAACCCTTGCCACCGAACTGGAGCGGGAGCTGTTCAACATGGGCAAGCACGCTTATGTGCTCGACGGCGACAACGTTCGCCATGGCCTTTGCTCGGACCTGGCCTTTTCTCCGCATGATCGCCAGGAGAACATCCGCCGCGTGGGTGAAGTGGCCAAGCTCTTCGCCGATGCCGGGATCATCTGCATCACCGCGTTCATTTCTCCCTACCGGTCTGACCGCGAACTGGTGCGCAACATGGTTCTCGACGGCCAATTCGTTGAGGTGTATGTGAACGCCCCGATTGAGGTGTGCGAGCAGCGCGATCCAAAAGGTCTTTACGCCAAAGCCCGCGCCAACGAAATCAAGGAATTCACTGGCGTTTCCGCTCCTTACGAACCGCCGCCGCAGCCGGAAATGGAACTGCACACCGACCGGACCAGCGTCGCCGAATCCGTGGCCAGGATTCTCGAGTACCTCCACCTCGGCGGCGAAGACATGGCCATTTCGATTTAATTCGAACATCCTCGTGGCGGCGGGGAGCTTGCGCCGGCGGCTTTGGCTGCGGCTGCTGCGCCGGACGGGTCCGTGCTCAAGTTTGCTGCTGTGGCTGATCTCAGGTGAGCGGTTGTTCACCCGGCGAGCGCGAACAGCGGCGCCGGACCGCTTTCACAAATGCGCGGTCCGCGCGTGCGGAGATCATTTCCAGGGGAGAGTAGCCCCGCCGACAGGCCAGAAGAACCAGGAACGCGAGCAAAGCTGCCGTGACCACAAAGTTGGGCCAGGCATCAAGCGCCCACTGACCGTTCCAGGTCCACTGCCAGGCGTTGGAAAAGGGGAGCAAATACGGGATGGGCCACTGTTCTCCATCCGGCCCGCGCGCGCCCACCACATCGCCCAACAGATGCAGATGAAAACTGACACAAACCAGCGCGGCGGTTTGCCATCGCTGCCTCGCCAGACCGAAGGCAATTCCGGTGACCAGCAGACAAGAGCCCAGATTATGGCCGAGCACATGGTGGTACTCGGACCACCAAGGCAGCGGATGCGACGAGTGGCGCGTCAGCACTTCAGCCAGCAAACCCACACCATCGATATCGGGAATGACGCCTGCCACGGCCACCAACGCTCGTTCCCGGCGGCTCAAATCACCGGCGTTGGCCACGGTCCAGCCAATCAGAAAATGGGTGATGGGACTCATCAATGCTTCCATGATTAAGAATGGCCGTGGATGACAGTCAAGGAAGGAAATTTATGCAGGGCGGATTCAAGAAAGCTGGAGCGCCGGTTTGCAACCGGCTTTGAACCTCAAGAACGCCCAAAGCCGGTTGCAAACCGGCGCTCCGGACGCGATTCCAGTGCGGAAAGGCTTTCTTAAATCCGCCCTGAGATTTATGGCTGTCGGAAATTTATGGCTTGCAAATCCAAGATTCTTGACTATTTACCCGGCACGTTCGCTTAATAAAATTACAATTATACAGTTCCCAACTTGACATTCATGATCATGCTTTTGTCGAACCTTGCCCAAGCGGCGCGCAGAATATTGGGTGATTTGGCCAGTTTCTCAGGAGCGCTTGCGCTTTTGTCTGCCATCACAACCGGCGCCTCAATCCTTCCGACTTCGCGCTCCGGTCCTGTTCCCACGGCCCCGCCGCCGGCGGCACCGCCGGAAGTCAGGAACTTGCAGGATGAGCCATGGTCGTTTCGCCAAGCGGCGGCCGGTCCGGCTCTTTATTCCATCGGCGATCCCACCGACGAAGAGCAACTCTATCTGGAATACATCAACCGGGCCAGAGCGAATCCAGCGGCAGAAGGCCAGCGCCTCCGGCAGACGGACGATCTGCAGGTGCAGCACGCCTACGAATTCTTTTTTGTCGATCTCGATCTGATGGTGTCTCAGTTCAGCGCTCTGGCACCCGCGCCGCCGCTTTCCATGAACGCTAAGTTGCTGGCTGCGGCGCGGCTGCACAGCCAGGACATGCTGTCCATGGCTCGCCAGCAGCACGTTGGGAGCGACCTCAGCACTATTGGCAGCCGCGCGACGGCTCAAGACTATAAGTGGACCACAATTGCTGAAAACATTTATGCCAACAGCGAGTCGGTCTGGCAGGGCCACGCCGGTTTTCAGGTGGACTGGGGAATCACCAACAGCACCGGAACCAATGCCGTTGGCGGGATGCAAAATCCGCCGGGTCACCGCCTGAATATTCACAGCGCGGCCTACCGCGAAGCCGGGATTGGCGTCATCAACGGCCAGAACACCGTCAGCGGCAACAAGGTCGGCCCTCAATTGGTCACGCAGGATTTTGCGACGGAGCGCAATTCCAGCCCGTTCGTGACCGGTGTTGCCTATTATGATCTCAATGGAAATGATTTCTACGATCTCGGCGAAGGTGTGGGGGGCGTGACGGTCACCATCCCCGGCGCCAGCTTTTTTGCGGTGACTGGCCATTCGGGCGGCTATTCCGTGCCGGTACCCGGCAACGGTGTCTATACGGTAACGTTTTCCGCCCCGGGTCTCTCGACGCTGGAACGTACGATCACCATCACGAACTTGAACAATGCCAAGGCGGACTTTTCACCGGCCTACAGCCCACCCACGATTTCCGGACCTGACGTGGCCACCACCGGCCAGAATAACACCTACAGCTTCACTGCGGTCGGCGCAGCCACAAGTTACGAATGGCGACAAACGGAGCGGATCGTTTCCACCATTGAAGGCGCCGAAACCGGCTTGGCCAGGGTCACGGCGGTGACTTCACCCGGCTACAACGTCATTGCGAACGATGTCAAAGCTGCCGGAAACAGCTCTTTCCATCTGGCGCATGCGGAGGCAAAGCCTCAGTTGCTTACGCTGAACCGGATTTTCCTGCTGACCGCGGCCAGCAAACTGGAATTCCAAAGTCGCCTGGGCTGGGCCGCGCCCGATCAAGTCGCCCGAGCTCAAATCTCTCTGGATGACGGCAAATCCTGGCAGGATATATGGACCCAGGCAGGAGCGGGCAACTCTGGCGAGGGGTCCTTCAGCAGACATTCACTGTCCCTGGGCGCGCATGCTGGAAATGAAATGCGAGTGCGATTCGTTTATGATTTCACCTCCGGCCGGTTCTTCAACGATACTGATTCCGGCGTGGGGCTGTACCTGGATGATATCATCGTCACGGACGCGGAGGAACTGGCCAACCAAGCGATCACGGCGGTTCAGACGGGGACTTCCTTAAACTTCGCTCCAGCCAGCCCGGGCAGCTTCGCCCTGCAAGTGCGAGCCAAAGTCTCAAACCGCTTCCTGAATTGGGGACCCATCCGGCTGATCAGCGCGCGCGAGGGCACGCCCACTCCGCCGGTGGTGACCATCACCGCCATCCAAGCCTTGCCCAACAATCAGGTGCAACTGGACTTCGAGCTGACCGCCGGAACCGCGGCTGGCTTCACGCTGGAGACATCCCCGGCTCTGCCCGGAACGTGGTCGGCAGACAACGCCGCTTCCATTCAAACCGTGAGTCCGAACAAGTTCAGCGTCGTCCGGCCGGATGGGGGTGCAGCGCAACGGTTCTACAGGATGAGGGTCAATTAGAAGGTTGAAAAGCCCCGGAGAATGGCCTGTGGCTCCCGCGTCCCTGTCATTTAGCCATTCCGGCATTTCATGGAGTGGCTGCTTTCTTGAGCAACGCCAGAAATTCCACCAAGTTCTGTGTGGACATCGCAAACTGCAAGCCGGCCGGCAGGAGGGATGTCTTCAAGTTGCTCGCGCTACACGATAGCGTTCTTCCTGTAACGAGCGGTGATGCTCGGCCGGGCTTTGACCTCGATGTATGGCTGGCTCTGATTGGCGGGCTTGAAATGCTATGGACCCCAACGAACCGCAGTCTAGGAGCCCTTGCCCAAATCCGGTGCTCCAAGAGGTCCAAACTCCAGGCGCCGACTCACGTCGGCGGCTACGCGAAGAGCGCCGCTGAACAACGCGGAGAGGAGCCACCGGCGCTCTTCCGAGGCGCCGCTGCGAAAGAACAGAAGCGACCTGTTTCCAACGCGGCACACCTCAGCCGCCTCGTCTGCGGGAGTGACAATCCGTTCCTGGCAAGCTATACCTCCGGCATGAAACATTTCCTGACCTGTCTGGGCCTGGCCCTCTGCTGGCTGCAGAGCGCGTCCGCTGCGTCCTACCCCGACCGCTTCGTGTGGGTCTTCGGGTGGGGCTTGGGCAAGGACAGCGATGTCGCGGAAATCTCCCGACTGCTCGACACCGCCGCCCAACACGGCCTCAACGGCGCGATGGTGTCGTTCGGACTCGATACCCTCTGCCAGAAAACGCCGGACTACTGGCGCCGCCTTGACGAGGTGAAGCAGGCGGGCGAACGCAACAAGATCGAACTCATCCCCGCCGTGTTTTCCGTCGGCTACGGCGGGTCCGCGCTGGCGCACGACCGCAATCTGGCCGAAGGCGTGCCGGTCGAGGATGCGGTGTTTGCGGTGACGGGCCGCGAGGCGCGGTTGGTGCCGGATGAAGCCGCACGGCTGGCCAACGGCGGCTTCGAGGAGTTCACTGAAAACAAGTTCAAGAGTTTCAACTTCCACGATCAACCGGGCGAAATCAGCTTTGCGGACACACGGGTGAAGCACGGCGGGCAGGCGTCACTGCGGCTGGAGAACTTCACCGCCAACCAGCATGGGCACGGCCGCGTGATGCAGGAGGTCCGCGTGCGCCCGCATCGTGCCTACCGCATAAGCCTCTGGGTGAAGACGGAAGCGCTCCAGCCGGCCAGCGCGTGTCAAGTCTCCGTGCTGGCGAAGGATCGCTCGCTGGCCCCGCGCACCTTCAAGCTGCCCTCCACGGGCGACTGGCAGAAGCTCGTCATGATTTTCAACAGCCTCGGTTTCGACTCCGTGCGGCTCTACGCCGGCCTCTGGGGCGGCCAGTCGGGCCAGGTCTGGCTCGACGACTGGACCCTCGAGGAGGTCGGACCGTTGAACACGCTGCGCCGGCCCGGCACGCCGGTCACCGTGCGCAGCGACGACGGCGCGACGACTTACGCCGAAGACCGGGATTACGCGCCGCTCACGGACCCGGACTACAGCCCTTCTCGGGTGGACCGCGCCACGCCGCCGCTGAAGCTGCTGCCGGGCGGCGGCATCAAGGATGGCCAGCGCCTCCGGGTGAGCTGGTATCACCCGATGGTCGTCCGCGATTCGCAAATCACGTTCTGCATGGCCGAGCCGGCGCTCTACGACATCTTCGAGCACGAAGCGAAGCTGCTGGCCGAGCGTTTGCGCCCGCGCCGCGTGATGTTGAACATGGACGAAATCCGCCTGGGCGGCACCTGCCGGGCGTGTCGCGGCCGGAACATGGGCGAACTGCTGGGCGAGTGCATCACCCGGCAGACGCAGGCCATCCGCCGGCATATTCCGAACGCGGAGATATTGATCTGGAGCGACATGCTCGATCCGAACCACAACGCGCACGGCGATTACTACCTGGTGGACGGCGACTACGCCGGCTCTTGGCAGCACATTCCCAAAGACCTGACCATCGCCGTTTGGGGCGGCCGGCCGCGCGAGAAGAGCCTGCGCTTCTTCGCCGGCGAAGGCTTTCGCACGCTGGTCGCCTGCTACTACGATGCGGACGATTTGAACGAGGTGAAGAACTGGCTGGACCTGGCGAGCCGGACCCGGAACGTGCGCGGCTTCATGTACACGCCCTGGTTGAAGAAATACACCTTGCTGCCGGCTTTCGGGGATTTGCTGCGAGAGCAACGATGATCGCGGAACCTGGCCGATTGTCACCCCGGAATGAGACTTCCAACTTGCCAAGACGCCAAGCTGGCATCCCGTGGCGATAACCGGGGGGATCAGCCGTTCTTTCACGCGTGAAGGCTTTCTCCCGCAAACTCTTTTTCGGCATCCTGTTTGCCCTCCTGTCCATCGGCGTGGCGCTGATTCTGGTCCGCGGCAGGCGCGCCTCCTCCACTTCTGCTGACTCGACCGGCTCCGGCAGCAGAATCAGCCAGGAACTCGCCCGAGAGTGCGCCCGGCTTGAGGCCAGAGAACAGAAGGTGGCCGAAACCGTCTGGGCCAAGGAAATGCTGGCCCAGGAATGCGCCCGGACGTTTGAATCGCTGTGGGATTCGCTCAACGCGGCGACCAACAAGTTCCCTCTGGTCGCTTCCTTTCCCGCCGGCGAAATCGTTTTGGGCCGATGGAACCGGCCGCAAACCTTGCCTCATGGCATTGAACTGCAAGAGCCGGCCGGACCCGGACCGACCCTTTCCAGCGAGGAGTGGCGCCGCGTGGTGGAAGAGTTCGATCGCGCCGGCTGGCAACTCGCGCAAACGGAGTTTCGTCACAACCGTTTTGAGACGGACGAAACCGGCCGGCCGAGACAAAGTCATTTCTATTTCTCGGCCCACTTGACCAATCCCGTGGGTTCCGAGCGCGCCATTCTCGAGGGGAACCTGATCGTGGATTGGGCGGGAAAGCCATCACCCGCGCGGGAGTCGGCGGTGCAGCGGATTGACGCCAGCCATCTGACGATCAAAACACGGCGCGGCGAGCCGCCCTTCCAACCTATCCTTCTGGAGCAAATCACGCCGCCGGAAAACTCATACTCCATCGATCCCCTCATTCTTTACGATCTGGATGGGGATGGCTTGTCGGAAATCATTCTCGCGGCGAAAAACCTGGCTTATCGGCGTCACGGCGAAGATCGTTACCAAGCGGAGCCATTGTGCCGGCATCCGCCCGGGTTGATCACCACCGCGCTGATCGCGGATTTTGACGGTGACGGCGCCGCGGATTTTTTGTGCGAGAACTTCGCGGGATTGGTTTTGTTCAAAGGCTCGCCGCAAGGCGCCTTTGATCAGCCGGGACGAAAGGTCTGGCCGGCAACGCTGGAATTGAAATATCCCATGGTGCTGACTTGCGGTGACATCGACCACGATGGCGACCTCGACGTTTTTCTCGGCCAGTACAAAGTTCCCTACGAAGGCGGCGCGATGCCCACGCCGTATTACGACGCGAATGACGGTTATCCTGCGTATCTGCTGCTGAATGATGGCCAGGGAAACCTCGCGGACGCGACCGAGGCCGCGGGTTTGCGCCAAAAACGCGGGCGCCGTTCTTACAGCGGCTCCTTCGTGGACCTGGACGGCGACGGTCACCTTGACCTTGTGGTGGTGAGTGATTTCGCGGGGGTTGACGTTTATCGCAATGACGGTCACGGCCACTTCGCCGACGTCACTCGCCGGTGGGTCGCTGAGCCGCACGCCTTCGGCATGGCGCACGCGCTGGCGGATTTCAACGCCGACGGCCGGCTTGACTTGCTCATGATTGGCATGACCTCGCCCACGGTGGACCGGTTGGAACATCTCAACCTGTGGCGACCGGACGTCGTGGAGGACCGCACGATGCGGTCGAGGGTGATGTTCGGGAATCGGCTTTACCTGGGGCGGACCAACGGCGGGTTCGAACAAGCTTGGTTGAGCGATTCCATCGCGCGCTCCGGCTGGTCCTGGGGCTGCAGCGCGTTTGATTTCGACAACGACGGATTCCCGGAGGTTTACATCGCCAACGGCCTCGAGAGCAGACAGTCCGTCCAGGATTACGAACCCGAGTACTGGCTGCACGACACCTACGCGGGCAACTCGCAGGACGACCCGGCGGCCTACCTCTACTTCAAGGCCAAATTTGGCCGCACGCGCGGACGAGGACAATCGTACGGCGGCTACGAGAAGAACCGGTTTTACTTGAACCAGCGCGGCGGGTCTTTTATCGAGATCGGCCACCTGCTGGGCGTGGCGCTCGAACAGGATTCGCGCAATGTCGTGGCCAACGATCTCGATGGCGACGGGCGCATGGATCTGCTCGTCACGAGTTTCGAGGCCTGGCCTGAAGCGAAGCAAACCTTGCGCGTTTACAGCAACACTTTAAACGATGGCGGCCATTGGATCGGGTTCCGTTTCCGGGAAGAAGGCGAGGGGAAATCGCCGGTCGGCGTGCGGGTGGCGCTCCGGTATGACGGCCACAGCGCCGCTCGACAAATTGTGACCGGCGATTCCTACCGGTCGCAACACGCGAACACCGTGCACTTCGGTTTGGGCGAAACCGACCGGGTGGAGAGCGCAGAGATACGGTGGCCGAACGGCCAGGTTGTGACACTTCGTGAACCGGGGTTGAATCGCTACCACTCCGTTGGCGCGCCGCCGAAAAGTCCGGTTCGCCGGTGAAACAGGAAATGGCCTTCGCTGCGAGATAAGGAATACGAACGTCCCACCTTCCCGACCACACAACAGATATCAGCCTGACAAACGGTGGGACAAGGTGATGTTTCTCACCGGAAAGGGATTAATTGGATCCTCTCTTTGTACCATTGCATATCCTTTCTGCCCGCGGCGTCGAAAGATCTGACATTAGGATACACGTATTTTCCCGCGGGGTACTTTGAAGCGCCGCTCAGCCACTTGTGCACTTCGGCATGGCCGTCGGCAAAGGAGAATCCGCCGGCCCCGTTGTGGTAGGAGGCGGGAATATCTTGCCAGTTATTGACCGCGGGATCGGTGATAAAAAAAGCGTCATTGATCGAATCAGGCTGCTCGTCCAGTGTCAGCCACGTCATCGCCGGCAAAGGAATGTCCGTCGTTTTTATAAACTGCCGATACTGGCCGCCAAAAGCCCAACTCGCTCCTCGCGCGGTATTATCGTTCGCATCGTTATTTGACCGTCCAAACAACGCATTCATCGAGATGCTTCGCAGCCGCATTTTCCATCCCCTGGCCCGCTGGGCCGGGCTTACATAGTTGTCTGCGGGACACTTGTAAATACCCACCGCGCCCGCCGTATAGCGCCCCAGCACGCCGTTCTTTACCCAATCAACATTTGTAACGCTCTGTGCATCAACTGAATTGTCCGCGGCCCACGTCATGATATTGTTGACCCAGTTATTAAACTGTCTTGATGTGATGGCCTGTTGCGTGCCGGGAATGGTGAAGTTGTTCGCGCATCGTTCATTATAATCCAGGGCATACATGTGCCACCCGATCAGGAGCTGTTTGTTGTTGCTCATGCACATGATGCCTTGCGCTTTGGTTTTTGCTTTGCCCAGCGCCGGCAAGAGCATGGCGGCCAAGATGGCGATGATGGCGATGACCACGAGCAACTCAATCAGAGTGAATCCGGCGCCACGTGAGGCAGGAAAAGGACGAAACTTCATAATTTTCACAACGTTATTGTGGGATGTTCTGTGCCGTTATCATAGGTCTCGCGAAGAAGAGTGCAACTGTTTTTTGGAGGTCTTCCAAAGCGCGGTCCGAAATGGTGGGGCGATCCTTTTCACGGCCAGCCCTCCGGCATGGGACCGTGATAAAACCCACGGCATGAGATGTCACGGCATGGGATCAAGCGCGGCCCAAGCATGCGCTCTGCTCCTGACACGCATTTTTGCCAGGCCCGCCTGTCCGGCGAGGCCACACACGGTTCCACAATTCGCGCCGGCCGCATTCCAGGGTTGCCTGCGCCGGATGGTCGAACTCCGCGCCCCAGCCCGAAGGGCTGCCACCTGAATAGCCGTAGGTGCAACCTACGGAAAGCGTCGGCCCAAAGACCAGTCCACCCCGGCAGGGGTGGAACGGCACCGCCTCAGTTCGGCGCCCGCAGCCACGGGAAGGTGGTATGACCCCTCCAGGGTCGTGACCCTCAATGGGACGCGGGTTCCGCAGGTTGCACCTACGGCTATTCGTGTTCAAGCCCGCCAGGCTTGGCCGAGGTCGTTCGGATGGGGAAGCTGGAGGCAGAGATCCGTGTAAGGAGCAGGCACCGGGTGGCCTATCGGCTGCGTAACCTTGAGTTGCGCTTTGGGCCGTTGTTTCTTCGGAAGCATCGGCCCGGGCGAATGGAGAAAAGGAAGATCTGCGCCTTTATTCTTGCCTTGCTGCGTCACGGCTTGCGCAAGCGGAAGAAGCGATGGCCGGGGCCGGCGGGAACGGTCACCACCCGCTCGTCGTTCACGGTGACCGGGGAGGTCGAGACCGTGGACCAATTGACCGTGCCGGCCAGACTCCCCGTTTCCTCCAGCGCGAAGCCGCCGGCTCCGCTGGCGGACCAGGAAATCTCCACGTTGCCGCCCGCGCGTTTGACCTTGAGGAGCGGCGCGCCGGGTGTTTGCACCGCCGCCACGATGCTCCAGAAACCGCCTTCCACCGCGTAATTGCCGCCGCTGGATTTCGCGGCCGCGGGCTGGCCGATGGTGCCGGTGACCGCGAAAGCGCCGTTGGCGCTCGTGCCGCCGCCGCCGTCAATCGTGAACCAGTCAATGGTGTAATTCTGCGCGCCAACATCGACTGCGCAGAAGAGGGCCAGGAGCAGCAGCGCCCCGCTCCAGTTGCGCCGCGCCCAACCGGAGTTCGGCGCTCCCAGTTCGGAGCCGCCGGCGTGAGGAAGCGGATCGATGGGCCATCGCACCATGCGGTTCCGCCTCATTACACCCACAGGACATCCGCTGCCGATTTCTGACTTCTGACTTCTGAATTCTGTGTTCATCGCTCGCCTCGCTTTCAGTTACTGGCTGATGGTTTGCACGAGCTTCTCCAAATCCGCCAGCCGCTTTTCCAGCAATTCGTTCTGCTCCCGGAGCGATTGCAGGGCCGCTTCCTTGGCTTTCACCTGGAGGTCGAGCTTCTCGTTCAAGCCCTGGATGGCCGCCAGCGCCACGCCGTCGGCGTCCACGGTGGCGATGTGTTTGTCATCCGTGCCCAGGCCGAAGGCGGCGTGGAAATCCTGCGCCACCGGACCGAGGTGTCTCGTGCCCTGGCTGTCCTTGTATTCCCAGGTGGTGATGGGCAGGGCCGATACCTTGTCCAGCACGTCGCGCGGATTGATGGTGGTGAATTTGGTTTTCACATTCCGGTCACTGGGCGGGTTAAGAACGCCTCGGGTCGTGATGTTGCCGCTGGTATCCCACTTCATGGACCAGTTTTCCCCGCCGCCCTTGGTGCCAAGCATGCCGCCAACCCAGCCGAAAAGCACCGGACCATCGGGATTCTGCGCGGCGAATGGTTTGCCGCTGCCATACCAGCCCAGGCCGTGGTTGCGATCCGTGTCTGAGCGCAGGAAAAGGTCGTAATTATTGATGTGCATGATGCTGTTGACGACCAGGCCGCCATCGGGCGTGCTGGTGGTGTTCACGCCGACGCCGCCGGCGGCGCGCACGAGGAACTGGTTGACGGCGGACGAAGCAAAGTCTGCCTGCGTGGAATCCGCCCAGACGAATGCGCCGGTGTGCCTGGCCTTAGCTTGGGTACCGGCGGCGAAGCTGTTCGTGCCGGCTTCATTGAATATCCCGCCGGGCACGACCGCGTAGGGACCGGTGTTGGTGTTGTAAAGGCCGCCGCCGATGGCTGCATACCAGTCGTTGGTCAGAATGCTGTTGCCAGCGCCGCCGGCGATGGTCGAGTAGTAGGAGGTGCGATGAACAGAGTTGGAAATGCCGCCGCTGATGGTCGAGTGGTGGGCGTTGGTTTGAATGAGGTTGCCGACGCCGCCGCCGATGGTCGAGTGGTGGGCGTTGGTCTGAATGATGTTCCCCTCGCCCCCGCCGATGGTCGAGTCGGAAGTGTTTTTCTGAATAGTGTTTCCATTCCCGCCGCCGATGGTCGAGTGGTAGGAGTTGGTCTGAATGATGTTCCCAACCCCGCCGCCGATGGTCGATTAGTAGGAGTAGGGCTGAATGGTGTTTTCAAAGCCGCCGCCGCTTGGCGAGAA
>ERZ1292640.1336-Hain-H43-02um-R1-1336-length-20432-cov-5_pt1 | contig 20432 bp, 18 predicted proteins | sample MGYA00564404_ERZ1292640 | MGnify/ENA primary metagenome ERZ1292640 (study PRJEB36523, sample SAMEA6512636) | groundwater metagenome | collected 2019-01-08 | study: AquaDiva: Metagenomics assemblies of 32 groundwater samples
GGGATGCACGATGGGATGCACTTGACACTGTGAAAGCGCGCTGGCCAATTTCGCGAACCCGTGCTGTTCTACGCTCGCCGTTCCTGGAGGAGCTCCCATGCCGTACATAGTCTGCGAGCCGTGCATCAACGTGAAGGACAAGGCGTGCGTCGAGGTCTGCCCGGTCGACTGCTTTTATGAAGACGAGAAGATGCTCTACATCCACCCCGACGAGTGCATCGACTGCGGGGCGTGCGAGCCGGAGTGCCCGGTGAGCGCGATCTTCCCGGAGGAGGATGTGCCGCCGCAGTGGAAGGACTTCATCGCGCTGAACAAGGACATCTTCCAGGGCGACAATCCGCCCGGCAAGCCGACGAAGAAGGAGCACTAGCGCCCGCCGCAGGCCGCGCGGCCCTGGCGTAGCGAAGCCCCGAGGCGTGAACGCCTCGGGGCTTCGTCGTTCTCTGGGACGTGGCTGCCCCTCAGGACTCAGGCCCCGTGGCCCCGCCCCTCCTTGCCAGCCACGTCGCGCAGCCCGTCCACGATCGTGCGCATGTCCTGCTGGATGCGGTCGAGCTCGTGCGCCGCCTTGGCGCGATCCATCTCGCCGGACGCGACGCGGACGGCGATGCGGTTCAGCTGGCGGCCCTTGTCGAGGAGGTCGTCGAGCAGGGCCCGCAGCGCGAAGTACCGTCGCCGCTCGTCGAACGACTGCTTGAGCCGGCGGATGATCTCCTCGTGCGGAAGGACCCGCGCCTGCTTCAGCACGTCCTCGGCAGTGCTCCCGAGGATCTCCTCGCTGTCCCAGACCTCCGTGCCACTGCGCTCGGAGAACCACAGCCGCCCCCGCCACCACGTCTCCTCGTCGAGGCGCAGGCGGATCATCACGCGCCACTGGAACCCCTCGGCGTTGAAGTAGCCGATGAATCCCTGGCGGCTAAAGTCCTGTGCCTGATCGGGGACCGCATCCGGCGCCGGGCCGAAGGGACCGGAGCGGCGCGGGCCCTCGGGGGTGTCGCGACTCACCGGACGGACTCGCGCATCGACTCGAGGAACTCCGCGCAGACGCGGCTCACGGCGGTGGGGGCCTCGAGCGGCGCGAGATGCCCGGCGCTGGGGATCACGGTCATCGCCGCGGACGGGATGGCGTCGGTCATCGCCCGCGCGACCGCGGGCGGCGTCATCTCGTCCTCCTGGCCGACGACGACCAGGGTCGGCACGTCGATACCCGCAAGCAACGGTGTGGCATCGGCCCTGCCCCGCATCGCCTGGAGCGCGCCCACCACGCCGGCCAGCGGCGCCCGGCCCATCATCTCACGCACCTGTTCGACGAGGTGCGGCTGGGTCTGCTGGGTGGACCGGCCCATCAGTCTCGGCAACAGCCGCTCGGCCACGGCGCGCACGCCTTCTTCCTGTGCCAGCCTGATCATGGCGTCTCGTGCCGCGCGTGCCTCGGGCCCGTCGGCGTCGGCGCGCGTGTCCATCAGAATCAGGCCGGCGACGCGCTCGCGATGGCGCCGCAGCATCTCGAAGGCCACGTAGCCACCCATCGACAGGCCGGCCACGACGGCCCGCGGGACGCGGAGACGGTCGAGAAGGCGGGCCAGGTCGTCGGCGTACGCCGCCATCGTGTAGCCGTCCGCGGGGACATCGGACGCGCCGAGTCCGCGCAGGTCCGGCGCGATGCGTCGCCAGCCGGCCAGGGTCGCGACCTGGTGTGTCCAGAGAACGCGGTCGAGGGGGAATCCGTGCACCAGCAGCAGCGCCGGCCCGTCGCCGCGCACGTCGGCTGCCAGTGTCACCTGGCCGACGTCATAGCGGACCATCTCGCCGGGGCGCGTCGACACCCGGCCGCCGAAGAGGGCCGCCACCTCGTCGGGCACGGCCACGGGCCTACCCTCGCCGTCGATCATCACGAACACGAGGTCCGCTTCGGCGAGCACGGCGCCGTCGGACACTCGCACCGCGTGCTGCTTCAGCTCGATGGACGTCCGGCCGAGTTTCTCCAGATGGACGTCCACCGAGAGAACGTCACCGGGGAACGCGGGCTTGCGGAATTCCACCGTGGCTCGCCGCACGGCGGGCCACACCCTGTTGCGCCGGAAGAAGTCGGATCCGGGGCCGCGCGCCAGTGCCTCCCAGCGCGCGCGCTCAAAGACCACCAGCCAGGCGGCCTCGTTCAGGTGCCCGTACGCATCGCACTCGTACGGGTAGATGGTGATTTCGATGGACGGCAGTCGGCTCACGCGGCCAGGGGCAAGTGGTTTCGGTCGGCACACGGCCTCGCGTGCGCCACGGCGTAATACTACGCCGCCGCTGCAGGCAGCGCACCTCCGCAGACGTGCGGGCCGGATGCCGCGCGGCGGCGCGCTCGGTGGCCTTGGACTGCACCGGCTCCCGCGACGCCGGGGTTGCCTTGAATGCCGCGCACGGCCATCTGCCTGGCGTGGTCTTGGTGGGCCCTGCTGATACAGGGAACAGCCCCAGTCGATCCAAATAGTATCGCGCCAGTGTTGTGTCACTTTTATAAACATTTCGACATTTCTTGCGAGACTATCGCGACACATACGCGACATCGCTTTCACGTTGTCAACAGGTCGTATCGAGGAATCGTGGGTAACTGGACAAGGCGCAGCGCCGACAGTTGCGCGAGGTCCGCTGACGGGGCAACCTTCTAGCCGCCCATGGTCCCCGCTCTGCAGCGCCGCGTCGCGCATCGCTATGTCAAGACACCTGCGGAGCTTGCCGCGCTGGTGAAGCGAGTGGCGCGCGAGCCTGAGCTGGCCGTGGACACCGAGGCCGCGAGTTTCCACCGCTTCATCGACCGCATCTACCTCATTCAACTCTCCACCCGTCACGAGACCGCCGTCATCGACCCCCTCACCGTCGGGGACGTGAGCGCGCTCGGCGCGGTCCTCGCGGACCCGGCCATCGAGGTGGTCTTCCACGACGCCGACTACGATCTGCGGATCCTCGATCGCGACTGCGGGGTCCGAGCCCATCGGGTGTTCGACACGCGCGTGGCGGCGCACCTGCTCGGCGAGCCGGCGGTCGGCCTGGCTGCGCTCCTCGAGAAGTATGTCGGGGTGCGCCTCGACAAGAAGTATCAGCGCGCCGATTGGTCGCGGCGCCCATTGCCGCGCGAGATGCTGGACTACGCCGCGCTCGACACCCAGTACCTGCTCCCGCTGCGCGACCGGCTGCGGGCCGACCTCGTGGCCAAGGGCCGTCTGGCCTGGGCGGAGGAGGAGTTCCAGCGCCTTGAAGGCGTGCGGTGGACGCCACCACCGGCGAACGGCGACGCTGCATTCCGGCTCAAGGGCGCGCGCGCCCTCTCCCGACGAACGCTCGCGGTGCTGCAGCAGTTGTGGCACTGGAGGGACGGCGTGGCCGCGGAGCTGGACCGCGCCAGTTTCCGGGTGCTGTCGAACGAGGCGCTGGTCGCCGTGGCGGACGCCGCCCCGCGCGATCTCGAGGCGCTGAAGGGGATTCGGGGGATCTCGGAGCGGCTGCTCGATCAGCGCGGCACCGCCATCCTCGACGCCATCCAGCGTGGGCTGGCGGTGCCGGAGCGCGACCTGCCCCGCTTCCCGCGCGGTGAGCGGCACGTGAAGGATCCCGCCTTCGAGCACCGCGTGGACCGGCTCAAGGCGGTGCGCAACGCGTCTGCCGCTCGGCTCGGACTCGAGCCCGGCGTGCTGTGCCCCAAGGGCACGCTCGAAGCCGTGGCGCGCGCGCACCCGACGTCGGCGTCGGGGCTCGGCGAGATCCCCGAGTTGCGCCGCTGGCAGGTCGAAGTACTGGGCGAGGAATTCCTAAGAGCGCTGCAGGATCAGCCGAGCCCCAGGTAGGCCCGCACCTTCGGGTCGATCCGCTCCGGTGTCCAGTAGGGCGACCACACCAGTTCGACATCCACCTTCGTCACCCCTTCGACCGCCTCCACCGCCGTCTGTGCCTCGGACAGGATTTCCGGGCCCGATGGGCACCCGGGTGAGGTGAGCGTCATCTCGATGTGCACCTCGCCCTCGCTGACCACGACGGCATAGACGAGGCCGAGGTCCACGACGCTCAGGTTCAGCTCGGGATCCTTGACCTTGCGCAGCGCGGTGCGAACGACGTCTTCCGTCACCATCGTCCTCTCGCCTCCCGGCCCCAGATGCCCGGTATGTGTGAGCCGCATCCCGGGCAGTCGCCCGCCGCACCGATGCGTTGCTGCAGGATGCTGTACCCGAACCGCTCGACGAGGAGCGCTCCGCAATCCGGGCACCAGGTGTGTTCCCACCGCCCCACCCGGCCCGGGAGGTTCCCGGCGTACACGAACTTCAGCCCCGCGGACCGGCCCGCCTCGCACGCCTGCATGAGGTCGTCGGCCGTAGTGTTGCGTGGCTCCGTCATCCGGTAGTCCTGGTGGAACGCGGTCACGTGCCACGGGATGGCCGGGGAGACGCGCGCGATGGCGTCGGCCATCCGCCGCAGTGCATCGTTCCCATCGTTGAAGCCCGGAACCAGCAGGGTGACGATCTCAACCCAGAAGCCCCGCTCGAAGGCCAGCCGGATGGAGTCGAGCACGTGCTGCAGCGTGCCGCCCAGGGTCCGGTAGGGGCGTTCGTCGATCGCCTTGAGGTCGATCTTGAACGCATCGGTCCACGGGCGGATGTAGTCGAGCACTTCGGGGGTGGCGTTGCCGTTGGACACCATCCCGGTCCGGAAGCCGTGTGGCCTGCCGAGACGGAAGACCTCCGTCGCCCACTCGGCCGTGATGAGCGGCTCGTTGTAGGACGACACGATGGCCGCGGCGCCGCGCCGGCTCGCGAGGTCCACGATGGCCGCGGCGGTGATCGGCGTCGGCGTCGAGCCAGCCGCCCCGTCACGCAGCGCCTGTGAAGTCAGCCAGTTCTGGCAGTACCCGCAGTGAAAGTCGCAGCCGAGCATCCCGAACGTGAGTGCGTCCGCCCCGGGGAGGACGTGAAAGAAGGGCTTCTTCTCGATGGGGTCGCACTGGAGGGCGACGACGTAGCCGTGCGGCACCTTGAGGACGCCGGCGTCGTTGAAGCGGACCTTGCAGACGCCGCGCCGCCCCTCGCGGATGAGACACCGGTGGCCGCAGGCGACGCAACGGACGTCGCCCGGACCTTCGACGTGCCAGAGATCCCCGCGGACGGTCCGGAGATCAAGCGCCGTCTGCAGCGTTGAGCTGGAGCCGCCCGCGCTCGAGATGAGCGGTGTGATTGCCCGGCCGTTTCCACCCGCCATAGGACCAAAGTTGGCCGGGCGCTTGCCGCCGCGCTAGCCAGCGGCTTAGGATGACGGCGTGATCACGCGTCGCTTGGCCCCACTCGCCCTCGCTGCCGCCGTGGCGGCGTGTGCCCGAGCCGCCGCGCCCCCCGCGCCGCAGCCCCTCCCGTTCGTCGCCATCGACTCGATGGCCCTGCGCGCCCACACCTATCTGCTCGCACACGATCTGCTCGAGGGCCGCGGCACCGGCCGCCGGGGCGCCGACGTCGCCGCACTCTACCTGGCGACCGAGGCGGAGCGCCTCGGCCTCCGCGGGGCCGGTCCCGGCGGCGGGTTCTTCCAGGCGGTCCCACTCGTCGAGGCGACGATCGACTCGGCGCGCACCCGCCTCGTGCTCACGGGCCAGGGGACACGCGCGGAGTTTGCCTACGGCACGGGTGTCATTCCGAACGTCGGGACGGCCCACACCCTCGTGCCTTTCGCCGGCGAGCCCGTCTACGTCGGCTCCGCCCAGGACGTGCTCGCGGCCCGTGATCGGCTCCCTCCGCTCACCGGGCGTGTCGTGCTGTTGGCCGGGATGTTCGGCTCCGACGGCGCGGCGGCGGACACGCTGCGCGCCCGCGGAGCCACGGGCGTGGTCCACCTCGTGGGCGACGACGAGCGGTACCAGCTCTATGTCCGGAGCCGCGGTCCCTCCCGGATGTTCATCGCCGAGGAGGCGGGCGCGGTGTCGTCGTTCATCCCGGACATCCCCGCGGTGATCGCCAGTCCGGCACTGGAGCGCGCCCTCCTCGAAGGACTCGCGGGTGGCGGCGCCCCTGCCGCTCGCCTCGAGCGGCCGATCGTGCTCTCCGGCCGGCGCATCGAGGTCGGCATCGGCATCACGACACACGCGCTGCCCGCGCGCAACGTCGCCGCGTTGCTGCCGGGCGCCGACCCGGCGCTTGCGGACGAGGTGGTCGTGTTCACGGCGCACTACGACCACCTGGGCATCTCGATCCCGGACGAGCGCGGGGACTCGATCTACAACGGGTTCTCGGACGACGCGGCGGGTGCCGCGATGCTGCTCGCCATCGCCACGGCGATGCAGGCGGAACCACGACCCGCGCGGTCCGTGCTGTTCCTCTTCCTCACGGGGGAGGAGCGCGGCCTGCTCGGCTCCGATTACTACGCAGCCCACCGGCTCGTCCCGGCTTCTCGCACGGTGGCCGGGATCAATCTCGACGCGGGGGCTCCGCCGGCGCCCGGCGTGACCTGGCGCGTCGCAGGCGGGGATCTCTCCACTCTCGGTGCGTTGGCGATCGCCGTGGCCCGCCGTGAGGGGTGGGAGGCGCAGGCCGCGCCGGCGAGCCCCAACTCCGACTACTTCCCATTGCTGCGCATCGGCATCCCGGCGGTCTTCCTCGTGCCGGGGCCGGGCGCGTTCGAGGGGATGACCACGGACGCGTCGAACGTCCTGCGGCGCCGCTGGGACCGCTACCACCAACCCGCCGACCACTGGCACGCCGACTTCCCCTTCAGTGGACTGGTGCGCTACGCGGAGTACGCGTACCGCCTCGGGCTCGCGGCCGCCTCAGGGCCGCGCCCTTCGATGACCGCGCCGCGCTGAGCGCCAGGGTCAGTCCTTGATGCTGCCGGCCGGGAGTGTGTGGAGAACTGCCGCGGTGCGCTGGTCGCGCGATTGCGAAACCACGTCTAAGGCGCGAAGTTGCGCCGTCCCGACGCGCCGGCCGATGCACGCTTCGCTTCGCGAGAACCTGACACCAAAGTGCTGATCCCGCTCCCCGCACGCCTCATCGTCCGGTGGCGCTGGCCCATCATCATCGCGTGGGCAGTCCTCGGCGCAGCCCTGACGCCGATCGCGCGGGAAATCCACACGCGCCTCCAGGTCGGCGGCACGAACTTGCCGGGGGCCGAGTCGAGCGCGGCCGAGGACATCGTCCGCCTGCAGTTCACGTCCTCGTTCTCTTCGTTCGCCCTCGTCGTGATCCAGCATCCGTCGCTCACGGTCGACAGCGTGCGCTACGGCGCCTACGTGGATTCGCTGACCCGTGCCATGGACCGGCTGCCGTTCGTGCAGAAGACGGTGACTTGGCGCTCCTCGGGCGATCCCAACTTCGTGAGCCGGGACGGCCGCATCACCTTTGTGCTCGCGAGTCTCCGCGAGGAACGTGGCGGCGCGACGCCGCACGTGCCGCTGCTGCGGGAGGCGGTGGACGCGGTCCGGCAGCCCCGGGGAGGGGGGTTCGAGGCCCACGTCACCGGCAACCCTGCGTTCGACTACGACACCCGCACGGTGGCCGCACAGGACTCCGACCGGCTCGAGCGGCGGCTCCTCCCGCTGACGTGGCTGCTCCTGATCCTCGCCTTCGGCGCCCTCGTGGCGGCGATCGTGCCCGTCGCGGTCGGCTTCCTCGCAATCTTCGTCGCGATGGGCATCGAGTCGATGCTCGCCGGCCTGATCCCGATGTCCATCTTCGTGCTGAACATCACGACCATGGTGGGGCTCGGCGTCGGGATCGACTACTCGCTCCTCGTGGTGACCCGCTTCCGGGAGGAACTCGAGGCCGGCGCCGGCCGTCTCGAGGCGGCCGAGCGCACCATCCGGACAGCGGGTCAGACGGTACTCACCTCGGGCGGCACCGTCATGGTGGGCGTGGCCGCGCTCATGATCGTCCCGATCGTGGAGACGCGGTCGGTGGGTCTCGGCGGCCTCATCGTGGTGTTCACCGCCGTGGCGCTCTCGGTCACCTTCCTCCCCGCCATCCTCGCCGTCCTCGGCCACAACGTGGACCGGCCGAAGTTCCTCGCCGCGCGGCTGGCGCGCTTCCGTCAGGAGACGGGCTGGACTCGGTACGCCGAGAGTATCGCGCGCAATCCGCTGCGGGCGCTGGCCATCTCGGGTTCGATCATCCTCCTGCTCTCGGCGCCGGCGCTGTGGTTGCGGATCGGCCTGCCGGTGGCGAACTGGTTCCCGAAGGACACCGAGTCGGCGCGGGGGCTCAACGTCCTGCAGCAGATGGGACAGGCGAGCGCGTTCGAGCCGGTGCGCGTGGTCGTGCAGCTCCCGCCGGGCACGGCGGTGCTGGATCTCGACCGGCTGCGCGGACTCCGCGCCCTGGGCGACTCCCTGCGCGCGAACCCGCGGGTGCAGCAGGTCCGCGGCCTCGTGGACCTGCGCCCGGGGATCCCGCTGTGGCAGTACATGCAGCTCTACGGCGACACGGCGCGGGCGCGGGCGCGGATGCCCGACGTGTTCAACGCCTACCTGAGCCGCGACGGATCCACCACGGTCCTCGACGTGTTTCTGCGCGACACGGTGACGCTCGACGGCGCCCTGCAGGCGGTGCGTGACGTGCGCCGCCTCCGGACGTCGTCGTTCCCGACGCTCGAGCGCGCCACGATGCTGGTCGGCGGGTTCGCGCCCTCCGCGCTCGATTTCCGGGACGCGCTGATGCGGGAATTCCCGCTCATCGTTGCCCTGGTGCTCGGCGTGACCGCGGTGATGCTCGCGTGGGTCTTCCGCTCGCTGCTCGTGCCCCTCAAGGCCGTGGTGATGAACACCCTCTCGGTGGGCGCGGCGTTCGGGCTCACGGTGGTGGTGTTCCAGTGGGGGGTCGGGGGCTCGCTGATCGGACTCGAGGGGCCGACCGAGGCCATCTTCGTGATGGGGCCGGTGCTCGTGTTCGCCATCGTCTTCGGCCTCTCGATGGACTACGAGGTCTTCCTCCTGTCCCGCATCAAGGAGGAGTTCGATCTCTCGCACGACAACGACGCCGCCACCAGCGCGGGGCTTTCCGCCACCGGGCGGACCATCACCAGCGCGGCGGGGATCATGATCCTCGTCTTCGGTGCGTTCGCCTTCGCGCGGGTAATGGCGGTGCAGATGATCGGCTTCGGGCTGGCGGTCGCCGTGCTGCTCGACGCCACGGTGATCCGGATGGTGATGGTGCCGGCGCTGATGCACCTCGCCGGGCGGTTCAACTGGTGGCCCGGCTACCGGCGCAGGGGCGCCCCCGGTCACTACCGCCGCGGCAGCGGAGGCTCTCCCGGCGGCCCGGCCTAGCCGCTCAGGCCCGCGACGGGCATCGCCGCCCTCGCGGCGAAACGAAGCGGCGGGCCGCCGGATGCCGGTGCCTGCCGCTCGACGTTGCTAGCGCCGCCCCCGCGGCCCGGCGGTGGGCGGCGTGCGATCAGGCCCGGACCAGTGCACGCTCCAGCGCCCGAGCCGATCCGCCATCAGGACCTCGAAGTTCCACTCGGTGCCGGCCAGCCACCCCAGTAGCAGTCGGAGCGCGCCGTCCCCGTTGAGGTCGAGCGCAGAGACCAACTGCAGCTCCCGGGTCGCCCCCGCAGGGGAACGAGTGGCCCGTCCCGACGGTGACCGCAGCAGGGTGTCACCGGCGACCCCTATCACGAGGCCGCCGTAGGTCCCCGCGCCGCCCAGGTCCACCAGCGTGGCCGCGACGAGGAGGCGCCGCCCCGCTGCGCGGTCGTCGATGGCGTACACGTTCGGGGTGGCCATCTGGTCTTCGCGGACCCTTGCCCGCGCGCCGACGGCAGCCCGCAACACAGTGAGCAGTGCGCGCGAGGCGGCGCCCACCTCGTCCTCGGTGGGCTCCACCGTCTCCGCGGCCAGGTTGGACGGCGGGCTCGCCGCGACGACGCGGCCCCCTTCGCGTTCGAGTGTGCCGATCACTCCCACGACGGCAGTCGGCGGGCACCACGCGGGCGGCTCAGCGCAGAGGTTCAGCCGGACCTCGCGTACCCGCCCCGTGCCGACCGACGCGCCATCCACGTACAGGCCGACGGCCTTGCCCGCGACCTCGGTCGCGCCACGCACGCTGTCGCGCGCGACGACCGTCTCAACCGTGGTCCACTCGCCGCCGAGCATCCGGAAGACCTGCCGGCGTTCGAAGAGGGAGGGCACGAGAAGTTGGTAGACAGAATCGGTCTTAACGGCCAGGACGTCGGGGAGACGGGCCCGGGTGGCGCGGGGCGCCGTGCCGATCGGCGGGATGAGGCGCTGACCCTGGGCCTCGCGTGCACCTGCCAACCCCGCCACAAGGAGCCCTAGGAACGTGAGCGTCCCACGGAGCAGTTGTCTCACGGCGCACCCCCGTCGAAGCTGTCCCGCCGGGCGGTGCCGGCGGGTCTACCCGTGGCCAATCTGTGGCGTCGCGCGCGAGTGGGCAACAGCCGGACCCGGCCCGGGCGGCGGCAATCGGTCGCCCCAGAGGTCCCAGTGCCACGCCGGAACCCGGTCGCCGGTGCGCGGATCCCGCAGGGGCTTGTACTGGATCCAGCGGGGGTCCAGCCCAACGGTCCTTCCCCACGCGAGCAGCGCCTCTCGGTCGCTGCTCACCATGTGCGCCATCGGGGTGCCGTTGAGGGAGAAGCGATGCAGCCAGAGGCCGCCGTCGAGCCCGTACTGCAGTCCGTCCCGCCGGCGCGGGAACTCGCGCCACGTCACGTCGGGGTCGCTACTGGCAGGCCATCTGGCCTTCTGCGCTCGCGGCGCCGAGAGGGGCGGCGCTCCCGACGAACAGATAGCACTGCTTGGAGGCGCTGCGGTGAGAGGCCGTGGCGGACCAGCCGCCGGCCGTTGCCTGGTTCACGGTGATGGACACGCCTTGGGACTCCCGGAAGCCATTCAGCCCAGAGAGCGAAGTGGTGTACGCCGCATGTTCGTAGTAGTAGGACTCCTCGGCCGTCGCCAGATTGCGCAGATCGGACTTCATCGCCGCCTGGAACACCCGCTCCCGCGTACTGGCCCAGCGCGGGACGAGGACAGACACGAGGATGGCGATGATCACCATGACGAGCAGGACCTCGATGAGCGTGAATCCGCGCTTCCGTTGCAAGCGAAGTCCTCCTCGGGGCGCCCGGCCGGGATCCGGCCCGCCTGTCAACCTACGGCGGGACACTGGGCCCATCAAGGTCAGGGTCCCGCCTTGGCGTCCAGCCAGTTCTCCCCGACGCCGACGTCCACGACGAGCGGCACCGACAGCTGGGCGGCGGCTTCCATTTCCCGCCGGACGAGCCGCACCGTGCTCTCCGCCTCGTCCGTCGGGCACTCCATCACGAGCTCGTCGTGCACCTGCAGGAGCAGTCTGGCGCGCTGGCCCGCCCGGAGCGCCGCAGCGATACGCACCATCGCGACCTTGATCAAGTCTGCGGCGCTGCCTTGGAGCGGAGAGTTCGCGGCAGTGCGTTCACCGAAGGCCCGCACGCTGAAATTGGGATCCCGTAGCTCGGGGATATAGCGCCGTCGTCCGAAGATCGTCTCCACGTACCCGCGCTCGCGTGCCTCAGCCACCGTGCGGTCCACGAAGGCCCGCACGCCGGCAAAGCGCTCAAAGTAATCCGCGATGAACCGTTTCGCTTCATCGAACGGGATGCCGAGCTGGCGCGAGAGCGCATGCGGTCCCTGACCGTAGATCGTCGCGAAATTGATGGTCTTGGCGCGTGCTCGCATCTCCGAGGTCACGGTATCCAGGGGGACATTGAAGATGACGGCGGCGGTCTGGCGGTGGATGTCTCCCCCGGCTCGGAAGGCGGCGACGAACGCGGCGTCGGCGGACAGGTGCGCGAGGAGGCGCAACTCGATCTGCGAGTAGTCGGCCACCACGAAGCGCCACCCGAGACGCGGCACGAACCCCCGGCGGATGCCCTCGCCGCGCGCCGAACGGACCGGGATGTTCTGGAGGTTGGGCCGCGTGGAGCTCAGGCGCCCCGTGGCGGCGCCGATCTGGTTGAAGGAGGTGTGAATCCGCCCTGTCGCCGGGTGGATCTCGGCGGGGAGCGTCTCGAGATAAGTGGAGAGCAGCTTGGCCAGCTCGCGGTATTCGAGCAGCAGGCGCGGCACTTCGTGCCCCATCCCCGCGCGCTCCTCGAGGACGTCCGCGTCCGTGGAGGGGCCGGTCTTGCCTTTCTTCGACGTGGGCAACTGGAGCTTCTCGAAGAGAACCTGCCGCAGCTGTGGATTCGAATTCAGGTTGAAGTCGGTCCCGGCGGCGGCGTAGATCGCCCGCTCGAGCGTCCCCAGTTCCTCCCGGAACTCCCGCGTGAGTCGCGCGAACAGCTCGCGGTCGATCGCGATCCCTTCCCATTCCATCTCGGCGAGCACGGTGATCAGCGGGACCTCGACGTCGCGGAAGAGCGGCTCGAGGTGATGGTCCTCCAGCGTGGGGCCCAAGGCATCGCGCAGCCGGAGGGCATAGTCGCTGTCGGCACAGCAGTAGTCGGCGGCGATCCGCACCGGGACCTCCGCGAACGGCCGCTCTGCCTTGCCGCGACCCGCCACGTCCTGGTAGCTGCGGAGCTGCGCGCCGAAGTGCTCGAGCGCCAAGCTGTCGAGCGCGTGGGATCGCTTGCCGGGGTCGATCATGAAGCTGGCGATCATCGAGTCGAAGGCGACGCCCCGCAGGGCCACCCCTGCGCGACGGAGCACGAGCAGGTCGTACTTGATGTTGTGCCCGACTTTCGCGATCGCCGGATCACCCAGCAGGTCCGCAAGCGGCGCGAGCGCGGGGTCCGTGATGGGCGGGAGGTTCCGCGCCGGGACGTTCTCGAGCATGTCCGACGACGCCCGGTGCGCGAAGGGCAGGTACCAGGCCACGCCTGGCGCCAGCGCGAGCGAGAGCCCCACGAGCTCCGCGCGCATCGCGTCGAGCGACGTCGTCTCGGTGTCGATCGCGATCGTACCCGCGGCGCGCGCGTGGCCCACCAGCTCGAGCACCGACGCGACCGTCTCCGCGATGCCGTACGCACCGGCCCGGGTCTCCTGTCGCCGCGCCGAGAGCTGACGGACGAGCCCGTGGAACTCCAGCTCGGTCAGCAGTTCGAGGAGCCGTGGCCAGTCGGGTTCGCGGGCGGCGAGCGCGGCGAGGTCCAGGCGCACCGGCACGTCGCGGCGGATGGTGACCAGCTCGCGCGACAGGCGCGCCCGGTCCGCTTCGGCAAGGAGCGTCTCGCGCACGCGCTTCGCACTGATCCCGCTCGCCGCCGCCAAGGCCGCATCCAGCGTGCCGAACTCCGCGAGCAGTTTCTGCGCAGTCTTCTCGCCGATCCCTTTCACGCCCGGGATGTTGTCGGCGCTGTCGCCGACGAGCGCCAGGAAATCGATCGTCTGGTCGGGCCTCACGCCTAGCCGCTCGGACGCGTTGGCCAGCGTGACGTGCTGCTCTTCGACCGCCGCCGGCCCGCCGCGTCCGGGGTTGAGCAGGGTGATGCGCTCGCAGATCAGTTGATAGAAGTCCTTGTCGCCCGAAACGATGACGGTGTCGATGCCCTCCTCGGCCGCCTGGGTGGCGAGCGTGCCGATCACGTCGTCGGCCTCAAATCCGTCCACCTCGATCAGTGGCACCCGGAAGGCCTGCAGCAGGGACTCGATGCGCTCGACGGAGCGGTCGAAGTCCTGCTGCAGTTCCTCGTCCAGCTTCTCGCGGGTCGCCTTGTACTCGGGGAACGTCTCGTGCCGGAAGCTCGTTCCGGCGTCATGTACCCACGCGAGATGTGCCGGACGGCGCTTCTCGAGGAGACGGAGGATGAAGTTGGCCACGCCCCACGCTGCAGACGTGTTCTCGCCGCGACTCGTGGTGAGCGGGCGGCTGATCAGCGCGAAGAACGCGCGGTAGATCAGCGCGTACCCGTCCACGAGGAACAGACGCTTCTCGCCATTCATCGAGGGTCAAGTATAGTGAGCACCCCACCGACGGCGAGAGGTACCAGGAGGTTGTCCGCGCCGCGCCACGGGGCCCGCTCGGCCAGCGCCGCCACCACCGCACCGACCAGCGCGGTGACCGGCGGACGCCCCGCCGCCAACAGGACCACGGCCGCCACGCCACCGCACGCCACGGAGCCTGCGAGCGACTTGCCTCCCGGCCTGCCCCAACGCCGTCCAACCAGCGCGGCGGCTGGGTCCGCCAAGCCGCTCACCACAATGGCCGCTGCAGCCGCGTGGGCATCGGAGAGCCACCACGTGGCGAAGTACCCGCACGCGAGTGCCGTGGGGCCACTGATTCCTCTGCTCTCGCCGGGGCGGAAGACCGCGCGGCCGATCGCAGCGATGGCGCGATGGACGGCGGGGATGGTGTGGCGGGCGACTTCGAGGCCAAGGGCGACCGTGGCCAGCACACCGAGGGCGAGTGTGCCGCCATAGCCGGGCAGTTCGAGCGCCAGCAGCCCGAGGGCCGCTGATGCGGCGTGCAGCGCGCGACGCCACCCTTCGTGCGGTGCCGCCTGTTCCTCGCGCGCTGGCGCCCGTGACGATACCGGACTGTCTGCGGTACCGCCGCGGGTCACTGCCGGCGCAGGCGGTTCAGTACCACCAGGTATTGCGCCCGTGAGCGGGGATCGAGGCGGAACCGGCCGAACCCGGCGTCGTCGGCGAAGACCAGCTGGAGGCGGTATTGGGTGTAGACCCAGTAGAGGACCCGGCCCCGGCCCTGGATATCGGGTCGCGGGTCGATGACCTCGTCGGGCTCGCCGAGCGTGATGAACACCTCACCGCGGTCGGTGAGCCACCCGGGAACGCCCTCGTCCCTGAAGCGCTGGTTCGCGAACTGGAGGCGGGCGAAGTACTGGTCGAGGTCCTCGTTCTCCGGCGTTACGGGGTTCGGGTCCGTGCTGCGCCAGAACCGCTGCCACGCCGCTGCGCGTTCCTCCGGCGGCGCGTTCGCGATCGCGCGAAGCGAGTCGGCCGGCGCGAAGTACCGCAGGAGGTTGACCATGTCGTCGAAATTGGCGACGGCCCACAGGTCGGAGAACGCTACGAGGAACGCCCCGGATACCACGACCCCGCCTCCGACGACGCCGACGCGCAGTTCGTGTCGTCCGATCGACAGTTGCCTGGGCGGGATCGTCAGGACGCGCGCGTCAACGGGGCGACTGGCGTCGAGTCGCACGGTGTCCGTGTACACGGTCCGGCCGCCGGGGTCGGTCGCCGAGAGCGCCAGCGCGCTCCCGGCGGGCATTCCGTACGTCTCGAGATAGAACCGGAGCGTGTCGCTGCCGTACGCGACCGCATGGCGCGGATTGGCCACCAAGGTCGGCGACGCGGCGAGGGAGGTGCGCGGGGTGGCCTCGTAGACCGCGATGGGGGTCGAGATCGCCGGCGGGACGAGCGAGGGGACGCTCAACGTCAGTTGGTTGCGGGAGGAGTTCGGCCCGTTGCGATCGCGGACGGTGACGACGACGAGGTAGTCGCCGGCGCGCACCGGGACGATCTGCTGGAAGATGACGGTCTCCTCGGTCCGCAGGGTCTCGCGGAAATTGCTCAGGCGGATGCGTTCGTCGCGCGCCACCTGCTGGACGATCTCAGTGCCCCGCAGGAACTGGAGATCGATGCGGTAGTCGGCGACGAACTCGTTTCGCTCACGCCGAAACGTCATCCCGCGGTTGTGCAACGAGAGGGCGACGAGGACGAGCGTGGTGTCCGGCGGCGGCCCGGCGAGGAGCCGCACGCTGCCGACGACCGAGAGCGGTCCGGCGTCCGCGATGAGCCCCATCTGCCGAAAGACACCGCTGGGGTCGAACACCCGGGGCACCTGCTCCGTCCCCGTCGGCGCTTCGGGAGTGCCGACACGCTTCCACGAGCCACACGCGGCGAGCGCGAGTGGGGCGAATACCGTTAGGAACCGCAACAGGCGACGCAGCGTGAGCGCCTCGGCGGACGGGATGGACTCGGACCCAGGATACGCGGGATACCCGCTGCGGCAAGCTACGAGCAGCCGCGCAGGCCCGTCAAGGCGTGCCAATCCCGTGACTTGCTGCCCGGAGACCCGCTTGGTACATTCGCGTAACTCCATGTCATCCGAAGACCTTACGGGCTCCATCGTCGCCGGCTATCACCTCCTCGAACGGGTCGGCGAGGGTGGAATGGCCGTCGTCTACCGTGCCCAGCATCCCGAGCGGGGGGTCTGCGCTCTGAAGGTGTTGCGCCCGAAGATGCGTGCCGACCGGACAGCGGTGCAGCGCTTCCTGCGCGAGGCCGCCTTCGGGGCACGGGTGCAACACCCGGGCGTGGTGCGCACCTTCGAGTACGGCGAGGCAGCCGAGGGCGTCCAGTACCTCGCCCTCGAATGGGCAGAAGGGGAGCTGCTCGCCAAGTTTATTCGGCGCACGGGGCCGGTCGCGTTGACGCTTGCGGCCGGGATCGTCCACCAAGTGGCGGAGGCCCTGTCAGCCGCGCACGCGGCCGGCATCATCCACCGCGACCTCAAGCCGGAGAACATCATCTACGATCCGCGCACTCATCGGGCGCGGCTGCTGGACTTCGGCCATGCGCGGGACGCCGAGACCACGCCCGAGGAGCGGCTCACGCGCACCGGTTTCTTCGTCGGCACGCTCCAGTACGTCGCCCCGGAAGCTCTCTCCGGCGCGCTCGTGGACGAGGCAGCGGATATCTACTCCTTGGCGACCATCGCCTTCCTCCTGCTCACGGGGCGCCTGCCGTACGCTGCCAAGTCCCCGCGCGAGTTGTTCCACCAGTTGCTGACCAAGCCGCCGCAGACGCTGAGCCAGGCGCGCCGCGACTTGAACTACTTCCGGCCCCTGGAGGAGGTCGTGGCACGAGGCCTGCACCGGGAACCTGCGAAGCGCCAGGCGACAGTGCTCGCGTTCGCCGAGGAGTTCGCCGCCGCCGCGGCCCAGCCCGCTTCCGGTCCGCGCGCAGGGCTGCTCGGCTCTCTCAAGGGCATGTTCGGCGCGGGCCACTGAATCGGAGTCCGGGGGAGGGGGCGGTGGGTGATCCTCTGACGACCAGCCACCAGCGACTCGTGGCCCTGCTCCGGTCCCGCTCCGTGCTGCTCGGCGACTTCGTCCTCGCCTCGGGACGCCGCTCCACCTACTACGTCGACTGCCGTAAGACGACGATGCACGCCGAGGGCCTTGACCTGATCGGCCAGCTCGGCCTCGCCGCCCTGCGCGAGCGCGGCTGGGCCGCCGACGCCGTCGGAGGACTCACGCTTGGCGCCGACCCGGTGGCCTACGCGGTGGCGCGCGCCTCCTGCTCGGCGCCCCCGGTCGTCAACGCCTTCACGGTGCGCAAGGCCGCGAAGACCCATGGTGCAGGCCGGCGGATCGAGGGGTGTTTCGAACCGGGTGCGCGGGTGGTGATCGCCGAAGACGTGATCACCACCGGAGGCTCGGCGCTCGAGGCCGCACAGGCGGTGCGCGATGAGGGCGGGTCGGTCCTTGGTGTGCTGGCCGTGGTAGACCGGGAGGAAGGGGGGCGGGCGGCCATCGAGCACGCGGGCCTGTCCGTGCACGCGCTGGTGCGCATCGGCCAACTCGTGGAGCGGCTGGCGTGAGCGCCCCTACCCGCGGTGTTGTGGGCCGCCTCGCCGGAACGCTGCGCGGCACGCGCGCGTCCCCGGAAGAGCAGCGCAGTCGCGACTTCGACCTCTTCGCGCGGCTCCAGCGGAGGCGTTGGCAGATCATCCTGGCGAGCATGGCGCTGATCGTGGTCGGCAAGATCGGGGGCTTCATCGCGGCACCGTACAACCACGTCGCGTGGGTGGCGTCGGTGGCGCTCGGGTGGAGCGTCGCGTACGAGGTGGCGCGCCGCCGGGGCTGGTACGCCTGGTACCACATCTACGTGTCGGCGGCGTGGGACGTGCTGCTGGTGTCGAGCGCCGTCTTCCTGGCGGGACAGGGCGGGCTGGTGATCTTCTATATCCTCGCGCTCGCGCCGTACCTCCTCGAGGCCGATCGCCCCGCCGGGGCCGTGGTCGTCCTGTTCGCGCCTTTCGCCTACCTGACCACCCGGGTGCTCCACGCGCGCATGTACGAGCCGACGCTGGGTATCCGCTCCTTCGCCGACCTCCCTGCGCAGGCGTACCTCGACGCGGCCCTCTTCATGATCGTGGGCTTCGCGATGCTGCGCGGGCCGACGGCACTCGCCGCCCGCATCCGCGCCACGCGCCTGGTGATAGGTGAGGCCGAGGGCGGGGACCTCGGGGCGCGTGCGGCCGCGGCGATGGACGACGAGCTTGGCTACATGGGGCGCTCGTTCAACCAGATGCTGGAGGAGACCGGGCGCACGATCGCGGCGGTGCAGCGCGAATCGGACGAGGCCGCGGCACACGCGGAGGAGCTCGCGGCGTCGGCGAGCCAGTTCGCCGATGCGAGCGAGGCCGCGGGCCAGGCCGCCGCGCGGTTGAGCGTTGCGCTCGCCGAGCAGGAGCGCCTCGCCGCGCAGGGCGGTGAGCGGGCCGTCAAGACGGCTGCGGAGTCGGACGCGTTGCACCTGCGCGCCGCCGGTATGGCAGAGCGCGCCCGCGAGCTCGCCGGCGCAGCCGAGGTCAATCGCGACCGCATCGGCCGCGCTGGTGCCGCCCTCGTCGCGATCGGCGAGCAGGTGCACGAGGGCGCCGGCGCAGTCTCCGCACTCACGCCGCTCTCCGAGCGGATCGGTAAGCTGGCGACCGCCATCAGCCGCGTGGCGCGGCAGACCAACCTCCTCGCGCTCAACGCCTCGATCGAGGCGGCGAGGGCCGGCGAGCACGGGCGGGGGTTCGCCGTCGTCGCGGCCGAAGTGCGCAAGCTCGCAGGTGAAGCGGGCCAGGCGGCCCGCGAGGTCGGTGACGCCGTGACCGAGATCCGCCGGGCGCTCGACGCCGCCGTCTCCACCATGGCCAGCGGCGAGTCGATGGTGCGCGACGTCGGCGCCATCGCGGCCGAGGCGGACGGCGCGCTCTCGGAGATGCTCACCGGCATCTCTTCCCTGGCGGCACTGGTGGACGAGACCGCTGCGACGTCCGCGCGGCAGGCCGCTGCCATGGGAACCCTGGCGGCGACGATGCACCGGATGCAGGACCTGTCCACTGCGTCCGCCGCCGAGTCTGCCGCGGCGGCTCAGGCTGCCAGTCTGCAGACTGCGGGGGCGGAGGCGCTCACCGCGACCGCGCGACAGCTCGCGGAACTCGCCGAGCGGATGCGGGGGGCCATCGCCCGCTTCTCGGTCGACACGGCCCGCCGCCGCTCGCCCTAGTCCGCTCCCTCTCGCTTCCGTCTGGTCACCCCGCCGGGGCCGGCGTCTCACGCCGCGGTTTGTCCGTGATCCCCGGGCCATGTTCCGAATGGATGGAACGCGAGCAACCGGTCCCGGTACGGGGTGACGAGGCGCTCCCGGAACCGTTCGACGGCGGCGTCGAACGGCAACCGCCGGCGGAATTCTCCGGCGGTGACCCCTAGGAACTCCCTCAGGTGGCGTCCGAAGCTCTGGGGCGACGAGTAGTCCAGCCGGTGCGCTACGTCGGCGATGCTGTGCCCGCCGCAGCGGAACAGGTATGCCGCGTGGAGCAGGCGCGCGAACGCCAAGTACGTCTTGGGCGAGGGGAGCTGTGAGCGGTAGAAGCGGGACATCAGCGAGCTCGGCACCACGCCGAGGACGCGGGCCAGGACCTGGACGGTCCGCACGTCGGGGGCGCGCCGCAGCGCGACCTCGAAAAAGAACCGGCAGTCGGGCGGGACGTCGCGAAGCTCACCGTCCAGCGCCGACATCACGCGTGCCGCCACCGGCGTGCTCGGCTCCCGCATCAACCTCCGCAGCCGGTGCCAGCCGGACGGCACGGACACGTCCACCACTTCGTGCACGCCGGAGGCGCCAAGCCGCAGGATGCGCTCGTGCGCCTGCGGGTCGGTCCGGGAGAGCAGGGCCACGGCGGGGACGTGCGGGAATTCGTGTACGAACTGGGCGCCCTGCGGCAGGTCGGTCTCGCCGCAGCGGTGCACAGAGAGCAGCACCGCGTCCACGGGCACGCGCCGCACCTGGCGGATGGCTTCTTCCACCGATTCCCCGTGCAGGACGCGGTAGCATCCCTGGCCCGCGGCTTCGACGCGCGAGCGCTCGGCAGGGAGAAGGACGGTGGCGACGGTGGCGGCGATCATGGCGCGTCCTCGGCGAACGGTTCGACGCCGATTGTACGGGCGCGCATCACCGGGCCGTCACCCGAACGTGGACGCGGCCCCTGCGCGGTGCTACCTTGGGACTGCGGAGCGCGATGGTCGCGGGCCCGTCCTCGTGGCGGGCTCGAGGAAAGTCCGAGCTCCAAGGGCAGGCTGCCAGGTAACGCCTGGGCGCCGCAAGGCGACGGACAGGGCCACAGAGAACAGACCGCCTCGCCGCAAGGCGAGGTAAGGGTGAAACGGTGGGGTAAGAGCCCACCGCGTCCCTGGCAACAGGGGCGGCACGGCAACCCCCAGCCGGAGCA
>ERZ1292640.1340-Hain-H43-02um-R1-1340-length-20408-cov-15_pt1 | contig 20408 bp, 17 predicted proteins | sample MGYA00564404_ERZ1292640 | MGnify/ENA primary metagenome ERZ1292640 (study PRJEB36523, sample SAMEA6512636) | groundwater metagenome | collected 2019-01-08 | study: AquaDiva: Metagenomics assemblies of 32 groundwater samples
AGGCGAAATAAACTGTCCTTGTACAAGCGACCGTAAAAAACTAGCCCCCGCGAGCGGTTTAATGGTTCAAACAGAGACCTCTTCAAAGGCTCTAACGAGCCTGTTGTAAGGGCGCCGAACGGCTCATCTCCACCATTTGAGCCGTTCATGTCCGCAAGGTGAGAGTATAAGGGCAGTCCTTTATCCGGGTTAAATGTTACAAGTTGCATGCTACATGTTTCGTATAGTGCGTTGCGTCTCCCCCGCGACCGTGCTATAGTCTCATCCATATGGAACTCATCTTGAAAATCCTGCCTTGGGCGCAGATTGTCCTTTCTGTTTTACTTATAGGGGCGATTTTATTGCAACGGTCGGGATCCGAAGTTGGCGGCGCGCTCGGCGGAGGAGACGGCGGAACTACTTCCATGTTCCATACTAAACGAGGCCTGGAAAAAACATTGTTCAACGCGACCATTCTTATTGCGTTACTTTTTGCCGCGTCAGCTTTCATTGCTTTAATCATCAAATAGGAATCTAAATATATAACTACGTAACACGAATCAAGCAACACGAATCATGAATCGTGAATCACATAATGTAATTAATTGTTACATGATATGTGCTATGTGATATGTGTTTCGTGACATTCTCCCGTGAACGACGAAACTAAAAGTAAATCAAATTTCGCGCCGCCGACAAAACGCGACGTTTTGCGCGCCATCGCTTCTTTTTCCAAAACAGAAAAGGCGGTTTTTTGGATTATCGCGGCGCTCTCGATAATTTTCGCTCTCGCCACAATACAGGGAGTAAGCAGGTTTTTTATGGTGGAAGTCCCCACTTATGGCGGGTCTTTTGTTGAGGGAATCGTAGGCACTCCTCGTTTTATAAATCCAGTTCTGGCCATATCCGAAGCCGACCGCGACGGGACAATGCTTGTTTACTCGGGATTGCTTAGAAAAACCGCGGGTGGCGAACTTGTCCCCGACTTGGCCTCGAAATACGATATTTCCAAAGACGGACTCACCTATACTTTTACTCTCCGTGATAATATATTCTTCCATGACGGAGCGCCCGTAACCACGGACGACATTGAGTTCACTATTCTTAAAGCCAAAGACCCGACAATTAAAAGTCCTAAACGTCCGGACTGGGAAGGAGTCTCCGTTCAAAAAATCGACGGCAAAACGATTTCCTTCATATTAAAACAGCCGTATGTTCAATTTTTGGAAAATACCACTATCGGAATTTTGCCGAAAAATCTGTGGAAAGAGGTCCCGACCGAGCAATTCAGTTTCAGCGACTTGAATTTGAAAGGAATCGGTTCGGGGCCGTATGCGGTTGATGCCGTAACAAAAAATAGCGGCGGCATACCTGTTTCCATTTCTTTTTCTTCGTTCAAAAAGTTCGCTTTAGGAAAGCCTTATGTAAGCTTCATTGATTTTAATTTCTACAATAACGAAGAGGAGCTCCTTAGCGGCCTAAAGTCCGGCAGTGTTGATAATATAAACGCCATAATGCCGGAAGAAGCCAAAAACTTGAAAGATCGCGGAATCGCAATCCGCAAATACGCCCTGCCTCGCGTTTATGGGGTTTTCTTCAATCAATCAAGCGCTCCCGTCTTTACGGACAAATCCGTAAGAGAGGCCTTGAACGAAGCGATCGATAGAAAAAAGATAGTGGACTCCGTGCTTTACGGATACGGCACGCCTATCTACGGCCCGATTCCGGAGAGGATGGACGAATCTCTGTCTCAAACAGAAGAAAAAGAAAAGCAAGAAGAACTTTCGGAGCGAGCCAAAAAAATACTGGGAAATAGCGGTTGGAAAATCGACGAAAGTGACGGGGTAATGAAAAAGAAAAGCAAGAAAGAAACGTCTATTCTTTCTTTCTCCATATCCACGGCTGACAAACCGGAACTACGCGCCGTTGCCATGATGCTTAAAGAAGACTGGGAAAAAATAGGAGCTCGGGTTGAAATAAAAATTTTTGAGCTCGGAGATTTCAACCAAAATATAATCCGACCGAGAAAATACGATTCCATGCTTTTCGGCGAAGTTATAAGCAAGGACAGCGACCCGTATGCTTTTTGGCATTCATCGCAAAGAAACGACCCCGGATTAAATATCGCTCTCTACGCCAACAGCAAGGTGGACAAAATACTGGAATCGGCGCGGGTAACATTAGACACCAAAGAGCGGGCCAAGAAGTACGCCCAGTTTGAAGACGCGATCAAAGAAGACATCCCGGCTGTGTTTATTTATTCTCCCGATTTTATTTATGTGATGTCTCCCGGTTTAAGCGGAGTTGAGATAGGAGAACTAAACGTCCCGGCGGAACGGTTTTTAAATGTCTATAAGTGGTACAAAGAAACTGATTTTATCTGGAAATTATTTAACTAATAATTATCAAAAACTCTTAAAAAATTATCAAAGAACAGCTAACAAAGAGCAACAATTATGATGATGGCAGGAAATAACGAAAACAGAAGACGGGAAAGTTTTGGAAATCGCGCAAGAATCGGGGGTATGGGGCATGGGTTAAAACATCAGAGACCGCACGGAGAAAGTCGCGGTCCGCGCGGGCAAACAAGCGTGGGAAAATTCCACGGCCCGGCTGACGGGAGGGGCGGAAGACGGGGCCCTCCTCGCGGAGAACGCCCCCTTTTCATGGAACGCCCGAAAGAAGAGGCGCGGGGCGTCCGTGAAGCAAAAGAGTCTGTTAAAATCCCGCCGGTCGGCGAAAACATCCGCATTATCCACTTGGGCGGAGTTGAGGAAGTGGGGCGCAATATGTCGCTCGTTGAAATCGGCGAAGACATAATCGTAATAGATTGCGGTTTTTCTTTCAAAGAAGAAGACGCTCCCGGAATAGACTATATCCTGCCGAACACGAAATATCTCGAAGAAAGAAAAAACAAAATCAAAGCCATCTTAATAACCCACGGACACTTGGACCATATAGGCGCAATTCCTTATCTCATCAATAAAATCGGCAACCCGCCGATCTACGCGCGCAATTTCACCGCTCTTATGATTAAAAAGCGCCAGGAAGAATTCTCCCACCTGCCGCCGATTGACCTGCGCGTCGTGGAAAAAGACGAAACTCTGAAGATCGGGTCGCTTAATGTAGCTTTTTTCGCCGTGTCTCACGCCATTCCGGACTCCATGGGCATAATAATAGAAACACCTTACGGAGATATAGTTCACACCGGCGACTTGCGCCTGGACCATTACGAAGGAGAGATTTCCGAAATGGAAAAAGAGGTCTACGAACAATTCAAAAATCGTAAAGTTCTTTTGCTGGAGACCGATTCCACCAACGCGGAAAATCCCGGCTTTTCGATTTCCGAAAGACTGGTCCGGGAAAATATAGACAAAGTCATCCGCGATACCAAAGGGCGTCTGATTATCTCTTCTTTCGCCTCTCAAGTAGAAAGAATGCTCGCCATGCTTGAATCGGCCGAAAAACACGGACGAAAAGTCGTCATTGAAGGACGGAGTATGAAAACCAATATTGAGGTAACCAAAGCGGCCGGACTCTTAAAGGTGAAGCCCGGAGCCCTTATCTCGGTTGAAGAAATGACAAATTACCCGGAGAACAAACTAATGCTTATGGTCACTGGCGCGCAGGGCGAGGAATTCGCGGCCCTTACGCGCATCTCAAACAAGACTCATAAATATATCCGGCTCATGCCGAGGGATACCGTACTTATGTCATCCTCCGTGGTTCCGGGGAACGAACGTTCGGTGCAAAATCTTAAAGATAATATTTCGAGACAAGGCGTGCATATAATCCACTATAAGACATCCGACATACATTCATCCGGACATGCTAATTCCGAAGAGCTGGCCTGGATACACGCTAAAATAAATCCGAAATTTTTAATTCCTATACACGGCTACCACTACATGCATCAAGTGCATGCGGACATCGCCCTCCGAGTGGTCAAGCCGGAAAATATAATTATTCCGGACAACGGCATGATTATAGAAATACGGGAAAAAGGAACGAAGATGGTGGCTCTAAAAGAAAACGCGCCGAAAAACATCATTATGGTTGACGGGTTTTCTGTCGGAGATATGCAGGAGGTCGTTCTTCGCGACCGCCAGATGCTCGCGCAAGACGGAATGTTCGTGGTTATTGCCATGATTGACTTTAAAACCGGCAAACTCCGGAAATCGCCCGATATTCTTTCGCGAGGATTTGTTTACTTGAAAGAATCCCAAGACCTCCTGCGACAGGCGCGATTGGTTATAAAGAAAACAGTAGAAGATTCCGCGAGTGGAATGAATCCGATTAATTTTGACTACATCAAAGGACTCGTTACCGACAATGTTTCTAAATTTCTCTTCCAAAAAACCGCCAAGCGTCCGATTGTAATCCCCGTTATTCTGGGAATCTAAAGTCTGTCTTAAAAGCTAAAATGAGTCCTAGAAAAACACAAAAATGCCGATAAAAAACAAAGCTATTTTAATCCTTTACACGGTAGCTTTCTTTTCCGCCATACATTACGCTCTGACTCTTTATATTGAATCATCGTTTTTGGAAGGATTTCTTTCCGACAGATATGTAGGTCTGTTCTATGCGGTAGCTTTTTTTATGTCCATAGTCGTGGCTGTCCGTATGCCGTGGCTATTATCCCGCTTCGGAAATTACCGCGTCACTCTTGCTCTTATTTTGTTTGAGGTTATATCTCTTTTTGGACTGTCTGTAGTGGAAGAGCGGGTTTTCGTTCTTTTTCTTTTCGTATTCCATCAGATAATGCTGGTGTCGCTTTCCATCGCAATAAACATATTCCTTGAGAGCTTTTCCGCCGACGAATCGACGGGGCAAACACGCGGGGTGTTCTTAACCATCATAAATGTCGCCATCTTGACAGGACCTCTTGTGGCCACGTTATTTTCCAAGAATGGAAATTACGACATTTTATTCCTTGTTTCGTCGTTGTTTACCATACCGATGTTTGTTCTCATAGCTATCAATTTCAAAAACTACCGCGACCCGATCTACAACAAATTTCTTTTTTTAAAAACACTTGTTGAGGTGGCCCGAAACCGCGCTGTTTACCGTATTTGCATGTCGCGTTTTCTGCTTGAATTTTTTTATTCCATTATGATCGTATTTACTCCGATTTATCTGCACAAATATCTGGGAATTCCCATTTCTGATATTTTGGGCATAATTATGCCGGTGGCGCTTATTCCGTTTGTCGTTTTCCCATACATCTTGGGCATTATCGCCGACATAAAAATCGGCGAAAAAGAAATGCTCGTTTTGGGAGTGGTGATTCTTTCCATCGCCACCATGTCTCTTTCGTTTATTACCGCCACAACCGTTCTTGTCTGGACAGTCTTAATGCTTTTGACCCGCGTCGGCGCGAGTATCGTGGAATCAATGACTGAAACGTATTTTTTCAAAAAAGTTAACGCAACCGACAGCAATCTAATCGCCTTTTTCTCAAACCTCCGCCCCATGGCTTTTATGGTCGGCCCTCTTGCCGCCACTGTTTTTCTTTCGGTCTTTGATATGCGATATATATTTCTCGCCTTGGGTATTTTTATGTTCTTGGGCTTGCGTTACAGCCTAACGCTTAAAGATACGAGGTAATTTTCTGGGAACCCGTCTCAAAAATATAATGGAAGAACTTATAAATGAACTTAAGGGCGAGGGGGTGCTAAAAAACGCAAATGTCCTTAGAGCGTTTAGAGCAATTGACCGCAAGGATTTTGTGCCGGAAAAACTGTCGTTTGAAGCTTACGAAAATTACCCTCTGCCTATCGGTTTCGGGCAAACAATATCCCAGCCGTTCACTGTCGCTTTTATGCTTGATTTGTTAAGGCCGGAACCCGGAGAAAAAATTCTGGATGTCGGGTCCGGTTCCGGCTGGTCTACCGCGCTTTTGGCAAGCGCGGTCGGGCCGACAGGAAAGGTGTTCGGGGTTGAAATAATACCGGAACTTGTGGCCTTCGGCCAAACGAATCTAGCGAAATACAAATTCCCGAATGCTTCCATACGAGTAGCCGGCCTGAAACTCGGACTTCCTGGCGAGGCGCCCTTTGATAAAATTTTGGTTTCCGCCAGCGGACAATCATATCCTAAAGAACTTGTTGAACAATTAAAAATCGGCGGAACATTAGTTATCCCAATCAAAGAAAGTGTCTGGAAAATGAAAAAAGTTTCTACGGAAGAAGCGGAGACGGAAAAATACGAAGGGTTCGCTTTCGTCCCGCTTGTTACGCGGCAGACTTAATTTTGGCGCCAAGCCGTTTTGAGATTATTCCCTGTTCAGCAAACCATAAGCGGCACCGGCCATAACCCGGCTTTCGTCGGAAACAAATACTATTACGGAAACGACGGAGGCGGTGCTTTGTATAAACCCGTCGCGGGCGCCCGAACAAAGCTCGTTTTCTTTTTTGTCCAGCCTTACGCCAAGTTCGGACAAATTTTCACACACCCGCGCCCTGATTTCCGGCGAACGCTCCCCGATAACGCCGGTAAAAACAATCGCGTCCAATCCCCCCAGTGTCGCCATATACGCTCCTATGTATTGCCTAATCCGGTATATAAACATTTGGATAGCCAATCCAGCTTCCGAATCCCCCTCTTTTTCAAGCGAAAGAAGCTCTCTCACATCAGAGGTTTTTCCAGAAATGCCCTTGAGCCCAGACTTTGTATTAAGATAAACGGACATTTTTTCCGAACTAAGCCCCATGGATTTCTGCAAAAAAAGCACTGCTTCGGCGTCAATTGAACCGACCCGGCTTCCCATCGGTATCCCTTCAAGAGGAGTAAACCCCATTGAGGTGTCAACACTCTTGCCGTCCGCGAGCGCTGTCACGGAAGCGCCGCTTCCCAAATGGCAAACAATCGTTCGTTTGGGAATTCCCCCAGACATATTTCTTAATTTTTGAACGGCTCCTGAAACCGATAGTCCATGGTAACCGTATCTATATATCCCGTAATTCTCGGAAGCGTCTTTCGGCAAACCGTATCGTCTGGCAACTTTTGGGATGGTTGTGTGATAGACGCTGTCGGATATTCCATAGACTACGGCTTTGAGCAAAAGTTTCTTTGCTTCTTTTAATTCCAAGAGGGTTGGTCCTATGTGAATGGGTTCTATTTCCACCGCGGCATTAAGTCTTTTCATATATTCCTCGTCAATTATCTTATGCTTGGTGAAATATTCTCCGGGCGCGACAATGCGGATAGCCACGGACAAAGACTCTTTTTCGGCGTCAACCAAATTGCGGTCAATCAGAAAACCCAAAGTGTAAGAAAGCGAAGCCGAATAATCACCGCTATCTATCTCGCGTTTTTCTTCCATATCGCCGCAGATGAGAAAAACGACAAATTTTTCTTTTTCATTTTCAAAATGCGCGGAAAAAAGACACTTTTCTTTTTCATAAAGAGCGTATTTCTTGGAAGCACTGCCTATGTTTACGGTGAGAATCATGGAATAGTTTTTAGTTGGTAGGTTGTAGTTTGTAGTAAATGTGTCAATGCGTTAATTGTAAACTTTAATTTTTGGAGTTGATTATTTGTTATTTGTTACTACCGGACCACTTCCAATTCTCTATTTCTTCAGGGTCAATTCCATTCTTTATTATATATTCTTTATGCGCGGAAAGTTTATCGTCATACTTTTCCACGACTTTTTCAACCAAATTGGGTGACACAACACCGCGCTTCTCGAGGGTCTGGAAAATTTCTTTGACCAGATGGTATCTACTGGTTCCATTTCTGACCTGCATGTCAAAAGGCGTCGTAGTTCCGCCATTTTCCATATATCCGTGAACTGAAAAACGGCCCCCGTCGCCTTCACGGAGATGGTCAAAAAGAATCTGCTTCAATGTTTCCGGATATCCGTGAAAGTTGAAGATGACCGGCTTATCTTTGGTGAAATAATCTTCAAAATCGTGAAGCGGTACGCGACATTCGGAATTCCCCAACCCCAAGGCGGAAAGTTCAAGTATGTTCACAAATCTTATTTTAATATTCGGGTCCTCTTTTTTGGCCAAGTCAACGGCCGCGAGCGCCTCTTTGGTCAGATAATCTCCCGCCGAAGAAACCACGATATCGGGATTATCGTCGCTTGCAAAATCCCAGACCAAGAGGCCGCGCGCGAGCTCTTCTTCGGCAAGCGCGGGAGTAAGCCAGCGCGCTTCGTGAGTCTTGCCCGCCACTATTACATTAATTTCGTTTCGCGATTCAAGCACCCTCTTCAAAACAGCAAGCGTTGAGTTTCCGTCCGGCGGAAAATAAACATGAATAAAACAGCTGTGTTTTTCCAAAATATTATCGATGAAACCGGGGTTCTGATGAGAAAAACCATTGTGTTCCTGGCGCCAACCGGATGAGGTCAAAATATAATTTAAGGAAGGCACTTCCCCCCGCCACGATGTTTCTCTCGCCACTTTGATAAATTTGGCGTACTGATCCACCATACTGCTAACAATCTGGATAAACGCTTCGTAGGAAGCGAACACTCCGTGCCGGCCGGTAAGAACATACCCTTGGAGCAACCCCTGGAGAGAATGCTCAGAAAGCATTTCCATGACACGCCCCCCAGGCGATAAATCTTTATCCCATTTTTTTATCGGCCATTGAAAGGCCCGCGAAGTTTCTTTAAACACCTCGTCAATCTTGTTGGAGTAGGTTTCATCTGGCGACATCAAGCGGAAATTGTTTTTGTTTCTGGCAAATACTTCTTTCAAATACTCTCCGGCGCGATGCATACTACTTGACCCGTGAAGCCCCGGAATATCCACCTCCTTCTCAAACAACGCGATGTCCGGAAGGTTGAGCGGTTTAGTAGCGGAAGAACCGCCGTGAACATGCCTGTTATCGCCCATGCGGAGTTCCGGCGGTGGAATAAGGTATTTGATGTCCTCCGTAAAACCGCTCTCGGATGAAAAAAGTTCTTCAATTTTGTATGAACGAAGCCATTTTTCGAGCGCCTTAAGTTCCACCTTGCTTCCCCTGACGTTCGGAGCCACAACTTGGTGCGCCAAAAAATTTCCTTCTATTCTTTCGCCGTGAAGTTTTTTTATCCCCGTCCACCCTTTGGGTGTTTTCAAAATTATCATCGGCATTCGCGGAGAAACAACTTTTTCACCGCCCCGAGCTCTGTTTTGAACCGCGCGAATTTCTTGGTAACATTTTTCCGTCGTTTCGGCCATTTTTTCGTAAATATTTTTTCCTTCCACAAAATGCGGGGTATAGCCGTAACCGCTAAAAAGGTCCTTTAGTTCTTTGTTGCTCATCCGCCCAAAAACAGTCGGTCCTGAAATCTTATATCCGTTTAAATGAAGTATGGGCAAAACTGCCCCGCTTTCTTTCGGGCTTATAAATTTATTCAAATGCCAAGCGGTGGCTATCGCCCCTGTTTCGGCTTCCCCGTCGCCGACAACGCAAGCAACTATCAAGTCCGGATTGTCCATAACCGCGCCGTAAGCGGTAGACAGGGAGTATCCAAGCTCTCCCCCTTCCAAAATAACCCCGGGCGCGCCTGGGTTTGAATGACTGGGAAATCCATACGGCCAGCTGAAATTTTTTACCACATACCCTATTCCATTTTCATTCTCCGTAGCTTCCGGATAATATTTGCCAAGCGTTCCTTCAATAAAAAGATTAGCTTGAAGAGCGGGAAATCCATGACCGGGCCCCAGAATAAAAAGCATCTCGACCTCGCGCTTTTTAATCAGATTCTGCAAGTTGGCGTAGATGAAATTCACTCCGGGACATGTCCCCCAGTGGCCCAAAAGACGGGGTTTTATGTGTTTTGGCTCGAGAGGTTCGCCAAGTAGAAAATTATCCTGCAAATAAATCTGGGCCGCGGAAATAAAATTCGCGGCGCGCGCATATTTTTTAATCCTGGGAATCTCGTTATCCATAAAAAGTGGGTGTGCTACCGACACGGTATGAAAATTATATCACGCCTGGATTCTAAACCCCACACCAATTTTAGAGAAATATGATACAAGTAATATTGCCGAGTAATTCATGCGTTTCGCAGTAAATAAGTGTTGTCTCTTGGGTGAAATTGGTGGGGGGTTAAGAAAAATATATTCCTCGCCATTAGGCAAGTCATTATTTTTCTAAATATTTCTTTTTCTTCAATTTTTCGGGAAGCAGATCTTCTTTGGTGTACTGCTCATACCCCTTGCCGTAACTTAACTCTTTCATTAGTTTGGTCACCGGATTTCTGATTTCAAGCGGAATGGGAAGATTGCCGAATTTTTTCACGTCGGCCATGGCTTCTTCCATTGCCTCGTAAGCGCTTCTGTTTTTCTTGCACTGCGAAAGATACGCAACGCCGTGAGCAAGATTAATGCGGCATTCCGGCATGCCGATTGTTTCCACCGCCCGAAACACATCGTTTGCCACCACGAGAGCGGTTGGCTGGGCAAGCCCGATGTCTTCGCTGGCGAATATGACCATGCGCCTAGCAATAAACTTCGGATCCTCTCCACAGTCAAGCATCCGGGCCAAATAATATATCGCCGCGTCCGGCTGTCCGGCGCGCATACTTTTTATGAAAGCGCTTATGGTGTTGTAGTGTTCCTCTCCCTTTTTGTCGTAACGCAAAAATTTTGATTGAATGGTGTCTTTGAGCGAGGCAAGGGTAATTTTGCCGTAAAGCTTGGCGGCGTTTTCCAAAACGGAAAGAGCTTGGCGCGCGTCGCCGTTTGCCATTTTTATAAGCCAATCCGCGGCCTCTTTGGGAACTTTCATACCCGCGCGGTTTATTATTTTTCGCATTTCTCCATCGGAAAGTTCGTTCAAGACAAACACCCTGCATCGCGAAAGAAGCGCCGGAATAACTTCAAAACTTGGATTTTCCGTGGTCGCGCCGATAAGTGTCAGTCTCCCGGTTTCCACAAACGGCAAAAGATAATCCTGCTGGGCTTTGTTGAAACGATGTATTTCGTCCAAGAAAAAAACTTTGGGCTTACTCTCGCTGTCGTCGTTTAAAATGGAGCGAATATCGTCCTTGCCAGCCGAGACCGCGGACAGCTCGTAAAACTTGGCTTCCAAACTGTCCGCGTAAATGCGCGCCAAGGTGGTTTTGCCAACCCCGGGCGGACCCCAAAATATAAAAGAGAATAAATGCTTTTTTTCTATGGCTATTCGAAGAGGTTTATCCGGGCCAACCAAATGCTCCTGACCGATAAAATCGGCTAATTTTTTGGGCCTTATTTTTGAAGCCAGCGGTTCGGACATTTTGAAAGTATACACCAACCGCCAAAAAACGAGCCTGTTTGTTATTTGTAACCGGGAACGGCGTTCCTCCACTTCAAAATTTGAGGCAAGAGAAAGCGGTCAAAGCCATAAGAGCCGGCCGTCCGCCAAGCGAGCATAAGAAGAATGCCGAGCAAAATCATTACGGGATTTATTGAAACCGTGCCGGCAAGCATGAAATTGTAATTCATGAGCACGCCGAAAAATGAAGAAACTCCAACCAAAAAACCGAGAATAAGCGCTATGCCTACCGCGATTTCTCCAAAAGTAACAAGATACGAAAACGCAACCGTGTGAGACAAGGCGAAATGCTCCACGAAATACCCGTACCACGACGATACATCAGGATGATCTCCGGACATTTTCTTTAGCGCCCCCATAAGAAACCCTTTGACCGCGGTTCCGGCCTGTGGACCTATCCATAGCGGGTCGGTAAATTTGTGGGAGCCGGCCAAAATCCATTCGTAGCCCAAATAAAGTCTGACCAGAAGCCAGAGGGGAGCCAGACGAGTATCGCCAAACAAAAACCGCGCGATTTTAGATTCCGGTAATATTGTGTGAGACATAACTTTTTTTGAAAATTATTATTATTCAATAATAAAGATAACACAAAACGATCAAAGTAAAAACTTTCCAAGGGGAGCCCTTGGAATAATAAACCCTTACTTTGCAACGTTTACTTGGAGAGAGATGATCTCGGAAAATAAGTTGACAACATATATAAATATCATATACATTAGCTATATGAAAATAACTACGGGAAATGTCCTCTTGGTCCTCCTCGGAAACAAATGTGGAGGGTTTTCTCGTGTCTAGCTTAAAAAACAGAGAAAAAGATAGCAACCAAAAAGCCCTTCATAAAAACGAAGGGCTTTTTAAGTAGGTGCTCTTTGCTAGAAGTCGGCGCGCCAAAAGCGATTGGTCCGAGCCTCTGCCCACGCGTTACCGCGCGTGAGACAAGACGACTGGGACCACCGCCCTCACAAGGGGCGGTTTTTTTGTATTTTAGAAAATACCTCAAGACAAGTTTTCAGTCATTCATTCTGGCATAAAAAATCCCCCCTCTGCCGGCAGAGAGGGTTTCTGTCTAAAAATGCTCAATCCTCTATCGCCGCGCGATTCAGCTGATGTCCTGCTCGTGCCCTCCGACAGTAGATATAAAAGTTCTATCAAGAAGAGTAGGCTTTCTTAGGCTCGACTTAAACACAGCGTTTTTTCCAACCGCCGATACAAAATACCCGATACTTAAAAAAGTGTCGTCAAAATAAGCGTTGTTTGGAAGAACATCTAAGCGCCTTTTCGCTTCAATAGAACGAGCAAGCAAAACCTTAAGGCCTGCCTCGGTTAGAGTTTTGCTTGCTTGATATTCAAGCAAAGAAAAAAAGACGAGGGCGAGCGCGTGTGCGCAAAAATCAACAACGATTCCGTCATTTTTGGGGGCAAATTTCCCGCAATAAACGATAGGTGTCTTGCGCCTTAAGGTCGCCCACTTATCGCGTTCCGACAAAAAGAACGGTTTTGGTTGAGCCCCCTTGTCACTGCCAGCGATAACTTCGCCCATGTAACTTAGAAACTCCATCAAGGCTCTCGTGTTGTCTGCCGGTTTCGTTGCCAATAGTTTTTGAACAAGCGAGTTCATCGGGAAACTCCTTCCTGAAATTTGAGTGTGAAGATCGTTTTACTGGGGTTTTTAATAACATAAACACACGTAAAAAGCAACTTTTTTTCTAAACCCCGCACCAATTTTGGAGAAATATAATATGAATAATGTCGCCGATAAGTTCGCCTGTTCTGTCATAAACCGACACCGCTCCTTGTTGTGAAATTGGTAAGGGGTTAAGAAAAATATATTCTTCGCCATTAGGCGAATCTTTATTGGCGACGTAGAGTGAGTGAAATGCGAAAGCTCCGCTTTCGCATTTCCGAGCCGAGGAGCCAACAAAGGTTCAGTGTCTCGGGGCTTACCCCGAGAAACCTTTATTTTTCTAAAAAATGCTATACTCGACAAACTTATGGAAACATCTTCAAAATCGGCATTCCCCATGCGAGTAAACAAATATCTGGCTCATAAAGGATACTCCACGCGAAGAGATGCCGACAAGTTGATAGAAAAAAGAGTTGTTTTTATAAACGGCAAACTGGCCGTTTTGGGCGACAAGGTAAACGAGCGTGATCTGGTGGAAGTCAGGCGCAAAGAAAAACCGCCAAAATGTTCCTATTTTGCCTACAACAAACCGAAAGGAGTTATCACTCACTCCCCTCAAATGGGCTTGCCCGCCGTGTCTGCTCACGCACCACGCGCGGACAGGTCACATATTACGGCGCAGGCGGGCGAAAAGGATATTGAACACTCGGTCAATATCGGGGGCAAACACGTCTTTCCTGTCGGCCGTCTGGACAAAGATTCAAGCGGTCTCCTTATTTTGACCAACGACGGCCGAATCACCGACCGCCTGCTTAATCCGGAATACGAACACGAAAAAGAATATCTGGTTACAGTCAGAAACAATCTAAGGCCAAGTTTCAAAACGCACATGGAAACCGGCGTGGAGATAGAGGGCTACCGGACCAAGAAATGCAAAGTAAGCATTTTGGGCGACAACAATTTTAAAATAATCCTGACCGAAGGCAAGAAACATCAAATACGGCGAATGTGCGCCGCTTTGCATAACGACGTGACCGACCTAACCCGCGTCAGAATTATGAATATTCGCTTAGGCGCGATGAAGCCGAACGCCCACCGCGAAATCACCGGCAAAGAGCTGGAGATTTTTCTGAAAAGTATCGGACTCTGAACCCCGATCCACCGCACTTTTATCCTGCCCTACCTTGTCTTGCCACTTTCATACCAATTCAACTATTCTCTCATTCTCACGAATTAGACAATAGTAAAACCTGTTGATAACATTGATTGGGCATGGACTTTGGCAAATATCTACCGCGAAATTGTGGGCAAGAAACTTGAAATTTTTGAAGAGTGTCGAGGTATAGTTTTATTCCTATTGCGAAATTGTCCATTCTACAATCAGTAATGATTGAGTGGGTACGCCACAAGCTTGCGCACCTTCAATAAATTTAAGTTGACCGCTTGTGAGTTTATCTTTCCCTTTATTTTTTGCTTCACAAAAAAGAACTTCGCTTCTTTTCCAGACAAAAACATCAAAACATGCCTTTGTCTTGCCAGTTTTCCAAATATCTTGGAGTAGGTTCTGCTTGTCTTTGGGTATAGCAATATTTTGTGGCTTTAGTTTCCAGTCGTGTGGCATGTCTCGGAGAAAATTTGTTCCGCCATACGTTTCAACCCAAACACCATCCCAACCATCAGCGAGCAAGATACGCAATATGGCAAGCTCTGCAAATATTGCTTCACCCTCGTAATTGATAAGCGGCTTCCCGCCATAATCAAAATCAACAGACTGGCCTGACCATAAAGAAAACACTGGATGACATATTGGTAAATCAGCAACTTTCCCCGATGGTAACAAAACTATAATTTCTCCATTTGGTAATGGTAATAATGACAACGGTAATTTCATAATATATTTTTTAATTTCACTTTAATATTTCTATCATATCACTAACTCTACTCTTGTACGTTCTATAAAACTATTCTCTTATTCTCACGAATTAGACAGTAGTTAAAAACAAAATTATCCGCCACTAGCTATCGTCACATACATTATGATAGTTAAACTATTCTCTTATTCTCACGAATTAGACAATAGTTAACAGTCAAAAAATAGAAAAGATGGCTCTAGAGAACTGCGATAATTCTGCGGACTGGCTCGATAATGTCGTCTGCTAATCTGTAAAAAACTTGGAGGCTTCTTTGTTCTCTCTCGAGGATTCCGGCGGAAAACAACACGCTCAAATGTCGCGAGGTTGATTTGAACGAAAGTTTTATTTCACTCGAGATATCCCCGACCGACACCTCCTTCTTGTTTTTAATAAACCTAATTATTGAAAGTCGGCGGCGATTAGCCAGCGCTTTTAAACTTTTCTCTAATTCTTTATCCTTCATGTATCCTTATCTTACCACTATTCTCTCATTCTCACGAATTAGACAATAACAATAAGATTTTTAAATTTTAAAAAATTTAAGTGTCAAAAAGAGTTTTACAAATAATTTTCTATCTGATTGATTTGTATCCGCCGGGAATGCCTTCTTTGGACAAAACAATCTGCCACAATTGGATATTTCTGGCACGAAACGACCCCGCGAAAGAGAGAAGATAATAATTCCACATTCTGCGGAAACGCTCGCTATATTGAGGACTTATTTTATCCCAATTGTCTTCAAAATTTTTCTGCCAAGCCATAAGAGTTTTATCGTAGTCCGCCCCAAAATTGTGCCAGTCTTCCATGACAAAAAGTCCTTCTATGTTCTTGCTTATTTGTTTTATTGACGGGAGCATTCCGTTGGGAAAAATGTATTTTCTCACCCAGGCATCACCGTCGCGCATGGAAAAATTATTCCCTATTGTGTGAAGCAAAAATAATCCGCCTTTTTTTAAATGCTTGCCCGCTACTTCCATATAAACACGGTAGTTCTTGTATCCGACATGCTCAAACATCCCCAAAGAAACAATGTGGTCAAATTCCCCCTCTATCTCTCTGTAGTCCTTGAGCAAAATTTCAACCGGCAAACCTTCGCACAATTTTTGGCCAAGCAAAACTTGTTCTTTTGATATGGTCACCCCAATCACCGATACGCCGTATTTTTCCGCCGCGAATTTGGCAAAACTTCCCCAACCGCATCCTATATCCAAAATTCTCTGGCCAGAACGAAGGCCCAATTTCCGGCAAACTAAATCAAGTTTAGCTTCCTGGGCTTCGTCGAGTGTCTTTGCGCCCTGTCCTGAGCTCGTCGAAGGATTCCAATAACCGCAAGTATAAACCATTCGTTTATCAAGCATGGCTTCGTACAAATCGTTGCCGATATCATAATGTTGCTCCCCAACCTGAAACGCTCGCGTTCTGGATTGCATATTAAAAATAATACTTCCAAAACCCCGCAGAGCTTTTCTCCATTTTGAACCGACTTTTTCGCCAAGGCGCGCGCTTAAAACTCTGGCAAAAAACTCGTCCAGTTTTTGAGAATCCCACCAACCGTCCATATAAGATTCACCGAGCCCGAGAGAGCCTTCTAGTAGTGCTTTCTTGTAAAAACGCTCGTCATTGACGGCAATATCCCACGGGCGATTGCCGTTTATTTGAACATCCGCAAGAGCCAAAATTTTTTGAGCTTCTTTTTTAAAAATTGACGACATTTCTGTGTATAGTTAATGTTTTATAATTTACATCAACGCCACTAAACAAACAAGGAGTATGGGTCGAGGGGTTAGCGTTTAGGCGGATAAAATCCATGCCGGGAAATTACAGGTTATTATAGTTATAAATTATTGGTTACTTCAGTATATTCCACATCTCGGGATCCGCCCCGCCGTCTATTTTGAAAATGGCCACCCCGCGAACACCCAACTTTCTGGCCAAATCAACCTTGTCTTTAATGGCCAAAGCATCGCTCCACCAGACGATATTAATTGGACTGGAAAGGTTGCTTCCCGGCATGTTTTCCGCGACGGTAGAATTCGGAACACTTTCTGTATCGTTCTCTCTCGCCTTAGCAATTTCCGCCGTAGAGGTGGGGGCGTATCTAAAGCTCATTTCGTTCGCGCTATTCCTCCTGGGGGTTACGCCAAGCGAAGACGCTAGGTCAATGGCGTATTTCGGATTAAGCGCCCACTCCAAATCATAGCGATAACCGTATTCGGATAGTTTCGTAACCCTATATTCATAACCGTAGGTGGCAATGCCTATCGATATTTTATTTTTGGAAATAGTTTTTGTGGCAAGAGTAATTGTTTTTTCCACCCAAGCCGGATCGGCCACCGGAATATACGGCGCGGTTCGCGCCCGGTTCAAAACAATGTCTATGGTCCCCTGGTCATATGTCATAAACCGCACTCGGTCGCAATATTTATTGATGGCAACAAAATCGTTGGCATAGCGAATGTCTTTGGGGATTGTGTCATAGCGAGAGTCAAGCGGGGTCCGCGCCTCTATCGTGCACATAACCCACTTCTTCCCCATTCTCTGATAAAGACCCTTTAGAAAAGTGGCGAAGTATTGTTTTGTTTCGGCTTTTTTGCCCTCAAAATCTATGTCTATGCCGTCAAACCCTTTCTCTTTGACTAGGGCGGTAATCTCGTCTTCAAGGGCGATGCGGGTTTTTGTGTTTGAAAGAATACGATGAATGGCTTCCGTATTGCTCCACATCACCGTCGGAATCAGCCTGATTTTTTTCTTCTTGGCTTCGGTTATCAAGGTCGTCCACGGTTCCTCGTCCATCTTGGCGGTGTCGGCCAGGGTGCCATTATTTTTCATCGTATAACCAAACGGATTTATTTCCGTAAAGGCGTCCAAATGCGCCAGCGCCTCGGCCGTACCGGTGGCTTTTCGCCAATACGGTATCCAGCCGGAAATTTCAAGTGGCGCAACTACTGATTTTTTTACAGCGATTTTTTGCGCGGCAGAAACAGCCGCGTCAGCTTCGAACGCCAGCCCCAAAAGCGCAATCGCCATAAATAATTTCAAAACAAAAAATTTACTCATTATGTTTTGAGTATATCAAACCGACACGGGATGACGAATGTATTTTATCCCGCAAAATAGAGGGTAAGCCCGATAATCGCAACGATAGTAATAGTCAGAAAAACCAAAAGGGTGGAGATGAGGAGCGAAAGAGCCTCTCTTTTTTTGCCGTCCAAATACCAAAGTATCGGCCGTCCGGTCCGAAAATCAGCGTCCCCGGTCAAAAACGCCGAAAAAACAAGGAGCATAAGCATCACGATGGGAACAAGCACAGTCTTGGCCTGACCAAATATTTCCGGGGCGCGATAAAGAAACAAGCTGATAAGAATCACATAAACGGCCGTCGCCAAAGCGTTAACAAAAGCGTTTTTTACGATTGGATTCATGCTTTTATTAAAAAACGGCGGTCGATTGCTCGAGCCGCCTCTTTGGTTTGCTCTCCCCCAAGGACGACCCTTGGCTAAAACAAGCCTTATTTTGCAACGGTTTTTTGGAGCCCCTTTTTTAATGGGCGACTTCGTAAGTCGTTCATTTTACGACCCCGTGCCGTACTTGAATCTAAGCACCCCGTAATCCAAATATGGCGGAGGGTTTGAGCCTGTCTCAAAGTAATTGCGGAAAGCGGTGATAAAAGCCCCGTCGTTGTTGTGCACTTCAAAAATAGCCACGAAATAATCTTCTCCCTGAATAGGGCTTGAAGGAACGTCGGGGTATTCTCCCCCGAACAACGCACGTCCGTTAACTAGGGTGGAGCTTGCCACCGTCCCGCGATAAAAATAGCCATAAGGGACTCCGCTGAACCCGGGGGAAAGATAGTGGCACAATTGACCCAGATGGACATAATATCCACCCTCCAAATAACTTTCCGTGTATGGCGGACAATAATACCCGATTGTTTTTAAGTTGACGCTGTTTTGCGATTTCGGGGTGGCGTTCCAGCTTCCTCCGGCCGAGTCTAAACCGTTTTTGGTGTAGGTATTGTTTCCCGCCCAGCTTGAGGCAAGGGTGCCTGAGAGAGACGGGTTTTTCTTTTCCATTGAGATCTTGTTTGTAAGACTGCCTCCGCACCAGCCACTGCAGGCAGAAACCGCTGGAGTGGCGTCTATGGTGGTTGAGGCGATGCCCGCTCCTCCATGAATTAGCGACAAGACTTCTCCGGTGTCTGAAAGATCGCTGAACGGCACATTGAGGTCGCCCGCGACATCCGAAACTGCGTTGCCGGCCGTCCCTCTCTCTATGAGATAGTAACTATTCGCGGCAATCGTGCCCGAAAGCGGAATGTAGGGAGTACCGTCTTCGGCGGCAAGAGTTATCGAGGAAAGTTGCAATGTTTCGCTTGTTCTGTTGTAAAGCTCCACCCATTCGTCGGAAGGAGAAGCGGCGCTTCCGGCCCAGGCTATTTCGTTTATGACGAGCGGACTGCTTGATATTTCCGCTGTGGCTACGCTTGAGGTGGCCCGATTGCCGGCTAAGTCCACGGCCACGGCAAAGAGGGTGTGAGCTCCATTGCTTGTGGCTACTGTTGTTGTCGTGTTTGTGGTCGTGCCGACTGAAACATCATCGCGGAAAACTTCAAAGTAAGAGATGTCGGTTGCCGTTGAAGAGAGGGCGAGAGCCGTTTGACTGGTCGGGATGAGACACGACGCCGCGCGGAGCGAGAAACCGCAGGCCGGAATGGAAACGGAAATGTTGGGAGAAACCGTGTCCACGGCGAATGAAACCGTCCGCGGGCTTGAGGTGGCGTTCGCTAAATTCGTGGCGATGAAATTAACAGTCGTTGTTCCCTGGCTCAAAGAATTAAACGACATAGTCCAATCGCCCGAACCGTTGGCGGTGGTTGTGGCGGAAGTGATACTGTTGGAGATTACAAACTGCGGAGAAGATGTTCCGGTAAAAGTGACTGTGGTGGTGGCGAATGGCAAAGAGAAGTTAGATGGGGAAAGAATCGTCGGAGCGGATGGTGGATACGCGCACGGCAAAGCCCCGCCAAAATTCGTGGCTAAGGGGTCGCCACAAGTTGAGGGCGGGGGCGGGGGGGCATCCGCGGGCGGCGCGCTTCCGCCTCCCCCGCCTCCTCCGCCGCCGCCGCCAAATCCCGGCGACATGTTGAAACCTGAATCAAGTTTGGGCATTAAGACATTGTCAGTCGGCGGAGAAGCTGGCGACTTGGTAGTCGGGAGAATTGATGAAGCGGCGGGAGAAGGAACTTCTTGCGTTTTTATTAAATTCGGAGGCTTGGTTTCTGAACTGGCCCGCGGAGCGTTGTTTGGTGTTTGGGCAACTTCAACCGCTGCTTTTTTTTGCCCGCTTTCTGCGGTCTCTTCTGCTGTGTCCGCCGTAGCCTCTTCTGAAGAGTTAACCGCCGACCCATTCGGCGAGCTCAGGGCGAGAAAAACGCCGGCCAGATTGTTTGTTTTTTTGTCGGTTAAATTCTTGTCTCCCCTCCGGACAAGAGAGGCGAAGACGCTTGCCAAATTACTTATTTGTCTATTAACCCAACTTTTGTTTTTGTCCAAAAGAGCCAGTGTTTCTCTCTCTTTTTCCACATCGTCAAAAAACAGCTTCATCACTCCCGCCCCGTTCTGCACCGCCTG
>ERZ1292640.1341-Hain-H43-02um-R1-1341-length-20399-cov-5_pt1 | contig 20399 bp, 19 predicted proteins | sample MGYA00564404_ERZ1292640 | MGnify/ENA primary metagenome ERZ1292640 (study PRJEB36523, sample SAMEA6512636) | groundwater metagenome | collected 2019-01-08 | study: AquaDiva: Metagenomics assemblies of 32 groundwater samples
CCATTTATCATTAAGAGAGAATTTTCTGCAATCTTGATGTTTGAAGTTTCTTCTCCTAACCTGAAAATAAAGAAGAGAATTCTTGCATTGTCACCTTCAATAACAACATTCTCTCCGGCAACAAGCTTGTGTGGGATTCCAAGGAGTTCCAGGCTTCTTTTTGCCGGACCGTTTGAAATCACTATTCTCGAAAGATCTTCGCCTTCATAATACAATTTTGATTTTTTAAACCAGTTGAAAAGTGACTCGAATTCTTGAACAGTTAATTGGGAGAAAAAATAAGTGTGTTTTGGGTGAAGCGGGATGTCGAAGTACAATGATATTTTTATGGCATCTTTGGCAGAAGGAATAAATTTGAGCGGCATTTTAAGTATTTTTTCTAGAACATCTTTTGGAACTCCGCTTGCATCTGAAAGTTTCACTGAGTCGAGAGTGTTGCATTTTTTTTGGCAAGCAAGTTCAAATTCCTGCACGTACCATTCCTCACAATAACCTGCTGGAACTAATGGGTGAACTCTGTCAAAGAAGTCCCCATAACTAACAAGCATATCCCCCAAATAAAGTATTTCTTGAACTTCAGAAAACATTTCTTTTTGTTCATTGTCAAATATTACCACGCTGCCATCAGTTAGCTTCACAATTGGTGGTTCTATCGAATCGCATGGAGTTATTGCCGCCGCCTTTCCTGGCCTCTCTGTCTTTAGCTGAGTTCCTGTGGCTATGTATTTGTCTAAAAGCACTAATGTTGATGGGTGCAATGATGCTGCCGAATACCCGCTTATTCTGCTTCTCCCGTATCTGAGCCTGAATCCTCCTGAACGCAGAGGGAATGAAAGAACAGGCCTGCCTGCCACAAGGTCTGCGATGTATGTGAAATCTGGCATCAATTTTTTGCTTGTATCCTTCGATTGCGCAGACTGAGCCTTCGCTTTTTTTTGAACTAGCATGAACTCCTGAAGGAAACTCCAATCCAGTCCATAGTCTTTTGGGAATTTTGATATGGTTTTCCAGAGTTTTGGTGCTTTGAGAGCGACCATTGATAGAACGAGGCACATTCCCCCTCTAATCCTATTTGTCTCAATTCTTGGTATGTCTTTGTAGTTGCTGACTTCTATCTCTTCTGTTGGATCACCATCAATCTCAACTGGAAGATGCGCTACCAAAAACTTGGTTTCTTCTTGTGATGGCTTATACTGAAGGTTGGTAACTCTTTCATGGTAATCTACTAATTCCACATAAGCTCTCGCTACTTCATTCTCATTGGCATCGTACTTATCGTATCCGAGTTGTGTGCGGACATAATCTGCGATAAGCAGGGAGACTGCTGCTGCGGTTCCACCTGCTCCTCTTACTGGGCCAGCGTAAATTAGCGCGAAGTATTCTTTGCCATCCCTTCTCTTTTTTATTTTAAGCTCGATGAAACCTTCAAGAGGTGCTGAGACTATTCCCATTGTTGCATATGCAAAACCCATCCTGATGCCTGCTTCAATAGCTTCTTTACCAGTGTTGAACTTACAAAATTGTTGTTTTGCCACCTCAAGAGCGATTATCAATGCAACGTCCCAGGCCTGCGCGCCGTGTTTCCTTTCGAGCTCTGTGATTCTTCCTGCAACGCCACTGCCTTTTAGTTGTGGTATTACTGATGCCACAAGGCTTTCAACACGTTCAGGCAAAGTTCGTGTAAGTGGTATGTCCACAATGTCTTCTGGATCCAGTCCTAGCGCACGTGCTTTGCCTGAGATATTATAAGCCAAATCAAGCTCGGCTTCTATTGATGAGAAATAATTCCCTATTTTCTCACTATGATTCTGGTCAGCCAAATTTCAGCACCTTCACTTCTCTAGTCCTTAAGTTGATTAGAGGAACTCTTGCTGGTTCTGGGTTGTGCCCCATTTTTTCCTGGAAACTCGTCTTTCCCTGCCAGCAGCTACCGCAAATAAGCGTAACGTTTCTGTATGTTGAGACTGATGTCTTATGTATGTGCCCTGAAGCAAACACATCAGGCACTTTCTCAATCACCAAATAATCTTTTTGCGCATCTGGAATATGGAGTGTTGAGTTGTAGCTTGGCGCAAGATGCCTTTGCTGAAGTAGAAATTTCATAATTAAATCTGCCCTATCATAACCCCCATCAACCCTTATTGAACTAACTTCAGCAACATAATAGTCAAAGCTGTACCCATGGTAAAGCAGGACATCTATTCCTTTGAAATTTTCAGATTCATCTATATTTACAAGGGATGGATTAGAGACAAATATTGCATGAGGCAAAGACTCCCTTAAAACCTTGCAGAAATCTTCAATAAATGGGGGCTGTGGCTCAGACAATCTCATTGCATCGTGATTTCCAGGGCAGATTATCATCCGTATTTTTTTAGGTATTTTAGAAAGCAATCTTGCTGCCTCAGCATATTGCTCGTAAATATCTGTGATTGCAAGCTCTTTTTTCTGATCTGGATAAACTCCAACTCCATCAACAATATCTCCAACAATGAATAAATATTTCACCTGCTTTGCAAGCTCTCTCTGGGCAGCTGAGCCAGTTTCGCCATTTAGCCATTTGATAAACCGATCAAACTCTTCAGGCATGAATTTTGTTGAACCGACATGAATATCAGAAATTATTGCGGCAAAGCCGCTCTCTGGTGATTTTGTCAACTGGTTGTCAGTTGGAACTTCAGGCCACATTATTGTGTTTGCAAAAATGACTCTTTCTGCTGTTGAGCCGATTAATCCTATCACTGAATCGAGAACCGTATCCTTTGCTTGTTTGTAAAGTACTGGCCTTTTTTTTGTCACTATTATTTTTACAGTGCCAGTGGGGTCTTCAAGTGTCATTGCCACATTACCATTTTTTGTTATTTGTTTTTCCATGACCATCCCAATTATACAAACTGCTTCTTTGGCACCGTTAAGGTTCAGTCTTCCTATTGAAACGATGTTTTTTAGTTCTGGTCGGGCTTTTAGTATTCTTTCCAGCTGATAGAAACGCTTTGAGAAAAGTGAGACAAAATCTTTTGGTGTCCTCTTGATTGGAGGTCTGTCATAGGAAAATACAACTTTTACATTTGAATTTTTTTCTTCCTGTTGTGGGCCATCGTGATTCTTGAACGCGTCATAAGCAGAATTGTCCCTATTTTTTTCTGCTCGTGCCTTGGTTTTTTCCATTTCACCAAGGTTTATAGCTATGTCAGCTTCGAGAATGTCCTTGTTTATAACAGCTACATCTGGCAAAGTTGTAAGTTGCTCTATTTTGTCAAGGTCCTCAAGTATTTCAGGGCTTACAAGAACCCCTTCCTTAAGCAACCTTGCGATAGCTGCTTTCCTGCCTTCATTCATCATAAACTATATGTCTAGTGATTCTTCCAGTATGCGTCTTATTTTTGGTGTTAATGTTGATGGTGTTGCTAACATTATTTCTCTAGTGCGGCCATACCTTCCTTTTGATATTATCCGGGCATTGACTATTCCTAATGTGTCAAACTCACCAAGTATGTCTGAAATTCTTCTTTGCGTCAATGGCTTCAAGTTAGATCTCTTGCAAACATGACGGTAAAGCTCGTAAACATCTCCAGTATACATTTTGTGACCGCCCCCTTTAGACGGGTAGGTCAATATGCTGTAAAGTGCGGCCTGGAATTGTTTTGGCTGTGAAGCAAGAATTTCTATAACCCTATCTTTCTCAATTTTTTCCTCAGCTTCATCTATATGTTGAATTCCGAGCTTGGTGAATCCATTTCTTTCTGCTAATTCGGCAGAAACTCTTAAGAGTTCCAATGCTCTTCTTGCATCCCCGTGCTCGTGAGCAGCATAGGCGGCGCACTTTTCAATCACACCTTCATCAATCATCTCTTCTTTGAATGCTGAGGCTATTCTTGCCAATAAAATATCTTGAATTTGTATCGCATTGTATGGAGGAAAAATTATTTCTTCTTCAGAGAGAGAGGATTTTATTCTTGAGTCCAATAAGTCCATGAACACAAGGTCGTTTGATATGCCCACTATGGAAATTGTTGTTCCTTTAACCTCTTCATTAAGTCTAGTCAGGCTGTAGAGAAAGCTGTCTCCTATTTTTTTAACAAGTTGATCCATTTCATCCAGTACAAGAATTATTGGTTTGTTTTCTTTTTGTACAGCGTGAATAAATATTCTATAAACTTCATCAGTTGGTAGCCCTGTTGAAGGAATTGATGTGTGAAAAGCCCTCGCTAATTCTGCGACAAGTCTATATTCTGTGTCTGCCACCCTCTTTAGCTTGCAATTGATATAAACTATTTTTACTGGAATGTTTTTTGTTTGTGATATTTTTTCCAATTCATTACATACATAACGAATCGTAGCTGTTTTTCCAGTGCCACTTTTACCATACAAAAAAATATTTGATGGCTTTTCATTTCTTAAAGTAGGAGCCAAAATTTGTGCGAGCAAGTTAATTTGATCATCTCTATGTAGTAGAGTTTCTGGAAGGTGTGTTGATTGAAGAACGGCTTTGTCCAAAAAAATTGATTTTTTTTCAAGATATTCAGAAAAAAAAGTGCCTAGGCTTTGTTGCATTTTATTTTTCACCCTTTGAACTAATAACACTTAACACCAAATGAAACACACCCCTGAGGTTTCCTTTGGAAAATTTTGTTAGTTGACAACAAAAGGGCTACAATATAAACACTACCATAATAAAAAATAGATATTATAATATATATTTCAAAACAACAAGTTTTATTTTTCATTTTTTTATTATTTATTATTTATTTTCTATATTGAATATATATATTATTATATTATTAATAAATAAACAAACAATATATAAACTATATTTTCAATAATGTATTTTATATTAGTTACTTTTATGTGTTTTGTTGTTTATCAAAAAACAACTACACCTCCATTTCTCTTCCATTTCCAATAGAAGCAGAAGGGTAGGTATGAGAGTGAGATTTTGTTTTCCTTTGATAATATAGTTGATATTTGGCATAATTAATGAAAATATTTTTTAATTTTTCTTATATGGTTGTTTATTGTATATTTTGAATTATGAGCTAACTCTATTATTATTCAAATTAAAAGAAGGTGTTTTTATTACTCTTGAATGATAAAAACAAAAAGATTTATATATTATCCTTTCATTCCATGAAGAATTGTTGGGGTGAATGGTAAATTGATAATTCAACGGGAAATGAACACACGGCTTAAAGATTTAGGCCTTAACAGCTACGAGTCAAAATTATGGACAGCATTACTCTCAAGAGGAGTTTCCACAGCTGGAGAGCTCTCAGATATTGCTGCAGTTCCTCGCTCAAGATCATATGATGTTCTAGAAAGCCTTGAAAAAAAAGGATTTATTATTGTTCAGCTTGGCAAGCCTATAAGATATGTTGCGGTGCCACCAGAACATGCATTAGAGCATGTAAAGAAAAACATACAGGAATCTGCAGTTTCACAGACCCAGCTCCTTGATGAGCTTGTTGGTTCTCCCCTTCTTTCAGAACTCGACCAGCTATTTAAGACTGGAATTGAAATAGTTGATCCTTCAGACCTCTCTGGTGTTGTAAAGGGTAGGAAAAACCTTTATCATCATTTACAAGATAGAATTAACGAGGCAAAGCATGAAGTAATAATTCTCACCACAAGTTCAGGATTTATAAGAAAGTCACAATCTCTCAAGAATGCAATCAGAAAGGCAAGTGAAAGGAAAGTTAAGATAAGGATCGCTGCCCCTATGACAAGTGAGGCGAAGCAAGAAGCAGAAAATATTAGCAAGTTCGCTGAAATTAAAGACTCTATGGTTAATGGTCGCTTCTGTATAATTGACGGAAAAGAAGTTACTTTCATGGTTATGGATGATGAAAAAACTCATCCCAACTACGATTTTGGTGTCTGGGTTCGATCTGAACTGTTTTCCCGCATGCTTAAGGGTTTTTTCGATGAGTCTTGGAAAACTCTGCGTCAGGCAAAGTAATTCGCAACCTTTTTATATTACATAATCACAGTTTTTTAAAAAGAGGTGTATGAATGGTAGCTGAAGACTTGCTTGTTGTCGTCCTTGCAATTATTATAGGTACACTTGCGGCAATAGTTTATTCGCTTAGGATATTGGTGCTTCTTGAACGAAGAATCGCCCGAATGGATGAAAACCTCCTAATTATCACCAAGAAAATAGCTGAGGAAGAGATAAGAATTGAGCACGAACAGGAAAGTATTGAGAAGACAGAACGGGACATTAGGGATTCTTTGAAAAGGTCAAGAAAAAAGAAGTAATTTATTTGTGTCTTGCCAGCTCTTTTTTGGAGCTTTGCTCTTCTTCAATTGATATTATTGTGCGGCCACTATCGTCGCATCCCATTAGCTCTCCGCATTCTTGGCAGCGGAATTCGAGATCCATCGCATCTTCTAAAGAAACAGAAGTGCAGCCCATAGTGCATCTGAATGTTGTTTTTCCTCGTTCATGAGCTTCTTTTTGTTCGAGTTGTAGCTCCTTTCTTATGCCTATATCGACTGTGAGCTTTTTGAGCCTGTCCTTCTTTAAGCTCCAGTAATAAACATACCATCCTTTCTTTCTGTCTTTTTTCTTTGTAAATGATACCAGGTTAACTTGGTGAAGTTTGTAAAGCATGGTCCTTGTCTGGTTGACTTCCTGGTTTACTTTCTCAGCAAGTTTGTGTTCTGCAATTGTTCTGTTTGAATTAAGAACTTTAAACAAAGGAAGGAGGCCTTCTCCTGCAACAGCGGTTATTGCTTGTTCTGCGGATATTATAGAAGTTCTTTTCATATGTCCCCAACATCTTTATACTGGTGAACGTGGTATATAAATCTATCTTTGTGTTAGCTCGTCGAAAGAAAGACCCCTGAGGTTTGAAGTTTTTTTGCTGACCACAAAACTTTTAGGTGTTTCCTCAAGTTCTTCAAGGCCTATAAATATCCATTTATTATTCTTGAACCTGACACCTATCCATGGCTCAGCTGCTAGTTTTTGAGAAAAAATCTTAAGTTCCCCTACTTCTTTTTTTGTCAGATAAACTTGTTGCTCACCAATGTACTTGCACTCAATAACAAGCCTTCTAATGCCATTGCCGGCTATTACATCTGGTGCTGGGTATTTTATCGAACCTGAACCAGCAACCCTAATTGACCCCCATCCAGCAGCCCAGAAAAGGTGTATTAGCTCCCTCTCTGCATCCGTTCCTTTAGACTTAGCACTCATATTTAGGAATCTTTGAGTGGTTGTTAATAACGCTTTCTTCGAAAGCATTTTAAGAAATCACTAAATATCTCGTTCAATGGCGTCTTCAAGGTTAATCCCGTTGGCATCTCTTGAAGCTTTAATGAAGAAAGCTGGAGCTTCGCGGGTTTCACAAGATGCGAAAAAAGCACTAAAAGATGTGCTTGAACAAAAGGGTTTTGAGATAACAAAGGACGCAATTGAGCTAGCAAAGCATGCCAGACGAAAGACTGTGAGAGGTAAGGATGTGCTGCTGGCAGCAAAACACTAAACATTTATTGACATCAGGTCCTCAGCACAAATAACATCAGGGAATACTTCTTCTGCCTCTTTTTTTGCAGCCTCTGCTTCCTTGTACCTTTGTGAGAAGTGTGTTATCGCAAGTTTTTTTGCTTTCGCTTCTTTTGCAAGGCAGGCGGCATCATAAGCTGTCATGTGCTTGTACTTCCTTGCTTTTTCCTGGAGGTCTTTAGTGAATGTAGCCTCGCTTATAACAAGGTCTGATTCAGAAGCCAGCTCAATCGCTTGCTTGCAGAGTCGAGTGTCCATGATTATTGTGACTTTCTTTCCATTTTTTTTGTTTGACACTTCTTCGGGGCTTACAGTACTGCCTTTCCAGATTATGCTTTTTCCTGATTGAAGGTCTTTGAAGTGCGGCCCTGATTTTATTCCGTGCTTTTCAAGCAATGCCGTGTCAAAAGCCCTGCTGTCATTCTCCTTTATTGCGAATCCAAGGCAGGGTGTTGTGTGTTCGAGCATGGCAGCTGTTATGCTTATATCGTCATCCTTGAAAAAAACTCCATTTTCAACTTCATGGATCTCAAGGTCTATTTTTTCCTCGAAAACGAACGCTTTTTTAAGGTGTTCAAAATGCGCTTTTGAGCCTGGGGGGCCGTAAATCCTTAGTTTTCCGTTGTACTCGCTCGCACCTAGAGTCTGTATAAGTCCTGGAATCCCAAGAACGTGGTCACCATGCCAGTGAGTTAGAAGTATCATGGTGATTTTTGATGGTTTTATTCCTGCATATTTCAACTGCCTCTGGGTTCCTTCTCCACAATCAATCATTATTCCTTTGTCTTTATGAGTAATAAAGATGGAGTTGTGGTTCCTTTTTTTTGTTGGAACCATTGAGCTTGTGCCTAAAAAAGTGATTTTCATATATGCTGGTAACCGAACGGGTTTTTATTAGTATCGTGTATTTGTTGAGAAACTTTTTAACTTCTTTTAAAACTCAACAGTATATGACAAAGCAAGTTATCAGAGCCATAGTATCGGATGGAAGGGTTGTTACGGAAAAATCAACCGAGGCAACTGAGCTTTTTGAGCAAAGCAGGTTCGGCAGCCAGCTTAAGGATGGCAGGCTTGAACTATCATATATAGAGGCTATTTATTTAGTTGAGAAGGAAAGGCTTGAAGTCGCCGACTCAAAGGGCAAATTTGTCAAGCATGAAAAGTTGTTTAGCAAGGCAGCAAGAAAGGAAAAGAACTTTTGGCCGAGATATTACACTTTTAAGGACATAAGGGATAGGGGGTACATAATAAAAACTGCCTTGAAGTTTGGAGCTGACTTCAGGGTTTATGACCGAGGAGTAAAGCCTGGTGAAGACCATGCAAAGTGGATAGTTTATCCTGTCAGGGAAACAGAGCACCTTACGTGGTATGAGTTCGCTGCAAAGAACAGAGTTGCCCATTCAACAAAGAAAAGACTTTTGATGGCAATAGTTGATGAGGAAGGAGATGTTACTTATTATGAAGTAAGGTGGGTGAGGCCTTGATGGGCATTGAGTATAGAGACAAGATAATTGCACTTTGCAGGCAAAAAGGTCCTGTTTTGCCATTAGAAGTTGCAAAATTGATGAAGACAGAAACTTGGAAAGCTGGAGCAATGCTTTCCGAGATGACTGAAAACAAAATACTTCTGATTTCAACAATTAAAGTTGGTGGCTCGCCTCTGTATTATCTGCCGGACCAGCAGGAAAAGTTAGAGTTGTTCATTGGAAAATTAAATGATAAGGATAGAACGGTTTTTGATATTTTGAAGCAAAATAAGGTTTTAAGGGATTCCGAGCTTGATTTGCTGACAAGGTTCTCATTAAGGCAACTGAAGGATTTTGCGAAGCCTTTCCACATTTCAAAAGGGGGGGAAGCTGAGTTATTCTGGAGACTTTACAACATTTCTGATGAGCAAGCTGTGGATCTTATTCATCCAAAACCTAAGTCAGAAATTGCTGCTCCCGCTCCAATACAGCCATCAGTCGACCCGCCTGTTCTTGTTATTGAGCTGCCTAAAAAACAAAAAAAAGAAAGAGCAAAACCTGAGGATGATCCTCTTTTACAAAAGGCAAAGGCCTTTTTGCTTATTAAGGGGTTTATAGTAAAAGAATTTAGCATTATAACTAAGAAGAAGGATGTTGAAATTGTTGCTGAGAAGCTAAGCGTTCAAGTTTTTTGCAAGGTTAAGGACAAAAAAACAATTTCTGATGTTGATATCGCTGCCGCTTTTGGCAGAGCTTCAGCGCGGAAGCTTCCACCCATGCTATTAATAACTGGAACATTAACTAAGAAAGCTCAGGCTGCTTTAGGTTCATTTCAGGGTCTTTCCATCGAGAGGCTTTCAGGATAAAATGGGAGTAAAGCTTACAGAGATCCTGCCATCCCACGAGCTGGAATTCGATGATTTGAAAGGTAAAATAATTGTTATTGATGGATTTCTTGTCCTTTACCAATTTTTAACTTCGATTAGGCAACAGGACGGTACACCACTTTTAGACTCAAAAGGAAGAGTGACTAGCCATCTTCAAGGGTTGTTCGCAAGGACGACCAATATGATGCAGAAAGGCATCAAACTCGCTTTTGTTTTTGATGGGCAAGCTCCAATTCTCAAGAAAAAAATTCAGGAAGCGCGTTCAAAAATAAAGAAGGAAGCAATGAAAAATTTTGAGGAGGCAGAACAGGAGCAGAATATTGAACTTATGAAGAAGTATGCTGGAAGAACTGCAAGGTTGACTCCGGAGATGGTTGAAGAGTCAAAAAATCTTCTGGCAGCCCTTGGTATTCCTTGGGTTCAAGCGCCTTCAGAGGGTGAGGCTCAGGCAGCAGCTATTGTTTCAAATGGAGATGCATATGCTGTCGGTACTCAAGATGCCGATGCTCTTTTATTTGGAGCCCCTTGTCTCATAAAAAATTTGACGATTTCTGAAAAAAAGAAAACCCCTAATAAATTGAGTTTCATTTCTATAAAGCCAACTAAGATAGTTCTTGCAGAAGTATTGGCCTCCCTTGAAGTAACTCAAGATCAGCTTATTGCAATGGGAATGCTTGTTGGGACAGACTATAATCCAGGGGGTATTAAGGGAATAGGCGCAAAAAAGGCTTTAAAGCTAGTTAAAGAACACATTAGCTTAGCTAACCTATTCACTTCAGTTTCTTGGGAAAAACATTTCGATTTCTCGTGGAAAGAAGTGTTTGACACAATAAAAAATATTCCAATAACAAATGAATATTCTCTTAAATGGAAAAATCATGATCAGCAAGAAATAATCAAGATTTTATGTGTTGAGCACGATTTCTCACAAGAGCGAATAATCACAGCACTCCAAAAAATAAATAATGGAGGACAGCAAGGTCTGGAAAGATGGGCTTAATAATTTCTGTATCCGAAAAACAAGCAAGCAAGCTTTTCAACAGAATTCTTACAGCAGGTCTTCTTGATAGCAAAAGAAGAGTCCAGAGGGACAAAAAAAAGGTTTATTTTCCGGTGAGAAAAAAACCATTGTTCCTCGACGATTATTCTGCAAAAATTGAAGAACAAGGTTCAGATCATACTGAACCTGATTCTATCTCATCATACTTAAATAACCGAGTTTCAAAAAAAACCCTTAAAAAACTAAGAAAGAGCCATGAGATTGTAGGACAAATAATTATTCTTGAATTGGATAGAACTCTTGAAAGGAACATTAATAATATTGCAGAATATTTGTTGAAGACTAATCCCCATGTAAAAACCATTGTCAGGAAAGAAGGGGCCCATAAAGGCAAGATGCGTCTGCAAAAATATGTTTATTTAGCGGGGGAGAAAAATTTCAGTACGATTCACAAAGAAAATGGAATCAAGATTGGTCTTGACATCCGCAAGACATATTTTAGCCCAAGAAGTTCCGGAGAGAGGCTTAGGATAGCGAATCTAGTTAAGCCTGGCGAGAAAATTCTTGTCATGTTTTCAGGATCAGCGCCATATCCATTGGTGATATCTAAGAATTCTAAAGCAAAAGAAGTGATGGGAGTCGAAGTCAACAAGCAAGCACATAAGTTTGCCGTTTCAAACATAAAGCTGAACAAATTAACTAATGTGAGAGTTTATTGTGGAGATGTTCGCGTGGTTGTTCCAAGGCTTAAAGGCAGCTTTGACAGGATAATTATGCCTCTTCCAAAACAAGGAGAATCTTACCTGAAGCTAGCCTTTAGCAAAATTAAGGCGGGCGGTTGGATTCATTTTTACGATTTTGCAAAAATGGACTCAATTCCCTCATCAACAAAAAAGAAAATACTCAAATCTATCGGTTCATCCGGCAAAAAAGTGGTCATCGCCAAAGTTGTACGGTGTGGCCAGCAGGCACCAAGGGTTTTCAGGGTTTGCGCAGATGTTAAAATTGTTTAATGCTATGTTTATGATTCTAGGCTTTTACCTGTGGGTTTTAATATAAAATATGATTTCAAATAAAGAATAGCATGCTAAGATCGCAGCCATGCCTGCGAAGAACCAAATAACAACAGATGGTTCCGAAGGTTGGGGTGGAATTGTGTCCATTGGAGCTGCTTGGGCAAATGTCTTCAGTGTCTGAGATTCAGGCGCCAGGGCAGTTGCTCCCTGGATCGCTGTTCTTATTTTTTCCCAAACAAATAACGCCAGTCCGATACCTGTAGTAATTACAACGGCTGGAAGCATGCTCTTGAATCTCGAAAAAAGCTTATCATCACTCTTTGGGGCAATAATTATGTATTTTCTCGCAAGAGAGTAATGCGCTACTTCCCTCCCCCTTGTCGAATAATGGTACTCACCTGACTCAATAAGACCGCTGTCGACTAGCTGACGCAAATTATAATGTATCGTTGAAAGAGGAAGTCCCATCCTTTTAGACAGCTCAGTTTCTGTAAGGCTTCCGGCAGTTAAAGTATCCAATATTTTTCTTGCCGTATCGCTGCTTATCACATTAGCTAGTTTTTTCGCCTTGTCATCATCGAGTGAAACAAGCAGGAAAGCAGATTCTTTTTTCTTCATTATATTGAGGATGCTTGTGTAGTTTAAAAACATTGAGCAGACTTCAGTTTCGATGGAAGTCTATTCAGAAAATTAATATACTGACAGATTTCATTCGCTATATGCAATGCGAAGTTTGTGGAGCGAAGGAAGCTATTTTTAAAGCAAATATAGAGGGTACTGTGCTTACCTGCTGTCAAAAATGTTCAAAGCTTGGGAAACAAGTTTCAAATATTCAGCAAAAAAATATAGTGCTTAAAAAATCAATAACTAAAGAAGAACCAGCTGAGGAAGTCATAGAAGATTATGGTCATTATATTAAAACTGCTAGAGAAAAGTGTGGACTCTCACAATCAGAGATATCTGAAAAGATTAATGAAAGGGAGTCTCTAATACAAAGAATTGAATCAGAAAAAGCACTTCCTTCTATAGCTCTTGCAAAAAAACTTGAAAGATTTCTTGGAATTAAGCTTGTTGAGATAGTTCAGGCCAGTAAGGTGAATTTAGCCTCTGACAAACCATTTTCCTTAACAATAGGTGACAGTGTAAGGGTTCGAAAAAGATGATTTCTGCTTGCTTAGTCACCCTTCCAGGCCTTGAGGAATTAGCGCAGGAAGAAGTCAAGAATCTGGCTGGTGCGGCAAGTGTGATAAAAGGAAGCTGTGTTTTTTTCAATACATCCGCTAGTGGTGTTTGCAGAGTTGCTTATAGATCTCAGTCGGCAATCAGAGTTTTGGCTATTCCTTCTGAGCTTGATCCGTCGTCTCTTACAGAATTGGAGTTATCGTTCAAAAAAACAATCGATTTTGGTGCTTTCAAAAATTTCATAGGAAAAAATTTTACTTTCAAAGTTGAGTGTGAGAGATATGGCATACACGGATACAAAAGTGTTGAAGCTTCTGCTTGTCTAGGCACGATTTTAGGTAGTGAAAGCGGTATGGAAGCTGTCATGGATAAGCCAGAAATTATTTTTTATCTGCTCGTTGATTCTAATAAAGCTGTTTTTGGAATCGATATTTGTGGTTTTGATCTTTCCAAAAGATATTACAAAGTCTTTCCAAGCCCTTCCTCCATAAGGGGGCCACTAGCCTTTGCAATAAGGCATTTTGCAGGCAATGGGAAGCTTCTCTTGGATCCTTTATGTGGCTCAGGAGAAATAATCATCGAGGGACTTCTAAGGGATTCTGCGAGGCCTGTCAGGTTCTATGAACGAGAAAAGCTGTTAATATCAAAAATACCGGTTTTTTCAGACTTTGCAATGAAGGTATATTTAGAGAAGGAAAAAGATATTAATGAAACAATTTATGCTTATGACCCTCATATGCCAAATGTTACCGCAGCAAAAAAGAATGCAAAGATTGCTGGCGTTCATAAGGGTATAAAATTCGGCAGATGCGCATTGGATTGGCTGGATGTAAAGTTCAAGAAAGGAGAGGTTAATGCTGTTGCCACAAATACATTAAGATGCGACCAGAAGCAGCTGAATAGGCTTTTCAACCAGCTTTCTTACATTTGCAAGGATAACGCCATTGTTGTAGTGGCAGGTAACGAAAAATTGCGAGAATCTTGCAATAATAACGGCTTTACTATAAACTCTTTGAAAAGTATCGGTAGGAAGCCGATAGAAGTTTATTTGCTCTCAAAGCAATGATATTTATATTATTCAGCACATTTCGTTGAGTATGTCTAAAGTTAGGTCCGTGTTTGGAGCTTTGTTGGCTGCCGAAATAATCTGGTGGGCTTTCTTTTGTTTTTCGACCTCTGTTCTTCCGGATGAAGGTTATTTTCACATGAGGCAGGCGACTCATATCAGGGAGACTGGTTTTCCATTACTTCATGACAATCTAAGTTATGGTGGAAGGGATTTTATCGTACTTCCTTTGTTTGACTATTTTATTGCTTTTTTCTCTTTGTTTGTCGAAATGATCCAGGCTGTTAAAATTGCGAGTTTTTTTCTTATTATCTCTATTATGATACTTGTTTTTTTAGTATCAAATATAATTACTGGTAACACAACTTCCGCTCTATTTTCTACTGCTCTTTCTGGAATGGCCCCATCAATAATCTACAACTTTAGTTCTTCTTCGTTATTGGGCGTAGTCTTATCTTTAGCGCTGATATTCTTGATTTCAGAATCAGTAACTAAAACAAACATTGTACTTCTAGGAGCGCTTTTATTGGCACTAATACTCTCCAGTTCATTATATTTCGTTTTTATCCTCAGTATTCTGCTTTATATTTTTTTTATTAAAATAGAAGGAATAAAACACACAATAGGAGAGCTCGAGCTGGTGCTTTGCGCGGTGTTTATTGGTGCATGGGGATCAATGATATTGTTCCGAGATGCCATTTTTCTCAATGGTTCGGCCGCCCTTTTTGGCAACGTTCCCCAACAAATTAGAACTCAGCTGCCAACACCAGTATCGCTTGCTTTTTCAATCGGCCTGATTCCTTTTATTACTGGGATATATGCAACTTTTAATTATGTTTTCATAAAAAGAAATAAACCTATTTATTTGTGTGTTTCTTTGCTTCTCGTTTCATTTTTTTTAGCATCATTATCTATGCTGCCAGTTAAGGAAGGAATAATTCTGGCATCTTTTCTTTTTTGTATTTTATCTTCCTTTGTTTGGAGGGATTTTTTCTTTTGGGTCGAAAAAACAAAGGCAAGCAGTTTTAAAACACAAATTCAACTAACATTTATTCTTCTTATTGCGGTTTCTGGAATTATAGTGTTCTCTGCAGAGACAAAAATATTCTATTCATCTCTTTCGACTAAGTCGGACATTATTGCAATGAACTGGATGCTGGCAAATCTACTTCCAAATGAGAAAGTGATGGCATTATATGATGAAGGTAATGCAATTACTGCTTTGTCAAAACATCCTGTAGTTATTGATTCTTCTTTTTTGCTTGTGAAAGATCCACAGGAAGTCTTTAATGATGCTTCAATTATTTTCAAGACTTATGAGACTGAATCCGTCAGGATAATGAATACATATAATGCCTCAATATTATTTTTTTCTGAAAGAGCTCAAGTATCTAACCCTGAGCCGGATTATTTCTCAAACAAAGAATGCTTTGAGCTTTTGTATAACTCAAAATCTCAAATTTACAGGTCTAAATGTAGGTGGGTTGAATCATGATGCTGCACAAATATTTGGCACCTTTGCTTCTTTGTCTGTTCGCTGCATGTGTATCTTTGGTCCCTATACTGCATAGTGTTTATTCTGGCTCTGATTTTTTTTATGGTGAATCGCAGTACAACCTGAGATTATCGAAGTTAAATCCTTTTGAAGGTTTTGTCAATACAGACAATCTTTCTATCGACAATAGCAGAATGGCTTACGGCGTCTATCACGCAATAATTCATTATTTATCTAAACTCTTACCAGATGTGCTCTCAATTGTCCTTTTCGGTCTTGTGACAGGTATGGCTACTATATTGCTTTTTTATTTCGCATTAAGGGGTCTTGGCATATCCATCGATAGATCTTTTTTTGCATGCATAATCATATTATTTTCTCCTGCTTTTATCGAGATGTTCGGAACTACAAATCCGGCCGGTTTCGGTGTGATGTCTTCTTTGCTCGGATTTATGGTATATCAATTCAGGAAAGATTTTTTGGGTCGCTTTTTTGCATTTATATTTTTTTTATTATCTGCTCTAAACGGTCCAATACATGCATTTGGAGCGTTAGTTCTCTTAGGAATAGCGACTTTAGTCGAAAGAAAGAGCATCGGGATTGCCCTGCTTGGGTTATACTCTTTTTTAGTGGCACTGATTATTAGTTTTGGCACCTTTTCTTATTGGAGTTCTGACCCTGCAAGCTTTCCTTTTGGCCTTTTTTCAGATCTTGGTTTTAGTTCCGGTATCGGCATATTTTTCGCGCTTACAGCAATTGTTGGAATCTATGTTCTTTGGAAAAGAAAAAAAGAATATTGGTTTGTTTATGCATCATCATTCTTATTACTCATCTTGGTTTTTTTTGTGTCTAAAGACGCTATTTATTACTTGATTTTTTCGATTTCCATTTTCTCCTCAGCTGCAATATTCAGGTTTATAGAGGGAGAATGGGAAATAAGTTCACTAAAAAATATTCTTCTTCTAGTTGTTTTTTGCGGTTTTATTTTTTCTTTTATTTCATATGTGAGCTCAGTTTCAGGCAGAACATATGATAGTGAACTAGTTGATTCATTAAGATGGTTGAGGACGGCCCCGCAAGGAGCGGTACTGACAGCACCTGATTATGGGTATTTGGTGCAGTCTTACTCTGAAAAGCAGCCACTATTGATACCAAAAAATAAAAATTTATCAATTTTTTTCGAAAGGAACCCAAAAAAAGCATTTGATAGGATACAATCTGTGGGAGGCAAGTATATTGTTATTGACAACTTTATGCGTTCTGGGCTGGTATGGCAGAGGAATGAGCAAGGCCTCCTTTTCGCATTGAGAGACAAAGAGCATTTTCGGCTTATTTATCTGAAAGATAATGTGGGGATATGGTCTTTAAGTGATGCTGGCTGAAAGTTTAATTAGATTTTAGTCGGTGTTTCACTTGGTATTCTCGCAACTGATACGACATGGTCATTTTGTGACATTTTCATTATTCTGACTCCTTGTGTGTTGCGGCCGATGACAGAAATGTCATCAGATGACACTCTTATTCCCTGTCCTTCTTTGCTTATTATTATGAATTCATCCTCGGGTTTTACAGGGCATATGGAAACAACTTTCCCACTTTTTTCTGTGACTCTGATATTAATAACCCCTTTTCCTGCCCTACTTGCCAGGCGGTAATCATTTACAAGACTCCTCTTTCCAATTCCATTAGTAGTGATTGTTAATAGGCTGTCTTGCTCTTGGACAGAAACCATTCCAATTACCTCATCTCCTTGCCTAAGCTTAATTCCCCTAACTCCTCTGGCTCCTCTGCCTGAAGGACGTATTTCAGTTTCAAGAAATCTTGCTGCCCTTCCTTGCTTTGTAGCTAAAACTACTTGCTTTTCCCCATTTGTGATTTCTACTGAGATTAATTTGTCATCTTCATCTAATGTTATTGCAATTATCCCGCCTTTCCTTGGCCTAGAAAACGAAGCCAGATTTGTTTTTTTTACTATGCCTTTTTTTGTTGTAAAGATAAGGAAGCTTTTCTCGTCAAATTTATTCACAGGTAGCAAAGCTGCAACTTTTTCATCATCAGAGAGGTGAAGCATGTTTACAATTGCCTTTCCCATCGCCTGCCTGCCTGCTTCTGGCATCTGGAAAGCTTTAAGCCAATGAACGATTCCCTGATTTGTAAAAAACAAGATGTAATCATGAGTTCTGGCAATGAATGCGGAACTGACTGCATCAGCCTCTCTTGTTTCCGCTGCAATTACACCTTTGCCACCTCTATGCTGCGTTCTGTATGAATCAATTGGGAGTCTTTTTACATATCCTGCTAGTGTCATGGTCACTATCACTTGCTCGTCTTTTACAAGGTCTTCTTCTGATATTATTTCCTCCTCTTCTGAGCTGTTGATTATCTCAGTTCTTCTCTTATTCCCGTATTTTTGTTTTATTTCTTCAAGCTCTTTGATTATTATTGATGAAATCTTGTCTTCAGATGAGAGTATGGACTTTAGCTCGTCGATTTGTTTGCCAGTTTCCTTGTGGTCTTCCCTTATTTTTTCCTGCTCTAATGATGCAAGTTTTTGCAACCTAAGATCGAGAATTGCCTGTGCCTGGATTTCTGTTAGTTTAAGCTGAGTAATCAGCATTTCTTTAGCTGCTTGTGCGTCCTTTGATTTCCTTATCCTTTCGATAACAAAATCAAGCCTGTTTAGTGCAATAAGAAGGCCCTCAAGTATATGCATCTTTTCCAATGCCTTCTTTAAGTCATAAGCAGTTCTTTTCTTGACAATATCTTTTCTATGGTCTATAAAACTGTCAAGAAGCTGGATTAGGCCAAGGGTTTTTGGTTGGTTATTGATTAGGCCAACAAAAATACTACCGAAGCTCCATTCCAGTTTAGTATGCATGAAAAGCTGGTTTTCAACAACTTCAGCAGAAGCATCTCTTTTCAGTTCTATGACTATGCGCATCCCATCTCTATCGCTCTCATCTCTTATGTCTGAAATGCCTGTTATCCTTTTTTCCCGCACGAGATTTGCCATCTCTTCAATGAGTTGGGCTTTGTTTACCTGGAAGGGCAATTCAGTAACAATTATTCTGTTTCTGTCCTTAACATTCTCAATACTTGTCCTTGACCTGACCTTTATATTCCCCCTACCAGTCAGGTAGCTGTCTTTAATGCCATTGGTTCCAATGATTATTCCACCAGTTGGGAAATCAGGCCCTTTTATCCTCTCTGTTACTTCTTCAAATGAGGCGGCAGGCTTGCGAAGCTTAAGGGTTATTGCATCTATTACTTCACCTAAATTGTGGGGTGGAATGTTCGTTGCCATTCCAACGGCAATTCCTGAGCTTCCATTTATCAAAAGGTTTGGAATTTTTGATGGAAGGACAGATGGCTCCTGCGTGCTTCCGTCGAAATTAGGAACAAATTCCACAGTCTCTTTTTCAATGTCTGCTAGCAGTTCTTCTGCAATTTTTGAAAGCCTTGCCTCTGTATACCTCATTGCAGCTGCGTTATCGCCATCAACGCTGCCGAAATTTCCCTGCCCGTCAACAAGCGGATAGCGCATGGAAAAATCTTGGGCCATCCTTACTAATGTGTCGTAAATTGAGGCGTCTCCATGTGGATGGTATCGCGCCATGCAATTTCCTACAACATTTGCTGATTTTCTGTACGGTTTGTTGTGAAGAAGCCCAGTCTGGTACATTGTATAAAGCACTCTTCTATGAACTGGCTTAAGCCCGTCCCTTACATCTGGAAGGGCTCTTCCAACAAGCACAGACATGGAATAGTCAAGGTAGGATGTCCTCATTTCCTCCACAAGATTTTTTGGGAGTATTATCTGCTGTTTTTTTGGTACAGAATCCGCCATTTATCGTCGATAAAAGAGAAGCTTTGGAGCTTTAAAAGGGTTGCGGTAAGATAAATTAATTAAACAATTTTTTTAACTATATTTTTTTCTACAAGGAAGCTTCTGCCGCAATAAACACAGCTTTTGCGCTTATTGCTGCTGCCCTTCTGGCTGTTGTAAAGCATCTTGTTGCTGCACTTGGGGCACCTTAGCTGGAGCATTGTGTCTTTCCTCCACCCGCTTTAGGGCTCTTTCCTTGAACTTCTCAAATTTTTTCCTGACTTCTTCCTCATCCTTTAGGTCAAAATAGTCGAAGAATTTCTGGGTGAGCTTAAGCAAGTATGACCGTCCGTGTTTTTCCTTGGCAATGAATCCTAGGCTTTCAAGTTCGTTTATATGGTCATAAGCCTTGTTAGTTCGAAGCTCTATTATTTCAGATTGGAGGGCCGGAGATTTCCATGCAATTACTGAGAGCGTCTCCATAACTGTTTTTGGCATTTCAGCCTCAGGAGTAATCTGCTTTACCAAGGAAAGATGCTTTTCCCGAACAGAAAGCTTCCAGAATTGCCCTTCTTCAACTACCATCATTGGTGATTGCCTTTCATCGTAATCATGCTGCAATTCCCGAAGGGCAGACTTGACATTTTCTTGGTCTCTTGTTCTCATCAGCTTGCACATTTCATCAATGGATATTCTTTTTCCTGTAGAAAATAATATTGCTTCAATCTTTTTCTTTATATCTTCCTGTTCTTTCATGTTGTAAGCTTGTATCCCTTTTCAGTTTTTTCAGCTAATCCTTCCCCAACAAACTGTGCCAGGAATTTGTCAATGTCCTCTTCAGGCAAACCTGTAATGGCTGAGAGTTGCTTGTGTGTTTTTTCGCCGTCTTTGAGGGCAAGTTTGAGGAAGTTCCTAAAAATTTGGGTTGTGTTTTGTTGCAATACCTCATTATCT
>ERZ1292640.1343-Hain-H43-02um-R1-1343-length-20369-cov-9_pt1 | contig 20369 bp, 12 predicted proteins | sample MGYA00564404_ERZ1292640 | MGnify/ENA primary metagenome ERZ1292640 (study PRJEB36523, sample SAMEA6512636) | groundwater metagenome | collected 2019-01-08 | study: AquaDiva: Metagenomics assemblies of 32 groundwater samples
TCCTTGTCTTCCTGGTTGTCCTTGTTGTAGGCCAGCGGCTGGCCTTTCATCAGCGTGATCAGGCCCATCAAGTGGCCGACCACGCGGCCGGTCTTGCCGCGTGCGAGTTCGGGTACGTCGGGGTTTTTCTTCTGCGGCATGATGGACGAGCCGGTGGTGAAGCGGTCGGCGATCTCGATGAAGCCGAAGTTCTGGCTCATCCACAAAATCAGCTCCTCGCTCATGCGGCTGATGTGCACCATGGCCAGCGAGGCGGCGGCGGTGAACTCGATCGCGAAGTCGCGGTCGCTGACCGCGTCCAGGCTGTTCTGGCAGACCTGGGGCTGGCCGTGCGCATCGACCATGCCCAGGGTTCTGGCGACACGTTCCCGGTCCAGCGGGTAGCTGGTGCCGGCCAGTGCGGCGGCGCCCAGCGGCAGGCGGTTCACGCGTTTGCGCACGTCCTGCAGGCGTTCGGCATCGCGCGCAAACATCTCCACGTAGGCCAGCATGTGGTGGCCAAAACTCACCGGCTGCGCCACCTGCAGATGCGTGAAGCCGGGCAGGATGACCTCGACGTTTTTTTCGGCAATATCGACCAGCGCCTTTTGCAGGTCGGTCAGCAGGGCGTCGATCAGGTCAATCTCGCCGCGCAGCCACAGGCGCACGTCGGTGGCGACCTGGTCGTTGCGCGAGCGGCCGGTGTGCAGGCGTTTGCCGGCGTCGCCGACGATCTGTGTCAGGCGTGCTTCGATGTTCAGATGCACGTCTTCCAGGTCCAGCTTCCATTCAAAGGCGCCGGATTCGATTTCAGCCGTAATCTGTGCCATGCCCTTCTGGATAGAGGCATGGTCGGCGGCGCCCAGGATTTTCTGCGCGGCCAGCATCTCGGCATGGGCCAACGAGCCGGTGATGTCGGCCTGCCACAGGCGCTTGTCAAAAAACACGCTGGCGGTGTAACGCTTGACCAGGTCGCTCATGGGTTCGGAGAACAGGGCGGACCAGGCTTGGGATTTTTTGTCGAGTTGGCTCACGGGAGGCTTTCTGTGGAGGACCGTCTGGCGGCAGCGACGGCGTGTCGCGGCGACAACATTATTGGGGGAAGTACGGGTTTGACGCCGGTTTCAAGCGGGTTGCCGGTGCAATACTAGGGCCTGATTTTATCTGCGCGCAGGAAAGCCCCGTCAAGCGGGGCGCCCGGGACCCCCGGGCCGGCCCGCGCGCAGAACCGGACACGGAGCAAGCGAGCCTTTTTCATGCAGTTCAAGCCCGACCTTTCGTCCTTCGGCGAGTCGACCGTGCTGGGTGGCTACAGCCAGCCCGGGGATGCGCCTGCGCCCCTGCCGGTCCGTGTCAATGTGTTTGACGCCTGCAATGTCGGCGTGGTGCTGCGCGCCGTGTTGTTTGTCGAGGCGGTGGTGGGCGTCGGCGCGATGTTCGGCGCCGGCGTCTTTGTCGACTGGCTGCTGCGTTTTTCGCTGCTGACCGGCGGCGTGTTGCCCGCCACGCTGGCCTGGCTGATCGCCGCCTGTGTGCTCAAGGGGCGGCTGGCCCGGCTGGGCACGACGCAGCAGTGGATGGCTGGCGTGTCGCTTGGCGCGCTGGCGGGCCTGTATGGCTGCGGCCTGCTGGTGCTGCTGAACCTGCTTGATCCGGCGCCCTGGTGGGCCAGCGCTGCGGCCGGCGCCCTGCTGTCGGCGGTGCTGGTGGCCGGGCTGGTCTGGCGCGCCAAGGCGCGCACACCGGCGGCCACGGCGGCGCGCCTGGCCGAGCTGCAGTCGCGCATCCGGCCGCATTTCCTGTTCAACACGCTCAACAGCGCCATCGCCCTGGTGCGCGCTGAACCGGCCAAGGCCGAAGCCGTGCTGGAAGACCTCAGCGAGCTGTTTCGCCATGCGCTGGCCGATCAGACCGAGTCGGTCACGCTGGGGCAGGAAATTGCGCTGGCGCAGCGTTACATGGCCATCGAGCAGATCCGTTTTGGCGAGCGCCTGCAGGTGCAGTGGACCCTGGACCCCGAGGCCGATGCGGCCAAATTGCCGCCGCTGCTGCTGCAGCCGCTGGTGGAAAATGCGGTGCGCCACGGCGTGGAGCCCAGCGCCCAGGGCGCGCAGATCAAGATCACCACCGAACGGCGCGGCGGCGTGGTGGTGCTCAAGGTGACCAATTCCACCCCGGCCGGCGTCGGGGAGCGGGGGCACGGGCTGGCGCTGGCCAATGTGCGCGAGCGCCTGGCGCTGCTGCACGACGTGCAGGCGCAATTCAAGACCGTGTTCAAGGACGGTGTTTTTCAAGTGAGGCTGGAGATTCCGCTATGACAGGCAAGTTGAGGGCGCTGATTGTGGATGACGAGGCGCTGGCGCGTTCGCGCCTGCGTACGCTGCTGGGCGACTGCACGGCTCCGCCCGCCTGCGTGGCCGCCGAAGCCGCGCATGCGGCGCAGGCCATGGACGCGCTGCGCCGCGAAACCTTTGATGTGGTCCTGCTCGACATTCGCATGCCCGGCGCCGACGGCATCGCCCTGGCGCAGACCATTGCCCGTTTGCCGCAGCCGCCGGCGGTGGTGTTTGTCACCGCCCATTCCGAACACGCGGTGCAGGCCTTCGATCTGGAGGCGGTGGACTACCTGACCAAGCCCGTGCGGCTCGAGCGCCTGCAGCAGGCGCTACAAAAAGTGGAGCGACTTGCGCAGGCAGGTAAAGGGCTGGAGGCCGATTCGGTCGGAGATTTCCTGATCATCCAGGACCGCGGCCGGACCGAGCGTGTGCCGCTGGCCGAGGTGCTGTACCTCAAGGCCGAACTCAAGTACATCACGGTGCGCACGGCGGGCAAAAGCTACATCCTCGACGGCAGCCTCAACGAACTGGAGGAAAAATACCCCCAGCAGTTCATGCGCATCCACCGTAACGCGCTAGTGGCCCGCCGCGCGGTGCGCGCGCTTGAAAAACACTTTGATCCCGAAGAAGGGGAGGGCTGGGCCGTGCGGCTCAACGGCATCGACGAGTTGCTGGCGGTGTCGCGGCGCCAGCTCAGCGCGGTGCGCGAGGCCATCGCCGCTTGAGCACCCACCTGGCTTGAAACCCTACCTGTTCTGGCGACGGCGTCCTGCACCAGCCTGCCGCCCGCCGCGGTGAAATGGGGCCGGTACAGGAATGGAGACTTCGTCCCAGGGTGGTTTTGCCAGTGACACCCCGCGGAGCGCCCCACAAGGAACACCAATGAGCGAAGAACACGTGCCCGAAATACTGCCGGCAGAACCTGCGGCGCCTGCCGATCCCGAGGTGACGACCTTCCCGGAGCCTGAGCGCCTGCTGCTGCACATGCCGGTGGACATCCGCAACATGTCGCTGATGGTGCTTGCCGGCCTGGCCATTTTGTTCGTGCTGCACTGGGCCAAGGCAGTGTTCATTCCGGTGATGCTCGGCGTGTTGGCCAGTTATGCGCTCTCGCCGGTGGTCAACTGGCTGGAACTCAGGCGTGTGCCGCGCTGGCTCAGTTCTGCCGTGCTGCTGCTGGCGATTTTCGGTGCCATCGCCTCGACCACCTGGTCCCTCCGTGACAACGCGGCGCAACTGGTGGAGTCGCTGCCGGTGGCCGCGCAAAAATTCCGCAACGCCATGAAGGTCAAGGCCGGAGGTGCGGACAGCACCCTGGACAGCGTGCAGAAAGCCGCATCGCAAATCGAGCAGGCCACCCAGGAAGGCGCCAGACCGGGCAACACCCGTGGCGCCATGCGGGTGGTGGTCGAGCGGGCAAGTTTCAACGTCAAGGACTATCTCTGGACCGGCACCATCGGCCTGGTCGCGCTGATCGGTCAGGCGGTTGCGGTCATTTTCCTGACCTACTTCCTGCTGCTTTCGGGCGACAGCTTCCGGCGCAAGCTGCTCAAGCTGGCCGGCCCCAGCCTCAGCAACAAGAAGGTGACGCTGCAGGCCCTGCATGAAATCACCGGCCAGATCCAGCGCTACCTGCAGGTGCAACTGCTCACCAGCGCGCTGGTCGGAGTGTTGACCTGGCTGGCCCTGCTGGCCATCGGACTGGAGAATGCGGCGGTCTGGGGCATTGCCGCCTTCGTGCTCAACTTCGTGCCTTATGTGGGCTCGCTGATCACCGCGGCCGCCACGGCGCTGGTCGGTTTCCTCCAGTTCGGCACGCTCAACATGGCGCTGGTGGTCGGCGGCGCCTCGCTGGTCATCCACACCATCGTCGGCAACCTGATCACACCCTGGCTCACCAGCCGGGCCAGCCGGCTGAGCCCGGTGGCGGTCTTTGTCGGCCTTCTGGCCTGGGGCTGGCTCTGGGGCGTGTGGGGCCTGCTGCTGGGGGTTCCCATCATGATGATGGTCAAGTCGGTCTGCGACCGGGTGGACGACCTCAAGCCCCTGGGTGAGTTTCTGGGCCCCTGAGTCGGGCCGGATCTTTTTTAACCATTTTGGCCTCCAGCCCTTTCATAGACTGCGCAAAGTGCTATTGATTTGATAGTGAATGCATCGCCGCCCCGCCGCCCGGATTGTGCAGTCTGCCTGCGTCCGCAAAGCGCCTGCATCTGTGCCTGGGTCACGCCGGTGGCGCATGAGGTCGAGGTGCTGATCCTGCAGCACCCGCTGGAGGTCCATCACCCCAAGGGCAGCGCGCGGCTGCTGCACCTGAGCCTGCCGCGCAGCCGCCTGGTGACGGGCGAGGTGTTTGCCGACGCGGACCTGCTGGCGGCGCCGTTCGAGGCGACCGGGGCCGTGGCGGGCACTCCCCGGCACAACCTTCTTTTGTACCCGGACATGCCGCAGGATCAGGCGCTGGGCGAACCGGCCCCGCCCGCCTTGCCGGCCGGGTGGCTGCGCGAGCCCGCCAGGCTGCGCCTGATCGTGCTCGACGGCACCTGGCGCAAGAGCCGCAAGATGCTTTACCTCAGCCCGCCGCTGCAGGCCTTGCCGCGCCTGTCGCTGCAGGACCCCGCTGCTTCCAGCTACCGCATCCGCAAAGCTCACCGGCCCGACCAGCTGTCGACGCTGGAGGCGACCTGCGCCGCGCTGGCGCAGCTGGAGGGGCATGCCGAAAAATTCCAGCCCTTGCTGGCGGCCTTTGACGGCTTTGTGACGCAGCAGCTCGGCTACCTTTCTAGTCACCCAGGTCGATAACACCCGCCAGCGGCACACCGGCCGGTGCCGCATAGTCAGCGACCACGAAGGCGCGCAGGGGGTGGGCTGCGGCATCTTCCAGCAGAGCCAGCACAAAACCAATCGACGCCTTGTCCAGCGCGGCAAAGGGCATGTCCAGCAGGGTGAGTGCCGCACCCGATGCGAACGCGGCCGCCAGCCACACCTTGCGCTTCGACCCGGTAGACAGCATGAACAGCTGCTTGTTCAACTCCGGCGCCAGCGCCAGGCCGTCCACACAGGCGGCCAGCACGCCATTGTCAAAGCCGGCATAGGATCGGCGCTGCACATCGAAGTAGTGCGCCGGTGTCATCTGGTCGAATGCCTCCGTGCGGGGCTCAGTCCAGAACACCTGCTGGCGGTAGGCCGCGGCCTGATCCTGCAGGGGCACGCTGTTGATCTTCAAGGAGCCTGCGGCGGCCGGTAGTTGCCCTGCCAGCAGACGCAGCAGCGTGGTCTTGCCACGCCCGTCGCCGCCATGCACGAAGGTGACGCCCGGTGAAATGGCAACCGACAAGCCGGCGAACAGTTCGCGCTCGGGATAACAAAAACGCAGGCCTTCCGCCTGGAGAACCATGGGGGAGGTCGCCGCACGCGGGGAGGGAAGGCTTTGACGATCCGTCGGGTCAGGCTGTGTCATGCCTGTATTGGACACGATCCGCCATGGCCCGCACGCCGGCGCCAGCCGCCGTTTCCATCGGCGCGTGCCAAGGGCCAGCCGGGTCAGGAATGGTGGGCTGTGCAAAAAAAAGATCCCGGCCCTTCATTTTTCCTGCGCGCAGCCGTTATGCATGAAGGCACGCGTCACTGCGCGCCTGCCGTGCTCATCCGGCAGTCCGGATTCAGAAAATTAAAGGAACAGTCATCATGAAAAAACTTCTCCAGGTACTCGTGTTCGGTTTGGCCGCCCTGAGCTTCAACATGACGGCCATGGCTGCCGGCGAACAGGGGTCGGCCGCCGAAGCCACCGCGCTCGTCAAGAAGGCCATTGCCTATATCAAAGCCAATGGCAGGGAAAAGGCCTTCGCGGAATTCGGCAATCCGAACGGCCCGTTCAGGGATCGCGACCTCTACATGACCACCGTGGATACGGACGGAAAGATGCTGGCGCACGGTGTCAATCCCAAGCTGGTCGGCAAGTCGCTGATCGAACTCAAGGACATCGACGGCAAATATTTCGTCAAGGAATACGTCGACCTGGCGAAAACCAAGGGCAGTGGCTGGGTCGATTTCAAATGGCCCAACCCGATCACCAAAGTCGTCCAGCAAAAATCCATGTACGTCGAGAAAATGGACGACCTGGTCGTTGGTTGCGGCATTTACAAATAAAGCGTCGCACTGAGCAGTCCCGCCCGGGAGGTTGCTGCGTCCCGCGCGAGGCGGCGCCGGTGTGGTCTGCATGACAAGTCCGTCTCGCGCAAGCATTGCGAATGAAAATGGTCGTTCGCCCTTGTCCAGCAAGCGCAACATGCTCCAAAAAAAATAGCAGTCAGGCTGCCGGACGCCTCAGGGGCCGGCCTGCACCAGCAGGCTGGCCTGCATCGGCAGGTCCGCCAGCCGCACCACCTCGCCCGCCGCCAGCACGCGGTCCGGCTTGAAGCCTTCTTCCGGCGCCACATCGGCGCGCTGCCAGCGTAGCGTCACCACGCGTCCGTCAAGACGCAGTGTGATGCCAAACGACGGCCAGTGCGCCGGCACACGCGGCGTCAGCGACAACTCGCCCTGGCGAACGGACAGGCCCAGCAGGGTCTCCAGCGCCGCGCGGTGCAGCCAGGCCGCCGAGCCGGTGTACCAGCTCCAGCCGCCGCGCCCGACGTAGGGCGGTGCGCTGTAGATGTCGCCGGCCAGCACATAGGGTTCAATTTCATAGGCCGGGCCGCGCACCGGATGGACGCTGCGGTGCGCCGGGCTCAGCGCCTCGAAGCTGCGCCAGGCGGTTTCGGTGTCGCCGCTCAGGGCCTGCGCCATCATGGCCCAGACGCCAGCGTGCGAGTACTGGCCGCCGTTTTCACGCACGCCGGGCGGGTAGGCCTGGATGTAACCGGGGTTGTTGGTGGCGTGTTGCAAGGGCGGGTCCAGCAGGCGCAGCAGGCCGGCGTCCGGATCGATCAGTTGCTGCTTGACGGCCCGCATGGCCGGCACGGTGAAGGCCTCGGTGGAGGCGCCGGACAGCACGGACCAGGCCTGCGCGATCAGGTCGATGCGGCATTCGCTGTTGGCGCTGGAGCCGAGCGGCGCGCCGTTGTCGAAAAATGCGCGGCGGAACCAGGCACCGTCCCAGCCGGCGTCGTGCAGCGCGGCGATCCAGCCTTGCCGCGCGTGCAGCCACTTGTCGGCGCGTGCGGTCTCGCCCCGGGCTTGGGCCAGCGGCGCGAAGTCCTGCACCACGCGGCACAGGAACCAGCCCAGCCAGACGGACTCGCCCTTGCCCTCATGGCCGACGCGGTTCATGCCGTCGTTCCAGTCGCCGGTGCCCATCAGCGGCAGGCCGTGCAGGCCCACTGCCAGGCTGCGGTCGATGGTGCGCGCGCAGTGTTCGTAAACGCTGGCCGACTGCGTGCTGGTCTGCGGCGGGTAGTAGGCGTCTTCGGCGCCGTCCGGGATGGCTGGTCCGTCGATGAAGGCCACGGATTCGTCGAGCAGGGCATTGTCGCCGGTGATGTCGATGTAATGCGCGCAGGCATGGGGCAGCCAGAGCAGGTCGTCGGAAAAGTGCGTGCGCACGCCTTCGCCGCCGGGCGCGTGCCACCAGTGCTGCACATCACCTTCGGGGAACTGGCGCGAGGCATTGAGGACAATCTGCGCACGCAGCCGTGCCGGGTCGGCCAGGCCCAGGGCCATGGCGTCCTGCAACTGGTCGCGAAAACCGAAGGCGCCGCCGGCCTGGTAGAAGCCGGCCTTGGACCACAGCCGGCACACCACGGTCTGGTAAATCAGCCAGCGGTTGACCAGCGCGTCGAACAGCGGGTCGGGCGTGCTGACCTCGACCTTGCCCAGCAGTTGCGACCACCAGGATTGAACCGCCCGCAAGGCCTGACCGGTGTCCCGCTGTGCCCACTGCCTGGCCAGCTGCTCGGCGCCGGCCCCGTCGGCCGCATGACCGAGGAGGAAGCTGAACGTCAGGTCTTCGGTGCCCGCCAGCGAGAACTCGGTGGCGAGGGCCGCGCACGGGTCGACGGCGCCGCCGCTGCGCCGTCCGAGGATGGCGGGCAGCACCAGCTGGCCCAGCGTGTCGAAAAATTCTCCGCGGTCGCAGGTCCACTGGGTGCCGCCGGCCGCGCCCGACAGGGCGAGGAAGGCCGTGCTGCCGCCAAAGCCATCGCGGCTTTCACGCTGCTGGGCAAACAGGGCCACGCGTTCGGCGCCGTTCCAGGTGTGAAGCGTGCGCCGGCTGCCCCTGGCTTCACCCATCTGCCACTCGACCATGGCGACGGCGCGCAACCGCCGTCGGGCGCCGCCTTCGTCCAGCCGCACGCGCACCTGGACCACCTTGACCGCTTCATGCAGGTCGGCAAAAAACGTGGTCTCCAGCTGCAGGCCGGCGTGCCGGCCCTCAAACACCGAATACCCCTGGCCATGGCGCACGTGCCAGCTGCTGTCGGGTGCGGCCAGCAGCGAAGGCGCCAGCGCGAACACTTCGCCGCTGTCCAGGTCCTGCAGCAGCCAGTGCTCAAACGCGGGGTCACGCACCGGGTCGTTCGACCAGGGGGTGATCTGATGCATGCGGCTGTTGCCGGCCCAGCTGTAGCCACTGCCGGTTTCCGACACCTGGAAACCAAAGGACGAATTGCCGATGACATTGACCCAGGGCCTGGGAAGGCGCTGGCCGCCTGTCAGCTGGAACCGGTATTCCCCGCTGGCGGCATCGAAGCCACCCGGGGCAAGCCCGGCCGCCGCGGCAGGGGCGTGGCCGGCCAGCGCGGTTGGCGCCACGGTGCCGGGCCGCGGCTTGGCGAGCCAGCTTTCGCGCAGGGCCGCGACCTGCACTTCCAGAGGCCGTCCGTCGGCGTTGAGCACCACCCGTGCCAGGCCGGTCAGCGCACTTTTTTCGCCGATCGACATTTCCTGCTCGCGCAGCAGGAAAAAGCCTGCCGCCGCCGATGCAGCCTGATCGCGCGGGAAGCTGTGCTGCACCGCCTGCGTCAGGCGGTCACGCAGCGCCAGGATGTCGCGCTGCAGGGGCATCAGGTAGGAGTTGGCCTCGCTGTTGACCACCACCACGTCGACCGCCAGTCCGCCGAAGGCCCACCAGGGCTGGGCGCGCAGCAGCGCATGCACCAGCGGCAGGCCGCTGGGTGAATGGATGCGCAGCAGCACGATGGGCTTGTCGCCGGACAGGCCGAAGCGCCAGAGCTGGCGCTGGTCCAGTGGCGTGCGTTCCGCCGGCCGGCCCACGCTGTACATCAGCGCGGTGCTCATGTCCTGCAGCGCCAGGTTTTCCTCCGGGGTCAGCGCGAGGTCGCGCAGCCGCACCTGGGCCAGCGTCGCGGCCATGCGGGTCGCACGCTCCACGTGCATGGGCTGCAGGTACTTGTCGATGCGGGGCACCAGCTCGTCGGCCGTCCCGGCGACCGTTGTGGCAAAACTCAATCGGGCCAGGGCGCCGGGCGCCAGCCGCAGCGTCACGCGCAGGCTGGCCACCGGGTCCAGGCCGTTGACGGGCTGGCCCTGTGCATCGAACGGCTGGTCGCCCAGGGCGGGCTGGTGCGCCGGGTGATGGCGTCCGGCAAACACGCGGCGGTCGGCGATACACGCCACCGAGATCAGGTCGGCCTCTGCCTCGGCCAGAAAATGCGCCACTGCCATTTGCGGGTCGCCGTGCAGGCGCGGCCGGCGCGTGAGCATGAGGGCGCGCCACTGCGGCTCCCAGCGGGTCTGCACAAACAGGCTGGAAAACGCCGGGTGGGCTTCGTCGGCGCGCGGGTCGGCCAGCACCGCCTCGAAGCAGGACACCAGTTCCAGCACCTGCTCGGTGCGTCCGGTGTTGAGCAGCGTCACGGTGCGCAGCTCGGTGTCGTCCTCGGGGCTGACCAGCACGGTCAGGGTGGTGCTCAGGTCCTCGCCCTGCGCGTCGAACTGCACCCGGTCGGCCATGAAGCGGGCCTGGTAGTGCCAGCCCGGGCCCGGCGCCGGCCGCGCGGTGAGCGAGCTGACGCTGGGAACACCGGCCTGGTCGGGGTGGACCAGGTAGAAAAAGCTGCCGTAGCCGTCACGCAGCAGGTCATCGCGCCAGCGCGTGATGTTGCGGCCGCGCCAGCGGCTCAGCCCGGCGCCGTTGGCGCGCAGAGCGACGTTGTAGTTGCCGTTGGACAGCAGGTGCGTGGGTTTCCAGCCGGTGCCCAGCGGGTTCAGCTCGCGTGACTGGAACACCGGCTCCGGCGTGTAGCCGCCGGGCTCCGGCGGCAGGCGCGGGTCGGCACTGCGGACGATCTGGCGCGGCGTGTTTTCATGCAGCAGGCTTTCATGTGCCCGCACCAGCGGGTCGCCGCAGAACCAGCGCCGCGGTGCGTTGGTGCACAGCACGTTGCACAGCGCCACCAGCGCCATGCCCTGGTGGTGCGCCATGAAGGCTTCCACAACGCTGAACGCCTCGGTGCCCGACTTTTCCGGCTGGCGGGCGACGGTGAAGTCCAGGGCTTCGTAAAACCCCAGCTCGCCGCGTGCGCCCAGTTTTTCCAGGCGCTGCAGGTTACGCACCGCGCCGCGCGCATCGAACAGTGTGGCCAGCAGGGTGGCGTAGGGCGCGATCACGCGGTCGGTGTGCGGGGTGCGCCGCAGCGCCAGCCGCGGGACACCGAAAGGGGAGTACTGGAAGGCCAGCGAATGGTCCTGCGCGAAATAGCCGGACTCCGACACGCCCCACGGGAGTTGCTGCGCGGTACCGTAGGCGCGCTGCTCGGCCACAGCCGCGTGGGCCGCCGTGTGCAGCAGGCCGTGACCGGGCTCGGACATCAGCAGCGAGGGCATCAGGTATTCGAACATCGAGCCCGACCAGGACTTCAGGCCCGGCACCACGCCCACCGACAGGAAGGGCCGGCCCAGGGCGGCCCAGTGGCGCCGCGGAACGTCGCCCTTGGCAATCGCCAGAAAGCTGGTCAGCCGGGACTCGGAGGCCAGCAGGTCGTAATAACTCGCGTCGAGCACATGTTCGTTCACGCGCAGGCCGATATGAAACAGGTGGCGCTTGGCGTCGTACAGGCCGCGAAAGTCCATGGCCGCGTACAGGGCCTGGCAGCGTGCGGCCAGCTGCAGCAGGCCGGCCTGCGCCGGCTTGCCGTCGGCGCCGCTTTGCGCCAGGCCGGTGCAGGCCTGCGAAACGGCCAGCAACAGGCCAGCCAGGTTGCCGCTGTCGACCACCGACACATAGGCCGGCTGCAGCACCTCCAGCGTTCGCGTGTCGTACCAGTTGAGCAGGTGGCCATCGTGCCTGGGCAGGCGGTCTATGCTGTCCAGTGAGGCTTGCAGCCGGCCGATGACTTCATTCGTGCTGATCCAGCCGAACTCACGGGCGCAGCAGACGGCCAGCAGGTACAGGCCGATGTTGGTCGGCGAGGTGCGATGCGCCAGCGTGGGCTCGGGAACCAGTTGCAGGTTGTCCGGCGGCAGGTAGTTGTCCTCGGCGCCGACCGATTGCTCGAAAAAGCGCCAGGTGTCGCGCGCCAGCGTGTGCAGGTAGGCCCGGTCCTCGTCCCGCAGGCGGTGCGCAGGATCCGGCGGACCCGGCCTGCTGGCCCACCAGGCGGCCAGCGGCGACGCCGCCCACAGCAGGAACAGCGTGGTGCCGGCGGCCGGGTAAGGGCTCCACAGCGCGGCGACCGCCAGCGCCGCGCACAGCAGAGACACCGGCGCATGCTGGCGCACGAAGGCAGACAGCTCGTGGCGTGCGGCGGCCTGGGCCTGGGCGGCGGTGCTCCACTCGAGCAGCCCGCGGCGGCTCACACGCATGCGCCAGACAGAACGCACGATGGCGTCCAGCAGCAGGGTGGCCTGCACCGGCAACTGGCTGAACTGCCAGGCGGCGCCGCCCACGGCACGCAGCATCTCGCTGCGGCCCACATGGAAAAAATGGCGCCAGGCGATGCCGCGGCGTGTCGGCACCAGGCCGGCCAGCGCGCCGAGCAGGGGCCCGGCCAGCAAGGCCGCGAAGGTGACGAGCAGGGCCGTGGCCAGCGGCATGGCCGCCGTGAAAACCACGCAGACGAGCAGGCCGACGGTGGCAGGGATCACCAGCGAGCGGCGCAGGTTGTCGGCCATCTTCCACAGGCCCAGTGCATCGATGCCGTAGTGCCTGGCGCGCGCCATGAAGGGCAGCAGTTGCCAGTCGCCGCGGGTCCAGCGGTGAATGCGTGAGGCGGCCACGCCCGCATGGTGCGGATGCTCCTCGACCAGCGTCACGTCGCTGACAAAGCCGCAGCGCGCGATGTTGCCTTCGAGCAGGTCGTGACTGAGGATGGACCCCGTGGGCAGGCGGTCGTCGAGGACCGCATGCACCGCGGCGACATGCAGCAGGCCCTTGCCGCTGAAACTGCCACTGCCGAACAGGTCCTGGTACACCTCGGACACGCCGTTGCTGTAGGGGTCAATGCCGCATTGGCCGGCAAACAGGCGGTGAAAGGGGGTGCGTTCAGCGGGCCCCGGCAGCGGTGTGACCACGCGCGGCTGCAGGATGCCGTAACCGGCCACCACGCGGCGCGACGCGGCATCGACCTGCGGTGTGTTCAGCGGGTGGGCCGCCACGGCCACCAGGTCGCGCAGGGCGCCGGGCGGCAGGCCGGTGTCGCTGTCCAGCGTCACGATGTACCGGATGTCGTCGGCCAGCCGCTGGTCGTTGGCCAGCGGCATGAAGCCGGCCATGCTGCCGGTGACCAGTGCGCGCACCAGCTGTTCGAGTTTGCCCCGCTTGCGCTCCCAGCCCAGCCATTTTTGCTGGGTCTCGCTCCATTCGCGCGGGCGATGGATCAGCAGAAAGCGCGGTGCCAGCCCGGCCGGCGCGGGGTGGCGCGTATTGAGTTCGGCCACTTGCGCCAGCGCCGCGTTGAGCAGGGCCGCATCGCCCGCCATGGTTTCCCGCGGTGCATCCACCCAGTCGGTGAGCAGGGCAAACTGGGCCTCGCGCTCGCGGTTGGCCAGCCAGTGCAGCTCCAGCCGTTCTGACAGCTCGCCAATGGTTGCGCTGGAGCTCAGCAGCGTCGGCAGGACCACCAGCACACGGTGTTCCGGCGGGATGCCGGCCGCGAAATCGAGCCGTGGCAGGGCGCGGATCTTGAGCGATTCGGCGATCAGTCGGTGCACGAAGGCCGCAGCGGCTTCGGACGCCGGCCAGGCCAGCAGGAACAGCGCCGCCACCGCCGGCCAGCTGTGCAGGTTCATGCGGTTGGCAGCGGCCAGCAAAATGAAGACGGTGCCCAGGAGGATCGGGGTGATGTACAGCGGCAGGCGCCAGTTGCGCAGGGCGGCCGCCGGCGTGCCGCGTGCCGTCATGCCCAGGGTTGCCTCCAGGGCGGCCCGGCCGCCGCCGAGCAGGTAGTAGCCGGCCGTGCGCTCCACGGCGGTCGCGGGCAGGGTGTGGGGCACTGCCCGCGCGGCGGCGACCACGGCTTGCGCCACCTCGCGTTCGGAGTTGCGGCTCAGGCGCGCCAGCCGCTCCATGGACTGGGTGATCTGCTGGCGCGTCAGTTCGCTTTCCCGGGCAAAGCTGGGCAACCGGCTGAGCATGCGCAGCGACCGGCTCACCGGCTCGATCAGCTCGACCCAGTCGACCTGTCCGATCAGGCGCAGGGTAGTGATGATGTTGCCGACGGTGAGGTTGGCGGCCACCTGCGCGGTCTGGCTTTCAACCATCAGCGCGGGCCCGTCCGGGCAGTGCCGTTCGGTCCAGAGGACCAGCGAGGGCGAGATGTCCAGCTTGACCGTGGGCATGCGCTGCCACAGCTGCGTGAGGTAGTTGCGCTGCAGGCCCCGCTGCTGCATCAGGGCGTTGATCGCGTCGAGGGCGGCGTCGTCGAGGCTGTCCACGCAGTCCCACACCGCATGGGCGACTTCCCGGGCCACCTTGCTTTGGGCAATGTTGTCGGCCATGCGGCGCAGGTTTTCAAGCAGCACGACGCGCAAGGTGGTCGGCAGGGCCCAGAGCTCGCTCAGGCGCAGTTCGCTGTGTTCCTGGTAGGCATTGAGAAAGGCGGTGAACAGTTCCGGGTTGAGCACGCTGTCGGTATGCGCGACATAAGCCCAGGCGATGCCGTAGACGCGCGGCAGGCCTTCCAGCGGTGCCGCCGCCAGTTTGGGCAGGCTCGCGTAATAACGCCGCGGCACACCCTCGCGGATCTGCTGCAGCTGGGCTTCGACGAGGTGAAAGTTGTCGAGCAGCCATTCGGCGGCAGGCGTCACATAGTGGCCGCTGCTCGAGGTCAGCGCCACATAGTCATAGGCCTGGCGCAGCGCGACCAGGTTTTCCTCGACGCGCGGGAAAAAGGAGGCGCCGCGCCGCGAGGGGCCGTCGGCCTGCACCGTCTGGGCCGCGGCCAGGCTGCGGCCGTGTTGTTCGAAGCGATGGATGCCGAACAGCTCGGCGCGTATGGGTGGATCGGATTCCGACCTCTGGGTCAGGAGGATCTTGCGTGCGTGCGGGGTGAGTGATTCCAGCCGGTCAAGAACAGCGGCGTTCACCCTCTCAAACCACGGCCAGCAAGGCCACGCCGCAGCAGACGAAGAGGGCGCCTGTGGTCACAATGCGTGGCGACGCGGTGGCGTGCAGGGACTCCAGGGCGGCACGCAGTGCAAAAAAGCGGCCACGCGAAAGCTGGCAATCGTTCATGTGCGCGGCAAGTGCCATGAAGTCACTGCTCACATGCTCATTGCTCATGGAGTCATGATGGGCGGAAAGGCGGCTGACCGCCTCGGCGTGTGGCGTAGACATGGTTCAGGCTCCAGGGGGTGGTCGCCGGCACTGCCCTGGGGCAATGCCGTGTGGCGTTAAGACCCATCCTAGGGTTCACCCGCGGTCGCCGCCATCGGATTCCACTGGAAGACCTGTAGGAGTAGTCCGACAGGTGTGGTCTGCGGGCTTATTGCTGCCGGATCTTCCGCGCGGACTGGGCCTGCCAGAAAAAGAACGGCAGTCCATGCTGTCGTTTCTGAACAGGAAAATCGCATGGCTGGACGCCGGAGCGAACGGGCCGGCTTGCAGGCATGGCGGCGAACCGGTGATCCCGGCTCAGTGACCCAGGTCTGCCACCAGCTTGTCTGCCGCCTGAACGGCTTCCTCACGCGTGGGCCAGGTCCTGTCGCTGTCGTGCAAAGGCGGCAGTGATTCCACGTGAATGACGGCTATGTACCAGGGACCGTCAGGGACATGACACAGCCGGGCCATGTAGTGCCGGCCGCCCGCGATGCCAGGGACGTATTCCTCCAGCGGCTCCGGTTCTTCCATTTCTTCCGGTTCTTGTGGTTCTTCAATTCCCATCGGGGTTCTTTCCAAATCCCGATTATCCGCAACCCGACCCGCGCTTCGGGGTCTGAGGCTCAGTCCTTCAGTTCCACCCCCAGAAGTGCCAGCTTTTTTGCATACGAATCCCTGCGTTTTGCTGCCTTGGCGGCTGTTTCGACGGCGGCCTGAATCGCCTTGGGCCCTTTGCTTGCAACAGTTTTGATCAATCCGGCCTTGTGGGCAGCCTCGGCCTGCGCCCTCCTGTAAGTGGCGATGAGTTCGGCATGGGCAGCGGATGGATTCACAGGGACCTCATGGGCTAAAACGCCATTTTCTGCGTTTTTTGCGTTCATCATCGTTAAAGGGAATCTGGATAAAAAAGGCCACCAGCCCTTATTTAAAGGGCACCAACAGCTACTGAATCAATAGCAATGGCAGCTCGGGGAGCGCGCCTCAACCGGTGTTGCGCAAGCCCGCCGCGATGCCGTTGATCGAGATGTGAATGCCGCGCTGCACGCGTTCGTCGGCCTTGCCCTCGCGGTAGCGGCGCACCAGCTCGACCTGCAGGTGGTGCAGCGGATCGATGTAGGGAAAGCGGTGCCGGATGGAGCGCTGCAGGGCCGCGTTGTTGGCCAGGCGCTGCTTGTCGCCGGTGATCAGCGTCAGCGCTTCGGCCGTGCGGTGCCACTCGACTTCGATTGCGCTGAAAATCTTCTTGCGCAGGCGCGCGTCGCCGACCAGTTCGGCATACCGCGAGGCCAGCGCCAGGTCGCTTTTGGCCAGCACCATGTCCATGTTGCTGAGCAGGGTGCGGAAAAACGGCCACTGCTTGTACATCTTCTGCAGCAGGGCAAGCGCTTCCTTGCGGCTGGCCGGCGTGCCGCCCTGGTCGAGAAATTGCGCAATCGCCGCGCCGAAGCCATACCAGCCCGGCAGGGTCAGGCGGCACTGGCCCCAACTGAAGCCCCAGGGAATGGCGCGCAGGTCTTCGATCTTCTGGGTGGCTTTTCTGGAAGCAGGCCGGGAGCCGATGTTGAGTTCGGCAATCTCTCGGATCGGTGTCGCGCTGAAGAAATACTCGGTGAAGCCGGGCGTCTCGTAGACCAGTGCACGGTAGGCCGCCATGCTGGCCTGCGAGAGCTGGTCGGCGGCCTGCAGAAAGGCTTTGGTGGCCGGCTTGGTGGGCTGCAACAGAGTCGCTTCCAGCGTGGCAGCCACCAGGGTTTCCAGGTTGCGCCGGCCGATTTCCGGGTTGGCGTATTTGGAGCCTATGACTTCGCCCTGCTCGGTCAGGCGGATCTGCCCGCGCACCGTGCCCGGGGGCTGCGCCAGGATGGCCTGGTAGCTGGGGCCGCCGCCGCGCCCGACGGTGCCGCCGCGGCCGTGGAACATGCGCAGCTGGATGTTGTGCGAGTTGGCGAGCTGGTCGAACAGCTCGACCAGCGCGATCTCGGCGCGGTACAGCTCCCAGTTGCTGGTGAAGATGCCGCCGTCCTTGTTGCTGTCGGAGTAGCCGAGCATGATGTCCTGCTCGGCGCCGCTGCGCTGCACGAGTCTGGCGATGCCGGGCAGGGCATAAAACTCCCGCATGATGGGCGCGGCATTGCGCAGGTCTTCAATCGTTTCAAACAGCGGCACGACGATCAGGTCGTTGCTGGCGGCGCTGTCCAGCGTGCCATGCATCAGACCCACTTCCTTTTGCAGCAGCAGCACTTCCAGCAGGTCGCTGACGGTTTCGGTGTGGCTGATGATGTAGTGGCGGATGGCTTCCCGGCCGAAACGGGCACGCGCCGTGCGGGCCGCCTCGAAAATCGCCAGCTCGCCGGTGGCGTGCGCCGAGTAGGTGGTGCCGACCACACGCAGCGGCCTGGCGTCGTTGAGCAACTGAAGCAGCAGCGCGCGCTTGGCCATTTCGTCCAGGCCCGCGTAGTCCGGCTCGATACGCGCGACGGCCAGCAGCTCGGCAACCACTTCCTCATGTTTGTCCGAGCTCTGGCGCAGGTCCACCGTGGCCAGGTGAAAGCCGAACACCTCCACCGCACGGATCAGCGGATGCAGGCGCTGCGCGACCAGCGCGCCGCCATGGTTGGCGTGCAGCGAAGATGCAATCGTGCGCAGGTCCACCAGAAAATCCCCGCACGTCAGGTAGGCGTTTTGCGGCGCCACCGCATGGCGTGCGGCCTCGGTGCCGGTGAGGTCTTTCAGTGTGGCGGCCAGCCGTGCATAGACACCGGTCAGCGCGCGCCGGTAGGGCTCGTCGAGGCGGTGTTCGTTGGTGTCGGGCGAGCTCTCGGCCAGCGCCCGCATCTGCGGCGTGAAGTCCACCAGCATGGCCGACAGCGAGAGCTCGCCGCCCAGGTAATGCACCTCGGTCAGGTAGTGGCGCAGCGCCACTTCGGCCTGGCGGCGCAGGGCGTAGTTGAGGGTGTCGGCGCTGACGTTGGGGTTGCCGTCCCGGTCGCCGCCTATCCACTGGCCCATGCGCAGAAAGCTGTGCACCGGCTGGTTGCCCAGCGCACGTTCGAGATCGGCGTAGATCCTGGGGATCTCGCGCAGAAAGGTCGATTCGTAATAACTCAGCGCGTTCTCGATCTCGTCGGCCACCGTGAGTTTGGTGAAACGCAGCAGCCGGGTCTGCCACAGCTGCATCACACGTGCGCGCAGCTGCGCTTCGTTGGCGGCGAGTTCGCGCGGCGTCAGCGCGTCGCGCGCCGCATGGACGGCCAGGGCCAGCGCCTTGATCTCGTCGCGCGCCGTCAGCAGCTGCGCGATGTCGCGCTCGGCGTCCAGGATGCTCTTGCGCTGCACCTCGGTCGGGTGCGCCGTGAGCACCGGCGAGACAAAACTGTGCGCCAGCATGTTTGCTATTGTTTTGGGAGCTATTCCCGCCCAGCGCAGGCGGGCCAGCGCCACTTCGATGCTGCCTTCCTGGGTGTCGCCGGCACGTTCGTGGATGGCGCGGCGGCGGATGTGGTGGCGGTCCTCGGCCAGGTTGGCCAGATGGCTGAAGTAGGTGAAGGCGCGGATCACGCTGACGGTCTGGTCGCCCGACAGGCCCTTGAGCAGCTTTTTGAGGGCCTTGTCGGCCTCGTGGTCGGCGTCGCGGCGAAAGGCCACGGACAGCTTGCGCACTTCCTCGATCAGCTCGTAGGCGGCCACCCCTTCCTGCTCGCGGATCACGTCGCCGAGGATGCGGCCGAGCAGGCGGATGTCTTCGACCAGCGGTCGCTCGTTGTCCCTGCTTCGGGCGCGCGGGCGTTCACTGTTTTTGGCAGATCCCCCGGCTTGTTCCTTGGGGGGGGTCGCACGCGCCGTCGTTACCATGGGTCACCTCGTGTTGGCTCTTGTTTTGCAGTGCAGCATGCTAGCATCCGGGCAGCCCCCAAGATTACAGATAGGTTACGAGTGAGCGCAGCTTCTTCCCCTTCCCTCCGTGTTGTCATTGCCACGCGCGAAAGCCGGCTGGCCATGTGGCAGGCGGAACACGTCAAGGCCTTGCTGGAGACACGCCTCGGCTGGCAGGTCGAGCTGCTGGGCATGACCACGCTGGGCGACCAGATCCTGGACCGCTCGCTGAGCAAGGTCGGCGGCAAGGGGCTGTTCGTCAAGGAACTGGAAACCGCGCTGCTGGACGGCCGGGCCGACATCGCCGTGCATTCGCTCAAAGACGTGCCGATGGACCTGCCGGCCGGCTTCGCCCTGGCCTGCGTGCTCGAGCGCGAGGACCCGCGTGATGCACTGGTGTCCAATCATTTTTCGTCGCTGGACGAGCTGCCGCCCGGCGCCGTCGTCGGCACCTCCAGCTTGCGCCGGCTGGTGTTGCTCAAGGCCCTGCGGCCGGACCTGAGAATTGAACCCCTGCGCGGCAACCTGGATACCCGCCTGCGCAAGCTCGACGAAGGGCAATACCAGGCCATCGTGCTGGCTGCCGCCGGCCTGAAACGCCTGGGCCTGGCCTCGCGCATCCGCTGTGCCTTCGATCCGGCGCAGATGCTGCCGGCCGCCGGGCAGGGCGCACTGGGCATCGAAGTGCGTGCCGACCGTCAGGATCTGCTGGATGCGCTGGCCACGCTGGCGCACCAGCCAACCTGGCTGGCGGTGACGGCCGAGCGCACCGTGTCGCGTGCCATGGGGGGCAGCTGCTCGATGCCGCTGGCCGCCTTCATCCGCGAGCCGCAAGGTGGCGAGATGACCCTGGAAGCCGCCTGGGGTGAGCCCGGCGCGGACGGACAAGGGGTGGCCGGCCAGCCGCTGGTGCGCGCCGAACACCGCGCGCCGGTTCGCAGCTTTGCCGACGCCGAGGCCTTGGGTGAACGCGTGGCCGCTTCCTTGCGGGCCGGCGGCGCCGTCTGGGCCGCCCCTGCGCCGCAGCCTTGAACGCAGTGCGTGTCATCGTCACCCGGCCTGAGCGCGATGCCGCTGGCTGGGTGCAGACCCTGCAGGCGCACGGCCTGCAGGCCGAGGCGCTGCCCCTGATCGAAATCGCCGCGCTGCCAGAGACGGCGGCCCTGCAGCAGGCCTGGCGCGAGATCGACGCTTATTCGGCCCTGATGTTTGTCAGCGGCAATGCCGTGGACGGATTTTTTGCATCCAATCAGGCTGCAGCCCTTGTGCAGAAAGCGCAAGCAGCTACTGATTCAATAGCAAACCTGGGACCACGTTTTCTGGCGCCCGGTCCGGGCACGGTGGCCGCGCTGCGCCGTGCGGGTGTACCCGAGGTACTGATCGACGCCCCGGCGGCAGAGGCTGGTCAGTTTGACTCCGAAGCCCTGTGGGCGGTGGTGGGCCAGCGCCACTGGCCGGGCCGGCGC
>ERZ1292640.1344-Hain-H43-02um-R1-1344-length-20367-cov-4_pt1 | contig 20367 bp, 16 predicted proteins | sample MGYA00564404_ERZ1292640 | MGnify/ENA primary metagenome ERZ1292640 (study PRJEB36523, sample SAMEA6512636) | groundwater metagenome | collected 2019-01-08 | study: AquaDiva: Metagenomics assemblies of 32 groundwater samples
CCGGCTCCAAGCCTGAATGTGGACCCGCTGGAAGATCATGCGGCGATGGGGTGCTGGGGCGGACAGGGCTTTGGTAGAGATCGACCAAATGGCCAAGACCAAAGGCCAACGGGCCAATTCAGGATGCGAGCGGGCTGGTGGTTGGGGAAAGGCGGGAGAGAAAGCTGCCCCAGACCGTGGCAGGTTTGCTCCGTTGGTGCCCATGCTTGCTCCGAACATGTGCAGGCTGTTCCACTTCTGAGCAGTTGGGGACCGTCCCTCGGGAGATGTCTCGGGCTGTTCTCGCTCGGGGCGGCGTTCGGCGGTGAAAGGGCCGTACATTCTTACGCTGGTGCATCACGACGTTGGTGGCATTGCGGGTATGCTGCCTTATGGACAGCTCCCCAAACGTACACGTCCCGAGGGCGTGCCACCGCAAAGCAGTTGGAGAATCGCGTGCATGGTCCGATCACACAAGCCCTTGATGCGATCCGTGAGGGCGAGGTCCGCGCGCAGAACCGGTTATTCGAGCTGGTGAAGGGGGAACTGGATGCGATGGCGCACCGGTCTTTGGCGAGGGAAAGCCCTGGGCACGGGTTGCAGACCACGGGGCTGGTGGATGAGGCGTACATGAAGTTGCTGGGCGGGACGGCGGGGGCCAGTGGCCTTGGCACCGTGTCGTTTGAGAACCGTCGCCACTTTTTCGGCGCGGCGGCGGAGGCCGTGCGAAGAATTTTGATCGATCACGCCCGATCGATGTCCGCCGAGAAGCGCGGCGGCCGCATGGGAAGGGCTGGCATCGACCTTGAAAGTCTCCCGGCCGCCGAGACGCGGGCGGGCGATTGGGAGGCGTTGGGGGAGGCCTTGGCTCGCCTCGAGGCGAAAGATGCACGGGCGGCCGAGGTGGTACGACTGAGATTCTTCGCCGGGCTGAGCGAGGTGCAGGCGGCGGAGGTGCTGGGGGTGACGGATCGGACGGTGCGGAGGGACTGGGTGTTTGCCAAGGCGTGGTTGGCGGCGGAGATGAAGACCTAGAGACACCCCCTCCGGCCTCGCCCCCACAGACTCGGCCACCTCACCCGCTGGGAGCGGGGGAGGCGGGAATAGGAGCGACTCTTGGATTCAGCAAAGCACGAACTGGTGAAACGGCTGCTTGAAGAGGCACTCGCGATCAAGCCTGCTGATCGGTCCCAGTGGCTGTATCAGCAGATGCACGCGCCGGACGTGCGGGCCGAGGTCGAACGTTTGTTGGCCGCGGCGGTCGCCGGGCAGGAGACGGCCCCGATCGCTCCCAAACACGCAGACGCTTCCGCCAACTCACGCGATCCCAAGCCCCCCGAGCGCATCGGCCCCTACCGCATCCAGCACGAACTTGGCCGCGGCGGGATGGGCGTGGTCTATCTGGCGACCAAGGAAGAGGGCGGGGTCTCGCGGCGCGTGGCCCTCAAGATCGTCAAGCTCGGGGCGAGCACCGAAGAGATCCTTCAGCGGTTCAACGTCGAGCGGCGGCTGCTCAGCTCGCTCAACAACCCCGGCATCGCCCGGATGATCGACGCGGGGGCGACCGACGATGGCCGCCCGTACTTCGTGATGGAGTACATCGAGGGCCTGCCGATCGACCGGTACTGCGATACGCACGAGCTGTCGGTGCAGGAACGGCTCGCGCTGTTCCGCAAGGTGTGCGCCGTCGTGCACTACGCCCACCAGAACCTGATCGTGCACCGCGATCTCAAGCCGTCGAACATCATGGTGGCCCCCGACGGCGAGGTGAAGCTGCTGGACTTTGGGATCGCCAAGCTGCTGCGCCCCGACCTGATCGGCATCCCCTTCGCCACGCTCCCCGAGGCTCGGCTGATGACCCCCGAGTACGCCAGCCCCGAGCAGGTTCGCGGCGAGCCGGTGGGGACGTCGAGCGATGTCTACTCGCTGGGGGTGCTGCTGTACGAGCTTCTGACCGGGCGTCGCCCCTATGAGCTCAAGGCCCGCATCCAGGCCGAGCTCATTCGCGTGATCTGCGAGGTCGAGCCCGAGCGCCCCAGCCTGGCGATCACGCGGTCGTGCGAAGTCACGACATCGGACGGGACCACGCGCACGCTCACGCCCGAAGAGACGGCCCGAAACCGAGGCGGGCTCCCCTCACGCCTGCGACGCGACCTCACGGGCGATCTGGACAACATCGTGATGATGGCCCTGCGAAAAGTCGCCAGGCGCCGGTACGAGTCCGCCGAGCAGATGTCTCGCGATATCCAGTCGCTCATCGATGGCAGGCCGGTCATCGCGACCGCGGAGACAAGCCTGTACGTGCTGGGCAAGTTTGTCAGGAGAAACAAGGGCAAAGTCGCCGCGGGGATCGCGGTGTTTCTGGCGCTGGCCGCGGGGCTCGCGGGCACGGCGTGGCAGTACCGCCGGGCCGAAGCGAGCTCTCGGCGGTTCGAGGAAAGCACTCTGGCGTACGCGGCGGCTGTGGGAACCTTTGTGGGCGAGGTGACCGGAGAGATCCGCTTCAAGGCCGGCTCGCTGGAATCTCGGCGGATGCTCGCCGAGACCTCGATCCGTGTGCTCGACGCGCTGCGCAAGCAGGGCATCGAGGGAGACGAACTGGTGAGGCTGCGGGCGACGGCGACCGAGCAGATCGGCAGCGCCAAGGGCGGCGTCGACGGGGCCGCGGCGGGAGATCGTCGCCAGGCGATCCAGGAGTATCAGAAAGCGCTCGCAATCTGGAAGTCTCTCGACCAGACCGAGCCGGAGGTTCGCCGAGGAATCCTGAGCAACCTGGTGAAGCAGTCGGAGATGTGGCACAACATCCAGGACCCGGGGGCCGACGGTGAATCGGCGGCGCTGTGCGCTCAGGCCGCTCCTCTGGCCGTCTTGCCCGCCCAGCCGACCTTCGAGGATCGTCGAGCCCGAGCCGAGTTCCTGAGGGAACTCGCGGACGTCGAGGCACTCCAGAAGCACTGGACCCAGTCCGTGGCGGCCGCGAACGAGAGCCTGGAGATCAGGCGTTCGCTTCTTGCAGAGGCCGAAGGCCGGCACGACGCGCCGCTGATTGCCGAGGCGCGACGCCTCGTGTACGTGGGCGTGAGCAGGCTCATCTGGCTGCGAAAGAGGTATTCGGAGATCGAAGCTCTGGCGCCGCCCTCGCTCGAAGCAAACCTCGTCGAGGCCGAATCGCTCGCGCTGATTGCCTTGAAGTCCGGCTCATCACAGAACGATACGAACTCGCGAGACTGGGTCACCGCCGCCACGGCATTGGCGATGTGGCGCGCGCGCCACGGGGTCGATCCCGAGCGCAGCAATTCCCGAGAAATCATGCTCCGATGCGTGGAAGAATGCGAACGACTGCGCAACGCGGATCTCTCGAACTTCCGCTCCCTGATCGACCTGGCTCGGTGCAGGTACTCGCTGGGCATCGTCGAGGCGCTCCTGGGCCACTTCGACGCGGCCCGCATCGCGTACACGCAGGGCGAATCGCTCTATCAGGAATCGCTGCAACAAAGGCCAAAGGACAAGGCGGCCGCCACAGGGATTCAAGAGTGCAAGAGGGCCATCGAATATCTGGGTGCGGCGGGCGGTGGAAAGGCGATTGAGGGGTCCTGACGGGCGACGCCTCACGACGCTCCGTCAGAGCTTCCAGCCGTCGCGGAACTTGGGTGTGATGAACTCCGCGGCCTCGGGGGCGTTGGTGGCCTTGAGGTTCGCGGCATCCCATTGCAGCTTCTTGCCCACGCGATAGGAGACGTTGCCCAGAAGCACCGCCTCGCTTAGCGCGCCCGAGTACTTGAAGTTGCAGGTTGTGGGCGAGCCGGTGCGGCAGGCCTCGATCCATTCCTTGTGGTGGCCGATGGAGTCGGGGATGGTGGGCTTGGGCGGGGTGATGTCCACCACAACATTGTCGCGCAGGAGCAGGTGGGTGTCGTAGTTGGCAAGGATCATGCCGGTGTCGCCGATGAAGAGGTTGCCGTCGCCCCACGCCAGGGGCGAGGCGTCCTTGTTCTTGAACTTGGAGAGGATGTCGGGGCGTTTGTCGCCGTCGTGCCAGGTGAGCTTGACCTCGGGGCGATCTCCCTTGGCGGGATGTTCGTACTCGACGACGAGCCACGCCGGGGTGCCGACGGCGTCGACCTTCTCGGGGCCCTTCGCGTGAACCGAGGTCGGGTGGTCGAGGTCCAGGGCCCAGTGGGGCAGGTCCATGTAGTGGCAGGCCATGTCGCCCAGCGTGCCGGTGCCGTAGGCCCAGAACTTACGCCAGTTGCCGGGGTGGATGCCGTCGCAGTAGTCGTGCTGGGGCGCGGGGCCGAGCCACAGGTTCCAATCGACGTGCCCGGGGGCGGGCTTGGGGTCGGAGTACTTGCCGCCCGACCAGCTCTTGTTGCACCACGTGTGGACCTGGCGCACCTTGCCGATCGCGTCGCTGCGGACGAGCTCGACGACCCGCCGGTAGTTGGCGGTGCTGTGGATATGCGTGCCCATCTGTGTGACGAGCTTCTTCTCGGCGGCGAGTCTGGCGAGCGTGCGGACCTCAAAGACGCTGTGGGCGAGCGGCTTCTCGCAGTAGACGTGCTTGCCCAGCCGCAGGGCCATCGCGGCGGCCGGGGCATGGATGTGGTCGGGGGCGGCGACCAGGGCCGCGTCGAAGTCGAGCGAGGCCGAAAGCATCTCGCGAAAATCACGGAAGTGTTTGGCGCCCGGAAAGTTCGCGCCCGCGGCGGCGAGAAAGTTCGCGTCGACGTCGCAAAGGGCGACGATTTCCTGGTCGGCGATCTGCGAGAGATTCCAGGCCGCCTGATTGGCGGTGCCGACCACGACAATTCGAAGCTTGTCGGGGCGCATGGAGGGTCTGCGGGCGAGGGCCTGGCGCGGGAGGAGCAGCGCGCCTGCGGCGGCGGCGGAAGCTCCGAGGAATTCGCGGCGTGTGAGCGGGAAGTGTTGCATGGAAAGCTCTCCGGGTTGCGGGCTGGGCGCAGTCTAACGCAATTCGGGATGGAGGGGTGGATGGATGGGTGGAGCCCCCCCCCGCCCCCGAGGTTGTCGGAGTCTTGGGATTTGTCATGAGCCGTTTGGGCTTTTGCTTTTTGACTCGCTTCCCGAGTGATTCTAGCCGCTCGCGCCGTTGGCGCAACGCGTTCGAACCGGTTAGCCTCCGATTGTTGGGACTCGAAATCTTGCACGGATCCTTGGCTCGGACTGAGCCGATCGCGAACAATCCTGAATGCTCAGACACGGATCAATAGAGAGAGAGAGAGAGAGAGAGAGAGAGAGAGAGAGACGTGACAAGCTCTGAAAAACTCTACAAATACGCGACGGTGAAGGCTGCTCGAGCAATGCTGAAGGGGGCATCGGTTCGCCTTTCTTGGCCGGGCGAGTTTAACGACCCATTTGAGGTGGGCTGGGACATGCATCACCAGATCAAATCGCGCGAAGGGCGCAGCCGCTTGGCGGCCCTCGCAGTGGAGGTTCTGAGTGGACGCCTTCCCGTGCACAAGGATGCGGAATCGGAGATTCGGTCGCGGGTTCAGTTTCAAATCGATCGCCTGGCCAAATTCTCCCTAGCAGATCGTGAGCGAGCCTTCAATCAACTGCGGTCACAGGCCAAACAGCCATTTCGACCAAGAATGCCCGGTACAAATTTGGTCGCGAAGCGTGCCCGCGTTTTCTGTCTTTCAAAGCGCCCCGATGAAATCCTCATGTGGTCGCACTATGCGGCGCAACATCGCGGCATCGTGCTTGAGTTTGATGCGGAAGCCGTCCGGGCACACTGGGCGACCATCGCCCCGCGCTTGCGACGTGTGGACGTGAAGTATCCGCAGTCTTATCCGACGACATTCGATGCGGCGCGGCTCGATTCGTTCATTCGATCTGCGATGGCAGCGGGCCCCGCGTACGAACCAAGGGATGAGGAAATCGACGTTCTACTTGAGACGAAATCGCGGCACTGGAAATATGAACAAGAGGTCCGCTTCTACTCGTTCTCCGCGTCGAACGTGCCGGAGCGATGGATCTACCTTGGACTGCCCAAAGGATCGATAACCGCTGTGATTGGCGGCTGCCGATGCCCAACTGCGACAGTCGCAGCTCTTACCAAGCTTGCGCGCACTTGGAACCCTAATGTATCGACGAGGGTCTACGATACTCACCCCAATCGATTCACTTTGAATTTGCGGCGCGACGACGCGCCGAATCCCCGAGCATGCGACGTGTCGTAACAGCTCTTATGCCATGTCGCCAGTGCTCTCACTAACACCCGGCTTCGAACGCGACGACGAAGGCGTCGTAATCGAAGAAATCGGCGGAGCCGTCGCCATCGAAGTCGGCAGTCTTTCCGGGCGGGCATTGGCCCCCTTCGAAGCAGACGACGAAGGCGTCGTAGTCGAAGAAGTCCACCACGCTGTCGTCATCAAAGTCCGCCCCGCACGGCGGCGGTCCTGGTCGCTTCCAAAGCAATGCCTCGGTACGTCCCGTGAGTGAGTTCACGCCGCTGCCCCCGACGTACACGAAGCCCCCATAGCTCCAAATGGCTCGCGCCTGTGACTCCACGAACCCGGCTGGCAGGAAGGCGTGGAGGTCCAACCAAGACGATGCCGACCCACTCCACACGCTCGCGTGCCACCCCAAGCCAGTCACCAATGCCCGCCCAACTTGCTGCCCACCCCGGACGTCCCACGCTTCCGAGGTCGTCGCACCATTCGGATTGAGGTCCACCCACGATGCAGCCGTACCGCTCCAAAGGCTTGCGTGCTCTCGACCCAAATAGGCCACGCCCACCTGCTGACGGCCATCCATTCCCATGCAACGCGAATACGTGGCACTCGCTGGGTGCAGATTCACCGAGGATACCGCCGAACCACTCCAGAGACTGGCGATGCTCATCCCGCCAGCGCCGCAGGTGTATCCCGCTTGTTGAGTTCCAGATGTGCAATAGGCTCTAGATGCGCACGAACCCGATGGATTGAGGTTGACCCATGAGGCTGGGCTCCCGTGCAAGAGGCCCGCGCGCTCCCCACTGCCAAAGTTGGCCCAACCCACTTGCTGACCATTGCAGATTCCAATGATCTGTGCCGACCACGCTCCGGGGGGAGAAATATCCACGCGCGATGAGGCGCTGCCACTCCAAATACAGGCCCCGGAAGGACCCTCCCCAACTTGTTGACCAGCCGAGGCACTCCAAATGACCGTGCTCGGAAACGCCCCACCGGGATACAGATTGACAAATGATCCTGCGGATCCTCGCCAGAAACTAGCGTGTGAAATGTTGTTGCCAAACCACGCCTCGCCGACCTGCTGGTCGCCGTCGCCGCCAAGCAGCGCGGAACCTGTCGCACCCGCGGGGTGGAGATTGATGACGGTCCACTGTGCGCGCGCGAACGACGCGATCGACACCGCGCCAATCGCGACGGCCCAAAACAAGAGACGGAGGTTCTCGAATGCCGCACAAGCGCGACTTTGCATCCTGTCCATGTCACTCGCCTTTCGTTGGCCCCCTCGCCGCTGGGCTCGGGGGTGGATCCGCCGGATCAAGGCGGAAGTGCGGGCATCGTACCAGAACCCGGCGAAACGGCCAAAGACTCCCACCAGACTCCTGTCGCAACGATTGGTCCCGAGCAAGAAGCGGACATGCCATCAATGCCGGCAGACCGTCGCGTCAATTCGAGATCTTGGGTGACCGGGGCACATGGATGCCCACGCATATCCGGGGCGTTGGCGGTCGCCAGCGTGGAAAAAACTGCCGGAAAAGCGCAATGGGCGCGACAGGACTCGAACCTGTGACCTCGGCTATGTGACAGCCGCGTTCTAGCCAACTGAACTACGCGCCCGCGTAGCCGCAGCCCCGGGGGCCTTGGACGAGGAGAATAGGACGCCACCGCCTCCGTGTCACGCCCGGGGACCGCAAGCCGGCCTCCTGAGCTTCCCGCGGGTTTGCACCCGCGCCGGGACGCCTTCCGCCTCATACTCTCGACCCCGTGCCCAGCAACACCATGCCCCGTGCGTCAACCAAGCGCTCCGCTTTACGCGCCTCCAACGGAATCGCCGCCCGCGCCTCGGCGGCCTCCGGGGGAGTCGCCCCCACCGACAACCCCCCCACTCCTGCCACCACCACCGTGCCCACCCCCACCAGTTTCTACGACGACCCCCACGTCTACGACGTGCTCCACGCCCGGGGCACCGCCCGCGATGTCACAGGCCTTGAACGGATCGAACGCTTGTACTCCAAAGCCCCGCGCTCGCTGGCCTGGCTCGAGCCGGCGTGCGGAACCGCGAGGTATCTCAGGGTCGCCGCCCGGCGCGGGCGGCGGGTCGTCGGGTTTGACCTCAGCCCGGTGATGATCGAGTACGCCCGAGGAAGGATGGCCAGCGGCGGGGTCGCCGCAAACGCCACGCTGTTCGCGGGCGACATGATCGACTTCGACAGGCGCCTGCCCGCCGGCTCGGTCGGATTCGCGTTCAATCTGATCAACACGATCAGGCACCTGCACAGCGATCGCGACATGCTCGCCCACTTCGCGGCCATGTCCCGGGTTCTGGCCAAGGGGGGCGTCTACATCGTGGGCATCAGCCTGTCCGCGTACGGAATCGAGCCCCCCACCGAGGACCACTGGCAGGGGCGAAGGGGCGGGTGCACCGTGAGTCAGGTGATCCAGTTTGTGCCGCCCCCGGTCACGCGTGTGCCCCGGTCCGACAGCCAGCGCATCGAGCGGGCGTTCAGCCACCTCACCATCACACGGGGAAGCAGGCAAGCGCACGCCGACTCGACGTACGGCCTACGGACGTACAACCTCGCGCAATGGCTGGAGCTGATCGAGCGGTCGGCATTGAAGATCGCGCACACCTGCGACGAGCGGGGGCGCCCGTACCCACCGGTGGAGCCTGGGTATTGCCTCTTTGTACTGTCGGAGCGGTAGTGGGATTGGGGCAGGGTGATGAGTTTGGGCCCCGGAGCTCGGCTTGCGCCAGAGTGGTGCAGGAAATTGGGGGGGGTGGGCATCCTGACACGCTCGCTCACACTGGGGGCTTGTTCTCCGGCCCGCTCGCTGACGCCCATGGCTCGTTCCTAGTATTCCCTCCCCATCGCGGGCTCGAGCCCGCGGGGCCATCCAATCTCCAACTTTCAAGGACTGTTATGCCTACCCGTCGCGCCAAAATCAGCATCATCGGAGCCGGCAACATCGGCGGAACCTGTGCACACTGGGCCGCCGCCAAGGAGCTTGGCGACATCGTTCTGCTCGATATTCCCATCAAGGACAAGCCCGAGCTGCACATGCCCAAGGGCAAGGCCCTGGACCTCTCGTGCTGCGGGCCCATCGAGAAGTTCGACTCCAAGATCACGGGCACATTTGACTACGCGGACATCGCGGGCTCGGATGTGGTGGTGATCACCGCGGGCATGCCGCGCAAGCCGGGGATGAGCCGCGACGACCTGGTGCAGGTGAACACGGGGATCGTCAAGAGCGTGGCGGAGAAGGTGCGTGAGTACGCCCCCGACTCGATCGTGATCGTGGTGAGCAACCCACTGGACGCCATGGTCTATGTCGCGTGGAAGGTGACAGGTTTCCCGGCCCATCGCGTGATCGGGCAGGCCGGGGCCCTGGACGTCGCCCGCTACAAGACCTTCCTGGCCATGGAGCTTGGTTGCTCTGTCGAGGACATCCAGGGGCTGCTCCTGGGCGGGCATGGCGACGATATGGTGCCGCTGCCTCGCCTCACCAGCGTCAACGGCATCCCGATCCAGGACCTGCTCTCGGCCGAGAAGATCCAGGCGTGCGTCGACCGGGCCAAGGTCGGCGGCGGCGAGATCGTCAAGCTCATGGGCACCTCGGCGTTCTACGCACCCGCCAGCGGCACCATTGACATGGTCGAGTCGATCGTCCGCGACAAGAAGCGGATCATCCCCTCGGCCGCGTACTGCGAGAACGAGTTTGGCGTCGCCCCGGGCCAGGCCGGAAAGGGTTATTTCGTCGGAGTCCCCTGCGTGCTTGGGGCCAAGGGCGTCGAACGCATCCTGACCTTCAAGTTGGACGCCACCGAACAGAAGTTCATGGACGAGTCGATCGCCCATGTCAAGGATCTGGTCGGGGTCGTCCGCAAGCTCTTCCCCGAACTCGCGTGATTGCGCGCGAACCCGGTCGCCGGTTGCCGACATCCATGTACGGGGTCCATCCGGACCCAAATTCCACGCTCCGGCTCCCCTGCAACCGATACGATCCCTTTCGAAGAACAGTCTCCCGCCAACCGCGCCGCGGACGGATTGGCCCTGATGGAAAGCTCCGCGGCGAAAAGTCTTCCGAATCAAGAGGAATGCAACGATGAAGCGCAAGTTTCGACACCTCGCCACCGCCGGTCTGACCGGCGTGGCCCTGTTGATGGTCGCCGCGGGACAGCCCGGGACGCCCACCACTCAGCCTCCGACCACGCCCCCGACCGCGACGCCCCCGGCAACTCCGGGCACCGGACAGCCCGCGGTTCCTCCGACCATCCGGCCGGTCAAGCCGGGGATCGGCGCGGTCAAGCCGTTGCCGGCCAAGCCCGCGCCCGACGCCCCTCCGGGGGCGGAGCAGCCGCCGGCTCCCCCGCCGCCGCCGCCGCGAGTGGCCCAGACGATGAAATGGAACGATCCGGACCTTGAGAAGGCCGGCAAGCTGCTCGCCGGAACGTGGAAGACCACCACGCCGGTTCCCCAGGGCAACGACGCGACCGCCAAGGCGGACATTGTGCTGAGCATTGCGCCAGTGATGATCGAGGGCGTGCCCAACGCGCTCTTCTGCGAGACGGCCCGCGCCGACTCGCTCCACGCGCCCTACCGCGTCAGCATCTTCCAGTTCTACAAGCACAAGGGCGCCCTCCGCCTTCGCACCTACGAGTTCCACCACGCCGCCGACGGCACTGCGGCCCCCATCGGCAACATGCTCGCGGGCATGTCGGCGATCCCCGAGTGGTTCCCCGAGTTCAAGCGTGAGCAGCTCGTCGGGACGCTCGATGTTGAGCTCAAGCCCGAGGGCGACGGATACAACGGCAAGACCCCGTATCCCTATCCGACGGCGGTCGGCACGGCGGTCGAGATGACAAGCGAGATGACGCTGACCAAGGACACACTGGTCTCGGCCGATCGCGGGTATGACGCCGAGGGCAAGGTTGTCTGGGGGAGCCAGCCCAGCGACAAGTACACGTTCAAGCGCGTCGAGCCGGCGATCGTCTCCAAGAAGCTCGAGGACGGGCTTGTGGTGCTCGAGTTCAAGAAGGGCGGCGACAGCAAGGCGATCGAGGACAAGGACCAGGTCACGGTGCACTACTCGGGCTGGCTGGCCAAGAACGGCAAGCCGTTCGACTCGTCGCGTGGACGTCCGATGCCGTTTCGGTTCAACCAGGGCGGGCTGATCAAGGCCTGGAACGTCGGGCTCCTGGGGTACCAGAAGGGCTCGATCATCCGCGTCTACGTTCCGCCGTCGATGGGTTATGGCGACAAGCCGCGCGGCAACGCGATCCCGGCCAACTCCGATCTGTACTTCGAGGTTGAGGTGATGGGTGTTGAGCCCCCGCCGCCGCCCCCGCCCACCCAGCCCGGCCCCGAAGGCGGCGCACCGATCCCCGGCGGCGCCCCGCCGGCCGGCGCGGTCAAGCCGCTGCCTCCGCCGGTGAAGGCCGAGCCGGTGGCCGACCCCAAGAAGCCCGACGCCCCGAAGTAATCGGCACGCTGAAATCAGGGTGAAATGCGATCCAAGGGCCCCGGGACCGATCCCGGGGCCCCTTTCACGCGCACGCCGAACTACGCTTAGCGATATGGCACGAGATCTGTACGAAATCCTGGGCGTGGCCAAGGGGGCGAGCGCCGACGAGCTCAAGAAGGCGTATCGCGGGCTGGCGCGCAAGCTGCACCCCGACGTGAACAAGTCGGCCGACGCGACCAAGAAGTTCGCCGAGGTGCAGAACGCCTACGACATCCTGACCGACGACAAGAAGCGATCGCTCTACGACCAGCACGGGTTCGCGGGGCTCAACATGAGCTCGGGACCCACCAGCGGCACCGCCGGGCCCAACCCGCACTACGCGTGGAACAGCGGGCAGGCCTCGCCGGGCGTCGACTTTGATCAGGAGGACCTGTCGTCGATGTTCGACACGTTCTTTGGCGGCGGACGCGGGCGGGCGGGACAGGGGGCCGGAGCCAAGTCGCGATCGACACGCAGACCCAGGCAGCACGCGCCATCGCCGGAGATCGAGCCGGCGAGGGCGACGTTGCGGGTGGACTTCATCACGGCGTGCCGTGGTGGCAAGGAATCGCTCAAGGTGACGCGCAGCGGCTCGCAGCGGACCATCGACGTGACGATCCCGGCGGGCATTCCCGACGGCGCTCAGCTTCGCCTTCGCGGCGAGGGTGACGAAGTGCACGGGGAGGTGGGCGATCTCCTGCTCACGGTTCGCGTGGGGGACCACCCGCTCTTTCGGCGCGGCGAGGGGGCGGAGACGGGCAAGTCGCTTGACCTGTATCTCGATCTGCCGCTGACGGTGGCCGAAGCGACCTTTGGTGCCGCGGTCTCGGTGCCGACGCTCGAATCGAAGGTCGAGCTGACGATCCCTCCGGGGACGTCAAGCGGTAGAAAGCTTCGAGTGCGCGGGCAGGGGATCAAGGCGTCGGGCGGGCAGCAGGGAGATTTGTACGCGGTGGCCCAGGTGACGACGCCAGCGCCGGCGGACATCTCGACGGCGGACGCCGAGGTGCTGCGGAAGATCTCGGCGAGCCAGGGGAACGTGCGGCAAGGGCCGGCGTGGCAGTGAACGAGCGTCCGAGTTCAACGAGCCCCGAGCGTCAGCGAGTGGGTTCTCGGTGCACGGCGCCGCGGCAGTGCGGGGATCGCTCCACCAGGACTACGTCAGCTTCTTGAATTCCCAATAGCGATCTCGATCCTCGGGTTCCGGGTTCGCCTCCTCGAACGCCTCAATGTTGCTCGGGTCAACCAAGTCCTTGTAGCAACCTTTCTCGATGACACGGGTCTCACCAGGCGGAATGGAGGACACAGGCAACCAAACGCCGCCGTCCAAAGGGCCGTCGTTCGGCGGTCGAAGCCTTCCGTGAATCCCAATCGAGAGAAAAGGCAAGGTCATGCTAGAGCCGTTGTGAACCTCAAACCGCAAGTCCCCGTTGGGAGCAACGCCGACAATTCGCCAGCGAAAGTGCTTGCGGGCTTCCACGATTGATCGTTCCTCTTCAGAGAAAGGCAGTGGACCCTTCACAATGGAATCCCACTCCCTCTTTCCGAATAGTTGTCGTGCTACCGAACATTTGTCTTTGAGCCATTTCTCGAAGCTGTCGGCGGCAATCTCCAGCCCACGCTCGTGTTTCCATTCAAAGACCGGACTCTCCTTCCCAGGAATCAGCAGGGATTCCTTGAAATAGGCCAACGACAAGTCCGTTCGACCGAAATGCACCAGTGTTTCACGCTCTTTGGATTGGGCTTCCTTCGGTGCTGCGAAGATCTGAACAACATACACACTCCCCATGCGGTAGAGCTTGGCACCGCCGAATCGTCGGACGAATCGCAGGTAGGAGGGCGGCAGATTCGAGTCGCGGTCGAATTAGCGAACAGCGGCAGACGCGGCGTCGTCCACAAGATAGAACCTGCGAGTGTTGACCTCTGTCATTTCATTCACGAGCCAATCGTACATTTCCGAACCTCTGCTACGAGTTTCGACTTGCCGCCCCACCATGATACACGCAGACCATCGCCCCGCCCTCTGTTTCATACTCACCCTCATCCGTCTACAAACCTCCGCACTACTCGGCTCTGGACCATTCGGGAAATCGAGAGCTTCGGATTTGCGCCGAGTAGTGGCACCCGGCCGAGTAGTCACTTCCCGGGCCGCGCAGTTGCCTTTCCATGCTCGAGGATGAAATCGAGCAGCCTCTGGGACTCGAAGTACTCCGCGAGTTCCGCGTGCCCCTTGCCCTCGATCACCACCAGTTGTCCTGGCCCGCCAAGCGCCTGGTAGCGTTTGATCAGCTCGCCGCTGTTCTTCTCAAGGGGAACAAGGTCGTCCTTGTTGCCGTGGACGTGTAGGATCGGCACTTTCGCTTTCGCCAGCGGTGCCAGACGATCAAGTGGATTGTGCTGCGCGAGTTGCGCGGTCAGTTCCGCCTCGGTCATGCCGTAGGCCTTGGCGGTTGCATCAAGCCCGGGGTAACTTGTCGGATCGCAGACGGGATAGATCCCGGCAATGCACGCCACCTGGCTTGGGTTCTCGACTGCCCAGTTGTACCACATCAGGCCGCCACGGCTCTGAGCCAGCAGGCACACCTTGGGCGACAGCCCATATTCCTTGACCACGTGCTCGTAGAACCGGCTGTAGGTCTTGCGGCTCTGCGGGCTGCCGAAAGAGTCGCCGACATTGGTTCCACACAGGTAGTAGCCCTCTTTCAGCAGGCGTGAGAAGAGCCAATCGTGCCGCTGGTTGGGATATCCATTCCAGTAGGACGGCGCGTACCAGACCCACGGTTTGGAGCCGTCGGCGGCCGGCACTGTCGGCAGGATGACAAAGCCCTGCACATCACCGATCTGCAATTCGAGGCACTTGGAACCAAAGCGGCTCGTCTCCTTCACGCTCGGGATTGCCCTGGCGGTGCTCGTCGCCTCGACGGTTGTGTGCGCATCTTTGCTCCGGCAACCGACGGTGGTCGCGGTCATGAGGACGCACACCGCACATCGCAGAGTGACTTTGCAGACTTTGAGTTTCACCATGAGCATTCACGCCAGCGAACCTTCGGGTGGTCGAGGGCTTTGGGTTTGCGCCGAGGAGTGGCACCCGCGCGGGGACCCACTCGCTGACGCTCGGGGCTCGTTGACACTCGCTTGAGATCAGCCGCCGAAGGCCTTTTTGTAGTCGGAGAGGAACTTCTCGATGCCGCTGTCGGTGAGAGGGTGCTTCATCACGGCCTGGATGATGTTGAAAGGCACGGTCGCGATGTCGGCGCCGACCAGGGCGCACTGGACCAGGTGCAGCGGGTGGCGGATCGAGGCGGCCAGGATCTTGGTCTCCAGCCCGTAGTTGTCGTAGATCTGGCGGATCTGCTTGATGAGATCCATGCCGTCCTGTGAGATATCGTCCAAACGTCCGACGAAGGGGCTGATGAGGAACGCGCCGGCCTTGGCGACCATCATCGCCTGCAGGGGCTGGAAGCACAGGGTGAGGTTGGTGCGGATGCCTTCGGTCGACATCGCTTTGCAGGCCTTGAGGCCTTCGACGGTGCAGGGGAGCTTGACGACGATGTTGGCGGCGATCTTGGCGCGGTCGCGCCCTTCCTTCATCATCCCGGCAAAGTCCAGGGCGATCACCTCGGCGGAGACGGGGCCTTTAACGACCTCGCAGATCTCGGCCAGACGCTTGCCGTAGTCGATCTTCTCCCGGGCGATCAGGGACGGGTTGGTGGTCACGCCGTCGAGAACTCCAAGGTCGTTGGCGGCCTTGATCTCGTCGAGATTCGCGGTGTCGATGTACAGTTCCATGGACGGCTCCTGAGGGCAGTGGGCTGGCTTTGGGCTTCGCGAACCCGATAATACGCCCGCTTTCTATCGGCGGGACCCGCGAGGCGGCATGACTCTGGGGTGGGCCCCCGTGCTTGGAGGTGCCGATGGTCCGGATACACAAACCAACCGGAAGCACTGTTCTGCAGAGCGGTGCCACCAAAAACAACGACGCACGCGTTTCCAGGAGAGAGGAGAAACGCGTGCGTCGTTGGAGAGTGAGGAGTGAGAGAGAGTTTCGAGTTTGTCTTATCGGCGTGCCCTCCGAAGGCTCGTCAGGGTGCACAGGATTCCCGCGGCGAGCGTCGAGGGAGCTGGGATTGGACGGGTGAGGACGCGAAGCTCGGAGAAGAGGATTCCGGCGTAGGTCGGGCGGAGATCGAAGGAGACGGTGTTGCCATTGACCCACACGGTCGAGTTGGCCAGGAACATGCCGTAGCTGCGTCCCCAGCCCATGGTGTGGTAGGTGGTCGAGGGGCTGCCGAAGAGCGGGTCGGAGCCGCTGAGCCACAGGCCGCTGAAGATCACGCCGAGCACCTGGCCTGAGAACGTGACCTTGCCGACGCAGGACTGGATGCCCAGGTTACCGCGGTCGAAATGGATCATGTGGGAATCGAATTTGGGCGAGAAGACCGAGTTGAGCATGGGCGTGTAGCCGGTGTTGACGCTGGGGTTGACGACGATGTTGCAGGGGATGAGACCGGCCGTCACGCCTTGCTTCTCGTTCCAGGCGTAGGCCTTGACTCCGGTGAGGGCGCCCGGAAGGGCGCTGACGGGGGGAGAGGCGAGCCAGGTGGTGGAGCCGGCGACGCCGGTGATGGAGGCGTGCGACGCGGAGACGACTGCCGAGGCGAGAGCGAGTGCGATGGCGTGGAGGGGTTTCATGGGAGGGGCCTTAGGAGGAGGTGCTGCGTGTGGGTGATTTGTCGGGAATGGGGAGTGGTTAGCGGGCGCGCCGGCGGAGGGAGACCAAGCCGCCAAGGCCGATGAGGGCGAGCGAACCGGGTGTGGGGACGACGGTGATGACGCGGGCCTCGAACATGCGGTTGATCTGGCCGGGGGACTGCATGAACTGGTAGTGGAGCGTGTTGCCGATCACCGTGAAGCTCGTGAAGCCCAGGATGTCGGCGTTGAAGCTGCGGAAGATGCTGCCGGTGTCGTACGTCGTGGTGAGGGCGCCCATGGAGGCGTCGGTGGCCGAGAGCTTCGACTCGTCGAAGATCACCGCGACGATGTTCTGGGTGAAGGAGACCGAGCCGGTGGCGAAGGGCGGAATGAAGCCGGGATCAAAGTGGACCATGTGCGAGGCGAAGCCGCCAGAGAACGTGCCGGCGGTGTAGGGTGCGAAGCCCGTGAAGGTGCCGTTGGAGGCGATGTTGACGTTGGCGCCCGAGGTGACGCCGACTTGCTCGTTCCAGACGAAGACGTTGGGGCCCGACAGGTTGAACATCTGAGCGTTGGGAGGGTTGACACCCAGCCAGGTTGTGGAGCCCGAGACTCCGGAGATGGCGGCGCCGGAGGCGGCAGAGATGGACGCGGCGAGGACCAGGGAGAGAGCGGAGATGCGGTTCATGGATCAATTCCTTGTGTGAGAGGGAGTGCTGAGTGGAGGGAGAATCGTGCTGAGTGCTGCGAAATGCGAAATGCGAATTAACGGCGGCGGCGGAGGCAGGTGAGGCCGCCCAGACCCAGGAGGGCCATGGAGCCGGGCGTGGGAACCGAGTGGGTGAGGACGCGAAGCTCGGACATGAAGTTGGCGGGGGTGATCCAGAGGTCGAACTGGACGACATTGCCCGAGACGACAACGGTTGACGGCCCGAGGAACAGCGAGCTGCTGCGCTGGGGGTTGGTGGTCGGGTAGATCGTTGAGGGGTGGCCCAGCGAGGCGTCGGTGAGATCGAGGAGGACGTTGTCGTAGATGACGGCGACGACGTTGCTGGAGAAGGTGACGGCGCCCTGGGCGTTGGCGACGCCGCTGGAGGCGTCGAAGTGGATCATGTGCGAGTCGAACATGCCCGAGACGACGCCCGAGTAGAAGGTGTTGCCGGTGTAGACGCCGTTGGAGGTGATGTTGACATTGAGGCCGCTGTGGTTGACGTTGGTCTTCTCGTCCCAGCAGTAGGCGGGGAGGCCCGGGAGGGCGCCCGGGAGTGCGGAGGCGGGTGCCGAGAGGAGCCAGTTGGCCTGGCCCGAAGCGCCTGTGATGGCGGCGTGCGAGGAGCCCGCGAGGGCGGTGAGAGCGGAGAGGACGGTGAGGGACGCGAGGGTCTTGGAGAGGGACATGGGACAACTCTTTCTGTGCTGCGGTTGCACACATTGATTGCTGCGGGCCTTGGCTTCCGTGGCACACGCCTTGGTTTGCCTTGCCCTGACATCACAGTGAACGGAGCCTGATCCGCGAAATCACGCTTGTTTCAAGCGTTTTTTCGATGTTCGCAACATCGCACAATTTTGTCACCTCAAGCGCAAGACGTTGCTTGCTCGGGCGAATAGCGATATTTTGCAGGCCTGGGCTACGCAAGTCCGGAAATGCGAACGCGAAGAGGCGAAGGGGAGCGAAGAGCGCGGAGGGGGAGGGGAGTAAGGTGATGCGCCGCATGCGACGAGGGAAAGGCCCCTTTAACACGGAGAACGCAGAAAGCGGCTCGATGGGCCACGGCGCGAACGGGTGATCCGCGAGCGGGTCAGATCAGAGCCTTGAGCTCGCGGCGCATGACCTTGCCGGTCGGGTTGCGGGGCAGGGCGGAGAGCAGGCGCACGTCGGTGGGCACCTTGTATCCGGCCAGACGCCCGCGGCAGTGGGCGACGATCGACGCCTTGTCGAAGGTGTGTCCCTCGCGCATCTCGACGAACGCCAGGGGCAGTTCACCCCGCATGGGGTCGTGGATGCCGATCACGCCCGACGCGTTGACATCGGGGTGCGAGTCGAGTACCTCTTCGATCTCGCGCGGGAAGACGTTCTCGCCGCCGACGATCAGCATCTCCTTGAGCCGCCCGGTGATGTAGAGGTGCCCCTGGTCGTCGATGCGTCCGATGTCGCCGGTGCGGAAGTAGCCCTCGGGCGTGAGCGCCTTGGCGGTCTCCTCGGGCATGTGGTAGTACCCGCGCATGATATTGGGGCCCTTGATCCACACCTCGCCATCGACGTTGCGTCCGACGTCGTGGAGCGTGTTGAGGTCCACGATCCGCTCGTCGATCTCGGGGAGGGGACGTCCGACCGAGTGGGGCTTGTGCTCGTCGGGCCTGCACCAGTTGGTCGCGGGGCTGGTCTCGGTGAGCCCGTACCCCTCGTTGATGACCTTGCCGAATCGCTCGAGGAAACGGGCCGCCACCGAGTCGGAGAGCGGCTCGCCGCCCGAGACGATGTACCGCAAGCTTGCGAAGTCGTCGGGCACCGCGTCCTTGACCGAGAGGAGCGCGCCGTACATCGAGGGGATGGCGATGAGAATGGTCGGCCTTTGCTCACGGATCAGGCGGACGATCCGATTGGGAACAAACCGGGACGAGTAGACGACCTTCATGCCGGCCGCCAGCGGCAAGAGCGTGAGGGCGGTGAGCCCGAACGTGTGGAACTGCGGCAGCACGCCCAGCATGACGTCTTTGGACGTGAACTGGATGAACGAGCGGATCTGGCGGATGTTGGCCGAGATGTTCCCGTGGGTCAGCATGACGCCCTTGGGCCGCCCGCTGGTGCCCGAGGTGTAGAGCAGAAGGGCGAGTTCCTCGTCCGACGGCGTTGCCGGCCAGCGGGGCTCGGGGAAGCCGGCGAAGCTGAGTTCCTCCATCTTGACCAGACGCCCGACTTTGGGGCCGCCGCCCATGAAGTCGAGCATCGCCCCGGCGGTGAGGATGGTGTCGGTGCCGCAGTCGTCGACGACGTACTGGAGTTCCTCCTTCTTAAGGAGGTAGTTGAGCGGAACGACGGTCTTTCCGATCATCCACGCGCCCAGGGCGGCAATCGGGAAGGCCGAGCCGGTGGGCAAGAGGACACCCACGGTCGGAGACTTGCATGTCGCCTCCAGGTGGGAGGCGATGTGGAGTGCGGCGACGAGAATCTCGATCGAGCGGCGCGAGCCGCGATCGTCAACGGTCGCGATCCGCGACGGGTGAGCCAGCAGAGTTCGGATAATCGGCCAGTGAACGCTCAAGAAACCTCCTGCCACACGGGTGGTATGCTACCGCGACCAGGCCTCTCGTGCCGGGGCCGGTTGTGCGAGGCCCCGATCGTTGGCCTGATCCAGGAGAAACGCCGGATGCTGCGAAAGATCGCGATGGGAATGCTGACGCTGGCGGGGGCGCTGGGCGGGTGTGCGTCGGGCGATCGTCAGAGCGATTACGTCCAACTCTACGAGCGCCGCGAGTATGTCAAGGCTTTCGAGGCCGGCCAGAGCGCCTACGCCTCGGCGTCGGGACACGAGCGTGAGAATGCGGCCCTGACCACGGGCCTGGCAGCGGCGGCGCTGGAACGAGAGACCGATTCGGAGCGGTGGCTCAGGCCTCTGCTCAACAGCGAAGACCCCAAGATCGCCGGATCGGCCGGGGCGACGCTGGGCATGTTCGCGCAGCGCAAGAGCCGGCACGCCGAGGCAGTGACGCTGCTCACGGCGGCCTCGGCGAAGCTCACGGGCGATGACAAGGCCCGGGCCTCGATGTTCGCGGGCGACTCGCTGCAGGCGCTGGGCAAGCCGGTCGAGGCCAAGGCGATGTACGCGCAGGCGGCCGCGCTTGTCACCCGATCGGACCTTCGCACGCAGATCACGTCCAGGACGGCGGCGATCGCCAAGCCGACGGCCGCGACGCCGACCGGGGCGTTCACGGTCCAGATCGGGGCTTATTCGGACTTCCAGCGCGCGATGGCGACCTCGGCGCGATTGCAGCCCAAGGC
>ERZ1292640.1346-Hain-H43-02um-R1-1346-length-20360-cov-8_pt1 | contig 20360 bp, 17 predicted proteins | sample MGYA00564404_ERZ1292640 | MGnify/ENA primary metagenome ERZ1292640 (study PRJEB36523, sample SAMEA6512636) | groundwater metagenome | collected 2019-01-08 | study: AquaDiva: Metagenomics assemblies of 32 groundwater samples
GGGCTGCCCAAGGGCGTCATGCTCACGCATCGCAACCTGGTGGCCAACCTGTTGCAGATCGACGCCATGGAGTTGTCTGAGATCCGCGCGCTGCTCGGCGTGCTGCCGTTCTTCCACATCTACGGCATGGTCGTGATCATGAACCACGGGTTGCTGCGCGGCGCCGCCGTGGTCACGCTGCCGCGCTTCGAACTCGAGACGGTCCTGCGCATTCTCCAGGATCACCCGATCGCGATGGCGCACGTAGTCCCACCGGTTGTGATCGCGTTTGCCAAGCACCCGATGGTCGACAAGTTCAACCTGTCGAACCTGCGATGGGTGTTTTCGGGCGCGGCCCCCCTGGGCAGCGAGATCACCAGCACGCTGCAAGCGCGCTTGCCGATCAAGGTGCGGCAAGGGTACGGCATGACCGAGCTGAGCCCCGTGACGCATTACACCCCCGTTGACGGCGAGCGCGCCGGCAAGGTGGGGTTGCTGGCGCCGTCGACCGAACTGCGCATTGTCGATCCGGCGACCGGCGCCGACCTGGCCGAAGGCGAAGCCGGCGAGGTGTGGATTCGCGGGCCTCAGGTGATGAAGGGCTACTTGAACAACCCCGAGGCCACCGCGCTCACCATCGACGCCGATGGCTGGCTTCACACCGGCGACATCGGGGTCGTCGACGTCGAGGGCTATCTCGAGGTGGTCGATCGGTTGAAGGAGCTGATCAAGGTCAAGGCGTTCCAGGTCGCGCCCGCCGAGCTGGAGGCGCTGCTACTGAAACATCCCAAGATCGCGGATGCCGCCGTGTACGGGGTCCCCGATGACGAGTGCGGCGAGGTGCCGAAGGCCGTCGTGGTGGCGCGCGAGCCGCTGACCTGCGACGAGGTGAAGGCATTCATCGAGTCGCACGTCGCACACTACAAGCGGCTGCGCCATGTCGTGTTTGCGGAGGCGATCCCCAAGTCGCCCTCGGGGAAGATCCTGCGCCGCGTGCTGGTGGCCGCCGAGCGAGCGGCCACGCACTAGCTGGTGGAGGCAACCCTTTAGGGTTGCCTGATCAGCAGCGCCGCCTTCTCGCCGATCATCACCGCGGCCGCATGGGTCGGGGCATTCACCACTTCCGGCATGATCGACGCGTCGGCCACGCGCAGGCCGGTCACGCCCCGCACGCGCAGCAGCGGATCGACCACCGCCATCGCATCGTTCGCCGGCCCCATCTTGCACGTGCCGGCGCCGTGATAAATCGTGTCCGAGTCGCGGCGTACGAAGGTCTGCAGGTCGGCGTCGCTCTTCATGGCCGGCCCAGGCAGGATCTCGTCCGCGAGTAGCGGCCCGTATGCGTCCGCTTCGCCGAACCAGCGGGCCAACTTGACGCCCTGCACCAGCGCGGTGACATCGGCCTGCTCCTGCAGGTAATTGGCACGAATCATCGGCGCGGCCAGCGGATCGGCCGACCGCAGCCGCACGTCGCCACGCGACTTGGGCTGCACCAGCGACACGGTGATCGTGACGAACTTGTCGGGTGTCTCGGTGCCGCGCCCCACGTAGAACTGCAGATCGGGCGGGTTACCCCAGTCCATCTGGCTCGAGCGCGTGAACATGCCTGCGGTGACGGTCGAGCCCGGCAGCTCGGTCTTGCCGTTCCAGCGGATCGACAGCTTCAGGTGATCCTGGAAGTTCTGTCCCACGCCAGGCACGTCGGCCGCGACGGCAATTCCCAGCGCCTTCAACTGATCGGCGGGTCCGATGCCCGACAGCATCAGCAGCTTGGGTGAGTCGATGACGCCGCTGCAGACAATCACTTCGCGCGCCGCGCGCGCCTGTTCGGGCTTGCCGTCGCGCAGGTACTCGATGCCGGTGACCCGGCCCTTTTCGATCAGCAGCTTCGTCGCCTGGGCCTGCGATCGCACTTCGAGGTTGGGACGGGCGAGTACCGGTTTCAGGAACGCCTCGGCGGCGCTGTGGCGTTTGCCGTCGAGAATGTTCTTCTGGTAATAGCCGGCGGTGTTGACCGGCGCCGGCATGTTGAAGTCGAAGCGCGCGTCGGCCTTGTAGCCGTGCTGCGCTGTCGCTTGCAGAAACGCCCGATGACCCAGGTGAGCATCGGTGCACAACGAAACCGCCAGCTCCCCATCGGCGCCCCGCCACGGCGTCTCGCCCATCTCGTGGCGCTCGGACTTCCTGAAGATGGGCAGCAGCGCGTCGTAGCCCCAGCCCAGGTTGCCGTCGCGTTCCCACTTGTCGAAGCAGAACTGGTGCCCGCGGATGAACGTCATGGCGTTCACCGCGCTCGATCCGCCGTGCACCTTGCCGCGCGGGAAGTTGATGCGCCGGTTCTGCATGCCGGGTTCGGGCTCGGTGGCGTAGCCCCAGTCGAACCTGGATCCAATCAGGGACACCCACCGGCCCGGCGTGGTGATCGCCGGATCGTCGTTGTCGGGACCGCCGGCTTCGAGCAGCAGCACGTGGGACGACGAGTCCGCCGACAGTCGATTCGCCAGCACGCATCCGGCGGAGCCGGCGCCGACGATGATGAAGTCGAAGTCAAGACGACTTGGGACTTGGGGCCTGGGGCCCGGGGCCTGGGCCAGTCTCGTCGCAACTGGCGTTGCGCTCATCATCTTGAGAAAATCGCGGCGCTTCATAGTTCCCTGACCAGCCGATCCAGACGTCGCAACACAGTTTCGCGCCCTAATATAGTCAACATCTCGAACAGCCCCGGACTGACCATACGACCGGTCATGGCCAGGCGTGTACCGTGAATCAACGTGGCCGCCTTTGCGCCTCGCGCCTCGGCGAGTTCGCGCAGCCGCCTTTCGAGGGCGGCCTCCGTCCAGTCTGCCATCTCGCCATACGCCTGCCTGAGGGCCTCGAGGTGGCCCCTTGCTTCGGGCGTTGACAGGTGCTTCTTCACGCCATCGGCGTCGTACTCCGCCGGATCGACGAAGAATGGCGCCAGCTGGCCGGGAAAGTCCGTCAGCTTCTTGCAACGCGGCCGAAGCAGTGCGAGCACCTTGCCCAGCCATTCGGCATTGCCCACCAGCCCCAGACGGCTGATCAACTCACGGTCGCTGAGTTTCAGCAGGTGCTGGTGATTGAACCAATCGAGCTTCTCGGTGTTGAACACGGCGTTGCCGCCGCTGATGCCTTCGAGGTTGAAGCGCTGGACCAGTTCCTCCTTCGTGAACAGCTCGTCGTTGCTGCCGGTGCCCCAGCCGAGCAGCGCCAGGAAGTTGAACATCGCCTCGGGCAGGTAGCCCTGCTTCTCGTACTCCATCACCGACGTCGCGCCGTGCCGCTTGCTGAGGCGCTGCTTGTCGGCACCCATGATTAGCGGCACGTGCGCGAAGACCGGCGGCGTCTTGCCGAAGGCGTGGTAGAGCAGCACCTGCTTCGGCGTGTTCGAGATGTGGTCGTCGCCGCGCACGACATGGCTGATCTTCATGTCGATGTCGTCGACCACGACCGACAGGTGATAGGTCGGGTGCGTGTCGGAGCGCAGGATCACGAAGCTCTCGATGTGCTCGTTGTCGAACTCGATGGGCCCGTGCACGCTGTCGACGAATGACGTCTTGCCGGGCGGCACCTTGAAACGGATGGCGCCGCCGTCCTCGAACGCCTGGCCGCTGTCGAGCAACTGCTTCGCGGCGGCGCGATAACGCTCGAGCCGCTGCGACTGGTAGTACGGCGCGTGCGGACCGCCAATCTCGGGGCCCTCGTCCCAGTCGATGCCCAGCCACCGCAGGCCGTCGAGAATGCCGGTGACCATTTCAGCCTGGGATCGCTCGACGTCGGTGTCCTCAATCCGCAGGATGAACACGCCGCCGTGGCGGCGCGCGTACAGCCAGTTGAACAGCGCGGTCCGGGCGCCACCGACGTGCAGGTAGCCGGTGGGGGAAGGGGCGAAGCGAAGTCGGGGCACCCCGGTATTATTCACCGGCCGCGGTCCGGCACCGGCGGCCGGGACGTAGAATCGGTACAACCCAGGAGGGCCGACATGCCGTCGATTGCTTCATTCCATCCGCAGATCGTCCATTTCGTCATTGCCCTGCTCATCGTCGGGGTGATCTTCCGGCTCCTGTCGTTCACGGGCCGCCTGGCGTTCGCGGGCCACGCCGCCACCGCCTTGATCGTCATGGGCACCGTCGCCACCGTGCTGGCGGTCCGGTCTGGCAACGACGCCCACGGTCCGGTGGAGCGCGTGCCGGGAGTGCGGCCCGCGGTCATCGAGCACGAGGAGTGGGGCATTCGCGCCCGCAACATCTTTCTGGGCGTTGCCGCGCTCGAGCTGATTGCCCTGGCGCTGGCCAAACGCATGCCGCAGCCGGCGCGGGTGTTCGCCATGGGCGCCGCCGCGATCGGCATCGTCGGTCTGGGTGCCGTCTACGAGGCGGCTGAGCACGGCGGCGAGCTGGTCTACAACTACGCGGGCGGCATCGGCATTCGGAGCGGCAATCCGCAGGATGTCGGCAACCTGATGGTGGCCGGTCTCTACAACCAGGCGCTGCTCGATCGGCAGGCGAACCGGGGCGCCGACGGCGCGGCGTTGATCGACCTGGCGGCGGCGCGCTTCCCGCAGAACCTCGAGCTGCAGCTGATGTCGATCGAGTGGACCACCGATGTCAGGAACGATCCGGCCGCCGCGCTGATGCGGCTCGACAAGCTCAGCGTGCCGGCGGCCGAGCCCCGCTTGCGGACCCGCGCCGGGTTGGCCCGCGCGAGCGCACTGACGGCACAAGGCAACATCGACGGTGCGCGGCAGGTGTTGATGACGCTCAAGGGAGAGTTCCCGACCAGCGTGCCGATCCAGCGCCGGCTCGATGAACTCGACAAGAAGCCATAGTCGCCCTAGGTCGTGGGGGAGCGCGGCGGCCTGGTGGTCTGCAACGCGGCTGGCAGCGCCGCCGGTTCGGGATGAAGTGTGGTGTGCGCGCACGACGGGCAGATGCTGTGCGTGAATTCCGCGGCGGTGTGGGTCGAGACGTAGGCTTCCACCTGCGTCCAGTAACCCTGGTCGTCGCGGATCTTCTTGCACCAGGCGCAGATCGGCAGCATCCCCCTGAGCGTCTGCACCCGCTCGAGCGCCTCTGACAGGGTCTCGGCCTGGGTGCGGAAGCGGGCTTCGGACTCGTGCTTCAGCCGGAAGCGCGCGTAGAGCAGGGCCAGGCTGATGATCACCAGCACGGCGATCACGGCCAGCGCCGTGCGCGTGGTGCGGACCTGCGAGAGTTCGGCGTCGCGCAGCTGGCCTTCCTTCTCGAGCAACTGGATTTGCCGCTGCTGGCGGTCGGCCTCGTTAGCGATCTGCAGCCGCTGGAACCGCGCCGCGGTCTCGACGTTGAACAGCCGATCGCGAACTTCCTGTTGCTGCAGCTGATGCCGGTACGCCGCCGCGTAGTTGCCGCGCAGGGCCTCGACTTCCGACAACGCCTTGAGCACGTTCGATTGCAGGAGCGGCGCGTCAATGCGTCCACCGATCGCGAGCGCCCGGTTGTAGGCGGCAATCGCGCCGGACAGGTCCTTTGTGCGGCGGTGGAGATCGCCCAGGTTGAACTCGGTCGCCATCTCGCCGCGTTCGTCGCCGGCTTCGCGCCTGAGGGCTAGGGCTTGTTCGTAAGTGCGGCGCGCGGCCGCCGGATTGGTCTGCGCCTCGACCTGGCCAATCGCGTTCAGCGACACGCCCATGGCCCGCCGGTCGCCCAGCTCCTCGCGAATGGCCAGCGCGCGCCGGTACGACGCCAGCGCCCCCTGGAAGTCCTTCTTCTCGAACAACACGAGGCCGATGTTCTGGTGCGAGTACGACTCGCTCGACCTCAGGCCCAGCTCGATCTTGAGCGCGAGCCCTTGCTGGTGGCGCGCCAGCGCCTTGTCGAGCTCGCCCATGTTGCGGTGTACGTTGCCGAGGTTGTTGTTGGTGTAGGCCAGGCCTTCCTTGTCGCCCGTCCGCTCGCGGATGGCCAGCGCCTTCAAGTGGTAATCCAGCGCTTCAGGATAGCGGCCGGCGTCGGCCTCGATCAGGCCCAGCGTGTTGTAGCCCTGCGACTCGCCCCACTGGTCGCCGGCTTGCACATAAAGGCGCACCGACTCGAGCCCGTACTGCCGCGCCTGGTCGAGCAGGCTCTGGCTGCGAAACCCGTAAGCGACGTAGTTGAGTGCCTCGGCCTCGCCGCGAACGTCCTTCGCCTCGCGGGCGGCCGCCATGGCCTTCTGGGCAATGGCCAGCGACTTGTCGGGATCGGTTTCGCTCAACGCCTTGGCCTCGGCGTTCAGGCTCGCGACCGGGCCCGTCGCTCCGGGCTGGGCGAGGGCATCGCCGGCCCAGGACCAAAGCAGGAGACAGGGCAGCAGGATCCTCATCGCGCAAGAATGCCCCAGATGAGGGTGATTCGAGAACCGATCACGAGTCGGGTTCGATCCCATAGTGCTTCAATTTGCGATACAGCGTGGTTCGTGCGACGCCCAACGTCCGCATGGCCTGCGTGACATTGCCCCCCGCCTGGCGGATGGCCTCCAGGATCGCCGCGCGCTCGACGGCTTCAAGATTAAGGCTCGCGAGCGGCCATGATGGGCGGCCGGAGCTTTGGGTCGCGGCGCCTGCTGAGGCCGCATCGATCGAGTCCTGCGTCGCGCCGGATCGTCCCGCCGCCTGACGAATCGCCGGCGGCAGTTCGTCAGGGCCGACGACGCCGCTCTCGGCCGCGACCAGCGCGCGGTGCACCGCATTCTCCAGCTCCCGCACGTTGCCAGGCCAATGGAAAGACGTCAGTAACGCCATCGCCGGACCGGAGAACTCCAGCCGCCGCCCCTCGCGCGATGTCAGCTCGTTGGCGAACCGTCGCGCCAGCAGCGGGATGTCGTCGCGCCTGTCCCTGAGCGGTGGCACGTCCAGTTCGAAGACCGCGATCCGGAAATACAGGTCTTCGCGGAACCGCCCGGCCTTGACGAGCTCGGCCAGCCGCTGGTGGCTGGCGGCGAGCAATCGGAAATCCGATCGGACGTCGGCCGATCCACCGACCCGCTGAAACGTCTTCGACTGGATCGCCCGGAGGACCTTGGCCTGCAGTGGCGCCGACAACTCGGCGACCTCGTCGAGGAACAGCGTGCCGCCGTTCGCCTGCTCGAACTTTCCGATGCGCCGGTCGGTGGCGCCGGTGAAGGCGCCACGCTCATGGCCGAACAGCTCCGACTCCTGCAGCGTCTCGGGAATGGCGGCGCAATTGATTGCGATCATCGGCTTGCGGCGGCGCCCCGACCGCTGGTGCAGCGCCCTGGCGACCAGTTCCTTGCCGGTGCCGCTTTCACCGTGAATCAGAACGGTAATGTCGCTCGAGGCGAGCCGGTCCATCTGGCGGAACAGCTGCCGCATGGCGGCGCTGCGGCCCTTGAGGTCACCGTAACCGTCGCTCTCCGCCTCCCGTTCCAACTGCGCGTTCCGCAGCACGAGCTGATTGTGTTCAACGGCATTTTTGATCGTCGTCTCGAGCTTGGTGCGATCGATCGGTTTGGAGAGGTAATCGTAGGCGCCGAGCTGCATGGCCGAGACCACGGTCTCGACCGAGCTCGTCGCCGTGAGCATCACCACCGGCACCAGCGGATGCGTCGCCCGGATCCGCTCGAGGGTTTGCAGCCCGTCGATGCCGGGCAACGTCAGATCCAGCAGAATCATGTCCGGCAGCACGCGACTCAGGCCCTCGAGGCAGGCTTCACCGCTTGCGAACAATTCCACGCCGTAGCCCGCCCGCCTGAGCACCGGAGAGACGATCGCGGTGAAATCCGGATCATCGTCGACGACCACGACGGTTCTCAGGACCTCGGCGCTCACTGCGATCCCCCAAGGGGCAAGACAATCGAGAACGTGCTGCCGGCGCCGACGCGGCTGGCGACCGTGATCGCTCCGCCATGGGCCTCGACGATTCCCTTGGTAATGACCAGACCGAGGCCGGAGCCGCCAACGCGGCGGGCGCTCTCGAGCTGGTGGAACGGCCGGAACAGGGTGACGAGGTCGTCAGGTGGGATGCCCGGACCGTGGTCGCGAACCGCGATGGTGACCGCCCGGCCGTTCTGGCTTGCGGCGATCTCGATCGTTGCCGGAGCCGCCGTGTGTTTGAGCGCGTTCGCCAACAGATTGATGAGCGCCTGGACGATGCGTTCGCCGTCGACGAAGACCGAGGGCAGCGAGGCGGCGATGACCTGTTGAATCCGTCCTCTCGCATCCGGCGCATGCTCGACACTTTGGCAGGCGGTCTCGACCAGGCCGGCGACGGCGCAGAGGGAGCGGTGCAGTTCGAGCCGCTTCGCCTCGAGCTTGGCGAGATCGAGGATGTCGCTGGTGATCCGGATCAGGCGATCCGCATTGGCGAGCGCGGCCTGCAACAGTTCCGTCGCCTCGCCGTCCTTGAGGCAGCTGGCCGGGTTCAGCACAAGCTGCAGTCCTCCGCTGATCGACGTCAGCGGCGTTCGCAGCTCGTGACTGACAATCGACACGAACTCACTCCTCAACTGGTCGACTTCATGCAGGCGGGTGATGTCCTGAAAGGCGGCGACGGCGCCCAGTATTTCGCCATGCTCGCCGGTGAGCGGCGCCGCGCTCACCAGAATCGGTACCGCCTGGCCGTCGGGCCGGCTGACCACCAGTTCCTGGCCGACCACGGTGTCGCCGCCGAGGGCACGAGCCGGCGCGATATCACGGCGACGCCTCTTGGTGCCGTCGCGATCGGCTAGTGCAAACCGATCCCAGTAAGCACGTTGCGCTTCGGCTGTCTGCGGCGGTTTGCCCAGCAGATGCTCGGCTGCCCGGTTGTGATGCACCACCATGCCGGTCTTGTCCAGGATGACGATGGCCGCTGGCGCGGTCTCGCACGTTGCCGCCATCTGGCGATGGGCGGCGTCCGCGCGCGCCGCCGTTCGCCGCAGCTCGAGCTGCGCGATGGTCTGGCGACTGAGTGCGCGCAGCGCATCCAGCTGCTCCACTGTCAGCGTACGCGGCGTGCGGTCGATGACGCACAGTGTTCCAAGCGCCAGCCCGTCGGGCGTGACGAGGGGCGCGCCGGCGTAGAAACGAATGTTGGGATCCGAGGTGACCAGCGGGTTGTCGGCGAACCGCGGGTCGGCCATGGCATCGGGAATGACCAGGACCTCACCTGGTTCGAGGATGGCATGCGCGCAGAACGCGAGCTGTCGCGGCGTTTCGTCGACGTCGAGACCCACTCGCGCCTTGAACCATTGGCGATCGGCGTCGATGAGACTGACCAGTGAAATCGGGGTACCGCAGATGTGTGCGGCGAGTTTCGTCAGGTCGTCGAAGGCGGGATCGGCGGGCGTGTCGAGGATCGCGTAGCGTCGCAACGCGGCTAGTCGAGCCTGCTCGCCGTCGGGAATCCGTGCAGCAGGCGGCGGCATATCAGCGTTGTAACAAGGCCCGGATGCGCGACCCCAGCGTGAGCGCGTCGAACGGCTTGGTCAGGTAGCCGACCGCGCCCAGCGCCAGGCCCTCGTTGATTTCCGATTCCTGAGACCTCGCGGTCAGGAAGATGACTGGAATGTCGCGGGTGACCGAATCCGCCTTGAGCCGCCGGCAGGTCTCGAACCCGTCCATCTCCGGCATCATCCAGTCCAGGACAATCACGTCCGGGTTCGTGGCCGCGACCCGCTTCAGGGCGTCGGCGCCGTTGTTCGCGATCGTGACCTCGAAATCCGCGCGCAACGCGATCCGCGCCACCCGCTGAACGTCGACATCATCTTCCGCAAGCAGCAGGCGCACTCTCACACCTCCATCGGCGCAGCGGAGCCTGCCGGCATGGTATCACCGTGCCTCGACGGCCGCCGGCTAGCGCTGTTCACAGATCACCTGTCCCAGGTCGGCCAGAAATCCCCTGGCCGCCGCGGGCACATGGAGCGTGAATGCACACGAGCTGCCGCGATGGGTAATGACGGCGGAATGCTCCCCCGGCGGGGCCTGTTCGACGAAGAAGACGCCGCCATCGCCGATCGGCGATTCAGTGCGCGCGCCATCGACCGTGACGGTGAGGACTCCGTAGGCCGGCACGACGCTGACGCCGTCGGCCTGGCGGACTTCGAGACGTCCGGTCGCCGCTTGCAGGCGCGCCGATAGGAACGTCACCACCACGCCGCCACGCCATGGCGGGGCGACGAGCCGCTCGCCGCCGGGCACCGCCCGGTCGACCGGAATGTCCTGATCGGCGATCGCCAGGGGATTCGCATAGTTCGCCAGAAGCGTGGGCAGGAGCAGGTCGCCGTTCTTGTTGGTACGTCCCACCTCCTGATTGCCCGACAGGACCCGCACGCCGGCGACGCCGGGCACGCGCACGAGCGCATAGCTCTGTTGCACGGGACGAGAGAAGGTGACCGAGTTGCCGATGAAGACCATTCCGCCCGAAACCCTGACGGCTGTGTTCACCGCTCCCTGGCTCACGTCCTGACGAACCTCGTAGCGGCCAAGCCGGTTCTGATATTGCACGTTGACCTCGCTCAAATCGCCGTCCGCCCCGGCGCGGACGCGATAGCCGAAGCCCTCGCGCACGCCGAGCGGCCGCTGCAGTTCAACCGACGCCGTGGTCTCGCCCGCGCGTCGACTTGCCCCCATCATGGCGCTGGCCCGCGCGCCGAGGTCAAGGCTGACGCCGGCGTAGGCTTCGACGCGCGTCGATCCGCCGCTAGATGTGCTTGCGGCGGACCACAGCAACTGGGCGCGGGCGGCGAGTCGCGCCGATCCGGTGATCGCCGTGCGGCGGTTCCGCCCGGTCGAAGGCTCCAGCGCCGTGGCCGTCGGGATCTGTCGATCCTGGTATTGCAGGCCGATCGTTCCGAGCCTGCCCGCTGGAACGCTGGTGAACATGCTCAGGTCGAGACCCCGCCGGCCCGAGGGCGCGAGGTTGCTGCCGCTCGTGTGGTTGGCGCCCACCGCACGAACCGACGCGCCCGCGCTCAGTCGCCGCCCCAGATATGCCCATGCGGCAGAACCTGCGGCGCCGCCTCCGGCCTCGCCGTGGCTCACGCTTCCCGTCATCTCGACCTGACCGAACCGGCCCACGCGTGCGGTGAGCATGGGCCCGCCGCTCACCAGGCGGCGATCGCCGTCCGACCGAAAACCAACTGTCACGCTGCCGGTCAGGCCGATGCGGTGACTGGCGGAGAACATCGGCTCACCGTACCGCGGACCGCTCTGGAAACCGGCGTTCCGTCGAAAACCGAGGCCATACTGATAATCCTGCAAGCCGCGGGCGAGCACCGAGGTCGTGATGTAGTAGCTGCTGCCGATTTCGCTCGAGCGCCCGAACGCGTCACGAATGACCAGGCGGGTCTGACCTGGGCCGTTCAGCGCGGGAATGCCGGTCACGTCGATCGCACCGGGCGCCAGTTCCGCACGCCGTACCAGCCGGTCGTTGACGTAGACCTCGACGGTCGACGCCGTAGTCAGCGTCCCGGTAAGGCTCGGCGTCGGGAATCGAACGAAGTACGGGTTGAGCGAGAACTCGCGCGAGACCCCGACGCCAGCGACGATGGCGGGCGCCGCGAGTGCGCCGCCCTGAATCGTCGTGTCGCCGAACGAGAATCGCCGCATCGCGGCAGTCTGATCGAGTGTCGCGGTGGTGAGGCCGCGTTCGACGGTGCCGCTCGCCGTTCGAGAAACCGTCGTGGTGAAGAGAGCGGTCCCGGCTTGAACGCCAAACTCGCCCGAGGCGACCACCGTCCCGCGACGGCTCCACTCGGCAGCGTAATTGACGAATGCGGACGCGTGTCGCGGACGCAGGGTGCCCGCAGGCTCCGCACTGCTGAGATCGAGACGACGACGCCCGTAGGTATCGGCGACGGCTTGCAGCCGCAGCTCCAGTCGGGCCTCATCAAGTTCGAACTCGATGACGCCCGCCAGCGACCGAAGGGAGACGTAGTCCAGGCCGTCGATGGCTTCGCGGACACCCTGAAATTGTTTCACGCCGGCCGATTCCAGCGCCGCGATCGGGACGAGCACGTCCCCACCCTCCCGGAGGACCACCAGCGATTCTCCGGCGGCGGCACGATTCACCGTCAGCGCCAGAATCGCCCGCGTGTCAACCGCGGCCAGCAACACGGCGCTGTGTGCGACGGCGACGACCACGGCCACGGCGACACCGAGAAGACGAACACCCACAGTCACACCCCTCTTTGACAGCTACTGTCCGCCGCAGTTCGAGCGCGTGAGGGCCAGCCGGGCGTTGGCCGGGCCGCGGTCCGACTCGGCGACCACGGCAATCGTCGCGGCCTGCGCGCATTGGGCCGGGGGAACGGGAATACGGAACCGCAGATGCCGGCCGGCGAGGAGATACCAGCCGTCCACCGACCGGGCGAAGACCTGTTCGCCGGACGCCGACAGCCCGCGAATCTGCACCTTTTGCAGTAGAACGTGTGCCGTGCCCCGGTTCGAGACGTGAAAGTACATGTCGCCGTCGGCGAGCTCCAGGTTCTCGACGATGGTCCGCGTGGTGGGCCGGGGCGCGCCCAGGAATATCGGCACCCCCATTTTGGTCCGCACGTGAATGCCGGCTTCGGGACCGGCGCCGCCGCGGTGATCCGGCAGCTCCTCGACGAACAGCCGATACGTTTTCTCGAGCGCGGCAATCGGCACAACGGCGCCGACCCGCACGCGCCGCGACTGTCCGGCTTCAATTGTGAGCAGCGGTGGATAAAAGACGATGTCGGTGGTGTCCACCAGCCGCATGCGCCCGTCTTCACTCTGGTCCCACGTAAAAGCCGACAGCTGGAAACGGACCGGGTTCGTGCTCGCGTTGGTCAGCGTCAGCACCGCACTGGTGACTCCCGGAGTCAGCATGAGACGCGTCGGGCTGACGCTGAAGGCGCTCGCCCTTGCGGGCTGGGCCTGACCCAGGAGGATCAAGCCGAGCATGATGAGTTGGATGATTCGCATGACCGCGCCTCAGAAGTTGACCGTGGCGACCACGGTGTCGGTGTAGCTGCCGGCCGGCACGTCCTGCCCGCCGGTGATGCGTCCGTAGACCGGGAACGTCCGCGCGTCCTTCGACGGCGCCGTGCCGGAGTTGAAGAGTGCCGCGCCGCTGTCGCCCCACACGGTCGAGCGGCTCGAATCCTGGTACACCTCGTAGGCGAGGAAGTTGCCGCTCGAGGCGAGACGGCGCGTGCTCGACGCCGCGTTCGCGCCAGTGTCGAGACCGAGCGTGGTGACCGCGCCCTTGGTGCAGGCGATGATCACCGCCCCCGCCGCATCAAGGTTCGCCGACGCGTTGGCGGCGACCGGGTCGTAGCTGCCGAAGGCGATAGGGTTCGTCGTGATCGTGCAGTTGTTGTTCACGGTGGCCGACACCGGCATCGATGCCGTGGCGGTGGCCGCCGAGAGGCCGGCGGTCGTGAACTGTGCCACGCCGGCGATGATCAGCGAAGCTGCGAAGGCGGTGAGAGACGTTCGAGTAATCATAATCTGCTCCTTAAAAGTTGACGGTTGCGAGAACGGAGTCGGTATAGGTGCCTGCGCGCACGTCCTGGCCGCCGAACACCCGACCGTGGACGGTCAGGTCGCGCGGCGCCATGGACAGTGCGGGACCCAGCGTGAGCAACGAGGTAATCTCCTCGTTCCACACGAACAGACGTGACGAGTCCTGGTGAAGCTCGTAGGAAAGCGAGTCGCCGAGGTTCGAACGCATCCGGCGCGTCGAGCCGGCGGCGTTGAGTCCGGAACCGAGCGCCACGCTCGCGACTGCGCCCTTGGTGCAGGTGAGCGTGATTGTCGCGATCCCGTCCAGGTCGGCGGCCTGGTGCGCGACCAGCGGGTCGTACTCTCCGAACGCGAGCGGCGTCGCCGTGATGTTGCACTCGGTGATGACCGACGCGGTGGCCGCGACGGTGCCGGTCGATTGCGCGAAGCCCGCTGTCGTGCCGGTCGCGACCAGCAGCCCGGCGGTGGCGAACAAGGTGAGAAGTCGTGAATTCATTGGCGATCCGTCCTGCACCGTCGTAGAGCAGGAATCCGGCCAGAGTCGTTTTCTCTGTTTTCCCGAGTGTTTTGCGGGATTTGCTCGGAGGTGTGCCGGTTTGATGCGATCGGCGGAGCGCCGAATCGTTTCAAACCGGGACTGGCGGGACGGAGGGCGTTGAGGAAAGGCGACGGAGCCCAGCTAGAAGTTGATGACGGCGACGATGCTGTCGGAGTACTCACCGAGCGCCACATCCTGTCTCGCCGGAATGCGGCCGTACATCACCGCCGTGTTGACGGCGCCATCGACCGGTTTCGGGAATACGGCCGGACTCGATCCAAATGTGCCGTCCCCCCACGGTTGCATGCGGCTGGCGTCGACGAACACGTTGTAGGCGAGCATGTCCGAGCCGTTCTTGAGCGATCGGCTGCCGTCGGGCTGCATGCCGGTCAGCGCGATTGTCACCGGTCCGGCGACGCCCGTGCAGACATACGTCAGCGACGCCGTCGAGTCCGACGGAGCCGGATTGAACACGCTGTAGCCGCCGAACGGAAGAGGGGCGGTCGTGGCGACCGCGCAGGTGGCGATCGGAAAGCCTTGCGCGTGGAGGGCCGGGACGGCGTGAGCGGCGAAGAACAGTCCCGTTGCGACGAGACCGATGGTCAATCTGGATGTCACGTTCAATATTCCTCTATCAAATGGCGAGGGTTGTCTGGAGCTCGTCGAGCAACGTGCCGATCGCACCGGCGTCGGCTGCGCGGGCGGCGTCCTCGAGCGCGCCGCCGAGGCGTGAGACTTCGCTCAGGCCATAGCTCGTACCGGTGCCCGCCATCTTGTGGCCGATGCGTCGAACTTCTTCCCACCGCTGCTCGGTCAGCAGTTCGCGCATCTTGACGAGATCGCGGCGGCGAGCCGCGAGATAGTCCGGAATGAGCGCCGCCAACTCCGCGTCGATGTCGTCCTTCATGTTTGTGTCCCTATCGGGTAACGCAAGTGTAGTGCCACCGTGTGATCGTCGCCTGCATACGAATTCAGCTGAGCATGGTGTTCCGATTTGCTACGACCGTTTCAGAACGAGCGCCCAGCGCTCGCCAAAACGAAACGGCCCGTGGATTAGACGGCCCACACTGCGCCTGGCCCGAGTGGCACGATCCATGCGATTGCGGCGCGGAGAATGACGACCCATATCCTCTCCATGCTGGCCGCGGGACTTGCCACTGCGGCGCTGATCGCGCTTCTCACGCTGGCCGGAAAGGCTGTCCGCAGTCTTCGCGCTCAACTCGACCGGTGGCACGGGACCGAGGACTCGTCCCGTGGTGGCGGCCCGCTGCGCGCGCCGCGCGCCGCGGCAATGCTCCACTTGCTGGCGCGCCTCGCGCGGATCGGCATCACGCTGGGGTTGTTCTATGGCTATTCCGCGCTGATGCTGCGGATGATGCCGTGGGGCCGGCCGTATGCGACGGCGCTCGAATTCGGGTTTGTCGCTGGCGCTCGCGCGATAACGGGCGCGATTGCGGTGCACCTGCCCGATGCGGTGTTTCTCGCCCTCGTGGTGGTCGCCTCGTATGTATTGGTGAAGTCCGCGCGGTTCGTGTTCAGTGCCCTGGCAAAGGGAACGATTCGGCTGCCGGGCTTCTACGCGGACTGGGCGGAGCCGACCTACAAGATCGTCCGCGGCGTGCTCCTCGCCCTCGCGGCGGTGATCATCTTTCATTACCTGCCGGGGTCGGACTCGCCGGCCTTCGAGGGCGTCTCGCTGTTCCTCGGATTCCTGGTGTCGCTGGGATCGTCCGGCGCGATCTCGCATCTGGTCGCGGGCGGCGTGCTGACCTACACGCGCGCGTTCCAGGTCGGCGATCGCATACAAATCGGGGATTCGGAAGGAGACGTGATCGAGAAGACGCTGCTGGTCACGCGGATTCGGACGATCAAGAACGTCGACATCTCCGTCCCCAATGGCTCGGTGCTGGGACGCCAGATCATCAATTACAGTTCGTCGGCGGCGCGACGCGGTTTGGTTCTCCACACCACGGTCACCATCGGCTATGACGTGCCGTGGCGCAAGGTGCACCAACGGCTGATCGAGGCCGCGCTGGCCACCGGCAACGTTCTCGAAGAGCCGCCGCCGTACGTGCTGCAGACCGGTCTCGAGGATTTCTACGCCAAGTATCAGCTGAACGCGCACACGGACCAGCCGCTGGTGTCAGCGCAGACCTATTCCGATCTTCATCAGAACATCCAGGACAAGCTTCACGAGGCGGGTGTCGAGATCATGTCGCCGCACTACGTGGCCATTCGCAGTGGCCGGGCGGCCGCCGTGCCGCCCGGCTAAACCGGTCTGCCGATCGAGAGGGCCATCGTCACCTCCGGGACCTCGATCACGCCAGCACCTGTTCCACCGGCCGGCGCAGCGAGCGCGGCATCTGCGGTCCCCGGCCAAACCGCACCACGAGATCGGGCCGCCGATCGCCAAGAGCGAGCCACGAGGCCAACTGCGAACGGAGAGGACCGACTTCGACCGGTTGATGCAACCCGCCGGAACAGCCCGGCAATGCCGGAACGACGGCGCCGGCGGCGATGCAGCGCGCGACGAACTGCCGCCTTGTGACTGCAGTGACGGCCACAGGTGTCTCCCGCGACCCGGTAGAGCACCGTTCGTGCCGGGCGCTGCCTATGCGATCAGGCTGAATCGCCGCGATTTCCGGCGGCGATCAATGGACGTCAGGGAAATGTCGCGGAGGGATGGGGGATTTCCGGCCGCGTCGCGCGACGATGCGATTCAGATCATCGGCAAAGGTTGACCAGCACCACGGGCCCGCACCGGGGCTGGTCGAAGAGCCGATCGATGCCGCGTCGAGTGAGGTGAGGGCGAAATCAGGCGCGCTCTCGCCGACGGGCGGCGTGATCGCGGACTGAGGCCCTGCGGCTGTCGGCGTGAGTGGGGGAAGGGCGAGCTGGGGGAGAAACGTGCGCATGGCGGATCAATGTCGGCGGGCGGGCGTCTATTCCGCGAATGGAAGCGCGCGGGGAATATTTTCGGCCGCGGCAGGTATCAGCACCGATGGTGTCATCCCACGATGCGCTGTTCGTGGCTCAGGTCCTGCGCCGGCCGCCCGGGGGGTCAGCCGGTCTTGATTCGACTCGTACACCCAGGGAGGTCCGTTCATTATGAGAATCGTCGCTACCGCTCTTCTCGCATGCATTGGGACACTGCCGCCGGCCGCGTTCGCGCAAGGTCCGTATACCGAGGCCGCGGCCGTTCAGTTCGCGGCGATCAAGGGCTTTCTCTCGAAGACGGCCGCCAGGATTCCGGAAGAGCTGTATTCGTTCAGGCCGTCGCCTGACGTCCGCACCGTCGCCCAGCAGCTTGGCCACGTGGCGGACGTGAACTTCATGATGTGCGCCGCCGCCAACGGCGAATCGCAGCCGCCGCAAGGCGGATTCTCGGAGAAGACCGTCAAGGCCGATCTCGTCAAGGGGCTCGAGGACTCCTTTGCCTACTGCGAGCGGGTGGTCGGGGCGCTCGATGATGCCCGTGGCGCCGCCGCCGCGCCGACGTTCACACCGCCGATGGCAAGGCTGTCGGTCTTCTACTTCAACATCGCCCATGCCAACGAGCACTACGGCAACCTCGTCACGTACATGCGCCTCAAGGGCATCGTGCCGCCATCGAGTCCGAAATGAGGAGTCGCGGCGGGCAGCGGGTGCCGCCTGGCGGCGAACGGCGCAGACTTCAATAACAGCGAGGTCGCCGGCTCCGAACACCAATTTCGAGCCTCCCTGCGTGGCAGCGGCGAAGCCAGGAGTCCATGGACAATCGCTTTTGCACAACGTTGGCTGCCGTCTGCTGGTTCTCGGACCACGTTAGGGCACACTGGCGGGCACACTGAACATGCTAGGAACTAGCAATTCTTGACATTACTCGTTATCGGTCCTAGTCTCGGAACTGAGGACGGAAACCCGCATGAATGTGTCACTCACGCCCGAGCTCGAACGGCTCGTGAACGAGAAGGTCGAGAGCGGTCTGTACCAGACGGCCAGCGAAGTGGTCCGCGAGGCCCTGCGCCTGCTAAAGGAGCGGGACCACGCGCGCGAACATCTTCGCGCGGACGTGCAGGCCGGTTTCGACGCCTTAGCTCGCGGCGAGGGCCGAACCTACGACAAGGTCTCAGGCCGGCAACTCGCTGAGCAGATCAAGTCGCGGGGCCGAGCAACCCGTACGAAGAAGTCCTGAGATGCCGTATCGGCTCTCGTCGCGCGCCGAACAGGATCTCGACGAGGTTTGGTTGTACGTCGCCGAGGACGCGACCCCGACTACCGCTGACCGGCTCATCGACGATCTCATCGACCGCTTCGACCTCTTGGTGGAACAGCCTGGAATGGGACGTCTCCGTCCGGAGTTCGGACCCGGCGTTCGCTCCATCAGCGTCGAGAATCACGTCGTCTATTACCGGCACGATGGCGAGGTGCAGATGGCCCGTCTGCTCGACGGGCCGCGAGGACCCGATTGACGCTCCGAGCACAACGCGCGCCATCAGAGGCCTCCGGATTCTCGATGTTTTCAGCGAGTGTGCCCAGAGTTGCGTGTCGGTCATAGCGAGATCGTGCGGTTTTCCGGCTAGATTTGAACAAGGCGGCGGTTTGAAAAACCGCCGCCTCCGCGAAAGAAAAAGTTCGATCCAGCAAGTCCTGCTTTCACGTACACTTAGCGTCTGAGGTGAGGTGGCCGAGAGGCTTAAGGCGGCGGTTTGCTAAACCGTTGTAGGGATTTAAACCCCTACCCAGGGTTCGAATCCCTGCCTCACCGCCATCATTCAGCCTTCGGCCTCATTCGGCGCCTCGGACAGCTTGCGCGCGTGACACTCAGCCGTTAGGCTTCACTTCACGTGCCGGAGAATTCCAACCCGCCCAAACTTCACGCCTGGTTTGCCGCTCACGAGCAGATCCGGGACGTGGCGCTGAACCTTGGCGCCGCCCTCCTGTCCTGGGGGTTGGCCGAGCTGGTTCTCCTGCCGGTGGTAAGTGGCCGCAGCGTGACCCCCCTTTGGCCGCCCGTTGGCCTGGCCGTGGCCCTTGTCTACCTGGGTGGCTATCGTCTGCTGCCGGGCATCGTGCTCGGTTCGTTCCTGGTCAACGGGCCCCGTGACGGTCTGGCCTGGGGCGCGTTCATTGCCATCTGCCAGGTCATCCAGCCGGTGCTGGTCGTTCGCATCCTGCGCGTCTTGAAGTTCGACCCGCGGCTCGAGCGCGTGCGCGACCCGATCATCCTCTCGCTCGTGGCTGGCCCCGCCGGCGCCCTGGCCGCCGCCGTGTTCGTCATCAGCATCAGCTTTTTCGCGGGCCGCCTCGAGACTGGCGAGTTCTTCTATCAGCTCGTGCTGTGGTGGCTGCGCGACTGGCTTGGGACCATGGTGACCGCCACGCTGGTGCTCGCGTGGTTCAAGGGCCGAGCCACCATCTGGACGTGGCCCCGCATCGCCGAGGCTTTAGGGCTGATGGTCGCCATGTTCCTCAGCTCCCAGGTGATGTTCGGGCTGTGGGGTATTTTTGCCGAACGCAACGTACCCATCGCCTTCGTCTTCTTCCCCGTCGTCGGCTGGGCCGGCCTGCGCTTCGGGCCGCGCGGCGCCGCCACGCTCGTCGCGCTGATCTCCAGCTTCGCGCTGGCCGTCGCCGGCCTGCGCGTCGGCCCGTTCGCCGTCTTTCCGCTGGAGTTTATCCAGTCACTGCTGTTTAGCTTCCTCGCCATGGGCTCGTTGAGCGGCCAGTTGCTGGCCGCCATCATGGCCGAGCGTGACGATGCCCTCGAGCGGCGGCTGCTGCTCGAAGAGCAGTTGCGTCATTCGCAGAAGATGGAAGCGGTCGGCCGCCTGGCCGGTGGCATCGCCCACGACTTCAACAACCTGCTCACCGCAATCATCGGCTACACCGAGATCGTGCTGACGTCGCTCGATCCGAAGGACGAACGGCGCGCCGACGCCGAAGAGATCGGCCGCGCCGCCATGCGCGCCGCCGACCTGACGCGGCAGATGCTGGCGTTCAGCCGGCGCCAGGTGCTGCAGCCGAAGGTCATCGACCTCAATACCGCGCTCGGCAAGGTCGAACCCATGCTGCGCCGCGTCATCGGCGAGGATATTGTGATGACCGTCACCGGCAAGGCGGCATCGCCCCACGTGCGGGTTGATCCCGGCCAGGTCGAACAGGTGGTGATGAACCTGGTGGTGAACGCGCGCGACGCCATGCCGCAGGGCGGCCGCCTTACCGTCGAAACCGCCGACGCGGTGCTCGATGAGGCGGCGGTGGCGGATCAGCCCGACGTGAAGCCAGGCCCCTACGTGATGCTGTCGGTGTCGGACTCGGGCGTGGGCATGCCACCCGAGGTGCGCGCGCGCATCTTCGAGCCGTACTTCACCACCAAGGACGTCGGCAAGGGCA
>ERZ1292640.1347-Hain-H43-02um-R1-1347-length-20359-cov-10_pt1 | contig 20359 bp, 19 predicted proteins | sample MGYA00564404_ERZ1292640 | MGnify/ENA primary metagenome ERZ1292640 (study PRJEB36523, sample SAMEA6512636) | groundwater metagenome | collected 2019-01-08 | study: AquaDiva: Metagenomics assemblies of 32 groundwater samples
GTGCCAGCCGGATAGCCAGGCACCACGAACAGCCCCGGCTCAAGGACCGACTCCACCACATACTGATGCACCGTCTGTGCATGCCCCCGATACGACGGATCGCTCAATCGCGCAGGCCCCGTGGCGCCCAAGAGCAAGGGCGGCCCGACGCGCCCATCGGCCCCCGAAATACCAGGGACCGTGTGGCACACGGCGCAGCCGGCTTTCGTAAAGATCTCTGTAATCGGTTCGTCTCCGGTCACGAGCGGCACCATGTCAGGCGCCAGCGTCACCGAAGAGGAATCAGTGGAGCGGATGGCCCACAAGCCCCCCAGGAACAGCGCAATAATGATGATAGGCGTGAGCAATCGTTCAGACATGGGATCGACCGCAGGAAAAATCAGGCAGGTTGCAGCCGCTCACTTTGCGCCATTCATCGCACAGCGAAATCCAATCGTCCGATCCTCGAAATCCGGCTCAGCCGAAAGCCGCGCCGTCACACGGAGAGCAGCCGGTAAGTCCGCCCAGGACCCGCCTCGGATCACGCGTTTGTCACCAGTGGCAGGGCCGGACGGGTTCTTCTCAGGGCTCTGTTGATAATAGTCGCGCCCATACCAGTCGGCCACCCACTCTGCCGCGTTCCCCGCCATATGGGAGAGACCGAAGGGGCTCTTCCCGCCCCCTTTAAGCCCATGCCGCACACTCATGCCTTCGAGCCCGCTGGTGACGGCGACCAGCGTGACGGCTTCGCTGACCCACATGCCTCGATTGTAGTTGGCGATATCGACGAACGGCTGCATCTCTCCCCAGGGGTACCGGCGTCCATCGGTCCCCCGTGCCGCCTTCTCCCACTCAGCCTCCGTCGGCAACCGTTTCCCCGCCCATTGGCAATAGGCAGAGGCTGCGCTCCAGCTCATCCCGACTGCCGGTCGATCCCCCACCGTCGTCGCAGCCTCATCGTCCCAGGTCGGAGGAGAGGCCTGTTTCTCCGCCTCCAGAAACTTCCGATAGAGACTGAGGGTCACTTCATACTGATCGATGTAATAGGCATCCAGCGTCACGATACGTACAGGCCGCTCGTTCGGGAGGCCCTCATCGCTGCCCATGGTGAATGGGCCGCCAGGAACGAGCACCATCGGGGCGCCATCCTTCCCCCGACCTGCCTCGGCCTGCCCGCCCTTAATGGCCTGTGGCTCTCCCACACCAGGACAGAAGACTCCTGCCATGAGGCCGACCCCCATCCACAACATGATCTGCCACCCACGCATTGTCACCACCATGACTATCTCAAGACACGACCAAGCCGCCGGCCAGTGTAGCCAGCTCACGGGATAAACTCAACGAAATGAGAAGAGGGGAATGGCGCGTCAACGCGCGAGAGGAAACGAGGCAAAATTGGTGTCCCCAACGGGATTTGAACCCGTGTTACTGCCTTGAAAGGGCAATGTCCTAGGCCAGGCTAGACGATGGGGACGAGAGACGGTGCGTAAAACGAGCTGAATTCTTACCACACTTCAGACTCATGTGTCACTAGAGGAAGCGGGACGCGCCCAGGCGGCCGGTCGCGTTTCCTACTCGAATTCGGTAGGATACAGGCTCGCACGAATATTGGCGCCTCGCCTGGCAGGCGCCCAAGGAGCAGGACTCATGACACGACCACGATTCGCGACGTACAGATCGGTGCTCCTCGTTGCGGCCTGTCTAATCGTGGCGAGCTGTGCCCACGAGACCCACCAAACCCGCGAAACCTACCAGGAACGGGCGAAACTGATTAAGGACCATGCCGACTCATTCTATGGCAACCTGAAAACGAACCAAGTGGAGGCCGCGATCCGGGACAACCGGAAGATTGAAGCGATGGCCAGCCAGATGGGAGACACAGTCAGGAAACGGACCGGCCAGCCAGCCACCCCAACGGTCGAGCAGGAGCTGGCCCTGCTGAACACCGCCAACGCAACCGCAGCCACCAACTGGCTTGCGCTGGGCCAGTACTACACCATCAAACGCCAGTACCCTCAAGCCCGCGCCATCTATCGCCGCCTGATCGACAGCTATACCAACTCCACAGACCGACCCTATCGCGAACAGGCCCTGCGCGCCTTAAAAGATTTGGACAGTCGCCATCCACCCACTACGACAACGGCAAACCCATGAACCACACACAGATCCTGCGCCAACCCCTTCGACTCCTGCTCAGCGGGCTTCTCTTGCTCAGCTGGGGCTGTGTCCACCGGATTCATGTGACGCCGGCGCCGCCAGCCGTTTCGCCTGCCCCCATCACTCGATCACTGCAAGTCGTCGTGCCCTTCCTCGCAGTGGAAGGAGCCGACCGTATGCCAGGCATCGCCTTGTTCGAGTGGCCAGCGCAGGATCTTCGCTCCGCCGTGATCGGCTACATCCAGTCGCGCCAGACCTTTGCCTCGGCAAGCGACAAACCGGCAGACCTCACCATGACCGTCAAAGCCTGGCTGAGGCTGCGAGCAGGCGACCGCTATCAGTACAGGCTGCGCCTGGAAACAACCATTAGCCCATCAAAAACACCGCAGGCCGGGGTCTCTGCGCTAAAAAAAGATGCAGCAGAGTCAAATATCCGGTGGAGCACTGATTCTGACCAGTCTCTCATTGCGGAAATGGCCCAGGCCCTGCCGGACAATCTGCCGACAAAGATCCTAGAATCAGCCATTGGCCCTTCGGAGAAGCCGCCGATCAAGTCCTATCTGGTAGAAAAAAAAGCGGTGGGGTCGGAGGTCCGATGGAGCACGGCCTCCGATCAAACCCCCATTGCAGAAGCGGTCCAGGCAGCGCTGGACGATCTCCTCACGCAGATCGAAGCCGATCGCCTCTTGTATTGAGGAAATTGAACTGAAGACGGGAGGATCGCAGGATGCTCGAACAGTTCGTTCTCTTTGTACGTCTTTCGTAAAGCGGCGTTGGGCTCTCGCGACAAAACCGGCTACGGCATGTTCGCGAAATACGCTTCACGATTCACGGGCGTTGAGACCGTCGGTCGAAAAGACGCATCACGAGACAGCCTGCTGCCAGACCTGCCACAAACATCGCACTGACCAACCAGCCGGAAGAAACGCCCGCTTGCCTCGTTTCACGACGACGGAGCTCCCGACTGAGATTCGGCATATGGGACTCGCCCCCAAGCCACTCATCCTCTGCCGAGCGAGGCACGTCTCTGTTGACGCGAATCGTCCTTCTTCGTTCACTCATCTAGTCCTGCGCTCGTGCAATCCCATAGGCACCGACTCGCGCTGCTTATACAGATCGAAAACCCGCTTTATGCCGTACCGGAACCGGTGAAGTTGGCCCAGGCCTCATCCGCCTGCGCAACGGAAGCCTGCCTGTACTCCTTGCAATCGACGCGCAGCGCGCAATTACCGAACGAAGCGTTCGCCGAGTCACAGTGATGCGGCCGCTCGGCATTGGCATGCTGATTGGGCCGGAAGTCCTGACAAGACACGCACATCCTCGCGACAGCAATCTCTCCCTGCGTTTGGAGGCTGTGAATCACCTTCACCAGGGATGTGAGGAGCACCACTTGCTCCGGCGAGGAAAGGGTCGCCGTTGCCGCCCCCAGCCGATCTGGCGCGTCGGGAGAGGGGGTGCAGGACCGATTCCCCTTGGCCGTCAATTGCGCCAGCACAACCCGTCCATCGCTCAAGTCTCGACGCCGGCGAACCAACTGTTTCTCTTCAAGCGTCGCAATGACCTCCGACGCAGTCGGAAGCCTGACAGCCAACTCATTCGCCACGGTGGAGACTCGCGCTCGCTGCCCCGGCTTGGTGCGAAGCAATGTGAGGACCTGCCGCTGTAACGGGCCAAGACCGGCGCGGCCTTCGCGACGCCACGTCCGGCTCTTCATCGCCAGCCCGACTTTCTCCAGGCCGGACACCAACTGCGCGATCAGGGCAGCTGCCTCCTGTCGGCTGGGCAACATAGATGTGGTCTTCTTGCGATTGCTCACTCGGAATTTAGCCATCAGCACACCTCCAGAAATACCAATATTTCGCGAGTCTATGGTGCGGGCTCTATCCGAGTCAAGCGGCCAGGGCCGCGCCATTGCGCGCCAATCGCCAATCGTGACAGCCCTACTGGCGGCTATGAGACGCCCTGAGGCGAGTCCGACGAAGCACTTTAGCTTTCAAGCCAGATAGTCTATATTCAGACAGGCCGCAGAATGGATTCACCTTGAAACTGACTCCCTTTCCAGAAACGGGAAGAATACGACCTTCGCGAATTGACGATCTGACTCGGCTGCTCCAACAACCGACCGATCGGGAACTTCGTCCCTGCCCAAACTGCAACCTCGCTTGCAGATGTCACGCTCGCTCAACGAGCTGTTGCTGCGGCTATTCCTCCCATTGTCCTGACGCGCCAGGCTTTCTCTCCTCCGAGCCGGCCGAGCACCCGATTGAGCCGCACATGATGCCTCTGGTCTATGCCCTGACCAGCTTGCGGCTTGTGCCGCCCTGTTGGTCCTGTGAAGGACATCTCCGGCCCATCGGTGGACTCACGCGCCTGCCGCAGATATGGTTTTATTCCGCCTCCACCGTCTATCCTGAATTGCTCGCTTCCTATCTCGCAGACCTAGGATCTCGCGGAAAACTGCTCTATCCCTGGGCTGTGTCCGTCTGTCCCCATACCCCTGGCGGCGCCACCCTCTTTCAAATCCAGCCAGAAGGACTCCAGCCATTCGAGCTCCCGGCAGAAGCGCTCCATTCCCTGCATCATGACCTCCGGACCATCGGCGACTCGCTCGTGGTATCCATCCGGCAACTCGCGCTCAACCTGCTCACCCCACGATAGCGAAGACGCAGTCCGGCTAGGTTTCGGCCTCCCCTGGGAGCGTCAAACAACAGAGTCCGATCCACAATCACACCTCCAAACAACAAGCCGAGCCACCGTCACTGCCAACCCAAAACTGAGCCGCAAATAATTGAGGGAAACATTCTGATCTCAAGTGGCGAGTGATCGACTATTCCGGGTTGGAGCCAGAATGAGCGTCCACTTAATCGAACCCGGCCTGTAGGTTAAAGCTGGGCTGCTGCGAGAGCGGCTCGGCTACGTGCGGGCTGGTACGGGCTTCGGCTTTGGACCGACAGTACCGGGCAGGGCTGCGCCATTCCGGAGATCCTCATCCTTGACGATCCGGCCATCTTCCAGCGTAATGGCTCGGTCCGTCTCATAGCCGAACACTGGGTTGTGCGTCGTAATGAGGATCGCCAGCCCTTTCTCGTCCGCTAAATGTTTGAACAGCGCGATGATGGATTCCCCCGTCGCCTTGTCGAGGTTCCCGGTGGGCTCGTCCGCGACTAGTATCTTCGGATCCACGATCAGAGCGCGCGCGATCGCCACCCGCTGCATCTGCCCCCCTGACAATTCTCGCGGCAAATGGCCAGCCCGGTCGCTCAGGCCGACCATCCGCAGGACCTCCGCGGTCCTGCGCGCATCGGTTCGGCGCCCCAGGAACATCAGCGGGAGCTCGACGTTCTCCGAGACCGTCAGCGTCGGCAGCAGGGAGAACTGTTGAAACACGAACCCCAGCACCCCGCGCCTAACCTCGACCAGTTCGTCCTCGGAGAGTCCAGCCACTGGCTTGCCTGCCACCATGAGCGTCCCTGCCGTCGGCGCATCCAGGCAGGAGAGCAGGTTGATGAGCGTCGTCTTGCCCGAACCGGAGGGTCCGAGGATCGAGACGATCTCGCCGGTCCGGATGGATAGGTCCACCCCGTCCAGCGCCTTGACCGTTTCGCTGCCACGATAGTAATACCGCTTGAGTCCATGGGCTTCGATGATGGTGTCGTGCATCTCAGCCCCCCTTCCCGATCGCTTCGACTGGCCGCATCGACGATGCCCGCCACGCAGGATAGAGCCCGGCGAAGAATCCCAGCACCACGGTGACAAGCACGGTGTATCCGACGAGGGCCGGAGTAATCTGTACGATCGACCCGGACACCCCCAGATTGGCCAGCGATTTGATCGCCTGCTCAACGAGACCCGCGGCAATGACCGCCAGCGCCGACCCGGCGAGCGCGCCGACGAAACACACCATCAACGTTTCCAGCCAAATGAGCTGGAAGATGCTGCCTCGTCTCGCGCCGAGCGCTTTCATAATGCCGATTTCCGCCGTGCGCTCATACACACTCATGAGAATCGTGTTGATGACCCCGATGAGGGCGACGATCACGGCGATGGCGGCCACCGCGGCGATCATGGTCTGGGCCGTGGCGACGAGGTTGATCAGCGTGCTCTTCACCTGCTGTAACCCGACCACCTGGACCTCCGGCAGCTTGAGCCAGCGCGTTTCGAACTCGCGCATCTTGAACGAACTGAACTCCTTGAGCTTGATGCCGAGGATCGTCAACTGGTTCGGCCGGTTGAAATATTCTCGCGTCACATCGATCGGCAAAAAGACCGTTCCATCGTCCTGCGTGCCGGTCCGCTCCAGCACGCCCACGACCGTAAATTGATACATGACGGGATTGGGCTGGCCTGCCGGCGTGATCGAGGCGTAGAAGCTGTCGCCGACCTTGCGCTGCTCATACTCGGCCGCTTCGAAGCCCAAAACCACTTCATCCTTGCTCCCGGGCGTAAACCACCGGCCATTGGCGTACCCAGGACCATTTTTGAATGCGAGCCACGGCTTCATGACCAGGAAGCTCGGCACATCGATGCCGCTGATGATCGTAAAATTACTGGCCGCGCCTTCGTCACGGATGCTGCTGGCCTGCTTCTGCGCCACCCCGACGAAAATCGGCGTGATGCTTTCGATGTCCGGATCGCTTTTGACCTGTTGATAGGTGTCGCCGGGCAGGTAGAGCAACCCTGTCCCTCCTTTGAGCATCATGGTCGCAGCTTCGTAGGGACAGCCCTTGGCCATGATCATGACCTGATAGCCCAGCATGTCGATGCTCTTGTCGATGGCCCCTCGGTAGCCCAGCATAAAACCTCCGAGCGATACGGCCACCGTCACCGCCAGCGCGACTCCGGCGACAGTCAGCCCTGTGCGCACCGGACGCCTGCGCAAATTCTTGACGGCCAGCACGACATAGCGCCGGAGCACAAACGGATCTCGCGTTATCTCGTCCATTATGTCCTCCTCACTCGAATTCGACCGCGCTGGCGACAAACTGATACCCGTCGCCATAGGGCACGATCTGCCCTTCCACGCGAGCTCGATGCCCGTTCCGTCTCGGCGCCACCATCGTGATCTGCTCCAAATCGACCCGCAACATCTTCGTGCCTGAGAGAAAAAAGAAATAGCAGCCCATGGTGGTGCATTGCTGCCGGACTATTCCCTCAATCGCCAGAGTTTTGTGCAGGAAATCCTTCGGCCTGTCGATGAGATCGGCAACCTCAGCCTTCGATGTGCCCGCAAACGAACCGTAATTGTTCGGCAGACTCATCAGCTGCCAGACGACGATAATTCCGACGACGAGAGACAACGCACAGAGGGCCAATATCGTTCTCATCCCCTACTCCTTTCGGGCCTTCGCCTTCTCGGCCGCCTGCTTGGCTCGCTCGAAATACGGCTCGAACTTCTTCCCGTAGACGAAGAAGTCGATCAGGATTAAATTCTTGCGGATGCCGCGAAGGGAGGCCTCGTAATCAGGCCTGCCGCTTGGATCGAATGCTGGCGGCTGAATGGCCGCCACTTTGTCGGCCTTCGCGCCAGGATCGACGGTGACATAGTAATCGTGCTTGTAGAAGTCCCCGAGCGTCAGGCCCTCGAATTGGCTAAGGAACTCCTTGCTCCTCAGCTGGCGCGCAGCCGGACTTTCCAGTCTCTGGAAGAAGAATTTCCTGATCGCGGCAGTCTGCGGGTCCATCGACAGAAACACCTGGATCACGCCGCCCTTGCCCGGCACGTTGACGCCATGCACGACCCCGATCTTACTCTCCCCCTTGAAGACGCTGTACACGGTATAGGGAGTCTCGAAGGTCTCATAGATCGGATCGAGGTCGCTGCCCAGTCGCTCCCGCAGCGCACTGAAGAGCTCGGCGCCGTTCTTGATCCGCGGGAGCTCGTTAAGATCCTCTTTGTAGGTCGTCATCTCCGGATAGAGATACTTTAAATCCTCGGACGGATTGCTCAACGTGCAGCCGATTGCGGCAAAGGCCTGTGGCGGCATCGCGAGGACCGCGACCATCAGACACATGACGAGACTCTTCATTCGCGCCTCCTACTGATAAAAATAATATTGCAGCGTCGCAATGGTGCTATGCGGCCCTTGCATCTGCTCGACTTGGCGCTCGACATTGAGTTTGATCCAATGCAAGTTGGAATTGCCGATGTCGTTCCTGAAATACCAGGAGACCTCGCCGATGATGGAGGCATCGGCGCCAAGCCCCTCCTGTTGAAATCGCCGATATTGCGTGGAAACGCCCCATTGGCGCGAGGCGTGAAGATATTCGGCTTGATAGAGCTGCGTGAACAGATTGCTGGACAGGTCGCGGCCTCCACTCAGTTCGGACGTAACGGTGAGCAGACCGGTCGGCACAACCTGCCGATATCGGCCATCGAGACCGACCCGCTTCGTCTCCACGCGATTCTCGTTCCCTATGTTCGCGGCAAGAATACGACGGCGCGTGATGGCATCGGGAGACAACCGTTCCCCTCCCAGAATCGACAAGCCACCTTCCAGCCCGTATTCGTAACTGTACTTATTCGCCAAGCTAAACCTGATCGCGCCGAGTCCGCTCTGGCCTTTGAATTTGAGGTCGTACCCGGAGCCGGCCAAATAGTAGACATCATAATTCACATCCGGACTGATCGCGCCCCAGAAGCCGGTATACCAATCCCGCTCAAACCCGAAGTTACGGTCGTTGGACAGCTGAAGCACCGTGCCATGGGTGTCGGTCTGGAGGTTGAGCCCGAACGGCACATAAAACCGTCCGGCGCGCAGGTTGAACCGTCCGACCGTATCGCCACGCTGTTCATCGCTCAACAGAGGGTTGAGGACGTTGTAGAGATCCAGGTAGGCATTGTGATACTCGAACGCCCAGCCTGGCCGGCCCTGGCCCTCCATATCGTTCTGCACGGGATTGAACCCATCGCGACGGACCAACCGCCCCTGGAAATCGAAACTGGCCAGGGTCGCAGTCGCCGTTGAAAACTTCTTGAGCGCCTCGAAGCCGACGGACTGGCGGCTGGCGGTCTTGCCCCGCTCGTTCATGTCGAATTGCGACATGGCTTCTTTTCTGAAACCGAAGTTCTCGGTCAACAATGTCTCTCGCCATGAGCGCGGAGCCTGGTCCGAAGTAGCCTGCGGCGACGGGAGTTCGACAAGATCCGCGAACGGATCTGCTTCTGCGCCGGCAGCCGATTGCTTCCTCTGCTCTTCGCCCAAAGGCGCCGCAAGTGGCAATGGCGCGAATACAGCAATCACAAGGAGCGCCACCGATGCGGCAAGGAGTTGTTTTAGGATTTGAGAACACACCACAACGTCCTTGCTGCCGATGACCTGCCAATTGCGCGCGGCGCCCATAAATACTGTTTTACGAATGGCCCCTCATGTCTCGATGCGCGCCTGCGATCACCTCAGCCTCTTCAGCCGCCTTGGTATAGATAGCCGCGAGACTTTGGCAATGCTGGACCATATCGATCTTGGGGGACATCACTCCGCGCGAACCAGCTTCAGGGTTCTTCTGATACTCCTCCGCCATGCTCAGCATATCCTTCGCTCGTTGGCGGAGATGGGTAGCCTCCTTCACATACCAGGTTTCCAGACCTCTATGGTCGTTCTTGGCAACCAGGTCTTGAGGCGGACTGGCAATAACCGCACAGGCCACGACTCCGACCATCATCAGAACCGCGACAAGACCTCTCCATACATTCCTGCTCTTCGTCATGATTGCACCCTCCATTTTTATAGCGCACCCTATCTATGCGCCAGCTGACCGTTACGGGTCTGACGCGCCGACACCCTCCATTCCGGCTCATAGCACTGACCTCCCCCACATTCCCATCACGTCCGAAACTCTGGCTGCGCGCCGGTTGTACGCGCTCACGAAAGTGAGACGGCAGACCGGCCGCTGGAACCGAGCATCGAGCAGCACAGGTGATCGCAATGGAGCGAGCGCAAGAAATGGACCGAGAAAATCAGATGCGAAGCACGGAAATCTTAAGCAGGAGATCCCGGGGAGGACCATCAGGAGGATGATCGTACAAACGGCTGCTGTGTGAGGTAAGAATGACAAGAAGTGCGCACGAGGCGGTATCGTCAGAACAGATCGCGTGACTGTCTTTGGTGAGGTGGAACTTATCGGCAGACTGCACACCGAGCGTCTTAAACACATCGCAGAATTGATAGACCGGCGGCTCATCTGACGTTGAGCAGCCATTGGCCATGGTAGCAGGCATGATACCGTTCACCGGCAGAAGGCAGGCATAGGCATTGAAGCTCAACGCGAAAAAGAGCACGACGAGCGTGCAGGCGAGAACCGAACGGGAGCGGTGTGAACGTACTTGCATGGCGTCAGTCTATCCCTCTCCATCCCCAGCGTCAACGATGCTCCTCATGCATTTTAGCGCCATCACCTCACACGGAACTGAGTCTAGCAAAGACTTGCTCTGCCACTCATATAGACTGCCAAAACGTTGATGCACACTCACCAGCCAAGCTGCATCGAGAACGGGACCCGGCGATTCCATGACTCGAAGAACCGTCCGTTCTCTCCTAGTGGCTGTGCATGTGTCCATCCGACGACATTCCAGGAACCTCCTTGTCCGGAACCGTCACACCCCTCAGAGGCGGCGCATCCCAAATGACTTTGTTCCCCGGCGCCAAGTTTGCCGCCTTGATGAAATGCGCATCGCCATCCTGCATCGCCTTCAGTTGATAGAAAGTCATGCCTAAGTTGTAGTGTGCTTCGGCGAACTCCGGAAACGCGGTGATCGCCGCGTCGAAATGCTGTTTGGCACCCTCCCACTGTTGCTGGTAATACGCCTGCACCCCTTCGTCGTTGTGACGCGCCGCCGCGGGGTTTATCCCTGCCGGTGCGGACAAAACCGTCCGCTTGGGTGTCGACTGGCATCCGAGTCCCAGAAACGTGAGTCCCGCCATCGCCAGCACCGCAATCTCCCGATATTTCATCCTATCCTCCCGTTTTTCACACAAAGGCCTGCTCTACGCTGATTCGCTTATTGTGGCTTCACTGCTTTTAGCAACGAGGCGCCACCAGTCTCTTACGCGCCGATGGCTCTCAGTGGCGTGAGGACCACGACGTAGAGTGTGAGGCCCCCCACGACGGGACATGAACGAATGATCGCTTCTCACATCAGCGCCTTCGGACGGCTTTGAAAAAGTAATGCACCGCCCGCCCGCCCCATGCGGCACACGAAAGAGCCAGGATATGGATCAGATTCGGAGGACCGAGGAAGAGCCTATGGAGAGAGGGACAATGGGGCACGCGCTGCTCCAGGACCACCGCATCCTGGCTGAAGGAACTGCGCGCGAGGCAGCAGAACTGAGCGGAAGCGTCGCACGATCACCATCCATGACCATGCTGTTCCTAATCTGACGTGCGGGAGACGAGGCAAGCGACGGCGGACACATGGTGGCCCCATCCATTGGACAGGCCATTTCCTCTTCCACGGACAGCGCCACACCTTCCGCCACCGAGAGATCAGGCAACACACACATCGTCCCGATCACCTGGCATAAGGTGAAGAAAAGCACCAGCGCAAAGTAATGTGCGTGAACACGTCGAATCATAGGGCCAACTGTGCAAGACCTATTCAACTACGGCGCCTAGTCTCCGGCAACTGAAGCAAGCCTGTCAAGGCTGCGCACACAACTCTCGCTACAAGCGCCAACGCGATGACTGGAAACCGACGCTCCGACTCAATAATGCCAGGCCAGCCCCGCCGAGACGGTCCTGGGGCCGCCCGGCGTAAATTGCAGTCCATTCACCGGGGCTGCATCCGTGGCGAGCTTCGTTTCGTAGGCTAACTGGGTCTGCCGCCAGGAGACATCCATCAAATTTTGAATACTGAAAAATCCTTCCATGTTCTGCCACCAGCCCTTCGAGCGCGGGCGATAGCGAGCCATGAAGTTGAAGATGGTCCAGGGCTGGGCATTGATGCTGCGATCCTGCATCAGCGGCCTGGCCCCCAGATGCACCATCTGCAGCGACGCAGCCAGCCCCATCGGAAGGCGCGCGGTCAACTCGCCATGTCCGGTCATGGTCGGAGCTTGAGGAATAGGATTGCCCGTCTCGCGAAATTCCGCCGAGTTCAGCGTGGCGCTGCCTGAGAGGGACAACCAATCCAGCAACTGAATGCGGCTGCCGAGATCCGTGCCATACCGGCGCGTGGCACCGAGAATCTGCGTCGTGCCGAGATTGCCCTGATAGACCAGCTCGGAGGTCAGGTCCAAGAGCCAGAAGGAGGCGGAGACCTCAAGCCGGTCCCACTGTCTAGTGCGAAACCCCGCTTCGTACCCTGTCGCCTTCGGCAAGGCTTGCACGTTCGACGAACCCACCACGGCTCGCGCGTCGTTACTATGAAAGCCGGTGCCGGCATTGAGAAAGATCTCAGTGCCGGCCCAGGGGCCCAGAATCAGGTTCCCCTTGGTGGACGTGATCATGGCATCGACGTTCCCGCTTGGATTTTGCGCGCAGCCGGACTGACAGAGATTCCGCACGTTGAACTGAAAGAAATCCGCCCTCGTGCCGCCCGTCAACCTGGCCCAAGGCATCGGCTGAAATTCCAATTTCAAATAGGGCGAATAGGAGGCCTCATGGATCTTGCTATCCGACGTGGGACCCAGCAGCACCCCTTGCCGCTGGCTGCTCAGACGAACATGGGCCTCGTCCACACGAGTCTGCATGCCCACCGTGGCGGAACTCTCGACGCCCAGCAGCTTCCCGCTCTGGCGATAGCCCAGGTCCCCTCCATAGACATAGCGCCGATCGGCCTGTTCGATCCCATCGCCATTCGTCGCGTCATCGAGAAAGAAGGTGAAGTCTGACATCAGATTCAGGGAGTAATATTGAAGGTAGGTTTCGGCAAACAGGGTTCCGCCTGACTGGGTATCATAGCTGTACCGGACATGGCCGGTGGACCGTTGAGTCCTGCCTCCCTGGTAGCGATCAATCGAGCCAAACCGGGAAATGAGCCCGGACTCCACGGCACGTAGCGGGATCTCACCAGGGCTGTTCCAGCGGCCTTGATAGTAGGTGCCAGTGACCGTGAGTTCGGAATGAGTGGTCGGATTCATCGTCGCTTTAGCCAATCCGTTGATCCGGAGAGCCCGGTTGGGATCGACAAAGGGGCCATCGGTATAAAACCCTTCCAGCGCGACCAGCGAACGGACCTTGTCCTTCGTGGGCGAGAACATCAAGAGCTGCCGCTGCGTATTGAACTGTCCGCTGGAAACCTGGACCACCCCATCCTCGACAAGATCCCTGGTCACAAAGTTGACCGCGCCCGCCGTGGCAAAATCTCCGAACTGAACCTGATAGGGCCCTTTATAGGCATCCACCCGCTTCATCGTTTCAGGAATGAGAAAATTCAGGTCGAGGTAGCCCTGACCGTGGGCATGACTGCGGAGATTGATCGGCATCCCGTCCAGAAATCCGGCGAGATCGGTCCCGTGATCTGCGTCGAACCCGCGGAGCAAATAATTATCGGGTTTACCAGGCCCTCCGCCAGGGTTGGTGGTGATGAGGCCCGGCACCAGGCGCAGCAAGTTTGCCGGCCGATCGGTCGCCTGAAGTTCGATATCCTGTTCCGTGACGGTATATTGAGACGCGGCCTCGAAGTGCGAGTCATGCGTCGCCCTCACTTCGACTTCCGGAAGGATGATGGATTCATCGGGCTCTTCCGTATGCCCCCATGAACTCCAACACATCGCAAAGACAAACACTATGATCCCAAGGATCTGACGAAACACGACTCACTCCCCTTTGCTCCCGAAAGGTTTGCATGGAGGCTCCAGATACCCAGGTTTCCTGACTCTCGGCTCGTCCTACTCTCTGCGCCTTTCCATCTTGAACAGTAAGCAGTACTGGGTGATAGGTGATGAGTGAGGAAGCCGTTCACTTCTTCAAACTCATCACTCTTCACTGATCACCGTCCCGAGACAATGGCTGTTTACAGATTTCGTCCCCGATCACAGTTGCGGACCAGTGGCGGCTTCTACCGCGCTTCCCTTGGGGTACATGAGCTATGAACTTACTGGATGTCGAAAATGTGTGGCCTGGTTCCTTCTTTTACACGGCAAGTCCGGCAAGCTGCTCTATGTGCTTTGCCACCTCATCAAGTGTCCATTGAGGGACAAGGATGCCTCCCACGACTGCGGCTTTCTTGCTCCCATCGAACCACTCCCATTGGATATCCTCTTTGGAACGAATTCGATAGGTGCGTGACTTCTGCTCAGCACACACCTCAAAGACGCTGAGGGACGACCCACTGCCGTCATCCACCACGATCACAACGTCCGCTTTCTGGGCTAACTTCACGGCCATGCTCTGTCGCAGATAGGAGTCGCTACAGACGGTCTCGATGATTTTCATTGGAATGTTCTTTTCCAGGAGTTTCCGCTTTACACGGTCGTACTCAAGCGTATTCCCGGTCACTTGACCCACAAACGCCCACTTTCGCTCCTTCTCGTTCGGCAGGGTCTCAATGTCTTCCGGGCTCTCCGCCACTACACATTGACGCCCATGTGTCTCCGCAAGTCTGTTGGCCTCCAGACAATGATGATTGCCTCGCTTGCCGAAAATAATGATGTCAAATTCATCCGCCACCAGTGTTTCTATCGTTTCGTTCAGCCTCGAGATGAACGGACACTGCCGATCATCCACGACCGCACCGTCTCGCTCCAACCGTTCCCGCACCCCTGGTCCAACACCATGAAAGCCCACGACCACCACATCGCCGGGTTGGAGACTCGAGAGATCGTGAGGAGCTAGTACTGATACTTTCGTGAGATTGGGATAGCGGCTGATGAGGGACGCGTCTTTGGTTTCAATTCTCCTCAACGTATCCCATTCGGCATTTTTGTGGGGCGTGGTGCATTGATGAACGGCAAAGGTCGATTCCCGGTCGGCGGCGATCTTGTCCATGGCCTGATAGGCCTGCTCGATCCCCACGCAAAAACCGAGTGTCGCTGTTGTGATTTCCACTGGTTCCCTCCTTTCGCTGTTGTGATGGTCACGAATTCATCGCCGGCAAGAAACGGTTTCACTGCTCATCCCGTAAGGTCATTTAAAGAATCTCGAAAACACCAGGTGCGCAATGCCGCCGGCGAGCGGGGGCACGAAGAGACACGATAGGAATCGAAACAGGGCGAACCGGGGGCTAATCAGAGCCGATTCAAGCATGATAATACGAGCCCCCCACATCGACCAGGCCGTCACATACGCCACCAAGGTTCCCAATCCTGCCCCAGCCTGAAGAAATCCCGCGGCCATCGGAAAGACAATCATCGGCCCTCCTGGTGCCAGCACACCGGCCAAAGACCCGATCCAAATTCCCTTCCACCCAGCTTCTTGGCCGATCCATTGGGCTGCCTGTTCCTTAGGGACGAGTGCTTGCACCAGACCAGAAATTCCAAGCGATAACACCATGAGTGGAAGGAGAGTCAGAAATAATTCCAAGCCGGCCTTCCACCCGCCCACCAGCACGGCAGGGCTTCGTTGCCACGCGATCCAGGATAAGACCGCGGCGATGAGTGCAAACGTCCAGGTGATGATTGTCATGTCCTGTCTCCTAAAAACGCGAGGTTAATGCAATGGAGAAGGCTCGGCTCGGCTCCACCAACGGATTCGCGTTGCCGCCCAGAAACCGGATGTCTTCCACGGTCGTGGGTTGGCGAAATGCTTGGTTCAGGATGTTTTCCAGTGCCAGTCGGAGACGCATGTCAGGAAGCCCGGAGGATACGTTCCACAGATCCATCCCCGCGTACAGATTCAGCACCACATATCCGGCCGTTTCCCGTTCGAGGGCACTATCGATCCGATCCTTCCGTAACGACCATTTAGTGACGCCTTCCACATACGCGCCTTTCTCCGGTAAGGTATACCGCGCCCCTAGCAGGCCGTTGAACGGAGGCACATAGGACAGCGGTCTACCCGTGCCGGTATCGGTGCCATACAGATAGGCGGCATTCGTCAAGACCTCCCATCCCGCGGTGATGACCCAGGTGGCATCAAACTCTACCCCCTGCATCCTGGCTCCCCCGGCATTCTGATTTTGGAAGGACGGGAGTCCCTGGAACGTGATCGGCTGGCGGATGACGAAGTTGGTATAGTCACTCCGAAACGCCGTCACATTCGCGTGCACAATCGACAGACGCAACCGCGTTCCGACTTCATAGGTCACGCCTTCCTCAGATTTCAAATCTGGATTCGGCACGTTAAACCCCGCTCCTTGACGGCTCGATCCAAAGCTTTCAATCGTTGACGGGGCCCGAAAGGCTTTGCCCACATTGGCCGTAAAGTGCAGGATGTCCCAAGGCCGATAGATCAGGCCGATCGCGCCGGTCAGGGGCAGTTCACTGCTCTCCTTCCCCCGTTCGTATGCGGCCTGTAACTGCGGGGCTATCACCGGGCTCGTTTTTGAGGTCGTACGGATGTAGTCCAGTCGCCCCCCGGTGGAGACCGTCAGCTTCGGAGAAGGGTCCCAATCGTGATGCACGAACAGACCGACGTCGGTTTGTGTCGCATCGGGGGCGGTCTGAGCAAGCGGGCTAGTCGTGACACTCGTCACGTCCCCGGAGGCATTAAAGTTGGTCGTCGCACTATCCGCCAGCGCACCCTTCCGTGATTCACGGAACCAATCTGTTCCGACGGTCAGGGCACCCTGTGACCAGGGCTTGACGCCGAAGATTTTGCCCCCGATGACAGTCGGTCCCACGACGAGGTTATTGGACTGGATCACACGATTCGCCTGTGTGCGATTGTCCGTCGCCAGGCGGGAGTTCAACTGCCGTCCATAGACGCTCGCCTCCACCTTCTCCAACCCGAGCGCGTCCAGTCGGCCTTGATACGCGAGCTTCCCGAACGATTCACGCAAAGGATCTTCGCGTTGACGGACCAGCGGCACGCCTGGCGCCCCGCCGATCCCGCCTGCGCGACCGCTTTCGACGTCTGCAAACTTGCCGGTAATCTCGATGCGGTGCCCGGCAACGGGCGAATAGCCCAGCCGAAGATCGGCCTGAAATTGTTCGAAGGCGCTGTTCTGAATCTGGCCGAGTGAGCTCTGATAATCATCAGCCTGACGCCAGCTCACGCCAACGAGCCCGTCAATCCCGTGCCCCAGCACGTCAACCTCGGCACGAGTCCCGCGCAGATGATTCACACTGGTATAGTCGAGGGACCGGAGGCGCGGCACCAGACGAAACGGGCCGCTACGCTCGCCCTTGGCCTGGCGGGTGATGATATTGATCACTCCGACCATCGCATCAGGACCATACATCGTCGAGCTCGGCCCGCGGATCACTTCGATGCGCTCAATCTGGTTCGGATCGAACAGGTTGTATTCGAGAGTATTGCGACCGCGAAACCGGTCCCCGTCTACGAGCATGAGGAGTCTTGGGACATTCGAATTAAAGCCGCGCATGACGATTTGTCCACCGAGCCCACCGGCCCGCGAGAGCGAGACCCCCGGCACCTCTTCCAGTAGTTCTTGAACGCTCCTGGCGTTGCGAGATTCGATGTGCTCTTGGGTCAGCACGCTCACCGCTTTGCTGATCTGATCCAGTTCGCGATTCGTCCGCGTGGCCGTCACCGCCCCAATGACATGGACATCCGGAAGCTCAAGGGTCTCGGCTTGCTGGATCTCCTGAGGCTCCTGCGCGAGGGCATAGCCAGACCTGAGGCCCACCGGCTGCCCGATCACGGTCACAGGCTGAATTCCCACCCTTTCTTCACCCTCTCCGGCAAAAAGATTGAGTGGCATGAGACACAACATAACGCCTGAGGCCATGACAAGACTGCGAAGCATATGCTCCTCCTTCGATCACGGAAGGGGTGACTGGAGTCTCCATGTACCCAGGTCTCCTGACTCTCGGCTCGTCCTACTCTCTGCGCCTTCCCATCCAGACGGACAGTGGCTGATTGCAGATTTCGTCCCCGATCACAGTTGCGGACCAGTGGCGGCTTCTACCGCGCTTCCCTTGGGGTACATGGGCTATCAATTCATTGGATTGGAAAATTTGCTGCTATAGCGTGCCTCCTTTCAGTTACGCCACCCGGCACTTGGCTTTTATCAGGGCTGTCATAAAGGCCAACGACACAGCGCCGAGCACCATGATCGTGAGACCCATGTCGCTGATCGGCAGAGCGAAGGAGGTGGGCTGGAGCAATTTGATAATTCCGATGACGTAGGCCAAGCCCACGACGGTCAGCGTCATCATGCGATTCCCCTGGATGGCCATCGTGGTGGCAGCCAGATACATCCGCCTCACGACGAGTCCGTTGATCGAATCTGTAACCACCATTCCCAGGCTGAAGGCCACCCCGATGAGGAGTGCGCCGAATAGGCCATAGCCCATCGTTCCTGCCAAGGCCCAGGCCGACATCTGGCTGGCCGTTTCGAACCCGAGCCCGAACAAGGCGCCGATCGGCACGGCGCTCATCGGATGGGTGATATTGAGCAGCTGCCTTGGCAGCAAATGGCCGATGATACCGTGACTCGGCGCCGCGGCTCCAACCGGCAATGTGACCAACCTCGCCAGATTCAACGTCCCGATAGCAAACAGGAGGCAGGCAGACAACACCCCGCTGACTTGCAGCACCGAGTCGTTGAAGGATTGCAGATACTCTGCCGCCAGCGCGATCAGTCCCGCGATCAACAAAACGGAAAGCGCATGGCCGAATGCGAACCAGGTTCCCACCCAACGGCTCATTCTCGGATGCCGCTCAACGGATGCCCTCGTCATGCCATCGATGGCAGTCAGATGGTCCGGATCGGCTCCATGGCTCAGCCCTAAGGCGAACGCCAGCCCCAGTAAGGGCCACAGACTACCGTCGGCTGGATTCATAAACACCCTTGTCGATCATCGCGCTCAATCGAAAAATAATGATACATCGTTCACCTGGGAGAAACAGAACAGAGGCCTGTGAGACGCCAGAGCAGCTCGCAGTCGATGTGCGCTCGCACCACCGATTCCAGCCGGTCATACTCGTCCTGCTTCGAAGGGATACGCTGAATCGAGTCCGGCTCCGATAGCCCTTTGCGCCGACGCAAAAAGGAAAGCGTTCGAGCCCTAAGCGATTCATTCTCGAACAGGCCATGCAACATGGTACCCACCACCAAACCCTCGCGGCCGATAGCCCCGTCGCTCCGCACCTCCGCTCGCCCGTTCCGCAAGCGAATTTCGAAGGGACTCGCCTGCTGGTTGCGTGGCTCCACCATCCCCATATGGATTTCGTAACCTCTGACCTCCTCGTCGAGGGCTGTACCATCGGTGAGGAACGAGGGACGCAGCACATGGGCTACAACTTGTGCCGTCATTTTCTCCCGCTCGAAACGGGTCCGGAGGGCCAGCAGCCCCAACCCGCGCACCTGGGTGTCAGAAGATTCCACCCCGTGGGGATCGTCGATGACCTCACCGAGCATTTGGCAGCCGCCGCAAATGCCTAGCAGCGGCTGGCCCTCGTTGGCGCGCGCCTCGATCGCGCTGGCGAGGCCGCTGGCGCGGAGCCAGGCCAGATCCGCCACCGTGTTTTTCGAGCCCGGAAGGATCACCAGATCGGCGCTGACAATGTCATCCGGCTGGTCGACGAATCGCACCACGACACCAGCCTCATGTTCCAACGCTTCGACATCGTCGTAATTCGAGATGTGCGGCAATCGCACCACCACAATGTCGAGTTCCTGCTTGGAGGCCCTGCGGCGTGCCATCCTTGTTTCGAGCGACACGGAATCCTCGTCGGCAATACGGAGGTCCTTGATATAGGGCACCACACCCAGCACCGGCTTGCCGGTCCGTTCAGTCAAAAAATCGAGCCCCGGCGTCAACAACGCCAGGTCACCGCGAAATTTATTCACGACGAAGGCCGCGATCCTGGCCCGCTCCTCCGGCTCCAGCAGTTCCATCGTCCCGACAAAAGAGGCGAAGACGCCGCCCCGGTCGATGTCCCCTACGAGGAGCACCGGCGCGTCCGCCAGCTTGGCCACATACATGTTGACGATGTCGCGGTCCTTCAAATTGATCTCAGCCGGACTCCCCGCCCCCTCGATCACGACGAGGTCATAGTCCGTTCTAAGCCGTGTGAGCGATTCCTCGATCACCGGCATGAGGCGCGGCTTATATTCGTGATACTCCGTCGCGGTCATGCTGCCGATCGGCTTGCCCTGCACCACGACCTGGCTGCGCCGGTCACCTTCCGGCTTGAGCAGGATCGGATTCATGTCCAC
>ERZ1292640.1348-Hain-H43-02um-R1-1348-length-20331-cov-58_pt1 | contig 20331 bp, 21 predicted proteins | sample MGYA00564404_ERZ1292640 | MGnify/ENA primary metagenome ERZ1292640 (study PRJEB36523, sample SAMEA6512636) | groundwater metagenome | collected 2019-01-08 | study: AquaDiva: Metagenomics assemblies of 32 groundwater samples
AGATTCCAAATGACACCCCAAAGTGTAGATTGTTTTTGTTGTTTTACCAGTGATTTCTTGACAAGACTCATTATTGTATCCAGGTAAAGCATTCCTACAACCAAATTACTGTTTGATACTACTGCTAATTTTCTAATCTTTTTTTCACGCATTAATTCAAGTGCCTCTGAAAGATTCTGTTCTTCTCTAATCGAAATTAATGGAAATACCATAATGTCTCCCAATGTTGTTTTTAAAGGATTTACAAAAGATTCACTCAATTTTGTTAAAATGTCTTCGTCTGTAACTATTCCTATAGGATTATACGAATCATCAATTATGACGATCTCATCCACATCTTTCTTTTTTAATATCGTGCATGCCTCTGCAACCTTTACAGATTCAGATAGCATTAGAATATTATGTCTATAATACTGTGATACCTTTTTACTCAAATAATCTGTAAGGTTATTTTCTTGTGACATTTATTCTGAATCCATAACTGCTACAGATTAATCTTCTGTAATATGATCTCAAAATACAACGATCTAAGCACTTGTCTTTGTATGTGTAAATGTAAAAATTTTCTTCATTACATGATCTTTCAGACTAAACTTTAAACTCTGAATCAATTACATTACCTTGAGATTAAAATGAAAAATTCTGATACGTCATTTGGATTAAATGAATCACAACTATATGGTTTAATTCAACATGATAGTAATCTAGTAATTTGTGACTTGAGAAAAAAGGAAGATTTTGCCAAAGGACACATTAAAAAATCAATTCTCGTACAATACAATGAAGAAAATCTACTTGATATTCCAAAACTCTCAAAGGTAGTTTTGATAAGCAAAGATGAGGCACAATCAAAAAAGATGTCAATTACCCTACGCTCTCATAATATTGATGCGTATTATCTGATTGGAGGAATAAAAAACTGGTCAAAGGGACTTTACTACACAAATATTTCTTATGTGGGAACAGGATACCTATAACACAAAATGAATATTATTGATTTGCATAACCCTCAAAGAATAAACCGTAACCCTGACGGCGTTGAGGTATTGTTTTCATCAGGTAATTTTGTAGACCAGGGATTTTCAGTACATAAAGTTGAACTTCGACTATATTTGGAAAAAACAGACGAGAAATTGGGACCTTATTCACTAATTACATCATTTGTTGAAACCGACAAGGGCTCAGTAGAGATGATTTATGATGAAGGATTTCGTGGAGAAGACTCACTTAATCGCACGGTGCAGTTTCTTACATCAAATTTGGGTATATCTGGATTAATTTTACGATCAATTATTACGCTACGCGACCAGATTGAAAAACAAAAGGTGTGATCCTATGTTTTCATCAAATCATCGCAGACTCATGCCTGTGTGATATCTTTTTTAAAAATAGCCCACCATTACGGGTATATCTTTTATATGCACATGTGATATTTTATTAAATAATTCAAAAAGTAAACTTTTCAATCATATTTTATTATGATCCCGAATTAAATTGATCTTCTTTTTAAGAATGTCATGAAAGGCGATGTTTTACTACAAAATATCAAAGTCATTGGACTGGTTCCAGCATCTGCAGGAAAAAAAGCTAAAGAAACCAAACTGTTGATTCGTGATTCCATTCTAGCTAAACTAGGAAAGAATGTCAATAATGTAAGAAAAAGATGTGCCGAAAAACCCCTGTCAATCAGTATTACTTTTTTTCTACACAAGGCAACACACACCAAAAAAGATCTAGATAGTCTTTCAGATAATGTAATCAAAATTCTTGGTGATGAAATGTCCTCAAAAAAAGATGCCCTAAAAGGCTTGGAAATTGTGACTAATACTAATCTGATTCACAGGATAATATTGGAAAAAAATGTAGTTAAAAAAGACCTAAAGGAAGAATTTTCTTTTTCCATATATGAATGGGATTAACGTATCCTCTTGGACATAACTAGTACTTGATGTGAGTGTATTTTTTTTGCTGAAAACTAGCACAAAATTAGGCATGTTCTAAGCCATTTTACATTACAATTAAGGGAAACTAGCCAAAGATTTAATTCAATTATTAATTGGTTTGAGATTATGCGTATATTACAACTGCATTGTGATAGTATAGAATACACTCCGACAAAAAAGGAGATCAAAAGTGCTGAGGAAATTATCCCTGAAACAAAAAGACTAGAGGAAGTAGTTGTTGCATTTGTAGCAATTGAACAAGGCGATGACTCTTCTGTTGCACAAAATGCAATATCTCAAATAAAAAACTCGATGGAAAAAATAGGTTGTAAAAAATTACTGTTATACCCCTATGCTCATCTTAGTTCAAATTTGGCAGCCCCTTCAATTGCATTATCATTACTTAAAGAAATGGAGTCTTCTGCATCTGAGTTGGAAGTCTCTCATTCTCCATTTGGTTGGACAAAGTCATACAAAGTTCAAGTAAAGGGACACCCACTTGCTGAAAGCTCCAAAGTTGTAACAAAAGAAAGTACTGGAGAGAAAAATTCCAGTGAAGAAAAGGAAATGACTTCTGATGCTCTAAAAGGCGAATCAAAAATTACCTCCTATTGGAAAATACTTTCTCCAGATGGAGCCTTGAGCAATATTGGTGATTTTAATTTTTCAAAATATCCAAAACTTGAAGTACTTGCAAAGTATGAATCTGCAAAAAAGAGAGCAGTAGATGAGCCACCACCACATGTTGCACTGATGAAAAAAATGGCAATTGCCGACTATGAACCAGCTTCTGATTCTGGTAACATGCGTTTTTTTCCAAACGGCCGTTTGATTAAATCACTCATTGAACGATACGTTACTGACCGAGTCAAAGAGTATGGCGGATATGAAGTAGAAACTCCAATTATGTATGATTCTCATCATCCAAGCATGGTTAGTTATTTCAATAGATTTCCGGCAAGACAATACAATATTGATTCAGAAGGAAAAAAACTATTTTTGAGATTTGCTGCATGTTTTGGACAATTTCTAATGGCAAATGAATATCAAATGTCATACAAGAATTTACCCTACAGATTATACGAATTAACTCGTTATAGTTTCAGACGTGAACAATCCGGTGAACTGGTTGGATTGAGACGACTACGTGCATTTACTATGCCTGATTGCCATGCATTTTGCAAAGATATTGAACAATCAATTCAAGAAATCAACGTTAGATTTGACTTGTCCCGTGATGTTCTAAAAGAACTTGGCATTGAAGATTCTGATTATGAAATGGCAATTCGATTTACAGAGGATTTCTATAATGAAAACAAGCCTTCCATTGAAGAACTAGTCAAGAAACATGGTAGACCTGTACTAGTTGAAATGTGGAAAGAGAAATTCTTTTATTTTGTTTTGAAATGGGAGTTTAACTTTATCGATAATATGGGAAAAGCATCTGCACTTTCCACTGATCAAATAGATGTTGAAAACGGAGACCGTTATGGAATTGAATTTGTAGATGAACACAATGTTCGTAAACATCCTATAATTTTACACAACTCTCCTAGCGGTGCAATTGAGAGAATAATCTATGTTCTATTAGAAAAGGCAGCACAAGATATCAAGGAAGGACGAAAACCCCAATTTCCACTATGGCTTGCACCAACACAAGTGCGCGTAATTCCACTAAAAGAAGAGTTTGCTGGCATATGTGATATTTTGGCTGATAAACTATCATCTCACAATATTCGAGTTGACATTGATGACAGGAACGAAAGCATCGGAAAAAGAATCAGAGATGCAGAAAAAGACTGGATTCGCTATACCCTTGTAATTGGAGAAAAGGAAGCAAATTCGAAAAATCTAAGTATTCGAGATAGACAAACAGGAGATGTTAGAGAATTGATATTTGATGATTTTATTAATGAGATAAGTGAGCAAACAAAGAATAAACCATTCACTGGATTAAACCTCCCAAAATACCTCTCACATAGGCCTCAATTAATGGTGTAAAAATGAGTTTTCTAGATTTATACATGAATAGAAACCCAATGATCACCGCTTCTTGTGGTGATTCTGATCCAGTGGCAACTGTATTTGGAATTCCGTTTGATTCTACACACTCTTACAAGCCTGGATGCCGATTTGGACCTGATGCAATTCGTGATGCATTTAACAATATTGAGATATTTCACCCCCAATTTGGCATTGATCTGGAAACTGTAAACATTGAAGATTTAGGAAATACAACTCATACCGTTTTGGCAAGTGAGATGATTGACATGGTTGGCAAAATTACAAAAGAACTAGTTGCAAAGAAAAGACAACTGTTCATTTTAGGTGGTGAGCACTCTATCACATATGGCACATACATGAGTTTTCCAAAAGAAACTGGCTATGTTGTATTTGATGCTCATTATGATTTGCGTGATGAATATGCAAACGTCAAACTAAGTCATGCTGCATATCTTAGAAGAATTGTAGAACAAAGAGGTGCAGATAATATCTTACATGTTGGTGCTCGAGCATTTGTAAAAGAAGAGCTGGAATTTCTAAAAGAACACAATATCAAAACAATCTCTGATAGTCAAGTGCGAGAAGGACTAGGTCCACAACTTTTAAAGGAATTTGCATCTTCGTTTGATTCCGTGTATGCTAGTTTTGATCTTGATGTCTTGGATCCTGCATATGCCCCAGGGGTTGGAAATCCTGAAGCTGCAGGTATGACCTCTCGTGAACTCTTTGATCTGATTTATTCACTTGAAAACAAAAAAGTAACTGGTGTCGATATTGTGGAACTAAACCCTCAATATGATAATGGATCTACAGCTTCAATTGCAGCAAAGATAATGTCTACATTGATTGCTATGAATTTATCTCGATTAAACTATTTTCAATGAGTTGTATCTTGATGCTTTTACAATATGAACAATTTGTTAATCCTATGATCAAAGTCGCTTTATTAAAAAATCCAACTGGAAAAATCACATGTTAAATAATCTCAGGGGTATACTGCAGCCCACACTTGAAAAGATTGGAAAAGCATTTGCATCAACAGGTCTATCTGCAAATTTTTGGACTTTGGTGGGTCTTGTATTTGCCCTTGCATCTGCACTAGTCTATGGATTGGGTATTGAATTCGGATTGATTATTGGTGGAATCCTATTACTTGTATCTGGATTTTTTGATATGGTGGATGGACAAGTTGCAAGAGCAACTGGCAAAACCTCTCAGAAGGGCTCGTATCTTGATTCAATGTTTGATAAAATTGCCGAAGTTGCAATATTTCTGGGACTATTAGTTGGCGGATATGCCGAACCTTATCTTGTAATGCTTGCAATTACTTTGTCATTACTAGTAAGTTATGCCCGAGCAAAATCTGACGCATTAAACATCAAGCTACAGGGAGTTGGTATTGGGGAGAGAGCAGAGCGTTTACTGGTGATTGCAATTATTGGAATAATTGGATATATGGAGCCAGCAGTGGTTATTGTAGTAGTAATTGCAGGAATTACACTAGTTCAAAGAATGATTGTAACTGCTAAAAACATTAAAGAAAAAACAGAGTAAATACTATTTTTGAAAAGAATTTTTTCATGTTGATTGATTTTGCCTATTAAAATTCAAATTAACTAACGTTTTTTTATATTGAATAGATTTACTAAATTGCCCAGCAATGAAGAATAATAGAGCATTGATTGACGTACAAAATGATTCACTGTTTCACGATCTGAGCTAGGCAAAAAATTAAAATTTTAAAATAATTCTATAATGTACATCTGAAATGATAAGATTAATTCGTAAATAATTTTTATTTTATTATGCTTGTAACAATATGGTTAAATTATAAATTCACAATAATACTAACGAAGTTTTCCACGATCTCGTCTACTGTCTGCAGATCTGATTTTTAGAATCTTAAAATGAATTGCACATGAAATACAATACCATTTCAATACCATGGGTGATGCGATGTATGCTCCTTGGGCACGTAGTTCTTTAGCCAAAGTATGTTCTACTAGATTTAATCGAGATGTAACTTTTTTTGCTTTGTCTTTTGGTACTGTACAACCACAGTTTGTGCATTGTATGGTGCCTGATGAACCCTTACCTCCTTTTGTACGTCCTCTACTTGCACGCTTAAGTGGCATGAAAATAACCGAATCTGCCTCCTTATAATCTTGCGTATGATTAAGAAAATCTGATGGGCTTGTTTCTGTTATTTGCTCAAAACCTAATCATGTTTTAATGCTAGATCAAATATTTCTCATTGATAGATAATGCGTGGCTTGTGTCATGTTTGCTTTAGATCAAATATGGATTTAGTGATATTGAAGGGTAACATGCTATGTCCTGAATGTTTTGAAAAAAAGAATGCAAAAAACTAAATCGATATTGTTTGGAAATATGAACTAATGAAACTGGCATTATTTTCACACTGTGCAATTGATACAATTACCATTGATGGCATAAATCATGAACAAATTGGAGGCGCTGCTTGTTATGGTGGGCTGACTGCAAGACAACTCAAATTTGATGTAGATCTTTACACGAAATTTGGGAGTGATTTTCCAAAGCAATATTTAACTCAAAATAAAATTAATTTTGAAAATGCAATATCTGAGAAACTCACCACTCGGTTTGCAATAGATATTGCTGGCTCTGATAGAACCCTCAAACTACTAAATGAGTGTGACCCCATTGAATACACCGCCATAAACGCAGATGGTTCGTTGGTTACGCCGATATATCATGAAATTTCTGCTGAAACATTTGCTAAAATAAAAAAAGATTCCAGTTTTACTCTAGTTGATCCTCAGGGGTTTTTGAGACGAGTGGATTTAGACAAAAATGTAATTTTAGAAAACACTGAACTTGATTTATCTAATGTAAATGCAATCAAGGTAAATCCTGAAGAGTCTCAGAGAATTGTTAGTGGCTCTCATGATGAGATGATGATGGCATTACAGAAAAAAGGTGTGAAGCATGTAATTTTTACAAATAAAACTGAAGTTTCATTACTAGTCAAAGACAAAGTCTATTCCATAACATTGCCAAACAAAGAGGTCTATGATACTACTGGTATTGGGGATATTTTTTGTGCGACGTTTTGTTGTACCATGCTAAAAGAAAAAGACTTTCTTTGGGCATTATGTTTTGCAGGAGGTGCTGCACAGGCTGCACTTGACTCAAAACAAGTGGGTCTGCTAAAAATACCTCACAAGAATGCAATTGAGACTAATGCTTCTTATTTTTATAATCTGGTAAAGTATAGATCGATTTAGTACTTTATCCTTTTATTGTACACCTAGTTTCATTTCTCTGTGCAAATAGGAATCTATGGTTCTGGTACAACAGACTCTGCGGCAAAGACAATAAAAAAAATTTTAGATGATGCTGAAATTGAATCATTTGTAATTACTGCAAAATCAAAAGCAAAACAAGCTGATTGTATTTTGGTGTTGGGTGGAGACAAGGGAGTTAGGAATTATTTTCATCGACCTTTTGATTCAACATCACCTGTTTTAGGAATAAGTGAGGGTGAATCTAGCGGATTTTTAGCTCAGGTAGATCTTAGGGAGTTTTCATCATATGTACGAATACTGAAAAAACAAAATTACACTGTAGAGGAAGTCCCAAGACTTGGAGTGAAAATTGATGGAAAAAATGTATATCCTGTACTAAATGACGTTGCGGTATTTTCATCAAAGAGTGCAATGCTCATGGAGCACACACTACGTGTAAATGATGAGGAAGTATGGCATGATAACAGCGATGGAATTATCGTATCTACACCGATTGGCTCTTCTGCATATTCCATGTCTGCTGGTGGACCTATGTTGTTTCAGGACTCTGGTGTATTTGAGATAATTTCAGTGAACTCTTTAGATATTACACGAAGGCCAATTATTGTATCAAATAAAAGTTCTATTCAAATTAGTGATATTTCAGCTAGACTGCACTGTGAAGTTGTTCTTGATGGATTGGATAGATATAAAGTAAACAACATGGTAGAGTGTACGCAGTTTTCACCTCCTGCAAAAATAATCCGACTCAAAAAAGACTCTACTACAATCTCTGCTCTTGCAAAGAAGGTACATCTGGCAGAAGAACTCCTTAGCATGCCTCCAAGCTCTAAATTATTACTAAAGACATTAGAGTATGAGGGAGCACTTACACAAAAAGATCTTGCAAACAAGACTCTGCTTCCAGCTAGAACTGTTAGATTGGCTCTTAGTCATTTGCTAAAAAAAGGCTATGTTAAAAAGAAAGTCTCAATCAGAGACGCACGTCAAAAAATCTATGAGATATCAAAGATAGAATAGATTTTATTTTTTTAATATTGTAAAATATTATGATAATTTTTTGGTATGTGTTGTATCATCGTCACATGCCTCTTTGATCCTTTCTTGTAAATTCGATTCATAGCAAGCATTAGAGCAAAAATTCTTTACTCCTGTATAGTATTCTTTTCCACACCTTGTACATCTTGTCAAATCACCCTTGTTTGCTTTTGGTTCATTATTATTGTTATTGATTCATTTATTTTTCTTGTAATTCACACTATTGAGAAATTCTAAACTTTGATTAATTATTGAGAAATTCAATCTTTTCTACTGAGAGGCAGCTTTTACAAATGCCTCAAATGCCTGCTCTGGATATCCAGGCCTACTGTTAAACTCTGGGTGAAACTGCACCCCGAGATAGAATTTGTGAGATGGAATCTCTAGCATCTCCATTCTCTTACCCCCGTCACTTTCAGCTGAAAATATCAGTCCGTTTTTCTCAAATTCTGGAATGTATTTTTTATTGATCTCATATCTGTGCCTGTGTCTTTTGCTAATTGTATCTGTATTGTAGATTTTGTGCGATATTGTGTTTGGTTTAATTTGAATGTCGTTTGCACCAAGCCTTAATGATCCTCCCATGTCTGATATGTTTTTTTGTTCTGGAAGTAAATCTACAATTGGATTTTTAGCATCTGGTTTTATTTCAGTAGAGTTTGCATCCTCCAACTTTAAAACATTTCTTCCAAATGCAATAGCTGCCAGTTGAAATCCAAAACATATACCTAGGTATGGTATGTTTTTCTCTCTTGCATAGTTTGCAGTTTTTATGATTCCTTCTGAACCTCTCGTTCCAAATCCCCCTGGAACTAGTATGCCATCATATTTTGATAAAGTGGTGTAATCTGTAATTGTTTCTGAATCAATCCAATCAATTTCTACTGATTTTCCTAACTTTGCACCTGCGTGCTTTAGTGCATGATTAACACTGACATAACTATCTGCAAGTGTAACGTATTTTCCGACCATTGCAATTCTTACTTTCTGGTCTTCATGATTTGTCATTGATTCTGCGATATTATTCCATTTATCCCAGTTTGCAGATGCATTTACCATTCCAACTTTTCCAAACTTTGTAAATAATGAATCCATTATTCCCTGCTCATACAATATCTGTGGTATTTGAAAAATTGATTTTACATCATGACATGATAGTACGTCATTTGCAGTGACATTGGTAAATAATGCAATTTTTTTCTTTGTCTTTTCTTCTAGCGGTGTTGTGCATCTTACTGCCAAAAAATCCGGCTGAATGCCTATCCTTCTTAATTCCTGTGCACTGTGCTGTGTGGGCTTTGTCTTTTGTTCACCTACTACATCCAATGATGGTGCAAGTGTCACATGGACAAAAATTACATTCTGCGGTCCTTCTTCTATTCTCATCTGTCTTAGAGCCTCTAAAAATGGTAGTGATTCTATGTCCCCTACAGTGCCACCACATTCTACAATCAAAAAGTCTAGTTTTTCTTCTTCGGCAATTTTTCTAATTCTATTTTTAATTTCATCTGTGATGTGAGGAATTATCTGAACGCATGCCCCCAGATACTCTCCTTTTCTTTCTGCTTCAATCACTGCTGAATATACCTGGGCCGTGGTAATGTTGTGGCTTTTTGGAATATTCTGATTTAGGAATCTCTCATAGTTTCCAATATCCATATCACATTCACCCCCATCGTCTGTTACAAAGACCTCCCCATGAGCAACTGGATTCATGGTTCCAGCATCATAATTCAGATAGGGATCTATTTTGATACAAGATACTTTTTGGCCTGCTAATTGTAATAATTTTGCAATTGATGACGTTGTTACACCTTTTCCAAGGCCTGACATTACCCCCCCTGTAACAAAAATAAGTTTCGTCTGCACATTAAGAAAACAAGTATCTGGTTTTTGTATGTTTTGCTGATCAGACGCAAATGATTAGATCTCTTATTTTGGTAAAGATCTTACATGCGTGTGAAATTCTTTGTTTTTTTTAACAAGTGTTTGGAATTTTTAACGAGTGTTTTTTATTTCTCAACGCATATCTATAATATGAATACATCTAGATAGTGGTCTTTACCTGAAATAGAGTTCCCCCACTTCCCGTTGAAATAACAGACCACTACTCTTTAACGAACTGTTAGAGTTTATCGCTAAATCTAGATCTGAATGCATCCACTCTACTCTGAGTTTTGTATTCTTCTGGATGTGAATCTTTTCGTGAACGTTCATCTAGCTTATGCTTGTGTTCTTCTCTGGCATGATGCAGTCTGTCCTTTTCATGAATGAACTCTCTTTTGCATTGTTGGCAGATTACGATAGTTTTATGATGTTCATGTCTGACGTGTTTTACCAAGTCATCATGGTTGTCAAACTTTGCATCACATTGTGTGCAGTCGTTTTTCTTGTTATGAAAAAATCTCATTATTTGATCATCATGGTATGTATATTTAAACTCAATATCTGTTATCATTTTTGAAATTTTGATTTGATCATTGGTTTTATGTAAAATGATTTTGTATGCATACTCAAAGTTTGCATTGTTATTCCATAATATTGTGATTTTTTGGAATTAAATTATGATGGTAGAGTCAAAGCCCTGTAGCCACGAATATGTTCCTAATGGAACATTATCGTGTCGAAAATGCGGCAAAGTTCGTTACTAACTCGTTGAATTCCTTTTTGACTCACTCTTGGATTTATGTTTGAATGGTTTGTCTTTTGAGGCTTTTTGTAAATCTTGCAATACTTGACTCTCGTTTGTTCTGAGGTGTTTTTTCAATTAGTTTCAAAAATGCACTGCCTACAATTACTGCATCAGCTCCTGCCTTGATGTATTTTTTGACATCATCAGGAGTTGAAACACCGAATCCCACTCCAACTGGAATCTTTCCCTTGGTTATTTTTTTAACCTCTTTGATTGCCTTTAGAGTATAATTTTGGATTCCTGTTTTCACTCCAGTGGTACCATACACTGCAACTAAATATAAAAATCCCGAGGATGATTTTGCAATTTTTTCTATCCTTGATTTTGTTGTGTTTGGTGATACCAAAAATATTGTGTCTGCATTGTTTTTAGCAGATGCAATGTAGTCTTTTGATTCTTCAATTGACATATCTGGAAGAATGAATCCATCAATTCCTGCATTTTTAGCCTCGACAATAAATTTTGAATATCCTTTGTGATACAAAATATTGGTATAAGTCATTAGAACTAGCGGTATGTCCGTTTCTTTTCTAATCTTTTTTACAATGCTGAAAAATCGATTAATTTTAGTTCCATTATCTAAAGATATGGTGCTGGCATTTTGAATTACAGGACCATCTGCTAGAGGATCTGAAAATGGAAATCCTAATTCTATGATATCTGCGCCGCCTTTGACTAGTCCTCTAACTGCCGATATCGTTGCATTCTCGTTTGGATATCCGACCATGATGTATGCGATTAATGCCTTTTCTTTTTTGGCATATAATTCTGCAAATTTTTCTTTAATTCTTGACATGTTTGCTCAGATACCTTTGTACTTCTTCTACGTCCTTGTCCCCTCTTCCTGAAAGTGTAACTACAATTGATTCTGATTTTTTGCTCTTTTTTGCAACCTTCATTGCTTCAGCGATTGCATGTGCTGATTCTAAAGCTGGAATTATTCCTTCAGTTCTAGTTAACATCAAAAACGCATCAATTACTTCAGCATCTGTTGCAGAGTGATACTTTACTCGTTTAGTATCTTTTAGATAAGAGTGCTCTGGACCGACACCTGGATAATCTAATCCTGCTGAAATGCTATGTGTTTCTGTAATTTGTCCTTCATCATCTTGTAATAGATATGTCATCATTCCATGAAGCACACCTTTACTGCCAGCTGACAATGTTGCAGAGTGGTATTTTGATTTTAATCCTTTACCTGCAGCTTCAACTCCGATGATCTCTGCATTTGTATCTAATAGCGGATAAAATGTTCCAATTGCATTTGATCCTCCACCAACACATGCAATTACAATATCTGGTGTTTTATTTGATAACTTTTTCATCTGTACTTTAATTTCTTCACCTATGACACTTTGAAAGTCCCTTACCATTACGGGATATGGATGAGGACCTACTGCAGAACCTAGTAGATAATATGTAGATTCTACATTTGTAATCCAATCTCTGATTGCTTCATTTATTGCATCTTTGAGAGTTTTAGAGCCTGACTTTACTGGATGAACTTTAGCACCAAGCATGTTCATTCTGTATACATTTAGCTTTTGCCGTATGGTGTCTTTATAGCCCATGTATACTTCGGACTTCATTCCCAAAACAGCACATGCCATTGCAGTAGCTACTCCATGTTGACCTGCACCTGTTTCAGCAATGATTCTTTTCTTATTCATTTTTTTTGCAAGTAGTGCTTGACCTAGTGTGTTGTTTATTTTGTGAGCTCCTCCATGCAATAGGTCTTCCCTTTTTAGATATATTTTAGCACCCCCACATTTTTCTGATAAATTTTTTGCATAGTATAATGGAGTTGGTCTTCCTGCATATTGTTTGAGATAATAATCTAATTCTTTTTTGAAATTTTTATCATCTTTGAATTTAAGATAGTTCTCTTCTAATTCCTCAATTGCTGGAACCAATGTCTCTGGAATATACTTGCCACCAAAATCTCCAAATTTTCCATCTTTAGGATACTTCAATATGCATTCACCAATTTTCTGACATGTTCTTCGATATTATCACTTTTCATTATACTAGACCCTATTAGGAATGCATCTGCCCCGCATTTTTTTAGGTATTGGATATCCGCAGGTGTTTCAATCCCGCTTTCTGACAGTATTGGCCTTGTTTTTTTGTATCCCTCAAGCACTCTTTCTGTAGTTTTAAGATCAATTTCCAGCGTGTCTAGGTTTCTGTTGTTAATTCCGATTAGATCGGATTCTGTTTTTAGTGCATTTTGAAATTCTTGTTTTGTGTGGACCTCTAGTAAAATTTTCAGCCCTTTTTTGTGACCATATTTGATGAATTCATCAATATCTTTGAGAAATCCTTGATCAAATAATGACTGAATAACTAACATGTAATCTGCCCCAATTTTTTCAGCCGCATCAATCTGAATAGTATCAATCATAATATCTTTCATTAATAATGGGACATCAACTGCTTGTCTTACCTGGATAAAGTATTCTGGTGAGCCATTAAACATGTGAGGCTGGGTGAGAATAGATAGCGCTTTGGAGCCTCCTGCAATCATTTGTTTTGCAATACTAACTGGGTCTGATAATGTTCTAATCTTGCCCAAAGACGGGGATGAAAACTTTACCTCTGTAAGTAGTGTTGCATGATTGTTTGATTTTATTATTTGGACAAAATCTTTGCTTGATTTTTGCAATTTTATATCAACATCATACACTCCATCATCAATTGCAGTTTGTGAATTATTCACTAGTCTTCTTAAAATATTTTCAACCATTATATCATCTCCTTTAATTTTGAAATGTCACCCGTATCTGCAACAAATCTTTCTAAGAGTTTGAATGCTTTCCCGTCTTTAATTGTGTTTAATGCTAATTCCACACCTTCTTCAAAATTATTTACAATGTTTGCAACAATTAATCCACCAGCTGCATTAAGAGCTGTTGTTTCTATCATGGCTTGATTTGAAGTATTATTTAATACTCCAACAAATGCCTTTATTGCATCTTCTCTTGTTTTAATTTGAATATCTTTTAGTGTTGACTTGTGCAGTCCTACCACTTGAGGATCAATTGAATTCATCAATACTTTGTCATTTCTTAAAACACATACTCTGTTTGTTGCACTAGTAGAAAATTCATCCATGCCGTCATCAGAACGAACTGTCATGATGTTTTCTGCTCCGTTTCTTTTCAGTATTAATGGCAATCTGTCTAAAAACTCGATAGAAAAAACACCTATCATTTGATTTTTAACACGAGCTGGATTTGATAGTGGACCTAAAAGATTGAAGGCTGATCTTTTTCCTAATTGTTTTCTTGCATTTGAGACATGTCTCATTGCCGGATGAAATTTTTGTGCAAACATAAAACATATGTTGTGTTTTTGAAGCATATCTGCAATTTTACCTGGCTCTGAGTTTAGATCATATCCAAAATATTCAAAAATATCTGCACTTCCAGAAACACCTGAACTAGAACGATTGCCATGTTTTGCTACAATTCCTCCAGCAGCTGTGACTACAAAAGAGGCAGCAGTGGATATGTTGAATGTTTGAAGATTATCTCCGCCTGTACCGCACATGTCAATGATTCTTCCTTTGTTTTTAGGCTCTACTTTGAGTGCAAATTCCTGCATTTTATCAAGCATGCCAAGTAACTCATCATCCGTTTCGCCTTTTTCTGTTAGGCTGGATAGAAAATCTGAATTTTCTTTGTCATTTGTTTTACCTGATAAAATCTCCGTCATGATGTAATTCATCTGATCATATGTGAGATCTGTTTTTTGTTGTAGTTTTGAAATTAAATCTGAAATCATTTTTTATTTTTCACCTGTTTTATGAAATTTGAGAGAATCTTTTTTCCATCTTCTGTCATGATTGATTCTGGATGAAACTGCACTCCTTCTATTAGATACTCTTTGTGTCTTATTGCCATGACTTCTCCATCATCATCTGCAACAGCTGTTACTTCTAATACATTTGGAATTACTGTTTTGTCTCCCACTAGTGAGTGGTATCTTGTTGCCCTAAATGGATTTTTGACATCTTTGAATAATTCTGAATTTGTATGTTTTACTGGACTGGTCTTACCATGTCTTACACAACCTGCATTTGTAACCTTGCCACCAAATGCCTCAATGATTCCCTGATGTCCCAAACACACTCCTAATATTGGCGTGGTGGGCCCAATGTCTTTGATTACATCGCTACACACTCCAAAATATTTTCTATCTGCTGGAGTTCCTGGACCCGGTGATATTATTATTGCATCATAGTTGTTTTGTTTTATTTGTTCCAGTGTTATCTTGTCATTTCTAATGACATCACAATCTACTCCCAACTCACCCAAATATTGAGCAATATTGTATACAAACGAATCATAATTATCAATAATTAAAAATTTCATTTTGTTGCTTCCCTCAGTGCTTGAAGCATTGCACCAGCTTTGTGTTCCGTTTCTTTGAATTCATTTTCTGCAACAGAGTCTGAGACAATCCCTGCACCTGATTGCACAAATCCCTTATTCCCATTGATGAATATGCTTCTAATCGCAATTGCAAAATCACAGCATCCGTTAAATGAAAAATATCCAACTGCTCCTGCATATGGTCCTCTTGCTTCGGATTCTAATTCATCAATTATCTCCATGGCTCTGACTTTTGGAGCACCTGATACAGTTCCTGCTGGAAATACTGCCTTGAATGCATCAAACATGTCGTTTTCAGGCGCCAAATTGCCTATAACATGCGTTACTATGTGCTGCACATGACTGAATCGTTTGATCTGCATTAATTCTTCAGTGTGTACAGTTCCATACTTGCATACTCTGCCTATATCATTTCTTCCCAAATCCACCAACATGGTGTGCTCTGCTAATTCTTTTTCATCATGGAGTAATTCCTCAGCCAACTGTTTATTTTTTTCTTCATCATCTGTAATTTTTCTAGTTCCTGCAATTGGAAATGTTTCTACTTTGTCATTTGTGATTCTTACTAGCATTTCAGGTGATGCACCAATGATGGTTTTACTATCTTGTTTTAAATGATACATGTATGGCGATGGATTTAGTCTTCGTAGTGTTTTGTATAGTGTTAGATTGTCTCCATTTGTATCAAACGTAAATTTTCTAGATAATACCACTTGGAAAATATCTCCATCATGAATGTATTGCTTTGCCTTGTTTACAATATTTGAGAATTTTTCTTGATTCATGTTTGGTATTACTTCAGTTGCTTTGAAATCTTCAAATGAATCGCCACTCATTTTAAATTGTTCAAATCTATTTTGATCATGATAAAAATAAAATAGTTTTTTGTGTAGGTTATCATATAATATGCCGTCATCATATATTCCAAACTCCATTAATGGCTGTGGCGAATCATGTGTGTCTGGAATATTTTCTACCAGTCTGATTGCATCATAGTTTACAACACCGACTGCACCACCCAAATATCTGTAACTTTGGTCTTTTGATTTTACTAGTAGTTTTTTTAGCTCCTCAAATGGGTCATCTGTTTGAATGATCTCCATTTTGCCGTCTCTTATGATTTCTACTTTGTCTGAATATCCTTTGAGAATTATTTTGGGGTCAAATCCCATCACCGATGTTTCAGCTAGTATTTCTGGACCTGTTAGTGATTCAAAGAGAAATGAATGTGAATAGTTTCTAGAAATTTTATTGTATATTTGAAATTGATTTTCAGTTAACTCTAGTGGTATTATTTTCGGTTGAGATTTTCCAAAGGTGTCCACCCATAGACAAAATTTTACTCGTTTATTATTTAAATTGATGAGGTGGTGATTTGACACGCTTTTTCTCTTGTGTGCCTAGTTATTCATACAAACTACTATTACGGTATAGTACGGTACCTTTATATGATAATTGATCGCATAATGTGTGATGATGTCCGGGACAAAATCAACATTGATGCAAGATATTTGTTTCAAAAAAACATCCGAAATAAAATCAAGTGTTTCTGAAGTCGAGTGTTATATTTGTGGTAAAGGTCTACAAGATGGATATCGTATAACTGCCAAGACACTACCAAATGGAATGGCCCTGTTTTGTCATGTGCATTATTTATTGCAATGATGTTTTGACTGTTTTTGCTTTACCTCTGTTGATTGAAATCTAGTTTCATTCAAGGAATTTCATATAGTAGTTTGTTCAAGACTATGTGTGTCTAGAAATGGTTTGATGATAATACTTGGTGGTATTTTGTTAATTGTTATGGGGTTAAAACTAATGGGTGCTTTCTAATGAGATTATCTTAGGGAGTTTGAATTTTTTTTGCAAAATTTACAAATCAATGAATTTGTTTTACGTCCACATGCTATACACTGATTTGTCTTTCCAAAATACCCTGTATTTTTTGGGCTTTTAATTAATTTTATTATGATAAATACAATAACTGATGCAATTCCGACTGCAATGATAATTCCAAGCACCATTGATTTTTGTATATTTTATTACTATTCAAACCTTATCAATTCTTTAAAACAATGAAAACAAAAGATATTAAATTATTTTACGATGTTTGATAAAGTAAATTTTTAAAAAATGTTTAGCTCCAGACTTTTTCTTTAAACGTCCATTTTTTATTTAAAATGAAATTACTAAATGCTGCAGTTGCAACTGCTAACACTAGTGAAACTGGATATGATACACTTAACTCATCCACCAAATAATACACCATTCCAATTTGAACTAATGCTCCAATAGAGCTAAATCCTGCAAACTTGCCATATTGAATGGCTGTTCTTTTTGCAGTAAAATCACTATCTTCAAACGTCCAATATTTATTCAAAAAGAAATTACTGGTAATTGAGAACATAATTCCAAGTATGGTTGCGTGAATATACCACATATCCAAACTTGATGTGACCAAAATAGATGTGAGATAATTAACTCCTAATCCACTTGCTCCGACTGAAAAGAATCTTGCAGCTTTTGATACAAATTTTACTGATTGTCTTGTTTCATTTTGCTGCTCTTTTTTTCCATATCTGTAAAGATTTCCAACCGCATGGATGTATTCTAAAACGGTTTTTGTTCCAAGTTTGCTTTTTCCATTTTCTCTATCTGAAAACGTATATGGAATTTCCTTTATTGATACGCCTTTTACCTTCACAATCATCTCCAGGAGAATCTTGTAACCTATCGCGTCAAAGTTGATTCCTTTGATTATGTCTTTGTTAAATGCAAAAAATCCTGACATTGGATCGGATTCCTTTATGCCAAGACCTTTCTTTGCAATAATTGTGGCAATCTTGCTGATCATTTTTCGTTTTATTGACCACCCTTGTATTGAACCTCCATTGAGATATCTTGATGCCACAACAATGTCTGTTTTTGATTGTTTTAATGCATCAACAAGTTTTGGTATGAGTTGTGGTGGATGAGAAAAATCACTGTCCATTACAACAACAATCTTACCTTTTGCCTGCTGTATTCCATTTAATATTGCAGAGCTCAGACTTTCTCGTGTTTTTCGATTTATGACATTAACTGTATATCTTGTTTTTTCCTTTAATGAATTAAAATAATCCTCAGCGATTTTACCAGTGCCATCAGGTGAGTTGTCATCTACTACTATTGCTTCAACTATGGTGTTTTTTGGCAGGTGCTCTTTGATTAAATGTAATATCCCTTTGATGTTCTCAGATTCGTTATATGTGGGAATTATTATTGACACTTCTGTATTCATTACACTTGACAATACAAATTCACCAGATTTATCTCATATTAAATTTTCAAATTGTAAAATTTGACTATCTTACACGTATGCCCTCATGGATTTCAATCTTTGTTGCCTCTCCATTGGCCTGCATGTTTGTGTATGGATATATCTTGGAATCAAACCTTGCAATCGTCCCCTCAAAAGTCTGTATCGTTGTAGTTTTATCTAGTGCATTTTGTAGTTGAGGACCGCGTGCCAGATCAATACGATAGTGCTCATCTACCATTATGACTGTTTTTTCAGTGACTATTGGATGAAATAATATGTCTGAATAGTCTTTTGGGACATTTTCTCGCTCAAACACATCATACAATATCCAGGAATACACCGGACTTGTAAGAACGGTAACATTGTCATTATAATTTTCTAAAACATAAGATAGTGCCTGAAATTGATTATCTGATATGTCATTAATAATCAAAAGCGTTGTACTAGTAAAACCAAAAATTAAAACCCCTGATACAATTCCAACATAAACCGATTTTTTTTTGATTATGCCATACTTGCGAATAGATTCTATCAATATGCCAGCAGCAATGCACATCACTGGAATTATCATCATCCAGTGAAAGTACTGCTTGTATCCCACACTACTTAGAAATATTACAAATGGAATAAACCACAACAAGAGAAATTTATCTCTACGCAATACTGCAAGGGCTATTCCTGATAAACCCAATACAAACATCAACGGATCAATAACTGCAAAAAATCCAAATATGTCTAATACGCTGTTTGTTCTTTGTGTTTGCCATAGCACATCTTTCTGCCAAAGATCAAATTGATCAAGTGTAATTGCATTGACAGGCCATATTAGCGGAATCAACAAAAATGGAATAAGTAGCAGTAACACATCAGAAATCTTTTTTCTGTCTGTATATACAATCCATGCAACTACAAAGATCATTGTAAATGCAGGTATTTTTGTAAATACTGCCAGACCCAATAAACATCCTGAAAAAATAATTAACCCTGATTTCTGTTTTGTTTTGGTAGAATAGATTGCCAGTAAAATCGCTCCTAATACAAGTGGCACCAAAATAGAATCAAGTAGTATTCTTTTGAAAATCCATGTAAATGGTAATACTGCAAAGAGTGATGCTGATAGAAATGCGGTATTTATTCCGTATTTGATTTGAACAATTTTGTAGATTAGAAATGTATCAAGTACTGCTAATAAGCCCATAAATATTCTGGGAATCATGTATAGTGACTGTAATGAATCTGGGTCCGTAGATGGCTTTAACTCTGAATAGTGTGTCATGGCAAGAATTGATGCAATTGCAATTTGACCAAAATATGGATGGTCATACACATTACCTTCCTGTGGATTTCCAGTATCTAGAAGATTTACTGCACGTCTCATGTAAATTCCCTCATCAAAAAATATGTCTGGATATCCAACAGGATTCCAGAGATGGATAAAACCTGAAAGTAAAAGTGGAATCAACAATAAAAATAATTTATTCAATTGCTATCTTATCTTGATGAATAATGACACTTTTAAATTAATTATACCTGTTGTGTTAATTTAGCAAAATTATCTTATTGTCTATTCCTCTCTAGTTTAAAATTTTATTATCATTGTGAAATTAACTACGCATTGTTACTTCGTTTCCTGTAGATGCCAGTAGGCCAAGTCCTGCTCCTGGTT
>ERZ1292640.1350-Hain-H43-02um-R1-1350-length-20312-cov-10_pt1 | contig 20312 bp, 17 predicted proteins | sample MGYA00564404_ERZ1292640 | MGnify/ENA primary metagenome ERZ1292640 (study PRJEB36523, sample SAMEA6512636) | groundwater metagenome | collected 2019-01-08 | study: AquaDiva: Metagenomics assemblies of 32 groundwater samples
CTTCTTTGTCCGTCGTTCGTGAAGCGTCGTTCGTATCTCGTCGCAGGCTCAGATGCGGAGTTCTTGCGAGATGCGCTTCACGAGGGACGTTTCACGATCTTTGTGCTGGCGGACGTTTTCAGCATCCTGCCAAGCTAGGGACCAGGCGCGAGTCCCGGCACATGCTGCTTCTGCAGCACCGCAGACTCAATCGCTTTCTGCACGCTGCCTCCCCACCCGCGATACTCGATGCATTCTTTCCGGCCAAAGCGAAACTCGATACCAAGGGATTTCATATTCCCCTGCTCTGCCACGCTCTTGATCACGCCGGTCAGATTGCTCACATGTCCGATGCCGACCAACTCGAATTCCAAATGGACGGTGGAGCCCTGCTGCACGTTCAGCTGCGCCCGTTGCAGCACCACCCGGCAGCCGGCCACACTGAGGTCTTGGACGAGTCCTCCCATCGTCGAATCCCCGTTCGCATCCACGCACCGGGCTCCCTTCCCATCGACCCGGATCAGGAATAACGGTTCATTGCTGGGGACTCGCACATCCTTCCGGAGCTGCATTTCTTCGACGGCCTGAGGAAAGGCCAGATACAAGAGCGGGGTCGGATCGGTCTGGAGGCTGCGCACTTCACTTTCGTAGCCGATCAGCTTGCCGGCCAAGAGATACTGGACGAGACAACGAGCGCCAACGTCGCAGACAATGGCTTGTCCGGATTGAAGCGGCCATTCGCACAGCAGCCAGGCTCCATCCTTCCACCCCAATAATGTCGCGCTGCATTGCACCTTCCCGGCCCCCGATTCGATCGTGAGCTGCAGGGGCAAGCCGACTCTGAGGATCGGCAGATAGTCGGTGGCTGGTTCGGAGTCCATCATGCGGCGTCGTGATCGAGGCAGGACTGAGGATCGACACCCATCATCGCCGGGTCGAGAGGCCCCTTGATCGTGCGGTCGAGCGATCCCGCCTGGGTGGACAGGTCCAGATCCATCGGGCGCGCGCGCCGGAAACCGGTCCCATCGGCCACGATCCGCACACGGGGCCGTAACGGGAACTCATGATTGGACTGCAAGACGATAGCCGACTCGCCCGTATTCAACGCCACACAGGAGCCGACAGGATAGACCCCCACGACCTGGACCAGCCGTTGAACCATCGCGCTATCCACATGGCCGCTGGTGCCTAACTGATAGAGGAATTGCAGGGTGTCGTGCGGTGATTTTCCCTTATGATAACAGCGGTCGCTGGTCACAGCGTCATAGATATCGACGACGGCGGCAATGAGCCCGAACTCGCTGAGATCCGCCTTGCAATGCTGACAGGGATAGCCGGTGCCATCGACACGCTCATGATGCTCGAGGGTCGGCTTCAGAAACTCGTCGCTCAAACCGGTCGTAGAAGAAAGCAGCTCCGCCCCGCGCATGACGTGCTGTTTCATCATTTCGAATTCATGTTCTTCGAACCGGCCAGGCTTATTCAGCAACTCCAGCGGAATCTGTGTTTTCCCGATGTCATGCAGCAGCATGCCGGTCCCCAGCTGCAGAAGCTCCGGGCGCTCGTATCCGAGATCCCGTCCAAGGGACAAGGCCAGGAGCGAGGTGTTGACGGAGTGATAGAAGGTATATTCATCGAATTGCTTGAGACGGGACAAGCTGGTGAGGGCGTCGGGATTGCGCAGGATGCTGTCGGCCATACCCTCCACCACATGCTGTACCGCTTCCATATTCAACGCGCCACCCATGCGCACGTCTTCCATCGCCTGTTGAATCACACCCTTGGCTGCATGATAGGCCTGTTTCGCCTCACGCAGCTCTTCGTTAAATGGCGTAGCAGGCGATTCAGGCTTGCTAGCGGAAGCCGATACAACCTGGGAGAATTCATCCGACAAAGGCCGGAGCCCTTTAGCCGACGAAGGCGGGAGCGCTTCACCCGACAGGAGCTTGGGCCTTTTCCACGAAGCAGCCAGAGACCCAGCATCCGGCACAAGCTTGAGCCCTTGACCAGAGGTAGCCTGGAGCCCTGCATCCGGTGCAGCCTTAGCAGGCCCTCCATCCGACACAGGGATTGGCCCCTTACCTGAAGCACCCTCAGACCCTGCCGCCGGCACAGCCTTGGGCCCTTTACCCGAGGCAGCCTGAGGCTCGGCCTCTGATGCAGGCTGGCGCCCTGGATCAGAAGCCACGCGGGATGCACTCCCTTTCTGGGAGACCTCTTCAACCGTCACGTCGAGTTCTTGAACGCCAATGGCGATCAGTTTCTCGATTTGTTCTGCGGATGTCACCGTGAATTTATTACGCAAAAATGGTGTCACCAGCCAGGAGCAATCAAGCTTCTCGACTTTCATCCCGATTTTCAGCTGATCGATGGAAATACGTTTACGCATGATCCTCCGGAAGAAGATGTGCAAGCCGTGCGAGGGGTCCTCGATTGAACACACTGTCCCCCAATAGACTTCATCGGCAGCAAGACGAAAACCTTGAGTCGAAAGGGCCACCCGGCAACCGGCCATAACCTGTAAGGCTGAAATCCTCTTTACCCACATCAAGTTCCACGCAATTCGAGCCGATATGGCAGTAGGCAGACATACCAGCCGGCCGATCCCCCATGCTCTCATGGCTACGTCTGTCCGGAATCCATGCATGATATAAGCCAAAAAGAACATCCCCGAATGAGCACTGTAAAAACGATCACCATTGACCAACTCAAACCGGGGATGTTCGTCGTCTGGATGGACCAGTCCTGGTACCGAACTCCCTTTCTCTCTCATAAGCGCCTCATGCGCCACCAGGAAGACATCGATCTGCTCCAGCAGCATGGCGTCAAAGAGCTAAAGATCGACACGGACAAAGGCGTCGATCGCGAGACGGATTCGCCTGGACAGAATTCTCAACCTGGTGCTGCGACGGAACAGGTGCCACCACCGTCGCCTATCAGGAAGAGAACAGCGACGCCGCCGTTGCGCCCAAGTGGACAGGCGGCGGCCGCTCATACGACGTACACCGAGGCAACCTCTTCGATCGAGCGCCTGTTTGAATGGGTCGAGACGGGAACCGTCTCCCCACCTGAAGAGGTGCAACAGGTTGTCGGGAATATGCTCACGCAGGTGCTGGACAATAAAACCTCCATGCTCAGCCTGCTGCAAGTTCAAAAGATGCAGCGGTTCGATCGCAGCTTGGCCTCACATGCCCTGGATGTCTGCGCCCTCTCGCTCATTGTGGCGCAGGCCTATGGAGTTCCGGAAACAGAGATGGAAGCTCTCGGCGCAGGCGCGTTGCTGCACGACATCGGCTATATCCGGTTGCCTAGGAATCTCTACCGTAAAAACCTCGAGCTCACGGAGCAAGAGACCGCCGTGATGCACCAACATCCCACGCTGGGATTGGCGATCTTGCGTGAGACCAACGAAGAACGGGAAACGGTCCTCCGGATTGTGGGCGAGCATCAAGAGTACGGAGACGGGAGCGGATTTCCGCGCAAACTCAGGGGAGACACCATCTCACGCTTGGCACAACTGGTCGGCCTGGTGGACGTCTATGACGGCATGATCAGCCGTCGCGTGGGCCGTCCGGCGATGCTGCCCCATGCTGCCGTCCGACAACTATTTCACCTTGGAGAAACCGGACAATTTCCAAAAGAGTTAGTCGAAGCCATGATCAAAAGCCTGGGCGTCTATCCCATCGGCAGCTTGGTCCTGTTGAATACGAAGGAACAGGCGGTCGTGGTAGGCGTCAATCCGACGCAACGACTCAAGCCAATCGTGAAAGTCATTGCCGCGCCGCATGGGAAGTCCTACCTCCCGCCGCTCAGCATTAACCTCGCGCGCCAATCGGCAGGAACGTCCGTGCGCACCATCGATAAAGTGCTGGATCCCCTCCATGAACGAGTGAATGTGGCCCTGTTTCTCGATGGCATCGACCCGGAAACAACATGATGAAACGCACCCCAAAAATCCGCGCCAAGAAGGCTCCGCTCTCGCCATCCTCCGCGCATCAAGCCCTGCTCGACCATGCGGTGCTGGATACGCTTCCCATCGGCGTGGTGCTGCTCGATAGTCAGCTTCGCATCCTGTCTCTAAGCGCAGAAGCCGCCCGCCTGGTGGGATGCTCGACGGGTTCCTGTTCATCGAAACCCCTGCGGGAGGTCTTCCGTGAAACACCGGGGGCATCCGAGCACGACATCGCGACGCGCATTCATGCATCCATGACCGCTCGCCGCCCCGTTCAGAAAGCCCAGACCCAACTCAGCGGAGCCGATCGGGAGTCGTACCCGGTCGAATGGAGCTATGTCCCGTTAGATACTGGCGGGAAAGCCGGCGGCGTGCTGACGATACGCGACCTGACTCACGAGCGAGAGCTGCAGCAGGATCGCGACCGGCTGGCGCGCGTGGCGGAAGAAAGCCCTTCCCCCATCATTGAGCTGGATGCCGATGCGAATCTCGTCTATGCGAATCCCGCCATGACACAGTTGCTGCACCAGTTCGGCTATAACGCCGCCGGATTCCCCAGCGTGCTTCCCCCTGAACTGCCTCAGATCATCCGGCATTGCCTTGAGTCGGGATCTGACATCTTGAAGGAAGAAGTCTGTTTGTCGATGCCGAGCTTTGCCTGGAGCTTCTGCCCTGTCCCCTCCCATGGACTGGTCCGGGGCTATGCGGTGGATATGACCAAGGTCAAGGCGGCCCAGGAAGATCTGCGCCAATCGGCGGAGCACCTGCGCCACAGCAATCGTCAGCTGGATCAGGCGCTGCAGCAAGCGCAAGAAGCGGCCCGCGTGAAGACCTCGTTCCTCGCGACTGTTAGCCATGAGTTGCGCACGCCGATGAACGGGGTCATTGGCATGACGGACCTCTTGATGGACACAGAACCGTCGGAGGAGCAACAGTCGTACATCGAAACGATTCGCCAGTGCGGCGAAACGTTGCTGAGTCTCATTAACGACATCCTTGAATATGGCAAGCTCGAAGCCGGCAAACTCGAACTGGAATGCCTGGACTTCAATCTTCGCACGATGGTGGAGCAGGTCTTGGGGCAATTCGCGGAACGGGCGCAACGCAACGGATTGGAAATCACCGGCCTAGTCCATGCAACCGTTCCGATCGGTCTCCGCGGCGATCCGGGGCGGCTCCGTCAGATTCTCACGAACTTCGTCAGCAATGCGGTCAAGTTCACCGAGCAGGGCGAAGTAACCGTGCAAGCCTTTCTTGAGCAAGACCTGACAGACGCCGTCATCGTACGTTTCGAAGTCACCGATAGCGGAGTCGGCATCGTCCCAGAGATACAGGCCAGGCTCTTTCAACCGTTTACCCAGGCCGACAGTTCGACCTCCCGCAAATATGGAGGGACCGGATTAGGGCTCGCCATCTCGAAACAGCTCGCCGAACAAATGGGAGGCAGCGTCGGCCTCACCAGTCGACCTGGGCAAGGCAGCACGTTCTGGTGCACCGCCCGCCTGCTCAAGCAAACGACGTCGCCCTTGGCGATCGTGCCCTCGACCGAATTGAAGGGACGTCGCGTGCTGATCGTGGACGATAACGAATCGAATCGCGCCATCTTCCACCATTTCGTCACGGGATGGGGCATGTTGAATGACCAGGCCCAGGACGCCCTCTCAGCGGTGACGCTCATTGAACGAGCCGCAGAACGCGGCGTCTTCTACGATGTGGCCATCGTCGACATGTTGATGCCGGGCAAGGATGGGCTCCAACTGGCCAAGGAACTCAAGGTGCACCCAGTCGGATCGGCGATCCGCTTAATCATCCTGACGTCGCTCGTCCAGCGTGGACATGCGGAGATGGCACGCCAAGCCGGTTTCATCGCCTATCTCACCAAACCGGTTCGCCACGATCAGCTGGCGAATTGCTTGAGAACCGTGCTGGGCATGTCTGGGGCTGTCATTGAAGGACATGCGACTGAGATTGCCCCTGCCCCGCTGCTCGTCACGCAGCAGACCCTTGCTACAGCGCAGGCGCCCCGCCGTATCCTGGTGGCGGAAGACAATCTCATCAATCAGACGCTGGCCGTCCGCATGCTGGAGAAGCTCGGGTACCAATCGGATGTCGTAGAGAACGGTCAAGACGCGCTCGCGGCAATGGAGCGGGGTTCCTATATCGCCATCCTGATGGATTGTCAGATGCCGTGTGTCGACGGATTCGAGGCAACCAGGCTCATTCGCCAACGTGAAGCGATCGCGCAGGAAGCGGCTGAAGACGACTCGACCCTGGCGCACCATATTCCGATCATCGCGTTGACCGCCAACGCCATGCACGGAGACCGGGAGCGCTGCCTCGCTGCCGGCATGGACGATTATCTGGCGAAGCCCCTCCGAAAAGACGATCTCAAGGACGTGATCGAACGTTGGGTTCCGGTATCCCCCGAGGCGGTGCGAGGTCGGTCTCCCGGCCTGCGTCTCCCCGACACGGAAGAACAGGCGGAAGCCCTCCCGCTGATCTTTGATATGGCCACGATGTTACGGAACATCGGCAACGATCATGAGCTGTTGGAGCAGCTGATCGACCTGTTTCTCCAGCGCTATCAGCCGTTACTGGAAAACATCCGCGCCACCTTGGCCAGCAAGGATCAGCGAGCCATTGAGCAAGCCGCCCACCTCTTGAAAGGCACAGCCGGAAATCTCTGCGCGCCGGAAGTCGTCTTGGCCGCAGGCCAGCTGGAAGCGCTCGGGCAGCTCGGCACGCTGGTCGATGCCCCGGTCATCTACACCCAGCTTGAAGTGGCAGTGCTTCGTTTGGTTCGAGCTCTGGAAGCGCGACGCCTCCATCAACGTCACATCAGACAATCTGCCGCATAGCAGCCCGACAGATCGTCATTCGTATTTCGTGAAGCGTCGTTCGCAAGCGAGGATGTTCCTGCTTGCGAGGTACGTTTCACGAAGGCTTACTGGCAGGTTGGTGACAAACTATCTGAGTACTGTAGAAACGCAAAAGCCTGAACCAACACACACTCTCTCAACATCAGTCACAGGCTATTCAGAAAGGCTGTCCAGCAAGGCCGCAGGCGAACCGAAACCGGAGGAGGTACCGACCGCACTTTGTGTGGGCCGTTCGCCAGTACAATGGATCTTGGCGAACGGAAAAACCCCTCCAGTACTTCCGACCTCCGATAATCTCAATCGGTACGTTGGGATTTCGATGAGGCGAGAACGAAGCTGGCGGATTGTTTCAGCATCCTGCTAGGCAGGGATGGCTTCGGCGCGTGATTCGCTCTGTACCGTCTGGCGGACGTTCGGCATGGCAAAAATCGGGTAGCGGGTTGGATACTCGTCTGAAAGGACCATCTGCTTACAGAGCCTGGTCTCGGGGTTCATGAGGAGCGGCCCGCGAAGGTTGGCGGTGACGCCGGCGGCATCTTCAGACGGAATGGTCAGGATCACGGCCAGGGTCAAGGCGTCCGCTGCCGTCCCCTTCACTTCCGTCAACACTTCAGCAGAAATCTCCACCTGATAATTCGCATAAAATACCGACGGATCGAGGATGACGAAGGCGAGGCTCGCCTCTTCGACACAGTGCAGCCACTTGAACGGCGCGTCTGTGTCATGGTCGAGAATGACATAGCGACTCCAGTCAGGAAACCCCAGGATGCCAGAAGGGAACGTCAAGATGGAGCTGTCGGGAACCTCCAATGAGCCGAATCTCGTCGACGAAAACTTCATGGTCGTCCCTCACCCGATTGAGCGGCGCCCTGTACGCAGGAGACGCCGGAAGGCGTCGAGGGGAACCACCCCGGTACAGGCTGCCGATTGGTTTTCTTCTTGAATTCTGACACAGACTTCGTCCCGGTGGATCTCGACCGAGGGGGGCGCTTCGATCCCTAACCGGATCTGGCCACCCTTGATGCCAAGCACGACCACCCGAATGGTTGGGCCGATCGTGACGCCTTCGCCACGCCGGCGCGTAAGGACCAACATTGATGCCTTCCTTGGCCAATGCCACAGATCAATCAAGCAGGATGCTCAAACAGCCCGCCAGCATCGTTCTCGCCTCGAACGCATCCTCAACGTAGCCCCTGGCTACGCCTCCGGTGCGTTCATCGGCTGCGGCCTTGCTGGACGGCCTGTTTGAGCATCCTGCGGGAATACGCTCTTCGTGCTCCAGACATGCAGACTATCAAAGTCCAACTACACAAAACGGTTTCTCTGCGTCCCCGAATATACTATCGGCCCCTTTTCTCAAATCTTGAGAGCCACCGCCGCTTACTTCAAGAAATTGAGGAGCGAACTCTGGAAGATGCGGTTCAAGGTCGCGCCCGCTGCCTCAATGGCTTGCTGCTGAAGCGTCAAGCTCGAAATCGCCGACACCAGATCGACATCCTCATTGGAGGAGAGAAGGTTCGAAAGAAACGCCTTTGTTTCATCCAGGCTGACCTTGGTAGCTCCGAGCCGATTGGACAGGGCGCCGAGTTCGCCCTGAACGGACGAAACCTGATCCACCGCCACATCGACCCCTGCCAAGCCCTGTTGAATGCCGCCGCCATAATTACCGTTCAAGGCCGCCGTCAGACTCTTCACCGAAGCGAAAATATCAATCGTGGAGCCGGTAAAGGTCTGGTTGCCCGGTTTGTTGGTCTTGACCGTTTGGCCGTCGGCGATTTCGATGGTCTGCAACCCGTCGTCGCCCTGGTATTGCACCCCGGTCTGGACCCTGAACAGATCACCGCTTGCCGGAGCCGACGCTCCGTCGCGGAGCGAGAACCGCAGACCTTCTGCATCGATCGCGCCACCCGAGACATAGGACTGATTCGACAATACAATTTTCCTCGTTTGGGCGACCGCAAACACGTCGCCGTTGCGCGGCCCCGATCCTCCATCCTGCAGAACGACCCGAAGCCCGTCAAAATCGATGTTCGCGCCGGACAGGTACGTCGTGTTTCCTGCATCGAAATCACTGACGTCCGTGCCGGCATTGGCCACAACAGAATCCGTCGCTTCATAACCCAGCAGCGAGGCGGCAGTGGCGCCAGCATTCGACCAGTTAAAGGTCACGGGGCCGCCGGTGCTGTTGGTGATCGTGAACTTACGCTCCGGCTTGGTGCCGGCCGTGTTGTAGGCCACGGTATAGCTACTCCCCAGCTTCGACTGAATCTCTGCGGCCAGATCAGACCCGGTGTAGCTGCCGGTCGCGAGCGTGATGGCAGTCCCGCCTCTATAGATCGTATTGTTCGCTGAGGTGATGTTGAAGATACTCTTCGACGTGGTCGTGTCATACACGTTATGCTGCTTTGAGACCCCGGCCGCCCCGGTCGTATCCACATCGCTCGTGGCAGTGCCACCAGCGGCAATATTGGCTTGATCGGGTCCGGTCAAACCAAGCAGCGACTTGGCAGTCGAAAGCACGTCGGTAGACAGCAGGCTCAGGGTCGCTGCGTTGGCGGCATCGTTCGTGATGCTGAACTTGCCGGTGGTCTCGCTGAAACCGACCGTATACGTCTTGGCTCCTGGCTCCGCCAACTCCATGGCCGCCTTGATCTCAGTCGCCAACTGGGCTCCGGTATAGGTGCCGGTGGTCAGTTGCGCCGTCACGGCCGCGCCGGTCCCAGGATCAAACTGAAGCCCTTTGTTCGCGGCTGTCACCATATAGATGTTCTTCATTCGCACTTCATAACTGTCCAATGTCACGCGGCTGGTATCGACCACCCCGCTATCGCCCTTCATCGCGCCCCCGCTGTTCGTGCTGTTCGGCGCGACGGTCACTGCCGTAGAGACGTTGTAGACATCGAAGGTCGTCGCGGCACTGAACTTCACCACATAGTCGTTGAGGGTCACGGCGTTCGGATTGGACACAGTCCCTTGCGAAATCACGGCACTGCCGGCATTTCTAGCGCTGACGCTGGTCGCGGCACGGAGCGCAAAGGCGGAGGCGCCGGTGGTCGTGCTGCCGCCATTGAACCCGAGGCCCCTAAGGCCGGTTCCGCCGGTCACTTCGACCGAAGACGTCTGGCCGTTATTGTCCGAGGTGATGACGAGATGGTCTGTTTCGAAGGCCACCGCCACGCTTTTCCCTGCCGCGGACAGAGTGGCATCCGTGTTGATTTTGCGTTGCACGAGGGCGGCCAATTGGAGACCGGTCAGTGAGGTGGCATTCCCGAGGGAAATCGTGCCGGACGTGGTCCCATCGACCTTCACAACTAGTGAATCATCGGTGCCGCTGGTCAGCGTGATGGGAACGGTAATGGCAACGCCCGTGGCTCGCCCATGCAAGCTAGTGCCGCCAAACACCGCTTGCCCATTGGCATTTTGGACGTTCCCGAGTTCTTGGAGTTGAAGGAAGAGCTGTCGAACTTCCTGCGCTCCCATCACCCGCTCGGACGCGCCATTCGTGTTGCTAGCAAACTGAACGGCAAGTTCTCTGACCCTCCCGAAGACGCTCGTCACGCTGCGAAGCGCGCTGTCGGTCAGGTCGAGGCGATTGGTGGCGATGTCAAGGTTGCGGGCATGTTGGTCCGCCTTGGCCATGGAGGACTTCGTCGCCACAATGCGGTCAAACGCGTTGGCGTCATCCGACGGTTTGACCACTTTCTTGCCAGTCGAAATTTGTTCCTGCGTGAGCTGGGCCTTCGCTCGGGCACGCTGAATGCTATTCACCAGCAGGCTGTAGGACTGTAGCTCCGTAACTCTCATAGCCTCGTTGCTCCGTATTACCGTTTCAAATTCAGCAGCGTCTGCAGCATTTCGTCCGTGGCCATGATGAGCCGGGAGGCCGCCTCGAATGCGCGTTGATACTTCAGAACGTTGACCATCTCCTCATCGATCGAAACGCCGGAGGACTGAGCCCGGAACGACTCCAATTGCTCGTGCAGAATCGTTTGAGCATTGAGTTGCGTCTCCGCGGACTGGGCCGCGACTCCCACTCCCGTGGCGGCGACTCGATAGGCGTCGCCGAGCGTGGTATTGCCGATCGCGGCAATGGATTTGGTTTGCAAGGCGATCAGCGCCATCAGGTTGTCGTTATTGCCGGGCACGCCGGCTCGCGTGGAGGAGGCCGCGACCTTGCCGGCGCTCGTCAGCGACATGCCGATCGACCTCGCCGCATCGGTGTAGGAATTCACGGAAAACACGTCGCTGGCCGCCGCTGTCCCGCTCAGGACGACCTGCATGCCGTCGATCGTGAAGGTTTGCGGACCGGGAGCGGTATAGGTCCCTGACGCGGACGTGCTGATTCCAGTGATGAGGCCTGAGGTCTGCACAAGCCCCCCGGTAATATTCACCGACGAGGTCGAGGCCGATGAATTCGAGGTGATGATAAAGCGGCTGGTCGAGGTATCGTAGGTAACGGCGACGCTGCGGCTTGCGCCATTCAAAGTGGCATCGGCGTTAATCTTCGTCTGCAACTCCGCTGCCAGGGAGGCTCCGGTCGAGTACGATCCAGACGCGAGCGTGATCGTTCCGGACGCTGTGCCGTCGACGGTGACCGTCAATGTGTTGTTGGTTCCATCAATGGTGATCGGCCTATCCACGGTCGGCGCCGTGACTGCATCGTTGGTATAGTTCCCCTTGATCGTCGCCCCGGTCGTCTTGTTCACGATGGAGTAGGCGGTCGCGGAGGAAAATCTGATTTCATAATCCTGCAGCGTCAGCAGGCTGTTCGCGGTAATCGCGCCGCTCGCAAGGGTGGCGGTGCCCTGATTGGCAGCCTTGTCATGGACCGTCACGGTGAGGGGCGAAAAGAAATCCTGCCCCGTCGACCCGTCGAGCCCATACCCTTGGCGATGCACCTGATTGACCTCGTTCACCAGACTGGCTGACAGCTTGTCGAAGGATGATTGCAGCCCCGGAATGGTCGTGTCGCGGATCGTGAGGAGTCCCCCGAGCTTGCCGCCTGAAATGGTGGAGGAAATGTTCGCAGACTTGCCGTTCCCCATGTCGTATTGGACGTTGACCAACCCACCGTTATCGAGCGACTCCACGGCGACCAGCGTGCGCGGCACGGTATTCTCGACGACCACTTGCCCGCGCCCGACAAATACCGTGAGGGCGCCGTTCCCCCCGTCGATGACGGAGATGTCGACGCGCTGGGACAGGTCGTTGATGGCCTGTTCCCGTTGATCGCGCAAATCGTTGGCATTCTGCCCGGTCATCTCTGCATCCACGATCTTTCCGTTCAGTTCCGCAATCTGGGAGGTCAGGCTGTTGATTTCGGAGATCGTCTGTTTCACTTGATCGTTCACCGAGCTCCGACGATCCGACAGTTCGCCCGCCACCTGGCTGATGGTGCTGGTGAGGAGCGCGGATTTGGCCAGCAACACCGATCGCGGAGTGACATCGGAGGGACTGGCTGCGACATCCTGAAGGCTTTTAAAAAACTCGTTCAGCTGCGCGCCGATCCCCTGATTGTTGGAATCGCTGAACAGGTTCTGGATCTGGGACAATTGGCTGTAGGAGATGTTGAGTTGACCGAGCAATTCATTGGAGGAGGTGATTTGCCGGTTGATAAAACTGTCGACAATGCGCCGGATCTGTGTCACCTGGACGCCGGTTCCCACCTGGCCTGGATTGCCGCCCACCGGGGACCGTTCGGTCACCATCGCTTCCTGGCGGGAATAGCCCGGCGTGTTGACATTGGCGACGTTGTGACCGGCGACCGTCAGCGCCTGTTGCGCGACGCTGAGCGCGCTTTTCCCGATATCGAGCAGTCCATCGAGTCCCATACTATGCCTCTATCCTCTCTGCCGGAGCATGGCGCCGCCGACCCCAACCCGTTGAGATTCCCCGGAGGATGAATAGGTGCCCTGCTCCGGGAGGGCCTGGATCGAGAGATGCATCGCTTTGCGGCAGAGCGTTTGGATACCGGCCACGAGTAACGCGTTCACGGCGGTGTCCTGGCGCAAGATGCGGACTTTCTCCGTGAGCCGCTCATGACAGCGCTCGACGTCCCGTTTATTTTCCTGATCGAGCCGATCGATGATGGCCTGCAGGGTCACGGTCGCGCGTGGAAGGTCCCAGGCCTCAGCGAAACGCTGCACGACGGCGGCGCGTTCGCTTTCCAAGGCCTGAAACTGTTGAAGGTTGGTGAGCCGCTGCTCGTTGAGCGCGGGGAACTCGGTCACAGACAGCCGACGGAGCGCGCTCCGTTCCTGTTGTAGCGTCTGATTGAGAAGGTCGCAGTGGGCTTCCTCACGCGTGAGGATATCGAGAAGGGATGCGGCAGCGGACGCAGTAGTAAACATGTGCCTCTTTCTGTCGGGATTCGTCTGAGTCAGTGCGCGCCCTTGCCGCCTTCTGCTCAGATCGGTTCCCCGAAACAGAGAGAGGACGGACTAGAGCGAGGCGTCGGTCAATGCGTGACGAATAACCGCATCTCCGACCTTGCGCCCATCGACATTGTACGTACCGGCTTCGACCGACCGGCTGATCTGCTCAACCCGTTCGGCTCGTGCGTCGTCCGGGTGATCGGCCAAGGCCCTGATCCGCTGCATCTCCTTCGCCTGCTGCGAGATCTGCACGCGATCTTTACTGCCATCGCTGGCCTTAGAACGATTCGACTGGACCGGGCCGCTCTCCTGGGTGCCCAGGAGAAGTGTGGCGAGCTGATCTGCCCTACCATGACCTGAGATCTGCATAACCCTGCTCCTCTCCCTAAATGAGCCCCAGTCATCTGATGGATGGTCCTGGAAATGGGGCTTTAGTACCTGTCGGTTCCTCTATCGGTTTGTTAGCCGAGGAACTTGAGGGGAGAGGGGAATTTTTTTCCGTATACTCATGGATCATTTGGGCCAATCCAAGCCCGCCTGACTCAGCCGCCATCCGGCCGATTTCCTGGTCATAGAACGAGTAGAAATAGGCACCATTCTTATTGTCCAAGGCGCCCTTCGGGACAGTTTCTCTCATCACTTTCAAGAGGTTAGAGATAAAATAGCTCTCAAACTCCTTCGCGGCATCATTCATCTTCGCCAGCCCAGCCTGCCCATTCTGGGTACCAAGAGCTGGGGCCTGCGACAGACTCATGTGAGTCTCCGCCATCTGTCTTATCGAGCCCAGCCCTGTAAAATCGTGATCCATAGCGACACCTAAATCCATTTATACGATTCAAATGTAATCATATTAATCAATGCGTTGCCTATATAATATCAAGGTTGGCCTGAAGTGCTCCTGCCGCCCTGAGGGCTGACAGAATCGCGACCAAGTCCCTGGGGGTCACCCCGACCGCATTCAGAGCTCGGACCACCTCGCCAAGCGTCACCGTTTCATCCACCACCATCAGCCGGGACTCCTCCTCTTTCACCTCCGTCTGAACATCCGGGGTCACGGTCGTCTGCCCGCCGGTGGACCCAATAAACGGAGCGGGAGGCTGCGACACATTGAGCGTGTTCTTGACCGAGATCGTGAGGTTGCCATGGGAGATGGCGCAGGTGGAGATCCGCACATGTTCTCCCAGGACCACGGTGCCAGTCCGTTCATTCACCACCACTCGCGCCGACAAGTCGACCGCGACGTCCAACCCTTCGATCGTGGAGATGTACTCCACAACGCGGCCGCGAAAATTCTGAGGAATGGTTGCCCGAACCAGTCCTGCATTGACGGCGGTCGCACTCCCCTTCCCGAAGACGCCGTCGATGGCTTCGGTCGTCCTGATCGCCGTCGTGAAGTCTGGTTGGCGCAGAAGCACCGACACGGTCTCCCATGATTCCACGTCAATGGCCACTTCCTTTTCGATGATGGCCCCGCCCGGCACAGTCCCGGCAGATTGATGATTTTTCGTCACGGTGGAACCGCCGCCGCCGCCCGTTCCTCCCAAGAATCCCCCGATGGAAACCGGTCCTTGCGCCACGGCATAGACTTGCTGGTTCGCCGCCTTCAGCGGAGTGAGCAGCAAGGTGCCGCCCTGCAAACTCTTCGCATTGGCCATCGACGAGACCAGAACATCGATCGTCAACCCGGGCTTGGCAAAGGGCGGCAATTTGGCCGTCACCATCACCGAGGCGATGTTGCGCGTCAGCAACTGAATCGGATCGATCACAAGGTTGACGCCCATCTTGTTCAACATCGACATCATGGCTTGGATCGTGAACTGACCGCCGATGACCTGGTCGCCGGTCCGGTCCAGGCCGACGACGAGCCCGTAGCCGATCAATTGGTTCTCCCGGACGCCTTCAAAGGAACCAACGTCTTTGATCCGCACGGCCCAGGCTGGCGTCGCCCCAAACATGACCAGGAGCAATGAGGCGCCGATGCAACGTGTCACAATCGTCATCATAGTAGTGTCCTGTACAATGTTCATGGTCAGCTTCATATCCCACGTTCCCGCAACATCAGAATGGAGAAACCCAGTCGAGCACCCGAACCAGCCAGCCTGGCCGCTGCACGTCATCCACCACGCCTAAGCCCGAGTATTCGATTTTCGCGTCGGCAATGGCGCTCGACAGAACCGTATTCTTGGTATCGACGTCCACACGCCGGACGATACCGCTGATGGACATCAACTGCGTCTCGCTGTTGACGGTGACTTCCCTCTTGCCTTCAATTCGCAAATCCCCGTTCGGCAGGACCTCGGTCACAATGGTGGAGATCGTCCCGGTCAACGTATCGGCCCGGCTGGTCGCGCCTTTGCCGCCGAACTTGTTCTTCGAATTGGCATCGACTGCCATCCCCCGCAACGCTTCGGCGCCGAGCCGGACTCCGGGAATACCGATATACCCCAGAGCGGATCCGGCTAACGAATTGTTCAACGTGGACTCCCGTTCCGCCTTCGTATCGGCTGATTTGGACCCTGCATGTTTCTCCACAATCTTGATCGTCAGAATATCCCCGACCCTCATGGCCCGCAGGTCTTCATAGAGATAGGCCCGCCCGTTCTCTTCCTGCCAGAGAGAGCCGACCGTTTTGGGAAGCGGCAAGACAGGAACCGTCAACCGGTTGGACACATTGGGCGAACTATGCAAATAGCACCCGGCATCGACGAACGCGACGCCTAGCAGGCTCAGCGCCAAGGCCAACCGGAGCGATCTGTGACGGCAATTAGTAGTCAACGCGCACCACTCCTGGCGCGACAATCTTCGCGCGCAATTCTTTGCCGGAATCCAGGTTGGCCACCGTAATGGACTGGCCCAGTTCTCCGCTCGATTTGGTCACACCGGTCGCCTGAATCGAAAGCCCCCCGTGCCTCGCCTCGATGGCCACTCGATCACCCTTGTGAACCGCGTAGGGCTTTTTGACCATCGCCAAACGAATCGGTATGTTAGCCTGCAACGCGCGCGCCGCACTCTTCCCGACAACATCGCTCAGGTTCGTCGCCAACTGATGATTCAACTCTCTCAGTTTGATGCGCTGAATGGTCACGTCTTCGGCTTCGATCAGATCGTCGGTCTTGATGATCCTGATCGGCACGACGGCATCGACGGATGCGCCGATATCGGCGGTGGCATCGATCGTTTGCCAGGGCCGGCCGTTCGTATTGATCTGGACATGGAAGGTCCTCCGCCCGAGGCCCTCGTCAAGTCCGTGCGAGGAAACCATCAGTCCAAGGCTGCCTGGCGGCACCTGGATCGGCTCCCGTGGATCCACCATCGTGGCATGGACCGCGCGCACCTGCCCCGACATCTCCTGTTCAAGAAAACGCAGGATGCTCCGCTGAATCTCCTCCGGATGCAGCTGCCGAACCACCGGGGCCAGATCCGGGACCAGCTTCATGGGACGGAGCTCCGGCCCCTGCGCAACACGCACCACGGAAGGAACGCGATCGGCAGAGGCCGCGCGCGCCAGATCGGGAGCGGCCAGGGCGGCTGCCAACATAATCACGAATGTGCCGAGCTGTCGGAATGTCATCGGAAGCTCCTCTGTCCGTTACGGGCGACCGCGCTTACCGTCTGAGATTATTCGCGATCGACATCATTTCGTCCGATGCTTGAATGGTTTTCGAGTTAATTTCATAGCTGCGCTGCGCGATGATCATATTCACCATTTCTTCGGCCAAATTGACGTTCGAACTTTCCAGAAACCCCTGTTGTATGGTTCCGAAACCGGTGGAGAATCCGCCGGTCCCCTGGAGCGGAGGACCGGAGGCGAAACTGTCCAGGAACAGATTGTTCCCCATCGCGACGAGTCCCGCCGGATTATCGAACTTGGTCAACTGAATCTGGCCGATTTGCGAAGCCTGGGTCACGCCGGGCAACTGCACGGAGACCGTCCCGTCCTGGCCGATGTCGAGCTTGAGTGTGCCGGATGGAATGGTGATCACGGGGTTGAGTAGGTCTCCATCTCCCGTCACAAGATTGCCGACATTGTCCCGTTTGAACGAACCGTTACGGGTATACATGATCGTGCCGTCCGAGCGCTGAACTTGAAACATTCCCGCTCCATCGATCGCGAGGTCCAGCTCGTTACCGGTCTGGCGCATGTTGCCCGCAACCCACTCTTTCGCGACTGAGACAGGACGAACCCCTGCGCCGACCTGGATGCCGACCGGGAAGACCCCGACGTTCGACGCGTTCGTTCCCGGCAACCGGGTCGTTTGATACATCAAGTCGGAAAACTCCGCCCTGCTGCGCTTGAACGCGTTGGTGTTGACGTTCGCCAGGTTATGGGCAATCGTGTCCACGTTCAGCTGCTGGGCGGTCATTCCGGTGGCCGCTGTCCACATGGCTCGAATCATAGAATCCTCCCCGCGATGCGTGATGGGTGATGCGTGATGGGTGATGGGTGGGAACGGCTCGTCGTCTCAGAACTCATCACCGATCACTCCTCACTCGTCACTGTTGTTACGACACTCGTCCAACATCTTGAATGGCGATTTCCGCCATGTGATCCAACGTCTGCATCAGCTTCTGGCTCGACTCGTAATTCCGCATCCCCTGGATCATCTTGGCCATCTCGCCGATTGAGTTGACGTTCGACTCCTCGATATGGCCCCCCTGGATTTGCGGATTCTTGGCTACCTTTCCATTCTCCGATGCCATCAGCCCTTCGGGATGTTTCTGGGGCATTTTGTCGTCGGGAAATTCCATCACCTTAATCGTCGCCACCGGTTTGTCATCGACATTGATCACCCCGTTATTACTCACGCTCACGACGCCCTGGGGGATCTTAATCTCGCCCCTCGTACCCATCACAGGCTGCCCGAGATTGGTCACCAACTGACCTTGCGAATTGCGCGAGAACATGCCGTTTCTGGTATAGCGAAGCCCTTGCGGTGTCTTCACCTCGAAAAATCCCGATCCTTCAATCGCCAAATCGAGCGGGTTGCCGGTGAGCCTGACCCGGCCCGTCTCAAACGATGTGTGTGCAGCGTAGGGAGCCACAAAGACTCGCTCGCTAGGACCGGCTGGCCGCGCGCCGATCTGCTGGCCGAACCCGGCCGTCTGGGCAAGAGGCGCCCCTGGAACCTGGGCACGGGCCATGACCGCCGTAAATGCCTGGTCGTCCTGCTTAAAACCGGCCGTATTGACGTTCGCCATATTATTGGCGAAGACCTGCATTTGACGTTCTTGCGCCAAGGCGCCGGAAAGGATGGGATAGATGGCTCGATTCATGGGTCTTGCTCCTTGCGTGACAATTACGCCAAGCCTTATCGCAACATGCATGCCACGAATCTGCTACCCTCAGTAAAGGGACGTCAGACCTCAAAGACTCGTAAATAGAAGGCAGGAAACCGGCCGCGCGAGTAGCAGCGTAATGGCAGCCGGGAGACGCATGCGAATGGGAAGCAGAGGGCTAGGAAGAAGTTGCCGGAGGGGGAAGAATCTCGCTAGCTGAATGTGCAGACTACTGGTACGCGGGAAAAGGAATAAGATGGATGGGAGAACTCGTCATGCGCAATCCGTCGCACAATGCTCGCGACCTGCCGCGTAGAGGAGTCGGTCTTTTATGTTTGCGAGATACGCTTCACGAGCGACGATCTTCGTCAGCAGCCTGCTAGGAGGCCAGTGGCAGCGGTTCATGAGCGGCTGCATGGACGGGAGGCGAAACATATCGAACGGTCTGCCCGGCAGACTTCGCAATCTTCACGGCCCGCAGAGCCTGTTCGACCAGCTCTGTCTGATTCATGGCATCCTGCGGGTACAGCGCAACGCCAATCCGGCAGGTCAGGAATAGCTCATGCCCGTCCAAGGTCAACGGAAGCCCCACCGTCGCCTGTAGTTTGTCCACAATGGCCGCGATCTCCTCATGGGAGATGAGATTGTCGGCAATCATGGCGAATTGATCCTGCCTCAGCCTCGCCACCGTGTCCGTCGAACGCAAGACCCCTTTGACCCTGGCTGCCTGGACGCGCACGAGCATATTGCTATTCGCCAGACCTTGACTCTCTGCCACCATCTGGAAATGTTCCAGCTCCACCACGAACAACGCGAGGGATCGACCAGTTGTGGCGGCGCGACCGATTGCTTGATCGAGTAACGTCCCGAACAATCGTCTGGTCGGTAAGCCGGTCACGTGATCATAGGCTGCCACCTCTGGGAAGTTTCCAGAGGGCAGGCCCTGACTGAACTCCTGCGTAAGAGGCCGGCCCGTGGGCCGCAGCCCTCGACCGATCAGTATGCCGACAAGACAGAACCCGGCAACAGCGAGAAGCAGCGCCATGCCCATGGCAGTCCCTCCTTCCCCTGCCAGGATAACAGTCAGAAAAGACAAGAACCGTTCGCTGTACGCAGACATATGCATCGCGTAAACCATCATGGATTCCGAGAACTTGTCAGTGAGTGGTCTCCCCCTGACTGTTTCGGCTGATAGCAGGAATGACTTGAGGGGCAAGGGACCGGGAGGAACGAACACCAGCAGCATCAAATGAACGTCAGCATCTCCACGCCGCCCGTCACGGCCTGAACATCCGTGCGGCCAGCCTGGGCGAAAGGAGGCTTTCGCTCATCGCAAGACGTGCAGACTCGTCTTGAGGTGCAAGACCGCTTTGGTATGGATCTGACACACGCGGGATTCTGTAACTTTCAGAATGCGGCCGATTTCCTTCATCGTGAGTTCTTCATAGTAGTAGAGGGTGAGCACGAGCCGTTCCTTTTCCGGCAGCTGCTGGATCGCCGTGGTCACCGTCGTGCGCTCCCGTTCCCCGAGAATGGTCGCCAGCGGGTCGGGCTGGTGCGTGTCGGCGAGCATGGTGAGAATCTTCTGCCCGTCCGGTTCATTCACCTGAATATCATCCAAGCTGACCAGGACAGCCCCGCGCGCGCGCGACAGGAATTCGTCGAGTTCGACTTGCGTCATCTTCAACTCCGCTGCGACTTCCTCATCGCTCGGCGGCCGACCGAGCCTGTTCATGAGTTCCGTATGCGTGCGTTGCAACAACGAAACTCGTTCATGGACCGAACGGGGGATCCAGTCCATGGAGCGGATTTCATCCAGCATGGCGCCCCGGATGCGAAACTCCGCATAGG
>ERZ1292640.360-Hain-H43-02um-R1-360-length-36758-cov-6_pt3 | contig 20303 bp, 15 predicted proteins | sample MGYA00564404_ERZ1292640 | MGnify/ENA primary metagenome ERZ1292640 (study PRJEB36523, sample SAMEA6512636) | groundwater metagenome | collected 2019-01-08 | study: AquaDiva: Metagenomics assemblies of 32 groundwater samples
CCTCCACCAGGAGTGACCAACGCTGCGCCGCCGGCGGCGAAGCCGGAACCCTCAACCGCGCAAGCCGCTGCTCCGGGCCCTTCCGAAACACCGGCGCTGAAGCCGCCCGAGCAAAGCCCTGCGCCGCCGCAAACGAACATTCAAGCCAAAGCGGAGCAGGAGCAGCTTTCTCCCACCGATCAAATCCAGTTGAGTTTCCAAGGGGCCAACGTGGACATGGTCGTTCAGTGGCTGGCGAAAACAACGGGCAAGAGTGTCGTCAAGCATCCCAAGGTTCAATGCCAACTGACGATTGTCAGCTCCAAGAAGCTCACCCTCCGGGAAGCCGTCACTCTCGTGTATCGCGCTCTGGCCCTGGAGAGTTTCACCACGATCGAATCCAGCAAGTCCATCCTCATCGTGCCCGAGGGCCAGGAACCGAAGTTAAGTCCTGAGCTGGTGGATGGCTCGCGCACGGAAATCCCCGAAGGACGGCAGCGGCTCATCAAGGTCTTTCCGCTCCAGCACGTTCAGCCCGGCGAACTGAGGGAAAAGGTTCGTGGCGTGCTTTCGGAAAAAGCCACGATTGAGGTGGACGACCGCGCCAATCAGATGATCGTCACCGATTACAACGACAACCTGCGGTTGCTGGGAGAGCTCATCAAGGAGCTGGATATCACCTCCGTGTCCGACTCGGTCATCGAAATCTATACCTTGAAGTACGCGCAGGCCGAGGACCTGTCTAACCTCCTGAGCCTTATCTTGAATGCCCAATCGGGATCTCCTTCATCGCAAAGGAAGTCCTCGCTCCCTCCAAGCGGCGGAGGTCCCATGCCCAGCGGCGGACCTCCACCGTCAAGCGGTCCCCCCCAGCCCCCGAGCGGTGAATCTCAAGCGCCGAGCCAGCAAATAAAACTCTGGCCGGACAAGACGGCCAACCGGCTCATCGTGGCCGCGCCGAAATCGAAATTGCCCGAAATCAAGAAACTCATCGATATTCTGGACACGGACAAGCCCGAAGACGTGGGAGTGCGCGTGATCCCGCTGAAGATCGTCAGCGCCGAAGACCTGGTCAAGGAGCTCGGCCCTCTCTACCAGAAGATGAGCGGCAAATCGCTCAAGGACGTCATCGAGGTGACCGCCAGCAGCCGGGCCAACTCCTTGATCGTCCTTTCGAGCGAAGCCAACTTCAAAACCATCGAGAAACTCATGGCCACACTCGACACGGAAGATGCGCAGGAGAAGATCATGCAGGCCTTCCCGCTCCGGAACGCCGACGCCGAGGACGTCGCGAAGCAATTGAAGGACCTCAGCCAGGATCAGGATAGCCAATCGAGATATCCTTACTATTTCTTCTCTTCTTCCTCCAGTGGTGGCAAGAGCTCGAAGAAGATGAGCGTGGTGGCCGACCGGAGACGCAACACGGTGATCGTCCAGGCCCCGCCTGGGTCGATGGAGAGTATCGCCAGGATGATCAAGACACTCGATGAGCCGGTCACCGACAGCAGCCTTGCGCCAAAGATCTTCGCGCTCAAATATGTCAGCGCCGTCGATATCGAGGATGTCCTCAATGAGCTTTTTCTCAAAAAACAGCAACAACAGCGGCCCTATTGGTATTACGATGATTATCCCCAGGAGACGGCCGATCGGAATGTCGGCCGGCTTTACGGCAAGGTCCGCATCACCAGCGAGCCCTATTCAAACTCCATCATCGTCACAGCGAATTCGCAGGAACATCTGGCGGCGGTGGAAGAAGTCCTGAAACAGTTGGATGTCTCCTCGCAGGCGGGTGAAACAACCGTGCGGCTGGGTCTCAAATTTGCCCAGTCTGTCACCGTGGCGAGCAGCATCAATATTCTGTTTGCCAAGGGTGGCTCGCCGCCGTTGCGCGCGGCGCCACAGCAAGGAGCTCCCGGCGAAGTCCGCACGCAACAGCAGCAGGCCGGCGCATCTCAAGTCGGCTTTGAATTGGAAAAGGAAACAAAGGAAGATGCCTATTATCCCTGGCTGGGCGGCCAGCAGGAGACCTACCGCTCCTCCGATGGCCGGAGCACTGTTCGGCCGGTCAGCGATCTCGTGGGCAGGGTCCGCGTCGTGCCCGACAAACGCAGCAACTCACTTCTGGTCACCGCCAACGTCCACTTGCTGCCCCAGGTCCTGAAGCTGATCAACGACCTGGACGCGCCTACTGCCCAGGTCTTGATCGAGGCCAAGATCATCGAAGTCTCGAGTGATTTTCGGGACAAACTGGGTGTCCGCTGGTCGCCGGACGGAAAGACTTACACTGCTGAGGACCTGGACAATTCCATCCTGGCTAAGAGCGGCAGCTCGTACCAGAACGTTTTTTTGGGTTCCAAAATGGCCGATTCCTTGCGAACGGGTGTTCTGGATACCTCGATCAACCTCGACTTCCTGGTCCAGTTCCTGCGCAAGAACAGCGATTCCAAGGTCCTGGCCGAGCCTCAAATCAACATCGCGGACAATGAGCTGGGCAAATTGTTCGTGGGCGCGCAGGTGCCGTTCCTTTCCGGCAGCATTCTGAACACGGGGCTGGGAGGAAGAAACGACAGCTACACTTACCGTGATGTCGGCATCATTCTCGAAGTCACTCCCCACATCAACAACTCGGAGGAAGTGGCCCTTAAAATCCGGGCGGAATCCTCCAACATTCGTCCGGGGGAGACGTTATATGGAGCGGCCATTCTCGACACCCGTAACTTCCGGACAGACCTGGTGGTCAAGAGCGGACAGACCGTGGTTTTGGGCGGGATCATCCAACAGGAAAAATCGGATACGGTGCGCAAGGTCCCGATTCTTGGCAGCATCCCGGGCGTAGGCTGGGCCTTCAAAAAGAAGGATAAAATCACCCGCGACGTCGAGTTGATGGTCTTCCTGCGCACCCAGGTCACCAGAACTCCGGAACAAGCGAGAGAACTCCTGGAAGAGGTTGAAAAGAAGGCCCCCATGATCAAAAAGCAGGAGAAAGACATGCAGCCGGGTAAAGAGGCAAGACCCGCCCCAAGTCCCGATAAGTAAGAGCCTAATGCGCCTCCAGCCAGTTCCTGCCCAGACCCATTTCGACCTCGATGGGAACGTCCAGGGGAATGGCGGTCTTCATTTTTTCTTCAATGACCGGCAAGACCTCGCCTTGCTCCGGTTCGTAAAGGTCGAAGACCAATTCATCGTGGACTTGCAGCAGCATGCGGGTTTTCAATTTTCGCGCGCTCAGTTCCCGATGGATATTGGTCATGGCGATCTTGATCATGTCGGCGGCGGTGCCCTGGATGGGAGCGTTGATGGCGTTGCGTTCCGCCGCGGCGCGCACGGTGGCGTTGGAGGAACTGATGTCTCGGAGGTAGCGGCGCCGGCCGGTGATCGTTTCGACGTAACCTTGCTGCCGGGCCACGGCGATTGTGTCGGACATGTACTTTCGAATGCCGGGAAATTGCGCGAAATACTGGTCGATGATGGCGCCGGCTTCCTGGCGTGAAATGCCGAGTCTCTGCGCCAGGCCGAAAGCGGAAATGCCATACGCAATGCCGTAGTTCACCATTTTGGCCTTGCGCCGCATCTCCGGCGTCACCATCTCCAGGAACACGCCATAGACGCGGGCGGCCGTGGCCGTGTGAATGTCCACGCCGCTCTGGAAGGCCTCCAGCATGGCGGTTTCGTGGCTGAGCGCGGCGATGATTCTGAGTTCGATCTGGGAATAATCGGCTGACAGCAGCAGATACCCGGCATGGCGAGGAACGAACGCTTTGCGGATTTCTTTGCCCTGTTCCGAGCGGATGGGAATGTTTTGCAGATTCGGATTCTGCGAATTGAGACGCCCTGTGGCCGTGGCCGCCTGGTGGTAGGTCGTGTGCACCCGGCCCGTGGCCGGCCAAAGAGCGGCCGGCAAGGCATCGGCGTAGGTCGATTTGAGCTTGCTCATCTCGCGAAATTCGAGCAGCCGCCGCACAATTTCGTGGTCCGGCGCCAAGGTCAGCAAAGTCTGCTCGTCCGTCGAGTATTGGCCGGTCTTGGTCTTCTTTCGGCCGGCGGAGATTTTGAGCTCCTCAAAAAGAATTTCTCCCAGTTGCTTCGGTGAATTGAGATTGAATTCCCTGCCGGCCAGCCGGTGAATCGCTTTCTCGTGCGCCGCCATTTCTTTTGCCAGTTGGTCCGCGAACTCGGCCAGAGCGACTGCATCCAGTCGAATTCCCTCGAATTCCATATCGACCAGGACCGGCAGCAAAGGCGCTTCAATGTCGTAGAAAACGCGTTCCTGGCCCTTTTGCTTCAGGAACGGTTCCAGGACAGACCGCAGTTGCCAGGCAAGATCGGCCCGTTCAGCGCCTTGCTGGGCTGCCTGGTCCGGCTGAGCTCCGCTTAAATCAAGCTGCGACGGACTCCTGAGGCCGCCTGTTTTGTCCAGCGCGACCGGGCTGTAGCCCAGATGCGCTTCCGCCAGGTACGCGAGCGTGTGGCGCATTTCAGGTTCGATCAAGCTGTGGGCCAGCATCGTGTCGAACAGTTTCCCGCGCACCGAAATGCCCTGCCATTTAAGGACACTCAAACAAAACTTCAGGTTGTGCCCCACCTTTTCAATCTGCTCATTCTCCAAAACAGGTTTGAGCGCAGTCAAAATGTCGGCTACTTCGCGGCCTGGATTGGACAAAGGAACGTAAAATCCGGTGTGCGGCGCTGCCGAAAAGGAAATCCCGACGAGCCGGGCTTGTTTTGGGTCCTCACCTGTCGCGTTCAGGGCCAACGCAAAGGCAGTCCCCTCCGTCAAACTCCTCATCAGGCTCGACTGTTCCTGGGCCGTGTTGACGATCCGGTAATCGTGCGGCACGTCCGCCATCGTTTTCAGATTGGCCTGGAGCATCGGCGTCTCCTGGGGTGCCGACGGCTTTGGCTCCCCTGCGGCGACTCCTTTATCCGACGCAGTTTTCCGAGCTTCCGGCGATGCAACCAGCAGGAGGGACACCTGGCTTCCCGGCGCCGTCAAGCCGAATCCCCTGCCCGCTTTGAAGTCGTCGCCAAACAGCCGCCGGCCAAGGGAATTGAACTCGAACTCGATCAACAGGCTTTTGAGTTGCTCATGGTTCGGTGGCCGGACTTCCAGGTTTTCCAGATCGATAGGACAAGGAGCGTCGCAAAGAATGGTCGCCAAGCGCTTGGAAAGAAGGGCTTGCTCGCGAAAGCTTTCAAGGGTCTCCTTCAGTTTGCCCTTCAGTTCATTCGCATGTGCCAGGAGGTTTTCCACGCTGCCATATTGGGCAATCAATTTGGCGGCGGTTTTCTCGCCAATGCCCGGCACGCCGGGGATGTTGTCCGAGGCGTCGCCCCACAATCCGATCACATCGATCACCTGCGCGGGATGCTGGATGCCCCATTTGCTCAGCACTTCCGGCACGCCCATGATTTCCACCGCATCGCCCATCCGCGCCGGCTTGAACAGGAAGACGGTATCGGAAACCAACTGCCCGAAATCCTTGTCCGGCGTCACCATGTACGACTCGAAATCCGCCTTTTCCGCGCGGCGCACCAGCGTGCCGATCAGATCGTCCGCTTCATACCCATCGCAAGCAATGACCGGCACATTGAACGCTTCGATCATGCGGCGCACGTGCGGCAAAGCGCTGCTCAGGTCCTCCGGCATGGCCTGACGCTGCGCTTTGTACTCTGGAAAATCCTTGTGGCGCTGGGTCGGCGCTTCCGTGTCGAACACGACGGCCAGGTGCGTCGGCTGCTGGTTCTTCATGATTTCCAGCAGCGTTTGGGTGAAACCGTAGAGCGCGGACGTGTTGACGCCTTTCGAGGTGAAAATCGGGCGGCTGATGAGCGCAAAATGAGCCCGATAAACCAGCGCCATTCCATCCAACAAAAACAGTTTCTTCGGCATGCCGCCAGGATAACCCGTTTGCCTCAGAATAGCCCGGCAATTTGTAATGCCTCAGTCATGGCGGGCGGAGCGCCGGTTTCCAACCGGCTTGGTGGGATCAGACGTGGCAAGCCGGCTACAAGCCGGCGCTCCGCCCGCGGTGACTGAGGCATTACGGCAATTTCACCGAGAAAAAAACTGGTTGATATGCAGCCGCGTCATCTTGTCTAATCGGCATCACAACATGCACAAATGTATTCTCATCAGGCACACATTTCTGGGATGGCTCGTTTTTCTCTCACCGTTGGCCAGCGCCGCAGAGGATTGGCCGGAATTCCGAGGCCCGACCGGCCAAGGCCTTTCCCCTGCCCTTGGTTTGCCGCTGACCTGGAGCGAGACGAAGAACATCAAATGGAAAACCGCGATTCATGGCCGCGCCTGGTCCTCGCCCGTGGTGCTGGGTGCGCAAGTCTGGATGGCGACGGCGACGGAGGATGGCCGGGAGTTGTTCGCGGTCTGTGTCGATCGGGAAAGCGGCCGGATCGTTCACGACCTGAAGCTCTTTGAGGTGGCGAACCCCCAGTTCGCGCACAAGTTTAACACTTATGCGTCACCGACGCCGGCGCTCGAACCGGGTCGCGTCTATGTAACGTTCGGTTCGCCCGGTACCGCCTGCCTCGACACCCAGACCGGGAAGGTGCTCTGGGAACGGCGCGACTTCGAGTGCAACCATTACCGAGGCGCGGGCTCGTCTCCCATTCTCGCCGGTCAATGGCTCATTCTGCAGTTTGACGGCAGCGATCAGCAGTTTGTGGTCGCGCTGGACAAGGCCACAGGCAAAACGGTCTGGCGCAAGGAACGGTCGATCGATTTTCAGGACCTCGACGCCGAGGGCAAGCCGCAGACCGAAGGAGATTTGCGCAAGGCTTTTGCCACGCCTCAGAACCTGGTTTTAGAGGGAAAACCCACCCTCATCAGCCTCGGGGCCAAGGCGGCCTACGGCTATGATCTGGCGACCGGCCACGAACTCTGGCGCGTGGAAGACCGCACCAGCCACTCGGCCGCCACGCGGCCCGTGACCGGACACGGATTGGTTTTCTATCCCACCGGCTTCCCCAAGGGCCAGCTTCTGGCGGTCCGAATCAACAGCAACGGTCTGGCCCAGCACCCGGTCATTGACGCCAATAATCCTTCCGGTCCCGGCACCAATCAACTCCAGGTCGCCTGGAGCGTGAAGCGAAATGTCCCGTGCAAGCCATCCATTTTGTTGATCGGTGATTTGATCTTCATGGTTGACGATGGCGGCATCGCCAGTTGCCTTGAAGCCAGCACCGGCGCAGAGGTCTGGCGCGAACGCGTCGGTGGCAATTATTCAGCCTCCCCGGTCTCGGTCGAGGGGCGCATTTACTTTTTCAGCGAGGAAGGAAAGACGACCGTCATTGAAGCTGGACGACAGTTCAAGGTACTGGCCGAAAACAACCTCGAAGATGGATTTATGGCCTCGCCCGCGATTGCCGGCCGGGCCTTTTTTCTCCGGACCAAGACGCACCTTTACCGCATCGAGGAATAGCGGCACGGGCGGTCTGGGCGCAGAGCTTATTCATGCACGCGAATGAGGGTTTTGACGGCATGATTGCCTGCGGCCATGCGCTGGAACAACTGCGGCAACTGGCTCAAGGCGCATTCGCTGGTCACAAAATCACCGGCATGAATCAGGCCCGCTTCGATGTATTCCAAAGCACGCCGGACAGCTTGCGGAGTGTGATGGAAACTCGCCAGCAAGGTCAGATTCGAGTAATGCAACAGCGCTGTGTCCAGGGAAACGCGGGTCCCGGACGGGCAACCGCCGAAAAAATTGACCCGCCCGCCTTTGCGAACCAGTTGCACCGCCGCCTCCCAGGTCTCCGGTTTTCCCACTGCTTCGATGACGACATCAAACAAGCCGTTGGATGCCGACCGCACGGCAGCGACAAGTCCAGTCTTGTCCTGCACATTGATGACTTGAGCTGCTCCGAGCCGCCGCGCGGTCTGCAATCGGGATTCGCCGCGGCCCGCCACGGTCACGGCACAGCCCAAATGCCTGGCCAGAACCGCAAACATGAGGCCAATGGGACCTGCCCCCAGAATCAGCACGTGTTCATCGGGCTGCAGACGCAAGTCCTCGATGCCCTCGACCACGCAAGCCAGCGGCTCGACCAAGGCAGCATCGCAAAAAGCGGTTTCGGGCTTCAGGCGCAGCAGGTTCTTCTGCACGATTCGTTCCGGGACCACAATCGATTCCGCGTAGGCGCCGTTCATGAAAAGCAGGTCATCGCACAGGTTTTCCTGCTGATGCCGGCAATGAAAGCAGCTCCCGCACGGCGCTGAATTCGCGACGGCCACTCGGTCTCCCGCCTTCCAACCATCCGCTTCGGGTGAGGCTTCGCTGATGACGCCTGCCAGTTCATGCCCGAAAACAGCGGGTGGCGCGATCATCTTGGCATGGTAGCCGCGCTTGAAGACTTTAAGATCTGTCCCGCAGGTCAACGCGGCCTCAATCGTGACTCGGACCTCCCCCGGCTTCAGGGCGGCCGGTTGGATATCCTCAATTCTGACCTGTTCTTTGCCGTATAGGATGGCGGCTTTCATTCTTGAATCGAGGCGGACAAGATGCGTCTCTTTGCCATCCGTGCAAAGGCAAAACTGATTTTTAAGCACCGAGGGGAGAATTTCATTGCGCGTCGCCCAGCAGGTTTGCCAGTCTGCTCCCAGAACGACGCAGAATGATTACCGAAATGGTGAGCAATTTAGCGGTTCAGATCTTGGATACCTCCGGCTACGCAGGCGCGGCTTTTCTCATGGCGTTGGAAAGCATGATCGCCCCGGTGCCCAGCGAGGCCGTCATGCCGTTCGTCGGCTTTCAAGTGGCCGACGGCAAATGGAACCTTTCCCTGGCCATTGCGGCCACAAGTCTCGGTTCGATTATCGGCTCCCTGCTCTCTTACCTGATGGGCTATTACGGCGGCAAACCGCTGGTGTTGAAAGTGGGGAAGTATCTGCTTTTAAACCAGCGCGATCTGGAGCGAACAGAAAAGTTCTTTCATCAAAGGAAAGGGGTCCTGACGATTTTCATCAGCCGTTTCATTCCCGTGGTTCGGCATTTTATTTCCATTCCGGCGGGCACGGGGAAAATGCCCTTGCTGCCGTTCCTGCTCGTGACGTTGCTCGGCGCGACGATGTGGAACACCTTTTTGCTCGTGTGCGGGATGAAGCTGCGCGAGCACTGGCAGATCGTCCAGAAATATTCCCATCAGGCCGATGTGGTGGTCATCCTGATCCTCCTCGCGGGGGTGATCTGGTTTCTGCGCCAGCGCCTGAAGCAATCGAAAAGGGACGGTTGACAGGCCTGCTGCTGTATCGGGACGCGCCTGTTCACGCTGCGTGGCTAAAGTGAAGCGTTGCCATCATACATCGCAAAAGCTAGATTGCGGTTGTGAGCATTAGATTGGAGACCCAGGAACATTTTCTTGCTCGGCCGCAAACCGAGCGCGTGCAAGTTGAAGCGCAACAAGACTGACATGATTGCCCACGATCAAATACGCGCACTGGCCGAGCGAATTGTTCAGGAGTTCCAACCCGACCGGATCATCTTATTTGGCTCCTATGCGTATGGTCAGCCCCGATCCGACTCAGATATCGATCTGCTCGTGATCCTGCCCTTTGAAGGGAAGAATTTTCGCAAGTCACTCCAAATCCTGAATCGGATTAAACCGCCATTCCCCGTGGACCTGCTGGCGCGTCGTCCCGATGATTCCGCCCGGCGTTATGTGGAAGGCGATCCCTTGATTCGCGAGGCGTTTGATCGCGGCATCGTCCTGCATGAACGAAAGCGTTAAAGAGTGGATTTTCGCTATCCCGGCGAGTCGGCGGACGCGGAAGAAGCCCGCGAGGCCATGGAGATTTGCGGCCGCATCCGCGCGACATTGCTGGCCCTTCTGAATCCAGGATGAATGGATTGCGATTCGGCCTTATTGCCTATCCACTGCTTTGCTTTGCGTTGCATTCTTCTCAGAACAAGCATACTGGAAAGACCATGAACCCCCCTCTTGTTCCCTTTCTGCTTGCGGCTCTCAGCTTGAGCACGTGCCACAGTGAGGAATGCTGGTGGATGGACGAACCGGTCCGGCTCATTCAAACCAATCTGCGCGAGACTGACGCTGGACTCGAGGCCAAGCGGCTGGCCGAGCAAGTCGCTGAGTTTCCCGCCAACACGCTGCTTTTCGGTATGGGCGGCATCGTGGCCTATTACCCGACGCAAGTGGAGTTTCATTATCCCAGTCCGCATCTGCCTCCCGGCCGCGATTTGTTTGGCGAAATGCTCAAGGAAGCGCACGCGCGCGGCCTCCGTGTCATTGGCCGTTTTGACCTGAGCAAGACGCAAAAGCCGGTCTTCGATGCGCGCCCGGAATGGTTTTTCAAGCGCGTGAACGGCCAACCGGCCATCTACAACGGTCTCTACTCGACCTGCATCAATGGCGGCTACTATCGCAGTCATGCGCCGAAAATCCTGGCGGAGGCGCTGGAACGTTACGACGTTGATGCTCTCTTCTTCAATATGTTCGGCAATCCGTCCTCGGACTACAGTGGCAACCCGATGGGGCCCTGCCAGTGTGACGCCTGCCAAGCGCGCTTCCAAGCTCGATACCATCGGCCATTGCCTGCGACAACGGATGCCGAGTACGGCGAGTTTCTGGCTCTATCCGCGCAGGAAGTGGCGGCGCAGTTGGCCGAGTTGATTCACCGGAAGCGCCCGCGGGCCGCGTTTCTGACCTATATCCAGCAGCACACCGATGGCATCATGTCGGAATCCAACACGGCGGTGGGCCGCGCCCTGCCGCTGTGGCCTTATTCGGCCAGTGACAACGTCAACCGCGCGCGCAATTCCGAACCGGCCAAGATGGCGTTCAACCTCTGCATGAGCTTCGTCGATTTCCCGTGGCGCTTTGTGACGGTGCCGCAGCCGGAAATCCAATTGCGCCTGTATCAAGCCATGGCGCACGGCGGGCCGCCGGCGCTGAACATGCACGGCACGATGGACCAGGAGGATCGCAGCGCCTTGATCGCGGCGCGGCCGGTTTTTCAATGGCATGCAGCGCACGCTGGATTGTACGTGGGACAGGCGAGCGCCGCTCGTGTGCTGTTGCTGCGCGGCAACGCAAATTCTTACCGGGGATTTTTCCGGTTGCTCAGCGAACAGCACATTCCCTTTGCCGTGTCGGACAACTTAAAATGGCTGGACGACCCGGCGCGCGCGTACGACCTGGTCATCGCGCCGGATGGCGCGCCGGCTGAATTGGAGCGTTACGTCCGCGCCGGAGGCCGGTTATTGGTTGCGGGTACCACGCCGCCGAAATTCGAGTTTGCCCGGATTATCGGCCGGCAGCCACAGACGCGCGGTTATTGGCGCATTCATGACCACGCGCTCTTGCCTTCGCTGAAGAACACGCGACTGCTGTTGCTCGATGGCGAATTCCTGGAGTTGAAGCCACTGGCCAAGCCTTTGCTGACCTTGATTCCCCCGGCCATGTTCGGACCTCCCGAAAAGGTCTGGACTGACAAAGTTGAAACGGACAAGCCGGGCCTGCTGCTGGCCGAGCATGGCCAAGGCAAGATGGCCTTTGTGCCGTGGGACGTTGGCGGGCTGTACTATCGGCACAGCTCTCAGGGCCACGGCGGCCTGATGGCGGACCTGATCGATCACTTGCTCCCGCAGGGCCGGCAACTCAAAACCAGCGCGCATCCTTTGGTCGAGATTTCCGTCATGAAACAGCCCCAGCGCGGGCGCATCCTGGTGCATTTGGTCAATCTTTCAGGGCATTCGGACACCGCCTATTTCGCGCCGGTTGAGATGCGCGACATCCAAGTGGAACTGGCCGAGAGTTTTCAAAAGGCCCGTTCCGTGCGATTGGATCATGGCCTGCCCGTGACTCGCGAAGGACGTTATGGCCGCTTTTCTCTGCCCAAACTCGAGGCTTATGATGCGGTGATCCTGGAATAGCCAAGGCCCCCCAGTTTGCTTCTTTGAATGCGACGCCGACATGAAACCACCGTTACATTTGCGTCTGATGACAGTTGCGGACCTGGCTTTTGCCGACTCGTTGCGGGCGCTGGTGGGTTGGAACCAGACGATTCAGGATTGGCAACGCCTGCTGGCTCTCGAACCCACCGGCTGTTTCGTCGCCGAATGGAATGGCACGCCCGCCGGCACCGCCACCACAACCTGTTATGGCCGGAAACTGGCCTGGATTGGGATGGTTCTGGTGCATCCGGATTTTCGCCGCCGCGGCATTGGCAAGGCCTTGCTGCAACATTGCCTTGAGCATCTGCATTCCCGCAGGATCATTTGCGTCAAACTGGACGCAACGCCGCTGGGCAAACCGCTCTATGCACAACTCGGCTTTCAGGAAGAATGGACGTTAAGGCGATGGGAGCTGGGATGTCTGGACCAACTGCGCCTGGCCGTGGCTGATGAGATCAAGTCTTGGGGGCCAAATGATCCATTGGAGCGCAGGAGTCCATCCTGCGCGGCGGCCGACGGGATTGAATTCTGGGGGCCAAATGATCCGGAGCGGCTGGCCTCGCTTGATGCCAAAGCCTTCGGCGTCTCGCGACAAACATTGCTCGACAGACTGGCGAAGGATTGTCTTGGGGCCTTGCTTGGCCTTTCCAAAAGCGGGCAAGTAGCGGGCCACGGTCTGTTGCGGGAAGGCGCCAAGGCTGCTTATCTGGGGCCGGTTGTCGCTGCCTCGGCCAGGACGGGCCGCGCGCTGGTCAAAGCGCTTCTCGCGCGGGCCGGCTCCAGAGCCATTTATTGGGACGTGCCGGACCCGAACCGAGCGGCCGTCGCCCTGGCTCAAAGCCTGGGATTCACGCCGCAACGGACCTTAACGCGGATGTTTCTTGGCCCCAATGAGCATCCAGGAGACCCACAGCGGCAATTCGCCATTGCCGAACCGTCCCTGGGTTAGAGCCGGTTTGAAAACCGCCCGGTCAGGGAACCGGGCCTACAACAGACGGCGGTTTCGGATGTTTCCTGTAGGCCGCGTGACCTCACACGGCGTTTTGGTGGGGTTTTTGAACAGGCTGTTAGAGATCATTAACCGTTTGCCAACCGAAATAGCCTCTGCAATCTTGGTCCGAAGATGCAGCGGCCATGAGCTTGTTTTATCGTTTGTGTTCTATGTTGGGTTCGGCCCGAAGTGTTCAAACCACTCTGAAAAGCGCGCAAACGTACTACCAGACCTTCAAGACCACGCTCCGTAGCGCGGAAACCGCCGCATTCAATGTGACCCTGGACAAAGCGCGCCGTGGCGATCCGGCTGCGCAATGCGATTTGGGCGAGGATTATTACGAGGGGACCGGCGTTCCCCAAGACTACGGAGAAGCGTTCAAATGGTTTCAACTGGCGGCTGCGCAAGGCCACGCCAGGGCGCAATGCTACGTGGGAATGATGTATTTTGTGGGGCGCGGCGTCCCACGAGATCAGATCGAGGGCTGCAAATGGCTGCAATTGTCGGCCGCTCAGGGCAACAAGGCTGCTGTCAATGGGCGCGATATCGCCAGCAAGAAGCTGACCCCGGAGCAATTGGCCGAGGCGATGCGCCGTGCTGCCGCGTTCGTCCCTCAGAAATCCGCTCCATTATCGACCGAGACCCGCCTCAATGGCTGAACCGCTTTTCCCACTCCAGCAGGGCTGGCGGCATGGCCACTGACAAAGTCCGTTCAAATCCCGGCACCGCTGCCTATTCCGGCGTAGCTATACAGGTTTCCAACCTGTATCGCCGATTTCCAATCGGCAGCGCGCCAGAAGTCCGACGGCGTGATTGAATTCGTGGCGTCAGCAGGCTGGAAGCACTGCGACACAGCAGGTTAGGAAACCTGCGTTACGATTTTGTCAGGAACCTTGCCTGGGGCAGCTTGGCACGGCGATATTTTTGTTGTGCCTGCTTGGAGCTGTCACATTATAGAGAAACCAGTTATGCGAAAACTATTTCTAACCACCGCCTTATTGTCGGGCCTCTGTGCATTCACCCTCGCTTTTGGCGGCGAGACAAAGGCCCAGCGACTCCTGCTTATCGGCCAGGGACCGGATGGACATCCGCCGGCCAGCCACGAATTCATGGCCGGCGTGCGTGTCATGCAGAAACTGCTGGCACCCGTGGCGGGCCTTGAAACCGTGGTCGTCAAGGCGGACGAACCGTGGACGGAAGGCCCCGGCCTGATCGACAAGGCCGACGGTGTGGTGCTGTTTGTCACGCAAGGAGCGCAGTGGATGCAGATTGAGCCGCGCCGGTACGAAGCCTTCCAGCGCTTCGTCAAGCGGCAAGGCGCTCTGACGGCGCTGCATTGGAGCGTGGGCGCCAAGGATGCAAAATACATCCAAGGACAGTTGGATTTGCTGGGCGGAACACGCGGTGGACCTCAGCGCAAGTATAAGATTCTGGAAGCCGATTTGAAAATCGCAGACCGCCGCCACCCGATCACCTTTGGCATCGCGGATTTCCGGATCAACGACGAGTTCTACTACCGGCTTGATTTTGTGAAGCCGGAGGGGAGCATTCATCCGCTCCTGACCGCCAGGATTGATGACCATGAAGAGACCGTCGGCTGGTCCTGGGAGCGCCCCGATGGCGGCCGGTCCTTCGGCTTTACTGGAATTCACTTTCACAGCAACTGGCAGCGGCCCGAATATCGCCGGTTGGCAGTTCAAGGAATTCTCTGGACACTCAAGCTCCCCATTCCCAACGAGGGGCTGAAAGTGGACATGGATCCGAAGTATCTGGAACTGAAGCAGCCGACGGAGTGAACGGTGGTGAGAAGCGGGGCCCTGTTACGCGCGCGCCTACTCCTTGGCCAACACCGTTTCCGCCATTGCGGCGATAAGCTGCCGGCCAAAATCCAAACGGTCGCCGGCGGTCGGGTCTCTGCCGAGCTTCTGGCTGAAGCCGATGCGCTGTTCCATGAGCAGCACAGGTATCTGCCGCTTTTCGTACAGGGAATTGGTGGTATTGCCGGGCGCGTTGCGCACAGCAACCTTTTGCGTGGGATCGAAAGTCGTTCTTTCCATCAGGTTGGATTCAAACTGCCTGAACCTCGCCAGCACTGGCTCATCGCCGGCCTGCGTATCCATGAACTCGGCGGACTCCGTATTGTGCAGGTTGAGCATGAGATCGATCTTGCGGCCTGAATCCACACAGCCGAGGAGCGCTTTCTTCACATACCAAATCTCCGGCATGCGTTGCAGCCATTCCTTCCGGCGCAGATCAACTTCATTCCAGTGGCGGTTCACGTCATACCCGTTGGCATTGAAGCGCACCTGGCCGTTGGCGCACCCGTCGGGGTCCATCATCGGCACGAATTGAAAGACGACTTTTTCCCTCAGTTGACGCGCCAGAGGATCGTCCGAGGTGGCAAAGAGCAAAGCCCCTTCCATCACATGCGAAGTACCGGCTTCCCAGGCATGCTGGCGCGCCTGTAACCAGACCGTTTTCTTGCCCGCGTCCGGTTGATCGAAATTGGTCACCGTCACCAACTGAAGGTCCCGTCCTTGGACCGTCTTGCCAATCACTTCAATGCGCGTGTGAGGCATTTGATCAATCTGGCCCAACAGATGTTGAAGCTGCCGGGGAGTGTATAAGGGGGGACATGGGCAATCCATATCCGCTCCCCTGCCGGGCGGAATTCAAGAGTCGCCTCCTTTTTCTCGTTATCCCAGCGTATCCCGGCAAAGTGCTGCCATTCCTCGCCGTCGTTGCTGAAGACAGGAACAATGTCCGGACCCATGGGGCAGGCGCCGGGTTTGTCATTATACTCGCCGACGAAGTCCGTTAGCGTAAGGGCAATGTCCCTGCCTTTGACGTTGTCCAAGCGGAAAAAGTACCAGTTGGCCTGCCGATTACGCCCGCGCTCGTCGTGCTGGCCTTCGACAAAACAGCGAAACGCACCTTCTCCAAGGCGCTCGATTTTTCCCAAGGACCCTCCTTCGAAGCTGGTGTTAAGAAGGATCGGACGGGTTTCCTGCGCAATGACCGTCCTCACGCAGAAGGCCCACACCACCGCTACGCGAAGAGCCGCTATCGCAAATCTGGAAGCCCATGTCTCATTCTTAGAATCGAGGATTCCAGGCCGCGGCAAGGTTTTCGCTGAAAAATGCCGTGAGCTTGGAGCAAGACGGCCAAGGTATTCAGCGGCACAACGAATGCTGATGGGAAAACAGATATGCGATTCTTTCATGAGTGCTTTAGCTGGTTGGTTGTGAGTCTCAGCTTTTTGCTCTTCATCGGTTTGGAATGTGTCGCCATTTATCTGATTTACAAGCTTCTTGGTTTGATATCCTGAATCGCTCCCCCAACGGCCAAACTCCGGGCGGACGCCGGCGGGCCGCGACCAGCCCTGTAACGCAGATTTCCAACCTGTAAGCTGCCAGTCAAAATAGTCGCAGCCCGCGACAATTTGCACAACCGGAGGAAGCCAAGTAAACCGCAGAGACGCGATAGACGCAGAGAAAGCAAACCGAGAATCCCCCTCTGCACTGCAATAGTCCACATTGTTCGCAGGCTGCGATCAAGTTCTACACGCGCTTGTTGCTTCGATTCAACGATTTAACGATTCAACGGTTCAACGATTCGGCTGCGGCTTTGCCGCGCTGCGTTCATCGCGTCTCGGCGGTTCCCTGTCCGCCGGGAGAATTCGCGCATCTCGCGGCGATTTGGCCAGATACTGATAGATTGGAAATCTGCGTTACAGCCGCACGCACGCTCACGCGTGTGAAGGATCCAGGTTGCGTCGGGCATGGCCGATCATGGGCTGCCCAGTGCTTGGCCGGCCCGCCATGAACGCGGCCCAGCTAATCCCGTTCCACGCCGCTGGTCCAATACTTGGATAACTCCTCCGGCGGCGGCACTCTCAAGGGGCGGATAATGCGGAAACCGACAAACGGCGCATCCGAGTGGTACCAGACACTCTTGGGCAACTGCGGATCCTGCATCTTCCAGGCGCGCTCCGAGCCGCGCCGGGCCGCACTGCGCAGCACCGCCGGATCATCATCATCCCACGAACCGCCTCGCGCAGAGTGTGGATACGGTTTGGTGGCCTTGATCCAGGGCGATTCCACAGGATTGCCCGCCAGCAGTTGTTGGTAGCAATTGGGATCGTACCCATCGAGCGTCCATTCGAGCACGTTGCCATGCATATCGAGAAGGCCCCAGGCGTTGGGCTTCTTTCGCCCGACCTTTTGGTATTTCCAGTCGCTGTTCTTGCCGTACCAGGCGTACTCAGCCAGTTTGGCCGCATCGTCGCCAAAAGAATAAGCCGTGGTGCTCCCGGCGCGGCAGGCATATTCCCACTCGGCCTCGGTCGGCAACCGATAGAACTCCCCCGTCTTGGCGCTGAGCCATTGGCAATACTTGTTGGCCGCATGCTGGGTCATGCTGATGGCAGGATAACCATCTTTGCCCATGCCAAAGCTCATTTCAGTGTACGGCTTGGTTGGGCGCGTCACCGCATCGGAAATCTTGTCAACGTCCGGGTTCGTCGCCATCGTATCCTTGAACTTCCGCTCTTCGTCGGGATACATGAACAACTGGAATTCGTTCCAGGTGATTTCGCATCGGCCCATCCAAAACGGGGCGATCTTGACCTTGTGCTGCGGGCCTTCGTCAGCCTTGCGCCCGGCCTCCGCCTCGGGACTGCCCATGACAAATTCGCCGCCTGGGATCGGCATCATGACGTAGCTGACTTGCGAGCCTGAAATGGTGTTGGTGTACGGTTTCATCCCGGCCTCGTTCGTCACAGTCAGGTTCGCCAGAATCCGGGCGTGAATGGCCACATCGGTTTCATCGAGCGTTGCCAGGTCGCCCGCCAGGCCTGCTTCGAATTTGGTTCCCGTGTATTTGTAGGTCTGAAAGCGAGACGAGAACTTGCCCCCTGCCCGGCCGGACAACAGCAGAAAATGATCCGTGGAAATGATGGCTCCGGACAGAACCTCGCCCGGCGTGGCGGTGACGGACTGCAACAGCGCCGGAGCGGTCGTGCCGTTAAAACTGTGAATTCCACCCGTCTCGCCGCTGCCAAAGATGATCAGCAACTTGTCGCCACCAGCCGCAGGGAGCGCAAAGGCCTGCTGAATGGCCTGCCCGACATTGAAGGAACGGGCGGCGCCGAATTGGAGGTTGCCGGGGGCAGGCTCCTCCACAGGATAAGCCAGCAGATTGCTCTCGCCCGGCTTGTAGAAAACAACCTCGCGCAACGGCAATCCTCGAAAACTTCCGAATACGTATGCCGACTTGGCGGGAATCCCTGTGGCCTCGGCCACCGTGGCGGACTTGCCGGTCGTAAGATTCTCAACCCGAAAAGTGGCGGCACTCTCTCCGGAAATAACGACTCCCGCCAGAACGGGTTCGCCGGCTTTCAAAGATATCCGGTTCGCACGCCCCACTTCCCCCGTCATCGGCGCGTCGGACAAGTCATTAAAACTGCTGCCGTCGTTGCGCATCAACGTCACGTGGTTCGGCGTGGGATCGTTGTACATGGTGCCGATGTAAAGGTCCTGATGGGCCGTATTGCCCGCGCCTCCAATGTCGATGGCGACAATCGCGTTCGGCCCCAGGGCCTGCGGCGAGACCGCCACCGGCGGCTCCGCCGTGGCCGCCTTGCTCACGTCAAAAATGGCAACTCGATTCGCGTCGGGCGCAACGATGACCACCGCATCCCGGTCGGTGCTATTCAGTCTGCCCACACTGATCCCGGCCACGTGGTCGATCCCGCTGACCCGCACATTCATCCAGGAGTAAGTTCCCGGAGTCAATTGATAGCCAAGCCGGAATTTGCCGGTCAACTTGTCCACGATGACCGCGTCGGACCGCCCGTCTCCGTCGAAGTCTCCGCCGGAAACAAACTCGTAATCGCTCTCATAAACGAAAGAGTAAGGTTTGGTTTCACCATCTGCTGTAACAGCTTCTGCGCCATGAACAACGCGGGTTTCAAGAGCGGCCAGGGAAAGCGCCGCCGCCATCCAAAAACAAGAACATTTCATATCTTTAACAACTGCCATTGCGCGAGTGTTGTCGGAAGAAAATCGAAAGTCAAACTCACTTGAAATGCTGTTTGCACTTCGCCAGTTGACGGCGGTCGTTTTTCCATTCACAAACCTGCTTATGCCAAACTACCTGATTGCCCAACTGAACGAGATTGATCCGCTCAGATGTCCGTGCGGCTTCACGCGGCGGGCTTTTGCCTCTCCGGAGAATTCCGTGGCCAGCGTGCATCAGGTTGATATTCAGGAGGATGCCCAGACGCATTACCACAAACGAATGACGGAGATTTACATTGTGCTCGAGGGCCAAGGAGAGATTGAACTGGACGGACAACTGTTCCCGGCCAAACCGTTAACGGCGATCATGATCAAGCCGGGGTGCCGTCACCGCGCTGTCGGAAAGCTAAAGATTCTTAACATTGCCGTGCCCACATTCAATCCGGCTGACGAATGGTTTGATTAGGAAATTGCCGAAATCCGGTCGCTCCGGAACGTGCTGCCCGCTGCGACAACAAACCGCTGGTTCCTATCAATCGGTGGCGAGCGGCCAAGAATTTGAAAGGGAAAGAAAGAAAAGCAGGGGTTAACTATCGCATCGGCTTGCTTGCAGCGCCTTTTCTGTTGCCATGATTCCAATCACGGTGCTTGGTGCTGGCGTTATTCCAAGTCCCCATTTGCATGGCCGCGTTGAACCCAAAGCTAATGGCTGACCCCTGCTACCTGCTATTCCTCAGAGGCGCGGAATTCCGGTTACGGCTGCCGGACGCGGTAGAACTTCCGGGGATGTTCGGAAATGCGCACGTCGAAATCCGTGAACTCGAACGGGCCGCTGGGCGAGGGATTGGTGTAGAGCGGCGTCCACTGGGCTGCCGGGCCGAGGACCGGGCTGGCCTCGATGACGCACGGCGTGCCGGGTGCGGCCTCGACCACGCGCATCATGTATTGCACGTTCGGCAGCGAGCATAGCACCACCAAGCCCTTCTCGGCATCGGCCACATAGATGCGGTTGTCTGCCACCGCCACGCCCCAGGCATACCCGCTGGTGTCGCCGCCCACGCCTACCGGTGCCGCCGGGTTGGCCACGTCAATCACCTGCAAGCCGGCATCCTCATCCGCCACATAGGCCGCCCGCCACCACCACGCCAGAGGCATGCCCGCTGGTGTCATAGCCGCCCACGCGCACCGGCGCCGTCGGGTTGCGTACGTCAATCACCTGCAAGCCGGCCCAACCATCCGCCACGTAGGCGTAGCCGCCCGCCACCACCACGCCCCGGGCATTCCCGCTGGTGTCATAGTCGCCCACGCGCACCGGCGCCGCCGGGTTGGCCACGTCAATCACCTGCAAGCCGGCATCCCCATCCGCCACGTAGGCGTAGCCGCCCG
>ERZ1292640.1351-Hain-H43-02um-R1-1351-length-20292-cov-6_pt1 | contig 20292 bp, 11 predicted proteins | sample MGYA00564404_ERZ1292640 | MGnify/ENA primary metagenome ERZ1292640 (study PRJEB36523, sample SAMEA6512636) | groundwater metagenome | collected 2019-01-08 | study: AquaDiva: Metagenomics assemblies of 32 groundwater samples
AAATTTGCAAATATCACCTATTTGTCAAAGAACAAACACATTTGACCCAGTCTGCCGAGGTTAGATGTTGCAGCAATATAAAACCAAATGCCCCAAAAACTAACCAAAACCATAGCGCTATTTTTATGCTTTGCTTTATTATATGAGCAGTGCGGATTTGCTCAAGCAATAGGGCAGGTGAATATAGCTGGATATTTTGCCCAGATGCAAAACCAGATGACGGATAAATACCGCCCGCTGCATCTGAGGTACATTGCCTATGACAATCAGACCAACAATTTCAAACTATTATTAGATAAGGGAGATTTCTTTAAACCCGAAACAAACGGGTCGGATAAATCCGACCCCTACAGACGTACAGCAGGTGTCAGCCATCCTGTAGGGGCGCCATTTATGGCGCCCGAAGACGCGCGGGGCACGAATGTAGGGGCGCGATTTATCGCGTCCGAAACCACAGCGTTAGAGCAAGAAACCAAGAAGTTGATGGAATACTTCTACATAGGCTTAAGCCTGCCGAATGAAGCCTTCTGGGTAAACCTGCGGCCAGACATACAAGTAAGCGGGTCGGATAAATCCGACCCCTACAGACGTACAGCAGGTGTTAGCCACCCTGTAGGGGCGCGATTTATCGCGCCCGAAGAACCAGGCATAATAGATCCCGAGTTGGCCCGAACCGACATTGGCAAGGTATTACTTGAAGCCGACGTGCAGTTGAAGAAAGACACGGCAATAGCCACCTCTCCAGAAACACCTCAAGGCAAAGAATACTGGGATAAGCTTTACAAGAAGGCAGAAGAATTATTCGGCACAGAGAATATAACAATTCCCACCCTAACAAGGCCCTGGATAGTCCCTAATGAAATCATTATCAGAGAGAGTAAGGATAACGCGTATATCTACAAAGCCACGCTGAAAGTTATGCTTGAGGAGGATTACCTTCGAACGGACCCCAGGGGTCCGCAAAGCGGACCCCTGGGGTCCGTAGCAGGTGACCCGCGCTTAAAGATTCTCAATGAATACTCCACGCAACTGATCCGAGAATTCATTATTCCTAAACTCACCAAAGAAATCAACACCGCCAAGAGATACGCGCCACTAAGGCAGGTGTATTATTCATTAATTCTGGCGCAATGGTTCAAAGCTCGCTTCTCCTCGTCATTGCGAGACGCTGCTAAATTCCCTCTCCCCGAAGAGGAGAGGGTTAGGGTGAGGGGAGACAGCGGCGAAGCAATCTCTAAACGCATAAACTCCAGAGATCTCACCAGCCTCACCTCAAAAGAATCCTGGTCACCGGAAACCTATTTCCAAGAATACCAAAAATCATTCAAAGACGGCGAATACAACATCAAGTTACCTATATATACCCAATTTGGCCAGAGCATCCGAAGCTATTTTTCGGGAGGGATGGATTTGGGTAATAGAATAACAGAAACTATGCGAGCAGGGGTATTGACGGGGAAAGACGGATTTACACCTCCCGAAAAACCATACCTTTTGCATGCCAATGTTCCATCTGACAATCCTTTCGCGGTGGACGTTACTTCGGGGGTAGTCTCCGCAAGTTTGCCGGTTGGCGCTGTGGGGGCGCGATTTATCGCGTCCGAAATAAGCGGGTCGGATAAATCCGACCCCTACAGACGTACAGCAGTTGTCAGCCACCCTGTAGGGGCGCCATTTATGGCGCCCGCCGAAGGCGCGCGGGGCGTTTCATCGCCAGTGGAAGAGGGCAGGCAAAGGGAATTATCTTTGGATGTATTGAGGCGGGAAATATTATTTTTAGAGGGTGTGGAAGCAATCCTCGCCAGGCTGAAGTATAGGAATATGGATGTCCGCCAAGCCAACGCTGTAGCGCTAAAGGCAATAATAGAAACCAACGTCTTAACTCCGGAAGAGCTAAAAGGAAAAGTTCTACCGGCAATCCTCGCCGGGCTCAAGGATAGCGATTGGAATGTCCGCCGAGCCAGCGTCGAAGCGCTGAAAGCATTAATAGAAACCAAAGTTTTAACTTCAGAAGAGATAAGAGAGAAAGTTCTCCTTGCTATTCTCGCCAGGCTGAATGATGGGGATGTCGAACTGCTGAAGGCATTAATAGAAAGCAACATTTTAATACCAGAAGATATAAAAGGAAAAGTAGATATCTCGGCAATCCTCGCCGGGTTGAAGGATGGGGATAGTGATTTCCGCCGAGCCAGAACCGCAGCGCTGAAGATGCTAATGGAAACCAAAGTTTTAACTCCAGAAGAACTAAGAGGAAAGGTAGATATCTCTGCAATCCTCTCCGGGCTGAAGGATAGTGTTGTTTATGTCTGCCAAGCTCATGCCGAAGCGCTGAAAGCATTAATAGAAACCAAGGTTTTAACTCCAGAAGAGATAAGAGGAAAGGTAGATATCTCTGCAATCCTCTCCGGGCTGAAGGATCAAAATCACTATGTCCGCCAAGCCAACGCCGAAACGCTGAAGGTATTAATAGAAACCAAAGTTTTAACTCTAGAAGAGATAAGAGGAAAGGTAGATATCTCAGACATCCTAGCCGGGCTGAAGGATAGGAATAGTGATGTCCACCGAGCCAGAGCCGCAGCGCTAAAGGCGCTCATAGAAACTAAGGCCTTAACTCCTGAAGAGCTAAGAGGAGCAGTTCTCTCCGCCATTCTCGCCGGGTTGAAGGATGAGAATAAGTATGTCTGTCTATCCAGCGCCGCAGCGCTGAAAGCGCTAATGGAAACCAAGGTTTTAACTCCAGAAGAGCTAAGAGGAAAAGTAGATATCTCGGCAATCCTCGCCGGTTTGAAGGATGGGAATGATTACGTCCGCCAAACCAGCGCCACAGCGTTGAAGGCGCTCATGGAAACTAAAGCCTTAACTCCTGAAGAGCTAAGAGGAGCAGTTCTCTCAGCAATCCTCGCCGGGTTGAAGGATGGGAATAATTACGTCCGCCAAACCAGCGCCACAGCGTTGAAGGCGCTCATAGAAACTAAGGCCTTAACTCCTGAAGAGCTAAGAGGAGCAGTTCTCTCAGCAATCCTCGCCGGGCTGAAGGATGGGGATAGTGATTTCCGCCGAGCCAGAACCGCAGCGCTGAAGATGCTAATGGAAACCAAAGTTTTAACTTCGGAAGAGCTAATAGGAAAGGTAGATATCTCCGCAATCCCCGCCGAGCTGAGGGATGGGAGTGAACATGTCCACCGAACCAGTGCCGAAGCGTTAAAGGCGCTAATGGAAAGCAAGGTTTTAACTCCAGAAGAGCTAAGAGGGAAAGTAGATATTTCGGCAATCCTCTACGGGCTGAAGGATCAAAATCACTATGTCCGCCGAGCCAACGCCGACGCGCTGAAGGCATTGATAGAAAGCAAGGTTTTAACTCCTGAAGAGCTAAGAGGAGCAGTTCTCTCAGCAATCCTCTCCGGGCTGAAGGATGAAAATGGTTCTGTCCGCCAAGCCAACGCCGACGCGCTGAAGGTATTAATAGAAACCAAAGTTTTAACTTCGGAAGAGCTAATAGGGAAAGTTCTCTCTGTCATCCTCGCCGGTCTGAAGGATAGGGAGGATAATGATGTCCGCCGAGCCAACGCCGACGCGCTGAAGGCATTAATAGAAACCAAGGCAGTTAGCCGCGAAGATTTTCGCGTGATCCTGGATTTACTCGCGGGTTTAGTTAACCCTGAAGAGTTGTGCAGTAAAGGCAATGAAGCGGTTGATATTTTGCTAAAAGCGCTAAAAGAGCATAGCAAAAATGAAAATTTGCGAAATCTATGGGTAGAGGCATTAATTACTGTTGTTGTGGATATCTTTAAGGATGGAGAAGCAGAGGGGCGTAGAGAGGTATTTATAAGTATCATCGCTAAACTTAAAGAGCTTGGTTATATTGATATTATCCGGCAAATAAGAAGCAGGATAACTCCGCGGGATATGGATACATTAAGTATGGATAGCGAGAGTAAAGAATTTGATTTTAGTTCTATGCGTCTTGGGGAAGCGGAGGCAAAAGAGGCGTTAACTGATTTAACAGTATTTTTAGGATGGACCACGGTAATGGATAAACTGCGGTCATTGAAGACTAAAGAAGGCAATGCCTTATTCAGCGCGGAGGATGAGAGTCAGATAGTAAAAGCATCCGCAGAAGATTCTCCCAGCCAAGAATTGCGTTTTGGCCATCTTATGCGCAGGTTAGAAGGTAAATTGCTTTGCGCGGAATTTTTAGGCGAGGGCGCGATAGGCGAAGTTGTATTTGACCTGCTTAATCAATACGCGCAAACGCGCCAAGGCCTGACTGGGGATAATCATTTGCGCGATTTAATCATAGAGCACCGCCAGTTGTATTTATTTTCTCAATCTTATCGCCGGAATCTCGGATGGAAAAAAAGATACGCTTCATTGGATTATCTGTTAGAGGGCACTATGTCAGACGATGTTTTACGCAGTCGGCTTTGCTGGGCGTTATATAATCAGGAGGCAAGAAGCAAAGATTATCTGGTGCGCTCTAAGGTGTTAGAGGGAATAGCTACTTTGCAAAGCTTAACTCCGCAAGATGTATCTCGTCTGATAGAGGCGGCAATGGTTGATCCCAGCCCGCAGGTCAGAAAACAATGCCGGATGATACTATACCAGCGGTCAGTAGAGGTTAATATCTATATGATCAGAAAGCTTTATGAAATAGAGGTAGCGTTAGGACAGCTTTTATCAGAAACGGATAAGAAAAGCAACGGCGCTAAAACTAGGGAACGGCTTTTACATAGCAGGTTGAAAATGGTCAGGGGGTTACAGGGAGAGTTTAGCGCGGATATGTCGCTTTTGGAATATTTAGTCCGGAAAATCGGGGTCAGCCCCGAAGTTTTTAGGTATTTAGGCAGACGGCCGTTAAGCGTTTTAAGCGAAGTAGGGAGAGTTATTTATAACCAGGTATTATATTACCAAGTTTATCCTGCGCCGTTAGATGGAGGGGATCGTAGGTTTGCAATGCGCATGGAAACAATTACAGCAGACAGCGGAATAAGCGCGCTTGAATTTAGGCAAGAGGTAGATTGGGCAGTCAGCCATAGCGCGAGGGAAGCATTGGCGGCAGATGAAGAAAATCCGTATATCCGGCAAAGCTGGCAGGCCAAGAGCAACGCGGAAATTCTGCAAGTCATAAGTGGTTTAAACAAAACTGATCCGCAAGCGAGAGATTTTCTGGTCAGGTTTATTATAGATTGGAGTGCTGCGGAAGAAGTGATGTTTCCGGCAGTGGATAGGTTTTTGGAGTTCTACGGGCAGGAATCATTATTAAGTATTTTTCAGGCTAAACATTTAAGGAAAGACCTCAATGACCGCAGTTGGGAGGGGATATTCAGTTATTGTACCAATAGAAGAGAGTCCAGATTAGCCGAGAGGATTAGTTATATTCAGAGGGCATTAGAGGCGCGTTCTTCGCAGACCGCGCTTGTTTTAGTAGAAGAAAAGCCAGTGGAGATAGCGCATTATGAAGAAGAGGGCGTAGGAATAGTTGAACGGGGGGTGGAGTGGCTGAAGCATCAGGCGCGGGGTATACTGCCGGAGGCGCAGTATGATGAGAGCTATTCTCCTCCGGGAATAGACGAAGACCAACTGCGGCGGATGCGCGAGGTGAGCGGGGATAAGAGTTTGCAAGCTGAAGATGCCTTGCAGAGGCAATTGCAGGAAGAGTTGCGCTATTCGTACCGGCTGGATGCGTTGCCTCGTGATAAGGCGGAGGCTTTATTGAAGCAAGAATTGCTTCAGGTGACAGAGGAATATACTCAAGGGACTGATTCTGCGCGGCAGGAGTTCTTAGGGAATAAGGCGCTTGCCTTGCGTGAACTTCTTAAGGCGCAGAGGCTGAGGCCGGGCAGAGAAGGCTCGGCTTCGTCACCGGTCGGCGCTGTAGGGGCGCGATTTATCGCGCCCGAAATAAGCGGGCCGGATAAATCCGGCCCCTACGGACGTACCGCAGTCAGCCACCCTGTAGGGGCGCCATTTATGGCGCCCGCAGAAGGCGCGCGGGGCGCCTCGTCGCCGGCTGTTCATGCCGTACAAACAGATTCCGGCCAGCTATGGTATAACCGCAGGTGTGCAATAACAATACCGGAAGAAGAATTTAGGCAAAGGCATGCTGAAATTGAGAGTATGAAAGACCAGATTGTCAGGGATTTAAAAGGTAAGGTTAATATTGGCAATATTATGGATTTTGATATGGAGGATTATCTAAAAGGCATAGAAATATTAAAAGATGCTGTTATTGACGATGATATGAATGCGGGCAAGTTTGAGCTATCTGTAATCAGGTTTGCTGACGTGGTCCGTGAAGATAACCAATATATGCAGGGTTATGGTTCTTTGCAAGGGTTAATTCTGCGTATTTTTTCAGAAGATGAGGCGAGGGTTATTACAGCGGATCCCATTGGATATGCCGCGGGGATTTTCACCGAGGTAATCTCTGCCCAGCCGTTTCTTAACGCTAACCACAGGATAGCGGATTTTATTGCAAACTATATCCTTCTTAAAAATGGTTATCCTTATTTTATGCTTACTGCCGGGAATGTTATTGAATATTATCAGCTTTTAAATACTTCTGATCTTCAGGAAGCGATGGAGTCGAAGGATACGGAAAGAATTGCTTTGTTGAAGTTCAAGGTTAGGGATTTTCTTTTTCGCAGTGAAGTTAGCCAAAAAGCGCCTGTGATTTTTTCTCCGGCTTCATCACCGGTTGACGTTCAGGGCCAGTCCCCTTCGGGGGCAGTCCCTTTGAAGCCGGGGACAGTCCTTGCAAGTTCACCGGTTGGCGCTGTGGGGGCGCGATTTATCGCACCCGCAGAGACGGCGAACGGGTCGGATAAATCCGACCCCTACAGACGTACCGCAGATGTCAGCCATCCTGTAGGGGCGCCATTTATGGCGCCCGCAGAAGGCGCGCACGGCGCTTCGTCGCCGGCTGTTGATAGCGCGATTTCAGGGAAAGAAGATAGCACCATTGAACAATTGATTAGCAGGATAAGGCCGGCGGTGCAAGCAGATGCGCGGGGAATCGCGTATTTGTCAGATTTGATACCGAGGATGGATGACGAAGAAGTGCCGACTGATGAATTGATTGGATATTATCAGGGTTTGATGCAGGATAAGAATAATTATATATGTGTATATGCCGATAAGATAGGAGCTGTGAAAGGATACATCTATGCGGTTATTAACGAAGGGGAAGCGGAAATCGCGGAGATGGTAGTAGATCTGCGGCTGCGGGATAATCATGTGGGTACCGCCCTTTGGACAGTTCTGATGCGTCAGATGGGGCAAAGAGGCATAAAGAAATTTAGCGTTGTTGCCTTGCATGAAGCGGTCGGAAAGATTGCGCAAAAATTTGGGTTTCATTTTGAAGGGAACAATACCTACGTTTTAGATTATTCAACATCTGATGCGGGCCAGTTACGGCAGAGGGCTGCCGGCATCTCGTCGCCGGTTGTGCCTGAAGATAGCGGTTTGAATTATACGGAGTTAATTTATGGCCGGAATATTGAGTTTTCTGTAATAGTTAGGGAACAAGTAAAGAAAGTGCGTTTGGCAGTGATGGGCGACGCTGAAGAAGTTACAGCGTTATCAAGATTAATACCGCAAATAGATGATGATCTTAACTACCGGCTTGAAATCTCCGGCCAGGGTAGAAGCAAGTATATTTGGGTTTATCAGGATGAAGAAGGGAAGATAAGGGGTTACTTATACGTTTTATTCCGTCGTTCTGAAGGGGCCGCCTATATTGCCGAGGTTGCTGTGGATCCGCTTTCTCAAGATAGCAAGATAGCCACAGCTTTATTTGTGGTTGCGATGAAGGCATTGGAAGAAACAGGAGTCAAGAAAATCAGCTTTGCAAGTACAAAGGCAGCATTAAAGAAGTTAGGGGATAAATTTGGTTTTGCGGAAGTCAGAAAAAGTTGGTACGCGGCTGACTTTTCTAAGGGCCATTCAGCCGTACCTGTGGTTTCCTCGCCGGTGGTAAGCCAGGATAATGGCGGAATTGATTTTCGCGCGCTGCCAATTGTCTCGCAGGCGATGAGTTCGCCGGTTAGTAATGTATGGGCGCGATTTATGGCGAATGGGCCGGATAAATCCGGCCCCTACGGACGTATAGTAGATGTCGGCTACCCTGTAGGGGCGCCATTTATGGCGCCCGCAGAGCTGGCGAACGGGCTTGATAAATCAAGCCCCTACAATAATATTAACGGGGAGTTTGCCCAGATAAATAACTTGCTTAGGGCCGGGATTATTCCTTCTCCTGACAGGATTAAAACGGTTACGGTTTGGTGTTTACAAAAGAAAGACTGCCAGCAGGATATAGGAGAAATTATTTCCTGCATTGCCGATATTATGCGCCTTGAAGAGGAAGAGCCTTCCGCTGGCAACAGCGCCTTCAAAGATATCTTAACCTGCCTTGAATCTGATCAGCCTGCCCAACAGATACAGCTATCTTTAAACACATTTTCACACTCTATAATCGAAAAGTAAAACAGGGCTTTGCGATTTTCCAGAAAAAAGTAGTTTATTAAGCAAGGTTTCTTTTGTATAATGATAACCTGCTTTAAACTATATCAAACCTCCGAGGTTTCAGCGTGAAGGCAACATCTAACCTCGGAGGTTTCAAAATCGAAAGGAATTACTAAATGAAGATTGCAGTTGTGGGTTTGCCGGATTTTCCAACAGGGAAGAAAAGCCTTATAGATCAAAGGTTAAAGGAGCTTGAGCCTTTAATCAAGCCTTCAAAGACCACCTTTATTAGTATGGAATTCTTAGATGCCTCGGGGCTAAAAGATGCCGATGCTGTTATTTGCGAGAAAGAATCTAAGCTGGATTTGATCATTAGCGACCTTGAGGCAGTAGAAAATCGTTTGGCTAAAGGTGAGGACCCGCTTTTTGGCCGGGCTAAAGAGATTTTAGAGAAGAATGTTTGCCTTTCCGAAGAAAAATTCAACGAAGATGAAAGGAAGATTTTGATAAATTCTAACTTGGTAAGCATTAAGCCGGCTTATTTTGTGGATAAGAATGAGGGCAAGGATACCCAACAGATAATGCTTGATGCTTATTATGGCTTGGGGATGATTTGTTTTATCACCGGCGCTAAAGACAAAGAGTTAAGATCATGGGCGATTAAAAAAGGCGCGACTGCTCCCGAAGCAGCCGGGGCAATACATAGCGATATTCAGAGAGGTTTTATTAAAGTCGAGATTATTGGCTATGATGATTTTATTAAAGCCGGCGGCATAAATCAGGCAAAGCAGTTTATGCGCCTTGAAGGCAAAGAATACGTAATGCAGGACGGGGATGTGGTGAATTTCAGGTTTAGCGTTTAAAACTTTAACCTGTCATTGCGAGGAGCTGTTGTTGATACGATGCGACGAAGCAATCCCGTACTTAAAAACGAGATTGCTTCGTCACTGATATGCCAAGCGAGGGTTCCTCGCAATGACGGTAGAAATCGTATTTGGAAACGAGGGATATAAAAAGGAGTCTGGCATGATTAAAATCAAGCGAGCTTTGATAAGTGTTTCTGACAAGACGGGGGTAGTGGATTTTGCTTCGGGGCTTCATAATTTAGGGGTTGAGATTTTATCTACCGGCGGCACTGCCAAGGCGCTTCGTGAGGCAAAGATTCCGGTAATCGAGGTTTCGGATTATACCGGTTTTCCTGAAATGCTCGACGGAAGAGTTAAAACGCTTCACCCTAAAATCCACGGCGGGTTATTGGCGGTCAGGGATAATCCTGACCATATGAAACAACTTAAGGAACATAATATCGGCCTTATTGATATGGTTGTGGTGAATCTTTATCCGTTTGAAAAAACCACGCAAAAGCCGGGCGTGCAAATCGAAGAAGTTATCGAGAATATTGATATCGGCGGCCCAAGCATGCTGCGTTCAGCGGCCAAGAATCACAGGTCGGTCGCGGTTATCTGCGATCCCCAGCGTTATACACAGGTATTGGCGGAATTGCGGGAAAATAAGGGCTGTTTGTCGAGCCGCACACTTCAGGAATTAGGCATTGAGGTTTATAAGGCCACGTCACATTACGACGGGGTGATCCACGCGTATCTTAAAGAGCATATTCTTGAAGATAAGAAAACTTCAAGCGGCGGCTTGCCTCAAAAGCTAGATTTAAGTTATGCCAAGGTTCAGGATTTGCGTTACGGCGAAAACCCGCATCAAAAAGGCGCGTTTTACCGCGATGCCAATAATAACAAAGGATTAGCTTCAATGAAACAGCTCTGGGGAAAAGAGCTGTCGTTTAATAATATTTTAGACTTGGAAGCCGCGGTTAATATTGTTAAAGAATTTAGTCTACCCGCGGTTGTGTTTATTAAACATAACAATCCTTGCGGCGTTGCCGAAAGCAAAAGCCTGCTTTCAGCTTACCGGCAGGCCTGGAAGTGCGATACCTTATCGGCTTTCGGCGGTATCGTCGGAATCAACAGAGAAATTGATCTGGCTTTGGCAAAATTAATTGCCAAAAGCGGTTTTCTGGAATGTATCATCTGCCCGAAATTCAGCCTTGAGGCATTGAGCGTGTTAAAAGAAAAGAAAAATGTCAGGTTGTTAGAGTTTACCCAGTTAAATGACAAACCGGAAGAATTTGATTTTAAAAAGGTCTGGGGCGGTTTGCTGGTTCAGGATAAAGATAATTTAACCCTCGATGAGAATAATCTCAAGGTTGTGACTAAACTTAAGCCTACGAAAAAAGAATTAGAATCGCTTATCTTTGGTTGGAAAGTGGCAAAGCATGTTAAGTCTAACGCGATTATTTTAACTTGCGGCACAAAGACCGTCGGTATCGGAGCAGGCCAGATGTCGCGGGTGGATTCGGTTTTCATCTCGACGAAAAAAGCAGGAAGGCTGACCCCCGGGTCTGTTTTGGCATCGGACGCCTTTTTCCCGAAGGAAGATGCCGTGGAATTGGCTGCCAAATATAAGATCAAGGCGATCATCCAGCCCGGCGGTTCGATTGCCGACGAAAAGATTATCCAAGCCGCGGATAAACATAAGATAGCGATGGTGTTCACCGGCATAAGACACTTTAGGCATTGAAACGGATGTAGGGTTAAGCAATGAACCAAGCTGGAAGTAGGGTTAAGGGTAAAGGGTTAAGTGGTAAGGAAAAAGCAAAAGAGAAAGAAAACTTAAATCAATGAATTTTTCATGGGGTTTTCCTTAACCCTTTACCCTTAACCCTACGTAAGATTGACTATGAATTTCCGCGAAGCAGCCTCCTACCTGGATTCTCTTGTTAACTACGAAAGAAAAAACGAGTATCCGTATAAACAATCTTTCAAGTTGGGGCGGGTTAAAAATTTCCTGGCTCTTTTGGGCAATCCGCAGGATAGTTTTAAGTCTTTGCATGTTGCCGGGACCAAAGGTAAGGGCTCGGCCTGTGTTTTTCTGGCGTATATTCTGCGCGCGGCTGGTTTTAAGGTTGGGCTGTATACTTCGCCGCATTTAGAGGATATAAGAGAGAGGATAAGAATTTTAGCAGGGTTAAGGGTTAAGCGGCAAGGGTTAAGGAATGAATTCGAAGGGATGATTTCGCGAAAAGAATTCGCGCGATTGGTTGGAGAAATAAAACCAAAGGTAGAGAAATACAATAAAGTTTCAAAGAGCGGGCCGTTGACTTTCTTTGAGGTTTTGACAGTCTTGGCGTTTATATATTTTAAGAATAAAAAAATCGATTACGCTGTTTTAGAAACAGGATTAGGCGGCAGGCTGGATGCCACAAACGTCGTCGAACCGGTGGTTTGCGGAATTACCCCGATAAGCTATGACCATATGGACAAGCTTGGGGCTACCTTGCGGCAGATATCCAGAGAGAAGGCGGGAATAATAAAAAAAGGGTTAAGCGGTAAGGGTCAAGGGTTAATAGTTGTGAGCGCCAAGCAGGGGAAAGAAGCGGCTGTGGTTATACAAGAACGTTGTAAAGAAAAGAAAGCAAAACTATATTGGGTGGGAAAAGATATTAAGTGGTCTGGCCATAAAAAGTCGTTTAGGGTTTCGTCGCCAGCGATTGTAGGGGCGGCACAGTGTGCCGCCCCTACGTTGGGTAATAGCGTCTTGCATGGTTTTAACGTCAAAGGGCTGAAAAGAAATTATCGTAGTTTGAAGATAAAGCTGTTGGGGGATCATCAATTAGATAACGCGGCCCAGGCAATAGGAATGATTGAAGCGCTGGATGAAAAGAAAATACAACAAGAGCATATAAGGGCCGGATTAGAAAAGGCTATCTGGCCGGGCAGGCTTGAAATCGCGCAAAATAGTCCGCTGGTTTTACTGGACGGCGCGCAGAATTTAGTTTCGGCCGAAGCATTGAAAATAGCGATAAAGAAATATTTTTCTTATCAGAGGTTAATTTTAGTATTCGGAGTTTCACAGGATAAAGATATTAAAGCTATCTCCAAAGTTCTTTTTGGAATAGCTGATGAGATAATTCTGACTAAGTCACAAAGCCCCCGGGCGCAAGCGCCTGAAGTTATTCAAAAGATTACGGATAAGCCTTCTAAGTTAACCGATAATGTTAGAGATGCTGTTGAATTCGCTAAAAGTATAGCCCAACCGCAAGATTTGATTCTGATCACAGGTTCTTTATTTGTGGTGGGCGAGGCGAGGCAAGCGTTAAACAAAGCGGCCAGATAGTCGGTTTGTAAACGGGAGGAATCACTGAATCGTCATTGCGAGGAACCCTCACTTGGCATATAAGTGACGAAGCAATCTCGTTTTTAAATGCGAGATTGCTTCGTCGCCGATGTGGACAATAGCTCCTCGCAATGACGATGTGGAATTCTTTGGGTTACTTCGAAAACATGCTAAATAATTCATTAACAGATACCATCGCAGCGATAGCTACTCCTTTCGGAAGAGGAGGCATAGGAATAGTGCGCCTAAGCGGGCCGCAGGCGTTAGCTATCGCGGATAAAATATTTTTAGCCAAAGATAGTTCGCTGCCTTCGCGTTATAAGAGTTACACGGTTCGTTATGGATGGATTGTAAGAAGGGGTAAGGGGGAAGGGTTAAGTGGTAAGGGTAAAAGAAAAAAAGTTTTAAATCTTAACCCTTTACCCTTATCGCTTAACCCTGCATCAGATAGGCCAATAGACGAAGTCCTGCTAACCGTGATGCGCGCGCCGAAGACTTACACCAAAGAGGATATCGTCGAAATAAGCTGTCATAGCGGCTTGGTGGTATTAAGAGAAATTTTGGGTTTGGTTTTAACCCGCGGCGCGCGGTTGGCCGAAGCCGGCGAGTTTACCAAGAGGGCGTTTTTAAACGGCAGGATTGACCTTTCTCAAGCCGAGGCGGTTTTAGATGTGATCAACGCCAAAACAGGGGCAGCATTAAATAGCGGATTGAATCAATTACAGGGCGCGTTATCACGCAAGATAGCAGGAATCAGCCAGCGGCTGTTAAATATATTAGTTTTATTAGAAGCAAATATTGATTTTCCGGAAGAGGATACGAAATTTTCACCCGACAAGAAGTTTTTCCACGCGATAAACAACGCGTATAAAGAGATTTGTGAATTAGTCAGCTCTGCCGATAGTGGTAAGGTTTTACGTGAAGGCTTAAACGTGGTTATTGCCGGAAAAACGAATGTGGGGAAGTCTTCACTTCTAAATGCCCTGCTAAAAGAGGAGAGGGCGATTGTCAGCCCAATCGCAGGCACTACCCGCGATGCCATTGAAGAGATAATGGATGTAAAGGGAATTCCCTTGAAGATTGCCGATACAGCAGGTATAATAAACCCAAGGGATTTGATAGAAAAAGAAGCCCTTAAAAAGACACAGGCCTATTTTGATAAGGCTGACCTTGTCCTTTTGGTTTTTGACGCAAGCAGTTCTTTTACAAAAGAAGACCGCCAGCTGATTAAACGTGCTAAAAATAAAAGGGTTATAGCTGTACTAAATAAATGCGACCTTAAACAAAAAACCCTATCTATCCAAATCAGGAAGCATTTTAAGAAGGTAATTAGGATTTCCTGCTTAACTTTAAAAGGGTTTAAAGAGCTGGAGGAGGCGTTAGCGGGTTCGGTGTGTAAGGGCGGATTAGAATCGTCGGATGAAATTATCCTGACTAACTTGCGTCATATTCAGGCATTGAATAAGGCTAAAGAGGCGCTGGAAGGAATGCGGGAGTCGGTAAAAAGAAGCTTGCCTCTTGAGTTTATCGTCGAGGATTTGCGGCTTTGCCGCCAATCTTTAGGCGAAGTAACCGGAGAAAGCGCGCGGGAAGATATTTTAGACAAGATATTCAGCCAGTTTTGTATAGGAAAGTAGGGGCGGGGTTACCCCGCCCTACAGTTCGCAATGACAGCATTAGGCGTAAAATGGACAAGAAAAAAATAGCAAGAGCAGTCAAAGATATTCTGGAAGCCATCGGCGAGAACCCCGGGAGGAAAGATTTACTTGATACCCCAAGGCGCGTAGCCGAAATGTATGAAGAGATATTTTCCGGAATTCAGAAAGACCCGGCTAAAGAATTAGAGGTTATCCTTGACCAGAAACATGAAGAAATCGTATTGTTAAAAGGAATTCCGCTGTTTTCGATTTGCGAGCATCACCTCGTTCCTTTTATGGGCAAGGTTAATATCGCGTATATTCCTAAACAGGGCAGGGTGACCGGCTTAAGCAAACTGGCAAGGGTTGTGGATACTTTAGCCAAAAGGCCGCAGGTTCAAGAGAGGCTGACAACGCAGATAGCCGATATCATCATGGCCAAATTAAAGCCTTTAGGGGTGATGGTGGTGGTGGAGGCAGAGCATCTTTGTATGTCCATGCGCGGGGTGCAGAAACCCGGGGCGGTAACTATTACCTCGGCGGTAAGAGGGGTATTTAAAGAAAATTTTAAAACCCGCTCCGAGGCATTATCATTAATGAAATAATGGAAAAAACCAAGAAATATACCTGGCGCACAAGGAAAGATTTAAGGTTTAGTTTTTTAAATGCCTTCCGCGGCATCGCGCATATAGTCAATCATCACTACAATGCTCGGCTGATATTTCTTTTCGCGATATTAGCGGTTATACTTGGCTTTTTCCTTAAGGTTACCAACGTCGAGATGTTTGTCTTGGGCGTTACCATAATGCTCGTTTTTATAACGGAGGTAATAAATACTTTAATCGAAGATACAATCAACCTTTTTAGCGAGGAATTCCATCCTAAGATAAAAATAATCAAGGATGTGGCGGCAGGCGTAGTCTTGGCCGCGGTTGGTTTTTCTTTGGTAGTGGGGTATTTTATATTCGGGACAAGGATATGCAGGTTGTTGAATAATTAAAAACACATAAGAAATAGAGAGGAGAATTAAATATGATAGGAGTAGGCGGAGTTACCCATAAGCATTATCCAGAAACAAAAGGCATGAAGATTACCTGCGGAGAGCATGTTAAAAAAGGCACGATATTGACCCGTGAGGGCAATAGGTGGAAGGCGGGCTTAAACGTCGGCGGTATAGCTACGCTTTACGCCCTTTGCGACGGCGTTTTATACTTCTCGACGAAAAAAGGCACGTATCGGACCACGAAGAGGTATACGTATATTAATATAAAGGCCAAGAAACTAAGTGCTAAACTCTAAATTCGAAATACTAAACTCTAAACAAATTATAAATCACAAACATTTATAAACATCCGGTTTGGAATTTGGAGTTTATAATTTAGAGTTTGTTTAGTGTTTCGAGTTTAGGGTTTAGAGTTTATTAGCGAGTGACTTATTAAAAGGAGAGCGCTATGGCTGGCACAGAGTTGATTACGAAGCTTATCGATAATATCGAGAAGGTTATTGTCGGGAAAAGGGACGCGATCGAACTTATCCTTATCGGCTTGTTAAGCAAAGGCCATATTTTAATTGAGGATGTGCCGGGATTAGGCAAGACAATGCTGGCCAGGGCGCTGGCAAAGTCCGTTAGCGCCGATTTTAAGAGAATACAGTTTACCCCTGACCTTCTTCCTTCGGATATTACCGGCGTAACCATTTATAATCAATCGACGCACCAGTTTAAATTCTCCCCCGGCCCGATATTCGCTAATATCATCCTCACCGACGAAATCAACCGCACCACTCCCCGCACGCAGTCCGGCTTATTAGAATGTATGCAGGAACATTCCGTGACTGTCGATGGCGTCACTTATCCTCTAAGCGCGCCGTTTTTTGTAATGGCTACTGAAAACCCGATTGAATATCACGGTACCTATCCTTTGCCTGAAGCACAGTTAGACAGGTTTATTATGAAGTTTAACATCGGATACCCCAGCGAGAAAGAAGAGCAGGATATCCTGCGCAACAGGATGACAAAAGACCCGATAGAAAACATATCTTCGGTGGTGGATATTCAGGAAATCCTTAAACTGCAGGAAGCAGTCAATAACATCCACACGGAAGATGTGGTGTTGGCGTATATAGCCAGCCTCGTAGCCAGGACAAGAAAAGACCCCAACATCAAGCTGGGCTCAAGCCCAAGAGGGTCCCTGGCTTTGATGCAGACCGCCAAGGCAAAGGCATTTTTAGAAGGCAGGGATTACGTGATTCCGCTAGATGTTAAAGAAATGCTTACCTATGTTTTGCCTCACAGGATAATGTTAGACCCCAATGCCCTTATGCGCGGAGTCACCGCCAAAGAAGTCATTGAGCAGATAAATCAATCTGTGCCCATACCAAGTTAGGGCCTAACAGTATTAATGATATGCTAACGCCCCGAGGGAAATTTTTTATCTTTTTGTCTGCTTTTTGCCTGTTCCTTTCCTGGTATACTCAATCAAGGCTTGCCTATTTTATCTGCGCGTTATTGTTTTCCATTCTCATTGTCTCCTATATTTTATTCCGCCTCCAAATCAATAATATCGAATGCCTGCGTAAGTCCGGCGCCACCGCGTCCGAAGATGATGTCTTGGATGTCGGCATAACCCTTGCCAATAGCGGATTCTTTTCCGAGGATTCCTTATCGATAAGCGATAGCTTTCCTACCGATATAAGCAGTTCCACAAAGCATGTTTTTGTCGGCATGGTTGGAAAAGGAGCGGTTGTTAATTTCAATTATAAAGGCTATTGTCAGAAAAGAGGCGTATACACTTTAGGCCCGGTCATAGTAGGAAAGAATGATTTCTTTGGTTTATTCAGGAAGGAAAGAAGGTTTTACCCTCCGTCGAAGTTAATAGTTTTCCCGCGGGTTTTTAAAGTGGGATTTTTCCCTTTGGGATTGCGTTCTTCCATGCCGCGTTACGGAAGAATGGTATCGCGGCGCTCCGGCGAATACGAGGAATTCCAGGGTATAAGAGAATATGTGAAAGAGGATGGTTTAAGGAAGATTCACTGGCCTTTAAGCGCCAAACACGAAAAGCTTATGGTCAGGCACTTTGAACAAAGCTCAAGTTATATGGGGAGCATACTGCTTGATTTGAAAGAAGCGGATAACATCGGCATGGGCAAGGATACTACTTTTGAATACGCGGTGAAAATAAGCGCTTCTGTCAGCGATTATCTGATTCAAAAAGGCGGCAACGTCCAGCTTTTAGCCTATGGCGACGAGCCGGTGCTTACCGGATTCGGGCAATCCAAGGAGCACCACACGCGTATATTAGAGACGCTCGCGGAGTTAGAGCCAGAGGGCCAGTTAGATTTTCCGGCAGCACTCACCAGGCTTGAGCCGATCATTCCTCCCAGCTCAAGCCTTCTTGTTTTTTTGCTTGATAACGATACTAATAGCCAGAATATGGTCCGTTCTTTGGCTGCCAAGAAAGACCTTTTTGTCATCGAAGTAATCATGTCGTCTTCTTCATTTGTCGACCTTGCTCCGGCGAAAGAAGTTCTAAAGATTTCCTACGAGGGCCCTAATTTAATAAAATATTACTGCAGTTGGCGCCAGGGGTTAGAAGGCATTTTTTCTCAAAGCTCCACATCGCAGCATGAAACGATGGCGGCATGAATACGCGTAATTTTAAAATATACGTTTTTGTTTTTTTATTTATGGCATTTTTCTTTGCCGCTTATGTGGCTAAGCAGGTTGTCGGTTATGGGTTTGAGTTTCTTATCGCGGCCTCTTCTCTTGGCGCGGCAGGTTTTATTTACAGCTGGCACAACGACAAGCCGGCAAGGATTGCTAATACCCGTAAAGGCGTAGATATCGCCTCTGTCCTGATTATCCTTAAGTTCGCGTTCGATTGTTTATACCTGCGCAAGGCTCCCCTGAATGAAGGCTTGATGGTTTTAGCGTATTTGGCAAGCGTAAATAGTTTTAACCTTTATAAGCCGCGCGATTACTATTTTGTCCTGATGCTTTCGCTTTTTCTTTTTCTGTTTTCCTCGGTTATATCCGCGGGTTTTAATCCCAATATCTTTATTGTTTGTATCATCGGCTTTATCGCCATATGGATGTGTTTTACAAAAGCAATTGAACTTTATGAGAATATAAGCCTTAAACCGCGGGAAGAATTCTCCGGTGATGAGAAAATGCTGATGTTTTTCCAGCTAAAAAAAATAGCCGTTTTCTTAATCTTAATTGTTATATGCGCTATCCCCATATATTTCGCGATCCCGCGCATCAATGTGCCGTTGCCGCTTTTGCCGGGGATAAGTAAAAACAAAAGTTCGATATTCGTCGATGCCATAAATGAAAGCCTTGCAAGCTTCTTTTCCGGCGGCAGGCTTGACGCGCCCGAAGAAATCAAGAGATCTCCGGAGGCTTCGCCTGAACATGCGCGGGCGGAGATCTTTTTAAAGGTTACGGATGAAGAGTTAAGGCCGATTTTTTGGCATAGTAGGGATATGGGCAAAGAAAACCTCGAAGGCTTAAAGGGCCGCCAACAGGATATCGAAAAACAAATTACCGGTAAAGAAGCAGATTTAAAGAATTATGATAATTTAAACAACCGGCTCCAAGAGAAAATGGCAGATACTAAGGAATCGCTGGCTGGCCTTCAACCGGATATTCCGCATCAAGAAGAATTGAAGCAGGTTGCAGGGGATAGGCTGCCTCTTTTAAATAAACAGGCGGATTTATCAGCAAAACAAAGCCTTCTTGAGCGCGCCGCCCAAGAATTCAATAATTTTGAAGATAAGGCGCTTGGAGACTTGCAAAAGGCGGATACGGATGAAAAGAAAAGGGAAGCGCTTAGCCGTATTGATAAATTCGGGCAGGCTACCCAGATAATAAAAGAAAAAGATAAAGCCTTCACGCTTGCTAAGGACGCGGTTATGCAAGATGTAGCAGTAAACAATAATAAATTGGATAATTTGAGCCAGTCCGCGCAAGACGCGCCTAAGCATAATGATTTGGTTTCCCAGCTAAAAGCTATAGAAAAAGAGTTTATCGATAGCCAAATCCAGAAACAAATTGCTAACAGCCAGATAGAAGATTTGACGGGTTTATATATGGAGGCGGCGCGTAATGCCGCTCACCAGCAAAAAGAATCAAAACAAACGCAAGAGGCCGCCCCGAAGAAAGAAGAAGTTGAAAAGAAAGAATTCCAACAGCAGGCAGGCCTGTTTTTTGAAAAGAACCCGCTATTTTTAAAGGCCGCGTCCTTGATCATAAATATTATTCTTTGGCTTAGCATATTTATGCTCGCTGTTTTTACGGCGTATTTATTGTATCGGATAATATTGTTTGTGGACGCCGGCCGTAAAAAACAGAAAGCATTGGAAGGGCTTGTTTCAAGTGACCCCAGGCAATTTATTATTTTGTTATACGGATTTCTCCTCGATGTATTGGCCGCCTATGGTTATAAACGCAAAGAGTATATGGATGTTTTTGAGTATATGGGTTTTATGGCAGGAAAAATCGGATATATCAACCGGCCTTTAAAATATATGAGCGAGTGTTTTCAGGAGGCCCGTTACAGCACGCATGATATGGACCTGAATTGCGCTAAGAATTTTGCCCTGCAGTATGAGGAAGCCATTTCGTTAATCACCAAAAACGCCACCGCCCGCCAGTCTGTTTTGCTGAAGTTAAAGTACCCGTTCTTAAAGTTGCAATTACTTTGAAATTGGCCATCCATTTTGGGGAATTTTTATCTTGTAATTGCGTGCTGTAGGGACAGCACACTGTGCTGTCCCTACAATGATTGGCGGTAACTGTTTGCGGGTAGCTCTCTTTCCGTCATTGCGAGGAGCTGTAGTTGACATGCGGCGACGAAGCAATCTCTGCGATTTCGCTTGACAAAGCCCGCGGCAGAGTTATATTAAACTTAGATAATTTGAATTAAGTCCCGTGTTTGGAGGGGGAAATCCCGGACTTTAAAAAAGTAAAACCTTCGCAGGGCCAGCATGCCTAGCGGAGGTTTTT